>Ga0196964_10000263_pt1 | contig 39649 bp, 58 predicted proteins | sample S1_10metaG_FD_148615 | JGI IMG/M metagenome (GOLD analysis project Ga0196964, IMG submission 148615) | Soil microbial communities from Anza Borrego desert, Southern California, United States - S1_10 | ecosystem: Environmental > Terrestrial > Soil > Desert | place: USA: California | collected...
ACAATGTGGCAAACCTCATCTGGGACTCAATGGATTAAAGCGGACCTAGTGTCAAATACGCTCGTGGCAGGATACACAATTTTTATGAACGCTGACGCCACACAAGCCCCGAACACCTTCACGCTGGAAGGGTCTACAAACGATTCTACATGGACAAGTCTTGATTCGCAATCTGGAGTAACTTGGGCTACACCAGTCACAAAGACATATACGATTGCAAGCCCTGGCTCTTACCGCTACTACCGGTTAACTATTACAGCTAATAATGGTGGTGGATTTAACATCATCCACGAAATGGAATTATTGGGAGCTGGAACTGCGGAATTAAGGGTTAGGGATGAAGCTGGGAACATCACAACACTGTCGCCACATAACTTTAAAGATATTCCCAGTGCTGTTAAAGAAAATGTTATCGAAGAATCTGAAGGCCTAGCGTGGACATATCATTCTGAAAAAGAGGGCAAGTCTATAACTGTAGATATGTTCTCGGCCATAAGAGAGTTAGAAAATCTAAGTGGAAAGCAGTTTATATATTCTAATGCGAATATAACTAACCCCACACCAATTTCTAAAATTCAATCAATACAATTGGAGATAGATAAACTTAAACAACAAGACAAAGTTCTAGATGATAAAAAACTAGACAAAGCAAATGTATAAAGGAGTTGTTGTGCCAAAGTGGATGGAAACAGTCAATCGTAGTCTTCCGCTTGTAATTTTCCTGGGATCAGTGATTGGCGGATTTGCTGCTTTTAAAGTTGATATCGCAGAAATAAAATTTGTTCAGGAAGTTCAAGCAACCCAAATATCATCACATGAAAAAACAATTTCAGATAATACAAAAATAATTTCATTGATACCAGGCATTAAAGAGGACATTAAAGAAATAAAAGTTGATGTTCATAACATACAAGATTACTTACTAAAAAAGGAGAATTAAATGGAATTTTTGTCTAAACATTGGGTTGAGATTGTGGGTATTTTGTGGGGTGTAGACCAAATTCTTAAGATTGTTTCTAAGCTTACACCTACAAAAGTAGATGACAACATTTCTGATTATCTAGGAAATTTCTTATCGAAGTTTTTTCCCAAAGCAAAGTAAGAAACCGCCGTACTTACTTCGCATAGCTTTAGAGGCGGCTCAAGGTAAAGAAATCCCACTCTGGCTAAAAATCTTACTGAACATTAAGTACGGTCAATTTAAAACTCCCTCCGGTATTGAATACAAAGGTATCCACGTAAAATTCCAATGGTAGTTTTCCCACTCATAACAGCATATCTATATAGATTAGGTGGTGGGGATATTTGGCCTTTTAAAAGAGGGTATAAGTGGGTAAGAAGATACCTACTCCCACTTTCAGTTGTTTTGTACACACAAAGTATGTACAGCATTGTCCCAATGCTTCTTTTTAGTCTTATTTGTCATTTTAATTTAGATGAGATTGAAGAAAGGGATTGGGATGATGTTTGTTGCTACGGACTTGCTCAAGCATTTTGTTTCTATTACATAGCTGGGTTTAACTCTATAGCTGTAGCATCCTCATGGGTTTTTGGAACGCTTTGGTCTAATAATGGACCAAAAAAATTGCCCTGGCATTGGGTCGAATTTCTTCATGGGTTAATTATTGGACTGGTAGTCATACTAGGGTTAGCCTATTATCGTTCGTCTACGGGCTTCTAATGCGAAAATAAAGGCATCCTATAAGCCTTTTAAAACCACAATATATGGTATTTTTATAGCTCTGAAGCCTTAAAACCCACAAAATATGGTATAATATGCCTGTTTTAAAGGAGAGAATTCCCTGCACCGAACAGTAGTCCTTCCTGATATCCACGTCCCCAATCACAATAAAGCCGCCGTATCCTCAGTTCTCTCTTTTATTAAGTACTACAAACCCCACCGCATAATCCAACTCGGTGACTTCTGTGACTGGGATTCTGTAACCACTTACGAGCCACGCAGAGAACAAGACATTAAAAACATCACAGACGAGGTTGATGCGTCTAACGAAATGTTAGACACCTTCGATAAGGTTCTTCCTAAAGACTGTGAGAAGTTTATGGTGGGTGGGAATCACGAAGCCCGCTATGAAAAGTTTAAAGTGAATTATGGTGAGAAAAAAGAAATCCGTAAAGTAAGACGCTTAACCTCATGGCATGAAGAGTATAGGCTTAAAGAAAGAAAGTGGAAGTTCTGTGAGTATGGTCAGTGGTTTGAATTTGGAAAAATTATTTATACCCACGGCTGGGCATCAAGTGGGAATCACGCACAAAAGCATTTGGGTCTTTTTCATAAAAATATTATTTACGGACACACCCACCAGTTTCAAGTAGCAACAGGCAGGGGACTAGACGGTCTTCCCGTTGAAGCAGCATCCATTGGAACCCTATCTGAATTTGACCTCTCATATCTAGTTGGCAAACCCCCCGTCAACTGGGTTAATATGTTCTGTTATATAGACACACTCCCAAATAAGTTTTTCACCCCACACTACGTCCACATCATAAACGGCAAGTTCATAGAACTAGGCCGTCAATTCCCCAAGTAGTCAGTCAGTAGTCACCTAGTAGTCAATTCGTAGCAAATTTAGCGAGTTTTTTATTGACTATTAGAGGGGCATCTTATATAACACTAGCTTATGCCTATGACAAAAAGTGACTACTCAATTGACTACTACTTGAGGCTAAAAATAGCACAAAATGGGTTTTATATTGCGACCATAGGCTTGATTAATATTTTCATAAGTTATTGTTTTTATATGAGTTACGTAGTTTTACGAGGGAATTCGCTGGAGTAGCTCAGTTGGTAGAGCAGCCGCCTTGTAAGGGGACTTTTCCCATTGAAAACAAAGGACTTATGATATAATGACTACTACACTGACTACTGTTTTCAAGGGGGTTTTGGATGTTGGTCTACAGAAGAAGTGGTTCAAAAGTTTATTATGTGCGTTACAAAGATAAGCACGGAAATCTTAACTGGCAAAGTTTAAAAACAAAAAATGTTCAAGTTGCACACGAAAAAGCAAAAGAAATAATTCAAGGTTACGACAAGCCAGACCCAAATAAAATTACAATTAAATCCTGCGTTGACGAGTACCTTGTAACTTGTGAAGCTAACCACGCAGCAAAAACCTACCGCAACGATAAAAACTCCTTAAATAAATTACTTCAGTTTTGTGAACACGAAGAAATAGTTTACATCTCCGACCTAACACTCGGCTTTTTAGAAAAATATAAAATTTGGCGTTCTCAAATGGTTTGGAAAAGAAAAGAGGATGGCAAAGAACATACTGTTAGTAAGGGAATGGTAAATAGCGATTTAAAAGTTTTTAAATCATTCATTAACCGGTTAGTAGCTGATGAGAAGTTACCCAAGAGTCCCATTAAAGACCCTGCCGGAAATAATAGACTTAAATTTTATTCAGTTACAAATAAAAAAGTTCGCTTCCTATCAACTGAAGAAATAAAAATTCTTTTAGATACTGAAAAACGCCCACGCTGGAGAGCGCTTATTGCTGTTGCTATAAATACAGGGATGAGGCCAGGTGAGCTACAACACTTGGTGTGGGATAATGTCTTGTTTGACCAAGGCTTAATTGCCATTGCAAAACAAGGCGAGTTTGACCCAAAGACTAGAAAAGTTCGCTACATACCGATGAATAAGACAGTTCGTACTATTCTATCGGGTATGAAAAAAACGGGTAATTATGTTTTCGGGATTGAAGGAGATAAGCCGTTTCTTAATAACTTCCACCTCCAATTTAGAAAAATAGCTAAAAGAGCAGGATTAAAAGGGGTTACACCAAACACCCTGCGTCACACCTTTGCTTCTCACTTAGCGATGGCTGGTGTGCCTTTAATTACAATTAAAGACCTTATGGGGCACGAGAATATAAAGACGACAATGATTTACGCCCACCTATGTACATCGCACACCACAGGGGCTGTAAACAAGCTTCAAGAGCTTGCTATATTAAAGTGAAACAACTCCTAAAATATTTATCTTAGAACGATCTACGAGGAGAGGTTCGTGCGTTGGATTCTTAGACTGTGGAATAAGCATAATCTTTTTTTCATCGATCTCAACAAAGTGTCTTACACACCATTCACCTTGATGCTCAACAACAACAATATCCCTCCACTTAGGGTCTTGGTCAACTCGTACAAGTAAGTAAGACCCCTTAACGATACCAGACTCAGACATTGAATCATCTTTTGCGATAAGAACATAACTCTTACTGGCAAAAGGTGTTGCTAGATAAGGGATATATCCTTTGGGCTCCTGGTCTTGAAAATTACTCTGTTTGGGTGGGTTTTTAAAAAGAGGAACCTTTACAAATTCAGCTGATGCAGGAGTTCTTTTTTGTAAGTAATAATTTCTATAATAGTCTTTAGCAACATCTTCTCTCCCGTACTTAATCTCTAGAGCGCGCATTATGAGCTCTTCTTCTTCTTTTTCTGATAACGCTAATTTCTTAGCAATAAGCTCACAGCGAGGGATGTCTAATGGATTCTTCCGACCAGCCAAGATATCGCTAAAATACGACTCAGAAAGGCCTAAGAACTCAGCCAATTCGACATTTTTTATGTTTTTAATTTCTAGTAAGTTTCTAAGGTACGAACTAAATCTATTCATACCTAATGTATGTAACATATAGCGCATAATAACGCAATGGTCTAAAGCCACAAATAGGGGAAAAATATAATAATATTATAGGGGAAACCCTTATTATACCTTTTAACAAGTTTAAGTATATATAATAATAAATCTTAAAATAAATGCGTATTTTTTCAGAAATAGTCTTGACAAAGTTCTCCAGGAGAACTATTATATGCGAAATTAAGTGATTTAAAGTGATTACAAGAACCAACAATAAGCATCATTAAAGAGTCAAATGCGATATAAAATACACAAGATGAACCTAAATAAACAAGCTATCGTGGCTATTTTTTTGCTGAGTTTCTTCTCTACGAGAGAACTTTTTGCAGCCGTTAGTGAAAGTTTGGCAGTAAAGGCCATTATGGGAGAGGCAAGAGGAGAAGCTTATATCGGTAAGGTTGCTATAGGGGAATCCATTAGGAATCGTGGGCATTTAAAGGGTGTTTATGGACTGAATGCAAAGTTTTCTGAACCCAAATGGGTTTGGGACTCAGCTACAAGAGCTTGGCACGAATCTGCTCATACAAATTTAACTAAAAACGCTGACCACTGGTTCAGCGAAGAAGACATGAAGAAGTTGTCGAAGAACCCACCCAGATGGTTCAAGAGATTAGAACCGACAGTGAAAATCGGAAGACACTCTTTTTACAGGAGGAAAAAATAATGCAGTTAATGAAATGCGCGGAAGTAGCGCAGTACTTGAGATGTTCAGAGCATCACGTAAGAAGATTAACGAGTCGTCAACTAATACCTGTCATAAAAACTTCTTACAAGAAAGCTTTGTACGACAAAGACCAAATAGATAAGTGGCTTCTTCGCTGCACGATTAGTGAGAGAAGAGCGCATCACTTTAAGGGAAATTAAATGGTTATCAGAAAAGCTCAGTGCCCTTACTGCAAATCAATTTTTTCTCTACGTACTACATTTAGACAATCTTTTAAGTTTTTTCCGATGTTTGCAAGAGAAGTAGATAAGCACGTTGAGTTTTGTCACTTTCGTATAAAGGTGGGAAATCTCCTTGCCAAGTACCAATAAGTGCAGTTTATGTGGGCGAATTTTTTCAGTGTGTTTAGCAAATCCATGCGAAGGAGCATTAGACCATTATGGCAGTGAAACGTGGGGAACTTGGGACGATAACTATGAACCAGACGAAGACAGAGAAGAAGGCGATGAAGAGAACTATTAGAGTCTCAGCAAGTTTTGGTGGAAAGATTTCGACAGGCTCTTGGGAAAACATGAGTCCTAATTTCTCTGCTGAAGAAACATTTGAAGTTGAAGGTGATTCACTTCAAGTTATTGATAAACGTCAAAAAGAATTACACGACCTCTGCTACAGACAATTTCAAGACGTCGCCCACAAAGCAACAGTAGAACGAATTGAGAAAGAATTTAAGAACATTCGTTTTTACACAGCTCCAAACGGTAAGAAATATCCCTCAGTAACATCCATTAGAGACTTTGATTCAGCTTTCTTTATTTCTGATGCAGACCTTTATGAATATGCCGCCCAAGGGAACATTAACGATATAAGGGTTAAGCACTTTATTAAAACAGGCCAATGGATAGAACCAATGAAGTTAGAAGCTTGCTGGCCTCATTGCCACACACTGAAAACGGGAAACCTCAATCTCTCCCTCGATTGTGGGGATTTCCCAGGGTTCCTTGCTAAATACCCCATAGCCGAAATGGTGGTTGGTGAACCTGTGTTTAACAATGAATACGAATATGCTGGCGAGCCGGACTTCATTGGTATTCCAAAGTTTAAAGAGGCTGAGCCGATTAAGTCAGTTTGTGACGTTAAACGCTCAGTAGACAAACTTAAAGCATTTGTCCAGATGGCAGCATACGCCAAATGTTTAGACCTTAAGCAAATGGTTATAGTCCCACTGAACGAATCTACCGAACAAAAGTTTTCTAAACCCATCGTATCTAGGGACGTAGATGGGTATTTCGAGATGTTCCTAAACAAACGTAAAGCATTCCGTAAACGTTACGGAATTTAAAGGAGAAACAATGGACCACAAATACCCGTTCGGAGAAATGAAAGGAAAGCCTTTAAGTGAAGTTTCAGTTAAAGACTTAAAAGGCATGATTTCTTGGTTTGAGAAAAAAGGAAGCTTTAACGACCCTAAATACGGAGCAAAGAATAAAGAATTAGCTAATGCAGCTCAAATGATTATTAAAGCCAAAGAAGCTGGTCTTTCCCAAGACAACGGATTCACTGCTTCTGATGTAGCCCACAACAACTACCCAAAGAAGAATGACAAGTTAGAAATCATGTTGATGCGTATTGAGAACCAGCAGAAGCAGATTCTTGGAATCCTTAAACATAACTTTCCTGGTTCTTTACAGGTTGTCGAGGAATCAACACCCTTCTAATGAAAACAACCTATCAAAAACTCAGAGATATTATCGAATCACCTAAGTTCTTGGAACTCAAGAGAGACGACATAACTAAGATTTATGAGATTTTTGATGCTATCGATAGTCCCTCCACTCCAGCGGATAAGTGGAATCCGAAACAGTCTTGGATTGAACATCACTTATTTCCTCGGATGGTGGGATTTGTCGATAAAAAGTACAACGATTTGGTGGTGAAAAAGTGATTTGGATTGCTTCATTTCCCACACTAAGAACCAATAAGAACCTCAAGTTGCTTTGTGACGAACTAAAGATAAGTCGTAAAGAAGCTATTGGTCTTCTTCACTGTTTATGGTGGTGGGCTGCTGTGCATAGAGAAGATGGAGATTTGTCTGGACTCTTTGATAACGATATTGCTGCTGCATGCGATTGGGAAGGTGATAGCAAGTCACTCGTTAAGACTTTGCATGACACAGGTTGGTTGGTGAATTACAGAATAGCTGACTGGATGGGTCACGTAGGAATGCTTCTTAATAGCCGCCAAAGGACAAGACGGTGGAGAGAGAAGAGAAACGGTGACGTCACAGGTAACGTTACAGGAGACGTTACGGAGACGTTTTTGTCACGTCCTAGAGTAGAGAAGAGTAGAGTAGATAAGAGTATATATATAAATACTATAGCTCAAGAACAGTGGTTTAATGAGTTATGGAATGAATATCCTACCAAAGGAAGAGTTGGTAAGAAAAAGGCATTTAAGTACTTTACTAACTCTATTACCAACCCTAAAGACCTAGAACAAATCAAATTAGCACTACAAAACTACAAGGCGTCCGACCGAGTACGGGGTGGGGTGTACATACAAAACGCATCCACTTGGTTCAACAACTGGCAGGACTGGATTGATAAAAAACCCACAGAGGCGACAAGTGGATTCCACAGCATTGTCGTGTGATGTGGGTTTAGAGCAAATGAATAAAGAATTAAATTTAGAAATAACACTTTTGGAACGAGATTTAAAGCAAATACTTATGAAGTACTACGGTGACACCCACTTAAGAGGCGAGATAACAGATGCAATCACAAGTCTTAAAAGACTCAAAAATTAACTTCCACCTAACCACCGAGCTTTTTAAAGAGCTTGAGACAGATGTATTGGCTCGAACCGGGAAGTGTGCTATGCCGACAGGTATCCCACAACTGGATAACTTAATTTGGGGAGTCCATAAGAAGGAGTTGCTGGTTATAGCAGCTAGACCTTCACACGGCAAATCATCACTCGCTCTCAACATTGCCTGGAATCTAGCACGTGTGGGTAAAAGATGTGCATTCCTATCACTAGAGATGGGTAGACACTCAGTTGTGGAGCGTCTTACTTGTATGGAATACGGCATACACGGCTGGCATCTAAGACAAGGCGTTCCTTCTGAAGTGCAAAAGTTTAAGTCTATTTCTGAGCAAATGGAGCTAAAGCTTCACGGAACCCCACTTGTTATATTTGACGACCTAGGCAAAACCATTTTCGAAGTAGAGAACCTATTAGAACAATTTCACAACAACATTGAAGTATTATTCATTGACCACGCCCAGAAGATTATTTCAAAAGGATTTGGTAATAAGTATGAGGCTTTATCCCACTACGTAAACACCCTACAGACTCTTGCTATTAAGTACAACGTCGCAGTAGTTCTTTGCTCTCAAATTAATCGTCAAGGCTCCCAACAACAAAATGCGATGGATTTCATGAAGGGTTCAGGGGACATCGAAGAAGCAGCAGACACAGTCATTGCAGGTAAATGGCTTATCCGTGAGAACAAGGACGCAAACAAAGAAGATTACGAAATAAACATTTTAAAGCAGCGTCACGGTCCTTGTGCAGCCGTAACACTTAGTTTTAACGCAGGAACGTTCAAGTTTTCAGACAAGGTGATACCAGCAGAAACAGTGGATGTAATTAACAGATGGCACAAACAAAGGGGGATAGCGTGACATACGATTCAAATCGTGAGGCTAGAGAAAGAAACACCCAAGAATATGATGAAGTTTTTGATGAAATGATGAAATATTTGTATGACGACGATAGGGAAATAATTTACTCCAGGGTTGGTTCTGAAGAGCATGAGGAGTATTTAAAAAAATTAGACATTTTAGAAAACAGAAGTTTGATTCTAGCCAGAGCCAGCGGCCACGGAGAGGAAAGAGCCAATAACTTTGTCCCACACTACCAACAAGTATTTAATTTATTGAAAGACGGCTCAAAACTTTCCCACCAACAGATTATGGAAAAACTAAATTTAAATTTAAATAAAGAGCAATTTAGAAGCCTCATCCAAAGAACACAAAGAAATTGCAATGTAAAAGTCTCGTATGAACTTGCTGAAGAAAAACTTTATTTCATAGATAACACTCAAACTGAGGTCCAAGAATGCCCACAAGAGCAGCCAAATACAAATGTCACTGTAAACGAAGATTCACAGAATCTTGTGACTACATTAAACACGTAAAGAAACATGAAAAAAATAAAGCACCCAAGTGTTGCAAAATTAAAGAAAAAAGCGTGGAAAGTCTTCTCGGAGTACATAAGAAGAAAAAGCGCTGATAAAGACGGGATGAGTGAATGTGTTACATGTGGGACAAAATCCCACTGGAAAAAACTTCAAGCAGGTCACTTTATCCCAGGTAGGAGCGCTGAAGTCTTATTCGATGAAGACGGGGTAAACCCACAATGCTACGTCTGTAACTGCATCTTGGGTGGGAACTGGACAGCCTACTACTTACTACTAAGAGCAAGACACGGAAGAGAATTTGTAGAACGCATGATTGAAAGTAGAACTAGAACCGGAAAGTGGACAGTTGAGTCTTTAGAAGAAATCCACATGAAATATAAATCGAAACTAAAAGAGCTAGATGAAAAAGAATCAAAGAATAAAAAAACTAATAAGTGAAATAAAGCTAGCGTTTAAAAGGCTAAGAAAACCCACAAAAAAGGAGAGACCTATGTCACTTTGCAGATGGTGTGTAGTTGGAAGAGGGAAACACAAAAAGGATTGCCCGAACAAGGATAGCAAATGAAAAAAGAAAAAAATAACCACGACCCAGTAAATCTCCCACGCCACTACATATCCGGCATAGAGACTTACGACTATATCAAGTCAAAGAATATGTCTTTTGCTCAAGGGAATGTAATTAAGTACGTCACTCGGTACAAAGAAAAAAACGGTAAAGAAGATTTACTAAAGGCTCAGTGGTACCTAGAAAGATTAATTGAGGAATACAAATGACCTTCTCTAACGAACGCTGGTATGCACTATGCGCTAAACATAAAGAAAAACTGGAAAAGAAGCACACCGGAATCTTTGAACCCCACACTGACTCTGAAGTATGTGAATGGACAAGCTGGATGGGTAAATGCAAAGAAGAAGCTAAGTGGGAGTTTGTCGTCAGATGAAAGAGTTTTTATTTCGATTGGAATGGAAGATAAAAGCTTTTCTTTGTCGGAATAGATTCAAGAACCACAAATTTAATCATGGAATTTGCCAAATCTGTTTTAAATACGACGAGTCGATTTGGCCAACTAACTAACTACTAAATTAGTGTTTTTAAAAAAGGTAAACGACAATCCAATGACCAAAATAACCCACACCATCTTTGAATTTGTATTTCTTCTAACAGTCATTTTGCTCCCACTAATAGTTTGTTGGGTGAAAGGATAAATCATGAGTAAGGAATGGTGTGAGCATATGAAGAACCATGGCGATGGATTAAAGCTTTACAGGCATGTTGATTCTTTTTCAACTCTTGGTCAAAGCCATACAGAGTATTTTATGTTCTGCCCCATCTGTGGAACCCCACACAAAGGAAAAGAGTGAGTGATGACTGATAAATACCCTTTTGGTTTATTAAAAGATGCTATGAACCAAATAGAAGAAGGTGCTGGTTTTCGTGGTGGAGCAATGGAATTTAAAGATATGGTTTTTATGCAAAAAATTGAACCTGAACAACCAGTCATATACCACTACACAAACTGGCTTGATTCTAACTACGAGGATGAACAGGTCAAATTTCTTGTCGTTATGATGTGTAGAAAGACCCCACCCAACCCAAAGTGTGAGGGAGAGTAATGCAGTCTAGGAAGATGAGTTTCGTTGAGTCTTGTGTGAATGTTGCTATCGGATATGCTGTTGCGGTTACAAGTCAGGTATTGATATTCCACTATTCGGGATACACATACCAATTAGGGACAATTTCCTCATAGGTCTTTGGTTTACGGCTATATCAATCGTAAGAAGCTATACGGTTAGAAGGGTGTTTAATCGGTGAAGAAGTTAGAAGATTATCTCTACTACGAAGAAAAGAATCCTGAAATTAAGATTTACTGTGGGGATAGTCAAGTAATCGTTCCGTTACTAGGAACCTATGATTTGGTTATTACAGACCCTCCTTATGGGATGGATTACCAGTCCGCCTGGCGGACTGACAAGTCTCAATGGAAAGATAAGATTCATGGCGACAAAGAGTTTCCTATGTGGATATTTGAAACTTTAAAGCCTAAGAATGCAATGTTTGTTTGGTGTCGATGGGACAACTTGTATGAAATCCCAAAGCCAAAATCATTTATTGCTTGGGATAAGAAATGTCATTCAATGGGAGATTTGAACCATGAATTTGGTAGACAGTGGGAAGCATGTGCCTATTACCCTGGCCCAGAGCATAAATTCTTACGTCGGCCTGTGGATGTTATTAGACAAGCGAAAGTTGCCCCAGAGCATTTAGTACATCCAAACGAAAAGCCAATGGCTGTTTACTATCCGATACTTGAATCCCATGCTGGAGGTGTACTAGACCCTTTTATGGGTTCGGGTTCCACTCTTATGGCTTGTAAGGCGCTAAGTAGGCCCGCTATCGGAATTGAGATTGAACCAAAATACTGCGAGATAGCCAAGAAACGTTTAATCAACACACAAAGGATGATGTTATGAACAATGAGGGAGAGGAGAGATAGGATGAGTGAATTAAAGGAATTTAACACAATCATTCATGAGAATTATCATAAAAATACTTTCGATGAGAAGTGTCTTAATTGCTGGGAAGACAAGACTGATAATTTTATGACCAATGTGATGAAAAATCTTGATAAGAAACTCAAAGGAGAAGCGTGAGTACCCACACTAAGAAGGTGAGGAAGAAGGTTAAGAAAATAAAGCCGATTATCTCTTTAATGGACGGAGTTGTTGGCGAGGTTGGGTACTTTGCATTTTACTTCTCACATGAACAGCTTATTAAATCAGGTTGGGATTTATTAGAGACTCCATTTGAAATCAAAATAACCCCACTAAACACCAAGAGGAGGAGGAAGTGATGGAGTGGAAAACAGGAAACATAAGCTTCTGGTGTAATTGGTTAGAGCTTCTTAAACCAAACGGATTTAATTGGGTCACTTTTACTGTTATCACCTTTGAATTTGAATATGACAAACACGGCCCACAGTTTGAGCTTACACTTGGCCTGTTAGGTTTTTGCGGAAGAATAGCTCTCTATGCACCATGGACAACAGAACAATCGGAAGAGTTGCAGAGAAGATTTGAATCAATCAAAGTGCTTAAGTGTGATAAATGCAAAGAGGAGCTGGAATGACCCACAAAACCAAATGTATCAAATATGATACAAATTGACAAATCAGAAAATATAGCAAATGTGCTATAAATTATTTTTTTCTTCCAGCTCCTCTACATCCATCATGTCCCCATGGCTTATCAGGGTGTTCCTCGCAAACATTCCCACCTAAACCAAACTTCTTACCCTTAATCATTTCCTGTATGCAGTCCTCACACTCTAAGTAATACACTACATCATGTTCAACGCAGTGCTGCATTGTAGCTGCATGGTCAGTGTGTTTATCGCAATAACATAAGGCAGTAAGCCACTCAACTTCCTTCTGACCTTTGTTATCTTTAATTATGTAGAGGCGGTGGGAACTTGGCTTCATATATGTTAATTTTATTTATTAATTTCCTTGGTTTAATTTTATTTTTTTCGCATGTAAAACCGCCTAGCCTTACAACATCCCCACACTTACATCTAAACTTTTTATGGCATTTGCAATCAGGCTTAATTTCTAAAAAATCATGCTCACAGACTTTTAGTTTACCTAAAAGAGAGTTTATATCTTTACCTTGATTCCAGATATCTTTTATTTGTTGGTTTATAGATGGCTTTTTCTTTTTTCTTCCCACATTCATGGTCTAGTTGGACTCCTTCTCATATTGCTCATCAAGATAATTAACTATCGCCTGGATTAAATTATTGAGCGGTGGAGTTGTCTTAGTTATCGGCATTGTCCGCCATATCTCCATAATCCTATCACTAGGTTTCATTTGACCCTGTTTAGGTTCCTTATAAATCCCAGCTAAAGCATCATTCATTATTTCTTCAGGTGTTGGATGTACTTTCTTTTTCTTTCTTGGTGGCATGGCGTGGTTTAACCCCTCTATTGATTCTTCAAAAACTCCCCACGGATTTTGAATTACCTCTTGAACCACTTGAAATGCTCTTTTCCAAGCTATCATTTGGCCTTTTCTAGAGCGATGCAGCTTACTATCTTGCTTATAAATTTGATCTGCTACATTATGAATTGATTCAAGTGCTGTTATTTGGATTGATTTCTTTTTTTTGTTTGTTCTTTGAATATTCACTTAATCCTCCAAGAAACCCACATTATACATCACTCCTTGATTTAAGAATCTTTTCCAAATACTCTTTAGTCTCGTTATACACTTCCTGCTTTTCAGTAAAGTAAGCTACCTTTGCTACAACAACCCCATGCTCACTTCTTGTGACTCCCACGGCTTCCAGTGCAGTCTTAATATACTTAATTCTTACTGGGTCGCTGATTAACCAAGCGTTTATCTTTGACATACCTTCTTCGAGTGGGACATCTTCAAATGCAACGCCTGAAGCAATCAACTGCAAAGAGTCGTAGAAAAAATCACGTCTCCATTGGTCAAAATCCCCACATATATTCCTCACCATTATTTTAACCCATGGCCTTGCGCTACCAGACTTTAAATTCTCTAAAGCCTCATAAGCTATATCTTTAATCGTCAAGCTTTCCTCCATAATACGCATCATTTAAACTCCTTTTTTTGACACTATTACAGAAACCCACAGCTCAAACAATTGCACCAATCCGTAAACAACTGTCCTAATTCCACGCACGGTAATAACACACCGTGGTACAAAACAACCGTGTATATTTAATAACGTGTATCGCATAATGCTCGGATGCCAATTGATAAAGCTTTCGCAAAACAACTAAGACGTTTACGTAAGCGATACAAATTAACTCAGGAAGAAATAGCTGAGAGAGCACAGCTAGATACCCGCTATTACCAAAGAATTGAGTCAAAAAACCCACCATCAATACGCCTAGACACAGTTGAGAAACTAGCGAAAGCATTTCGTATCTCTATAGCTACTCTGATGAACTTTCGGAACTCCTAAAAATACAAACAACAAGCCTATAAGCTTTATCGTGGGTATAACCGATAAATCTTAAATCGTTATAAACCGTTTGCCATGACTGGATAGGGAAGCACACGCGATATCTAGGTCTACTTGTTATCATCTAAGCACCTCACATCAAATGAATGAGCTTTCTTTCTTGTTTCATTTGGAGCTTTGTTAACAGTTGCCATCCATTCAGCAAGTTCCTTTGTGTCAGTCTCAACTACAACTTCATGGTCTTCGCACCACATAACTAAATACTTCATCGAATCACCCCCATTAAATCGATTAATAGAAACGTCCCAAGTAACCCACCCCAGACAACCCACAAGAGAAATAAACTCGCTACCCCCGCTATTATTCTCATGCTTCACCTGTTAGTTTAAGGGCGTCTTTAGCGAGCTTAATAACCTTAGATTGATCGTCAGAGTTAATAATTATTGAATGTAACGCTTCCACAAGCGCATCATGACTATTAACTGCTTTGACTATGATAGGAGCATCTTCTTTTTTGTAAGTTACTGCGACATTCCTTCCGGTTTCTTCTTCGATAATTAAACCTTGATGGTCATTACCCATTCTTGCTTCGTGCCATGTTTGTTTAGTCATTGTTTTGTGTCTCCGTTTGTTTTCTTAATCCGTGTAAATATGCAGTAGAAACATAAGCCGCCGCCTTTGGAAAACGTCTTTCTTCAGCGTCAGTAAAACAACGTACTTTTTCGTATGCATAGCCGTTAAAGCGTTCTAATACATAGTGCTCAAGCGATAGTGGCACTCTTGCTCTGTATTTCTTACCGCTTATTTCAAAGTTGAATAGATAATCCATTGTCTATACTCCTTTTTGTGTTGTTGTTATGCGTACCAAGAACAATAATCTGGTTTACCATCCCATAAACTAGCCGAGCTATAAGAGGTTATAGTTAAATATGGTTTACCGTCTGAGAACTGCATTAGCTTTTTCATTGGCTCACCCACAAAGCTATCTTTAACAGGCACAACATAGGCGGCCATGTTATTACCTGTAGATTTATCTATGTGCTGGCTTGCTATTTCTCTAATCGTTACTGTTCTTTTATTTATCGCTATGACTTGATAGTAGTCTTGATTTGTTTGGTCATAACCCCAAGAGCAGTTAAAAATGTCCCCAACCTTCACAGCTTGGCTGATATTCACTCCAATACCTTGTCTCTCAAGCTTCCAAATCATCTTTTGAGCTTGTGAAGATTCAAACCTTTTAATCACCTCATCTAAATATTTTTGTCGAGCCTCTATAGATGGGAATACATAATGAATGAAAGGTTTAATTGCTTTTGGTTTCCAAACAATCAAACGGTATGGGTTTTTAATTGTTAGAGTGTCGTATTCGGTCATTAACACCTTTAACCCACATTCATAAATTACTGCCTTGCTTCTTTCCGTTGCCCACATGTCCATTTACTTACCCTCCTTGTTAAGTTGCTTCAACTTCTCCACTAACTCTGACCAGTCCTCAATAATCCCGTAAGAGTACTGGCGATATAGTTCTTCTCTCATAGCGTTCTCATTACGTGTATACGTATCATTTTGGTTAAAAAAAATCCCACGTGAACACGTATTGTTTTCGTCAAAAAAAATCATTTCTTTATCCAATCAATTAAAAAGCGTTCTATTACTTTAGATAACGACATACCAAGATTAACTGACTTTATTTTCGCCTGCTTAATCACTTCTTTATCCACTGTTAATGTTAACTTCGTTAAATCTCTATCGCTATCGGTCATGAGTAAATTATACACGTGTACACGTATAATGCAAGCACAAAATGAAAAATAATTAAAATATTTTTGTATACTATATGTAGTATTATGATTGACAGAATATACTATTAGTGGTATAATTTACTTGTAAGTAAGAAATCCCACCAATTTTCTGAAAGTCCCACCATGAATAAATATTACATAGATAACCCCGATGATGCATACAGATTAGACGGGGAGTTTGGACCTGTTGAAGAATTTTTGTTTGATAGCCATTTAAAAGAATTATACAGACATAAAAAGTTATCTAAAAACCCACAGATAGACCACGATGCCTAAAAAACCCACATCAAAGCCCCTAAAGAACCTAAAGCACGAAGAGTTCGCTAGGAACATGATAAAGCATAAAGGCAACGGAACCCACGCATACTCTGAAACATATCCTAATGCTAAGAGTGATTCAGCTAGAGCTTGTGCTAGTGAGCTGTTAGCAAAACCTAGCGTGAGGGAAAGAGTGGTTAAGCTTATGGACGAGACAGGATTGTCGATTCCAGAGCTAAATCAAAAGCTTAAGAAGTTCACGAACTCGGAAAATGAGGGAATTGGACTCGATGCTACAAAGTTCGCCTATAAACTCCAAGACGCGATCCCTAACGAAGGCACAAAGAACTCACAAACCCACATTGAAAGCATAGAAATCACCTTCGTAAGTGCTAAAAACGTGTTAAGCGATAGCGAAAAAAAGGCATCAATTGATGTGCAAAAAACAGAGGAAAAATAGAGAAATGACCACAATAGGTTGTGGTTTTGTACTCGATAATTTGAGTTTTGAAAGTTCCCCTCTGAGCCAACCAAACCTACTTGGTATTATAGGACATTAGAAATATCTAAGTTTTTTGTAATCTTAGTTTTTTGTTTGATTGTTTTGAATTGAAGAAGCTTTGAATGAATGGAAGGAAGAGGCGCCAAGGTTTGAAGAGAGAAGGAAAGCTGGCAAGAGGTAACGGGTGGAGCCCCCTGGCCTTCCCAATAGAGGGGGGTGGGGTTAATATTAATACCTCCCCCACATCATCCGCCCCAAAATTGACTTCTATATTATAAAAAAACCCAAAAATGGCTTTTAACAAAAATTACTGTAACTGTGACAACGAAGGTCAAACGTTCTACGTGAATGAATCAAATCATCACAATAAATGTGGTAAGCCAGTTCAAAATATTAAGCTGATTCCAAATATCCCAAAATGGTGCGACCACATCCAATACGACCCGAATATTGGAGATTACGCAATTAATTACGGCTCGAATGTTTTAATGAGCGTACCTACAAACTACAAATACTGCCAGTACTGCGCTTCAGCTAGACCTCAAATAGCCTTATAAACCTACTTTTTAAGCCCAAGGTAAAGAGTTGACAGATAAGACATATCCTGACCAGGAAAACGAACGAACGTTCGCTAAAGAGGCTATAAACGCAAAAGAAGGGCATTCTCCCGTAGTAGATGCGGAACTTAATCCTCCAAGAGACGGGCGTTTAAAAGCGGGTCGAGTCGCTAAGGCGGTAAGGCAGCTAAAGTTCGCGCTATCTGACAGGCAATTACTAGCCCAGCACGCCGAAGACCCTTATGTTCTTTACGGTGGAGCAAAAGGGGGAGGAAAAAGCTGGTGGCTATGCATCTGGATGTTCTCCCAAGCTCTTAAGTACAAGGGTAATAAGCTCTTCTTCTGCCGTCGTAGGTCAGTTGACTTCACCAACACGACTCTTGAGACATGGAAAAAAGCCATTCCTAACGAGCTATTCCGCGTAAACGAACAAAAGAAAAAGATTTTTATAGATGTCACTAAATCCGTTATCGATTACGGCGGATTAGATGACCCATTACTTATTCAATCCCTAAACTCAGCCGAATACGGGGCTATTGGGGTAGACCAGGCTGAGGAAATAGATAAAGATTCATTTGCGATGTTAAGAGGTACACTTCGCCATAAGCTTCCAGGTGGGTCAGAACCCTCCTACTTAGTCCGTCTTACCGCTAACCCTGCCCAATGTTGGCTTAAAGACGACTTTCTTTTGAATCCAAAACCTGGGTTCAAATTTATTCCAGCTCTTCCCACGGACAATCCATACCTACCTAGCGGTTATGTGGATAACCTTGCGGAAGCCTTCGCTCATAGACCTGCACTTCTTCAAGCCTATCTGCACGGGAGTTGGGATGACCTATCTGGACATGACATTGTTATCCAGCAGTCTTGGGTAGAACAAGCTGTTAATAAACAGCCCTATGATGCTGTTCTAAAAAGAATCATTGTTAACGACCCAGCAAGATTTGGTGATGACGAAAACGTCATTTATGTGATGGAACAGACCCCCAACTGTGCCTACATCAAAGAACAAATATTTCTAGAAAATAAGTCCACCATGGACACAGCGGGTCGTCTTGCAATCCTTAAAAACAAATACAACGCGACTTTAATTGCTGTGGACGAAATCGGAATTGGGGCAGGAATCGTTGATGCGTTAAATGAACTTGGAGAAGAGACTTTAGCTCTCAATTCTTCAAGTAAACCCACCCGAGAAACAAAAGAAAAGAAATACTTCAATCTAAGGACACAGATGTGGATGGAAGCTGCCGAGAAGTTTTCGGCTGGTGAAGTATCTATCCCTAACGACCATCTTTTGAAAGGGCAACTGGCTTCACCCAAGTTTAAGTTTACTACTAACGGCAAAGTTCAAGTCGAATCTAAAGACGACATTAAGAAACGCTTACACCGCTCACCTGATAGAGCTGACGCTTTTGTTATGGGGCTTTACGCACTTGAGCAGTCCCCAAGACTTGATGCTTCCGAGTACTACTCAAAGATAGTTGATAAATCCCACTTCGGAACCTTAGTTCAACCAGAAGAACTTTCACCCATTCAGGATTATTCAGGTTATGGCCCCAGTATCCAAGATTGAATTTTGTAAGACCTGTAAGAAAGACACCTACAAAAGATACATTAACGACGAATTTATTTGCACAGAATGCAAAGGAGATGGACAGAAATGACAAAAGTTTATTGTGAAGACGAAGGCGCAGATTTCAATATTAAATCCTTAAAACAATCCGCCCAAAGAACAGAAAAAATCGATAGAGAAGATAAGAAATATTCCATCCCCAGCAAAACCCAAGTTAAGCCCTTCGGTACAAAGTAAAGAAACGGAAAAGTAAATGGCTAAAGCAACTCAAGAAGCCCCAGACGCACTCGATAACGTAAATGCGCTAAAGGTTTCTCAAGAGATAAAAGATTTTGTTAGTCAGTTAGATAAAGACATACAGGCATCGCGTTCTGACAGGGCTGAGTGGGAAAACCGACAGGATGAGTACACTCGTAAAAGATACGGAATAAGGGCAAAGCGTACTTTCCCGTGGGTAGGAGCAGCTAACTTTGTTCTACCGCAAATTGATTCGGATATTAATCGTCTTAAGCCTGCTTATATCAACCTTGCTTTTAGTGTAACTCCAATAGTCTCATTTGAACCCTACGGGCCAGAAGATATAGAACCTGCTAAGAAAAGAGAAATCCTTTTCGATTGGCGAGTAAAAACCCAAGTCAAACCATTCAAAGAATATTGTCTCGGCGTTGATTACATGCTTCAGCGCGGCTACACACTTTTTAAAATTTATTGGAAATTCGAGACACGTAAATACATCAAGTATTTGGACCTAGCCGAAATTGACTCTGAAGTGGTCGATGCTATGTTCATGCCGGAAGTTACAGATGAAATTCTTTTCCAGATTGTAGCTGAAGCTCTTAAACCAGATTTAACCTTCCAGGAAAACGTAGATGCCATTCAAGAAGCAATTGAAGAATTTCGTGAAGGCAAAACAAAGTTTGAACTTGAGTTTGTCGAGAAAGCCGCTAATCACCCAGTTCTCAAGGCATGTGACCCACGTCAAGATGTAACGTTCCCCATCGGAACAACCGACATACAAAACGCATATTTCATTGATTACCGTTTCTGGGCTTCTAAGAACGATTTAAAGATTGCCATGGAAAACGGCAAATACGAAAAGTTTAGCGATGACGAAATAGATGGTTGGAGCACAAAGAGCTACCAATTAACAACAGGCGACAACTTAAAAGCCATTCGTGATGGTGTAACGATGGATAAGAGAAATGAAGACCTTATCCTTATGCACGAAGTTTGCACATGGTTTGACGTTAATGGTGACGGGATAGAAGAAAAAGTTATTAGCACATATCCTGATTCTGACCCCAGTGCGGTTTTAAGATTTATAGAAAATCCATACGACCATGGTCAATTCCCATACGTAGTTGTTAGGAGAGAGTTAAACGATGCTGAAATCATGTCTTCCCGTGGTATCCCTGCACTTGATGACGATTTTCAAACTGGTATTTCTACTCTTTTTAATCAAGACATTGACGCAGGAACTATCAGCAACTCTCCCACAGTCGTCGCTAGAAAAAACTCAGTAAAGAATTTAAGAAATCTCCGCTACATACCAGGACAAGTTGTTGAAACTGAAAACGGCTCTGCTGATTATCAGGTTGTTCAAAATCAAAACTTAGGTCAAGCCAACCGGTTTAATTCCATGCAGTACTTAAAAGCATGGTCCAACGACAGAATTGGAAATCTCACAGCGGCAATTTCACAAGCAAATAACACACCAGGCAACACTCAGTCCGGCAGAAAATCAGCTACTGAAGTCGCGGAAATAGCCAGCGCTTCTGGACAGCTTCAATCGATGGATTTGTTGGTTTTCCAGCAGCAAATGGCTGATGTGTATTACCAAATTGATGCTTTGTATGACCAATTTGGTGATGAAGAAGAATACATCATGATTACGAATGAACGTCCTATGAGAATTTCTCGCAAAGAAATCCAAGGGAAGTTTAACCGTGTTCCTAACGGAAGACTTGATAATTCAAATCCCGTTCTTCGTGCAAACAAAGCACTATCAATTCTCGATAGATTTGCTGGTGACCCACACATTAAACAATTAGAACTCCGTAAGCTTGCACTTGATGAATTAGATATGAAGATGTCGCGCCTTCTTCTCTACACACCCGAAGAAATGGCACAGATGCAGCAGCAGCAAATTCAAGCTCAAGCTCAACAAGAAATGGCTGAACTGCAAAAGCAAATGGGAATTAGAAAAATATCTGATTCGCTTGAATTAGACAAAGAAAGAAAACTCTCAATCATACAAGGCAAAAAATACGCTGATGGCTAAAGCAAAGCTCCAAAAACCCAAGAGACAAAAAAAGCAAATCCGAAACACCCACGCACTAGACATCGAAGAAAGACTGATTAGATGTTCTCAGAAAGACTCTGAAAGCATTGTCTATGTGGGTGATGTTGTGGAGAGAGCTTTAAGAGGGGAAATTGGAGCAGTCATTAAGGCTTTAACAGCCGGAAGAATATCAGCAGAAATTCAGTCGAATAAAGACGGAAAACTTTCATCAGAACGAGTGTTAGGACGTTTAGAGATGGCAGATGCTCTGTGGGATGACCTTGAGCAATTTGTTCATGACAAAGACGCCCTAGTTCGTCCACTAGACACTAAACAACCTGAACCCAGTTACACAATTGCCGAACCAAGGCAATCCGAAAACTCTACTTTTTATCACCACCCACAAGATTAGCGAACACGTCCCCAAAGACGGCGAAAACTTGAGATGTCCCTCACGACATAAAACTGTGAAACCGTTCGCTGGGCCTACTCGCCAGGCTACAACAATCGGCGTGAAGAGGAATACCTAAATGCCCGTAACAGAAAACAAATCAACAGAAGAACAAAAACAAGCCGAACAACAAGAACTGGTAAAAAGAGAAACAGAAATCGCTAAGGACATCGTTAAGTCTTTAGATTTATCTGCTGGTCTTGACGACCAAATGAAAAAACATCTTCTTGGAGAACAGCTTCAGGAAGAAGTAAATGAGGAAGTATCTGAAGAAGCTGAAGCAGAAGAAGTTAGTGAGGAAACCCAAGAGGAACCCACAACTACCGAAGAAGGCGAAGATTCAGAACTAGAACCCAAAGCTAAGGACAGTGTTCAGAAAAGGATTAATGAGCTAACACGAGAGAAAAAGCTCCTTGAGCAAAGACTTGCGAAGCTCGAATCACAATCCCAATCAAACTCCAACACTGACCCAGACCTAGCCAAGCTCGAGCAAATGAGCGAATCAGAGCTTAAAGCGCTTAAAACAAAAGTTGCTTTAGCGATTCGTCGTGAAACAGACGACACAAAGGCAGAACAGTTATTAGAACTGGAAGACAAAATCAAATCTGTTATTGAGACAACCCCACAAAGGTTTCAAAAACAACAGGTTGAGCGGTTCTATGAAGCTGTGGAAACCACACCAGACCAATTAGACGATGCCACAAAACAAACAATTTTTGGTTATGCAAAAGGCATCTTCGAACGCTCTGCGTCGTTACAAAAAAGTGTCAATGGTCAGGCTGAAGCTTGGAATCTAGCCCTCGAACACTACAGAGAATTGTCAAAACTATCAGCAGGTAAATCTAAAGCAGTTGAACTTGAGCGAAAGCTGAACACAGTGAAAAAGAAAATCTCTTTAGATACAGCCATTCAAAAAGGCAACAGCAAAGTCTCCGACGAAGCCAAGCTCTATAAACGGGCAGCTAACGGCACGTTTGAAGACAAAGCTGATTTTATCAAAAAGAAGATGAACACTGATTCTCTGATACCTGATGAGTTTCGTCGGTAAACAGGAGAAATAATGGCTTCAACACAAGTCAATTCGTTTTTCGCTAAAGGGAATAGAGAATCCCTTACGAACCAAGTTGCAGAACTTTTCGCAGATGAGGTTCCCTTTTTCTCAATGGCGAAAAAAGAATCAGCAAATGCAGTTAAACATGAATGGCAAGCAGATAGCTTAGCAGCCGCTTCTACAACGGGTATCGTTGAAGGTGCGTCCATCAGCTATACACAACCCGCAACCAGAACTCGCCACCAGAACTATTGCCACATCCGTCTCCGTAACTGGGATGTGACTTTCACTCAAATGGCAGTTCAAACAGCTGGTATCTCTGATGCCGTTGCTCGTGAAGTCATGAAGGCGATGAAAGCCCTCTTAAATGACTACGACAAAATCTTCCTGAACACTGGTAACTCCAGCGCAGGTACAACGTCAGCAGCGAGAAAAGCTAAAGGTATCCAAAAAGCGATTGTTACTAACACCGCTGTTGGTACTGGTACTGGTTCATCTGCCAACATTCAGTTGACTGAAGACAACGTTAACGTTCTTCTTCGTAAAATCTGGAACCAAGGTGGCGACCCTCGTGCGCTATTCTGCGGTGGACACCAGAAGATGGTTATCTCGAAGAAGTTCTCTGCCAAAACAGGTTACAGCTTCAACATCGAAGCCTCAGCCCGTACAGCTATCGCGAACATCAACAAGTACGAAGGTTCCTTCGGTACCGTCGATATTATTCCTGATAGACAACACATGACACGCAGAATCACCATCGTAACTCCTGATTTAATCAGAGTTGCGGTTCTTCGTGACATTGCTCAGTACAAGGGTGCCGCTACTGCCTCTTCCGTTAAAGGTTGGGTAGAAGCTGAAATGACCCTCAACTGGGGTAACGAAAAAGCTCACGCTAAACACTCCTACCTGAAATCGGGCGGAACTATAGCTTAAGCAATTTAAGGAAATTGGGTGGGGGTGTAACAGCCCTCACCCAACTTAATATGAATAATAACAACATCCCACTTTCCCAACTCAACGACACACTAAGACTCGAAGCAATCAAAGAAACAATGAAGGGTGATAAGAAATTATCACCAATAGATTTCATTAAAGAAGTCTCTAAAAAGTTTATTGAAAAACAAATCGATTCATTTCCGTTTCTGTGTGAAGTCACAAGAATGCAAAACAAATTGAAGTGGGATGAATTGAAAGAACACGGCATTAAAGGCAAGTACACAGACTCCATCGGCTGGAGCGAATCTAGAGAATTTAAGTTTGATTACGAAATCCCACAAGAGCTCTATTTATTCATGGTGAACCTTGTCTATTACGATTTTTGGTCTAACGACAATGAAAAAATTTGGCGGAAATTTATGAAGAGAATCTGCCAAGGGGATGACGCTATGCAAGTACTTATGTGGGTAAAGATGATTTACGGTTCAAACAGCCAAAAGGAGATAGTAACTACAAGCTAATGGGACAGACAATCCGCAACCTCTCAACAAGAGAATTAGACACAAAGGCAATCTTTAACAACCGTTTTGTAGTGGAAATCTGTGAGAAAGTTCACGTCCACTATAGAAACCTTCGTATTCTTATGTCGCTTGAAGACTGGATTTCGATGGCACAAGGGATGAGAGATTCGCTGCGTCGTTGGGAAGAAAGAGGAATGCCTAACCCAGAAGAAGGAGTTCATATTGAACTCTGCCGCAAAGAAGTCGCTAAAAACCCACTCCAAGACAAAGACCTCAAAATAAATCTCAATAACAACCTTTACGCAAAGCACGAAGGAAGAATATTCGCAGAAGGCGCTGACTTTAAAGACCAAGATTACATACATTTGAAGATTCGAGATTTAAGGCTTGAACTTTCACAAAGCGAATTCAACGAACTTGCTAAGGCCGTCAAAGAGGCTTCTGAAAAACTAGATGTCTAAGGTTGCAGTAATAGTCCCATGTTTCAAACGTCCTGAATACACCGCTAAGTGCATTAAGTCGTTAGAGGAAGCTCAGGAATACAAAGATACATTTTTTTATCTCGTAGATGACAACTCCCAAGACGGGACTAGCGAGATTTTAGAAAAGTCTAAATTTACTTGGAAAGAAGTTGTTAAAAACCCACAAACCAAAGGCCTTCGCAACGTTATCATTCCGTTTTTTAAATTAGCTAAGGACTTTAAATATATAGTGAAGGTGGACAATGATTGCGTTGTTCCTAAAAATTGGCTGGCTGATGTTGTGGGCGTTTTGGATTCATTTCCTGTTGATATTGTTAGCCCTAATGTGTATCCCTCTGACGCTGCACATACCTACGGTAAATTTGAAGAAGGCCTCCCGTACCGCCCTGCGAAAATTGTTGGTGGGTTGTGGGCAATGAGGTCTTCGCTTGTTGAAGATATCTACTTTGAAGAATTCTCTATCAACGGAATTAAAGGTGCAACCCACCTATTAAATCAAATTATTTTAGAGAAAGAACCAAAAGTAGGTTGGCTTACCAACGTCACTTTTCAAGACCTAGGGCACTGGTCAGGACTCCACCCTGAACATATTAAATCCCCAGAGCACCACGAATACTCTGTAAACGTTGGTAGACAAATAGCGTGGGGTGTTGAGTGATATTCCGTAATGATGATGTGAATTACAACTCAAACTTTTTTGAACTCGATGAAATGTATCGTGGGATTAAACACCTTTTTCCTAAAGCAGAAATTTGGTCTTGTATCACTATATTCAGCCGTGAAAATAAAAAGGGTTCAGTTTATCCTGCGACTCCATTTAAATCTAAACCTTTTGAATATTTTCTGGAAGTTGATAGGGTCTGTGAACGCTATAGCGCGCCAGAAGGGGTGAAAATTGTTTCCCACGGCCTATGGCACTTAGACCACAGTAAGATTAGCCCAGAACTTCAAGAAGCCTCGATAGTCACTTCCTGCAATCTTCTTAACACCAGAATTTTTGTCCCACCATTTAATAAATGGAATGCAGACACAGACAGAATTTGTGACAAGCACGATATAGAACTAGTTAAGTTTGAAGACGGTTGGTTATCGCTTGAACACAACGATTTCGATAAAACACACGAACTCTGGTACTTCCACTCTTGGATGCACACTCCACAAAGTTTATTGGAAAAGCTAAGTGTCGAACACAGCAAGTAGCTATATCTCATATCAAGAAACTTTATACACAGTCCTCGACGCTCTTAAACCGAAGAGGGTTATAGAGTACGGGACTGGTAACTCTACACAGATTCTTGCCTTATATCCAAGCGTAGAACACTTAACTAGCATTGAACACGACCCCGTTTATTTCGAATTAATCAAAAAACTTAATCTTCCGAATACGAACATTTTTTTAAGAGAATTAGACGCATACCCACGTGCATGGGAAGACATGAAGTACGACCTAGCTTTCGTAGACGGTAGAGAAAGAGCTAGATGCTTAGACCTTGTACGAGAAGTTTTAGTAGATAAATCAGTCGTGATTCTTCATGACGCAGAACGTGAGCAGTATAAAGACGCAGTTAATTTGTATACCTACCGCTATTTCACTGATGATGGCCACACAGCCGTATTAACCGACTCAGTAGATATGAGCATTCTTTTACAAAGAATCCTACAGGACAAATTTGCTAAACCTATACCAGCCAGTGCCGTTTAAAGGTTCGTGGGACACTCCATCAAGAACTGACTGTTCAACCCGTTGGTACGCCATTAAGGACCATTTGGGAGATATACAGGGAAAGACTCTTGTTGATATCGGATGTGCAAATGGCTATTTCGGTTTTAAATTCTTACAAGCAGGTGGTGAGTTTGTTAACGGTGTAGAGATTGACACTGAGATAGTAGATTTTGTTAATAAACTCGCTAAAGACAATAACATGAATTTTGAATGCACTACACAACCCACCGACAACAACTTCGATTTTTGTCTATATTTAGACCTTCACTATCACGATGGACTTAACTTCTTACGCTACATAAAGAATCACTCCAAAGTTGCCTTCATATCTCCATCGGGTGATGGCAATAAAAATTCCCCACGCTTAGAGGAAGCTCTTAAAGAGCTTTACCTTTTCGTAGAGCCGATATACACGGGTTTTGAAAACAGGACCATTTTTAAGTGCGAGTAGCAATCCACCAGCCTAACTTCGTTCCCCACTTCGGTTTCTTTTACAAAATGAGTCAGTGCGACATTTTCGTTCTACTCACACAAGTACAGTTTGAAAAGAACGGATATCAGAATCGGTATTTCTTACAGAAGAAACAAAAGTGGGTGACTAAGCCTGTATGTGGTGGGTTAGAGAGTATTCATCAAAAGCAGTATACGGATGGGAAATACTTAGCTGACTTAAACACTAACTTTATTCTATGGATAAAAGATGTTTTAGATATCCAGGCACAAATCCTTCCAGATGTTGTTTCTAACAATCGTGGCACACAAAGACTCATCGATAACCTTAATTTCTATGGTGCCACTACATACATTACGAACCCCTCGGCAAAAGACAAGTATCTAGATGAGCAAGCGATACGCTCAGCAGGTATCGATATTGAGTACTCAGACACACAGAATGCAAATCTAAACATATTAGAAATGTTCGAAGAATTTGGAATTGAAGGAACGAAGAGACAGCTTTGGAAACCGAAAAAGGAGATTAGCAATGCAAGCAACTGATATAAAGCAGGTTTATGCAGCAGGTACAGCATACCAATTAACAACAACATCTGCAGCCCTTGATTTTGGCACGACAGACCCATCCGTCACATTAAATGCTCCAGGCACTTGGTTAATCTTCTCAAGAGCAGTTGTAAAATTTAACGCCGCCACATTCGCTGCAACAAAGAACGCAACAATAAAGCTTCGCAGAACTAATAACACCGCTGGAGACATTACAGGGGCTTCAACCGTTCTCCCAACAGGGGTAACAAGCACCACGACAGGACCCTTAGGAAATCTAGTAGTCCCACCCATACTGTACACAACTACAAACTCAGGCGACATTATAAGCCTATTTGGTTCCATCGAAACCGCCCCTAGCGCTGGCTCTATTGATGTTACAGAAGCAGAAATCATTGCTATAAGGATATTCTAAATAGTGAAAAACATAAGGCAATTCTTCTCATATATGAACGACATAAATTTTGAATATGTTGTTTTGCGTAATTGGGAGGGGTTGCCTTATGACGTTGTTGTTGGTGAACACTCTGACCTCGACCTACTTGTGTATGATTTTGAACACTTTAAAGAAATATTCCCACAAGCTAAACCAGAACATCCCTACCCACGTGTAAGAATGAAAATACCCATCGGAGATTCGTACATCTATTTGGATGTAAGGCACGTGGGGGATGATTACTACCCAGAAGATTTCGAACGTTCTATTCTTTCAACAAGAGAATACAACCAACTAGGATTCTATACACCAGACCCACTTCACCACAGAATAGCCCTTGCCTACCACGCCATACACCACAAGAATTTTATTTCTCCTGAATATAAGAGGTGGCTTGGAGATGTTAAACCAGAAGAGCTGCTAGATGCATTAAAAGCTTCGAATGTAGGATGGATAAAGCCTAAAGACCCCACAGTAGGAGCTTATAACGGCTATTGGAAAGGCGCTACAAGTGTAGTTGATAAGACAGAAGACGGTTGGTTTAGAAAAATCCAAACAGGTTATAAGGCCTATAACCTCATAGAGAATGAATACAGAATCCTAAGTAAGCTCGAATCAGTTCATTTCCCACAAGTAAGAAAATCCGAACAAGGCATAGAGATAGAAGACTGCGGAACAGCTCTATCCATCGAAACAGCTCCTAAAGACTGGAAGCACCAGTTAGAAATTATCCTCCTCGAATTAAGTCACTTCGGCATACAGCACAGAGATATCAAGCTAGACAACCTCATGGTTAAAGACGGGATTATCAAATTAATAGATTTTGGGTGGGCGAAGTTCAAAAACGAAACTGAAGAAAAAGAACCCCCATCTTGTCTTGGTTATCCCAACAAACCTTCTTACGGATTTGATGACGCTTACTCCATGAGAACGGTTACTAAACAACTTGAATATCAAATGGAGGAGTTAGCTTGCGTATCTTAGCAATTGAACGTGATGAATTAGCCTGTAATTTTTACCGAATCCTGCAACCTTTGTCAGTAGTTGATGAACAAGGTTTAGCAGAAGTAGCTTTTCATAAGGAATGCAACTTAGGTGACGATGCCTCGGTAAATAAAGCTTTATGGGCTGATTTAATCGTGTTCCAGCGTCCTGCTACTGAAGCCTGGTTTTCCTTCATTAAAACTTGCCGTAAATACGGAAAATTTGTTGTCTCCGACTATGACGATGACCCATTTAATACCTCACCACTTAATCCTTACTACCAATATGTTGGAACTGAAGAAGTTGAGTGGGTGTGGGAAGACGGGACAAGAGAAATGCTTTGGTCGGAAGACATGGTTTCTCCAACAGGTCAAAAAATTTTCAATATCGAAAGAAACATTAACCATAGAGACATGTTTAGGCTGAACTTCAAAAAGTCGGACCTAGTGACATGTACAACGGAAGAATTAAGACAAGAATTTTTAAAAGTAAATCCAAACGTAGCTGTTCTCCCAAACTTAATAGACTTCCGCTTTTTCCCACAAAACGTAGAGATGGTTAAGAAAGAAATAAGAATTGGATGGCAAGGTGGAGCTTCCCACTACGAAGACCTATTCATGGTCCATAAGCACGTAATCAATATCCTTAAGAAACACAAGAACGTAAAGTTCGTGTTCTTCGGTGATATGAGATTTCAAGGGCTCTTTAAAGACGCTCCTCAGAACCAAATAGAATGGCATCCGTGGGTAAAACACAATGCATACCCATTCCAATTAGCACTTCTCAATCTCGACATCGGTTTATGCCCAGTAGTAGACAATCAGTTTAATAGAAATAAATCTGCAATTAAGTGGATGGAATATTCCACGATGAAGTTTATGACCATCGCTTCAAATATCCCACCCTACAGCAAAGTAATAACAGATAAAGAAACAGGATTACTTGTGGGGGATGATGGATGGTTCGATGCCCTAGACCAAGCTGTTCAAGACAAGAATTTAAGAAACAAACTCGCCTTACAAGCCCACGATGAAGTTAAAACAAATCACAACGCCCAAACCAAAGCTCACCTTTGGGTAGAAGCATACGACAAAATCCTTAAAGGAAATCTGGTGACTGCATGAGTTATACATTTAGCGACCAACAGAGCAAGTTAAGTTCGCTCCTTGGCGATTCTAATACGGGTTCTGATGACATGTTCCCGTTAGCACAAAGAAAGAAAGAGATTAATAGGGGAGAACTGCAATTCGCTAAAGACTCTCTACTATTAAAAGAATATGCAACTGGCACAGTTGCTAGCGCTGAAATCTCTGTTCCTTCTGACTGGTTAAAAACATTTGTTCTTATAGTGAATAATCAGGTTATTACAAATGACCGTGAAATCTCTATTAAAGACTATGAGCGCTATTACAACTATTCAGGAACGCCGCCTTACTACTATTTCTGGGAGTTTTCAGGAACTCGTAAAATTAAATTTATAGGTTCGTCAACAGGTCAGACATATCTTCTCTATTACTTTAGGAAACCCACAACAGAATTATCTTCTGACTCTGATACATCAGTATTCCCAGAAGAATACCGTGAAGCATCTGTCTACTACGCAGCGGCAGAACTCCTTCAGCAAATCGGTAAACACGAACAGTCTAATAAATACCGTCAGATGTATTTCGAGTTTGTTCGTAAAGCTATGCTTGATGGCGAAGCCCACTACTTAGACAAACAGTACCCCGTTCCAGATGTAAATATTATCGGCGGTGGGTCAACTACAGACGTTCAAGGAGGAGGGTACTTCTAAGTGGGTATTACAAATAAACCCGTCCTAGACACTTTAAACGGTCAAGAATTAGCCCTCGAGATACTTTCTTTCTCTGGTGGTGAGAACACCGTCTCTGAAGACCAAGCTATGAAAATAAGCGAGGCCAGAGTCTTAGAAAATTGGGATGCCATTTCCATAGGAGGTATGGAGCGCTCTAAAGGCTTCAATGAAGTTGCAGACGGTGGAGCAAGTTACAGCGCAGCGCCTGACTTACTTATTCAACATAAGGATTCTGGCGGAACAGCCGTATACGGAATTATCGCAGGCGATTTAGTTATTAAAGACGGTTCGTCAATTAACCAAGAAAATGCCGCAGCTTTTTCATCTGGTGTTTTAAGCCATGCAGTTTCAGCAGGAGACGCTTTATGGATAACAAATGCAACAGACAACCTGAAGAGAAAGACTGTAGGGAATGTGATTGCAGCCGCAACAGGTCAACCAGCGACTGCTTGTGCAAGAATTTACAACTCGAAGAATAGATTGCTTGCGGAAGGCTCCACCTCTGTACCCAAAAGAGTTTACGGCTCAAGGACTGGTACGGGAAACTGGAACAATGCCAATACGTGGTCTTTAGCTAATGACGCTTTCAGTATTGACCTTCCAGAAGACACGTCTGGTATGGCTCCAAACTTTCCGTCAGGTAATGAAGATTTAGTTTTTACGGCAGATAAAGCTTACGCTCTATCGAACTACCCAAACGCATCCTACAGACCCATACCTAATTCACGTGGCTGTGCCGCACCTTTATCAATAGCTCGCGGTGACGAAGGAGTTTACTTTGTTTCAAGAAGACCCACACTTGGAGTCTTCCTATTTGACGGGGTGAACTTTAAAGAGCTTTCACAATTCAATAAAGACGTCTTTGTAGACAAGATTAACTTCTCAGGAAAAATCTTCGGGTTCTACAGAGATAGCAAATATTATTTAATATACAACGAAACAGGTTCAGGGGTTACCTATCCTAACAGAATAAGAATATTTGATGCTCGCTTCGGTAGATGGATGAGCCGTCCTATTAACTCAGCGCTTGCCGATAACATGGGCTATCCAGCACTACTTAAATATTCCTCAAACGAAATTTACATAGCTTCATCCAGAAAAGACAAGATTTATGAGTTCGAAACAACTGACAACTCGGATGAAGGTCAAGAAACCTTAGCTTCCTATAAAACTAAGACAGTAAGTTCAAGAGACTTCGCATTAGCAAGTGGTGGGCAGTTTCCAATTGATGACGTAAGGATGAAGTTAGAAAAAATTACCATCACCTATTACGGTGTTGCTGGCGCGTTGGGTATTCTTTGGTCGGCAGATAGAGGACTTCATTCCGGTTCTAAAACCATAGATTTAACCGCTGCCGGTGACCTAATTAACACCACCTTCACAGTTAACAGCTCAAAAGTTATAACAACCCCACAAGATAAAACCAGAACGTATTCGTTCCCAAACCACGCAGTTGGTAGAAGGTTTGATTTCACATTTACCAACAACGGTACTGGGGCAAGACCAAAGATAAAAAAAATCAAGATACACGCAATAGCGCTAGACGAATCATGACGCATTTAGTAGTGGGTTTTGGAGAAGTCGGTAAGGCAGTTTTTAAAGTGTTAGCAGACCATTATTCAAATGTGTCTTCTGCTGATGTAAATGGTCATCACTTAACGTTTGATGTTCTCCATATCTGCTTTCCTTACTCAGATGACTTTGAGGCACAAGTCAGAAAGTATCAACAAGCGAATCTCACTACTAACGGTTTAACAATCATCCACTCGACAGTCCCACTTGGAACAAATAGAAAGCTCAACTCTGTTAGTTCGCCAGTACGTGGGGTTCATCCGAAGCTCGATGAAGGAATAAGAACATTCGTTAAGTACTTTGGTGGGGAAAGAGCAGAAGAGGCTTCAAAGATTTTTTCCTACATAGGAATAAAAACGAAAGTTCTTCCAAGCGCTGAAGAATGTGAGGCGGGGAAGTTGTGGGACACCACACAGTACGGCTGGATGATTATTTTAAATAAATACATCTATGAATGGTGCAAAGAAAAGAATCTTGATTTCGAAAATGTCTACACAGATTGGAACAAAACCTACAACCAAGGCTATTCAGAATTAGGACGCTCAGAAGTATTTAGACCCCACTTAAAACACATGGACGGGGCAATAGGTGGGCATTGTGTTATTCCGAATCTTAAGTTCGTTGATTCAAAAGTTTCAGAAATTATCAAATCCAAAAATGAGGAATTAAATGGCATATCCAAGTGATTTAGTAAGAACGAAGAATTGGGGGAATGAGACTCTTACAGACTCTGACCTCGAAGGGCAATTTGATTTAATCATAGCATGGGTGATGGCAGCTCTTAACTCAAGCACTGGCCACAACCATGACGGAACATCTAATCAATCCCAAAAGATTTCTGTAGCTTCAGGCTTAACTGTATCTTCTCAAGCCCAAGGGGATATTCTTTATGCTTCATCTGCTACAGCGTTTGCAAGATTAGGGGCTGGCACTAACGGACAATTCCTAAAGACTCAAGGGACTGGTGCAAATCCCACATGGGCAGATGCTATTACCTCCCTCACAGCCTCAAATGCATTAACAGGTAGTGTAGTTCAAACTGTTACAACCACTACTGCCGCGTACGCCTCTTTAGGGTCAACGGCTGTTCCAAGAGACGATTCAAAACCAACATGGGCTGAAGGCAATGAAATATCCGCGCTTCAAACCTCTATAACTCCGAACTCAAACTCAAACTATCTTCTCATTAACGTTGTGGCCCACATTTCATCTGATGCTGATAACTCTGACGCCTTTGTATTAGCTATTTTCTCAAGTCCATCTGGTACAGATGAATGTCTTGCTGCTGAAGCTATAAGACCTACGTGTTTTGGACCTTTAACAACAACGCCAATGAGACTTACTTACAAGATGACGTCTCCTGGTACAAGTGCTCTTACATTTAAGTTCAGAGCTGGTGGAAACAGTTCATCAGACACCCTCGTCTTAAATGGTGGACAGACAGCAGGTGCTCGTTTATTCGGTGGTGCATTAGTTTCCTCCGTAACAATTCAAGAGATTAAAGGCTAATGGCTGACGGATTTCTCCCACTAACTCCAGAACAACTTCAAACACCTGAAGGTTTAAATCAATTAAACCGTATGTTACAGGTTCTCTACGATTTGATTCCAGGCGATGGAGATACCATAAGAATTTATAAAGGATATGCAACCCCAGAGAGTGCTGTAACAGCAGGTATTGGGTCTTTGTACTTAAGGCTAGATGGTGGAGCAAATACAACTCTTTACGTAAAAGAATCAGGTACTGGAGCGACGGGTTGGGTAGCCAAATAGAGACTCAAAAGGAACTTCTAACTCAAATCATGAATATGGTTGTGAAGTCTAAGGTATGCCCAGAAACAAGTCTGCGTGAATGGGCAAAAATCATCCTGCAAGCCCACACAAAAGGCTATTTGTATGTAATGTTTGAGAAAGGGAAACCATATAGCGTTTCTTGTGCCTATAGAATACCCACATGGGATGAAAAGTTTACGAAAGAAATGCCTCACACTGAAGACGGTAACATTTTGTATGTCGCCTGGGCAGTTTCTGAATCTCCAAATAAAACTAATCTTCTAAAGATGCTCCGTGAATACAGAAAGATTTTTCCGAAAGTTAAAGAACTTATCTACTACAAACGTAATTCAGATACAGATTTAAAACGAATCAAATTGAAGGAATTCTAAATGGCAAAAAGCGAGAGTCCTAAATTACCCACCACACCGAGTTTATATGTTGACCCAGATGTTGGATTAGCAAAAAAAGATTTAATGAGTAAGGGTCAAGCATTAACCTCTGACACGGTTAATGGATTACCTGACATTTTAAGACCCACAGTAGAAACAAATCCTGAAGTAACAAGATTAACTCTAGAAGGTTTGAGAGCAACCCTAGACCCCGAATTAAGACGCTCAAGACAAGACGTTATTAATCAATTAGAAGCCAATAACCAATTAACAGGCTCTACAACAGCTAATGCCTTAACAAACTTACAGTCTGATTACGAATCAAGACTTGTAGCTGCTGGTGCTGAAGCTGGTTTAGCCGACATAAATAGAGCGTTTCAGAACCGTGTTGGACTGTATGCAAATGGTTTAAACGCAATACAGAGCGCAGGAAGCTTAGGAGTTAGTAACCAGTCTCAGATAAATCAATTCAACTTAGATAATTACTCAAATCAAGTAGCTAAAGTAATGGCTGAACAAAAACAAAATAGGGGTGGTTTAACAGGGGCTTTAACAGGTGGAGCTGGTGGATTAATGGCGGGCCTCGCTTTAGCACCATTTACCGGTGGAGCTTCCTTGGCTCTTACAGGTGGATTGGCTGGTGCGGGAGCATTAGCTGGCGGTTTGGGTCAACCTGGTACGGGAGGAGCTTTCTTACAAGCAGGTGCTATGGGTCTTGGTTCTAAATTACCCACAACAGGAACAACAAGCTCAAATAGCTCATCAGTTTACTCACCGTGGGGCGAAAGTATTAATAAAACTCTTAATGATTTCGACCCCCTGTCGTTTTACAAGAATGCAGGGATAGGAGGTAGCTTAAGATGAGCGTGTTAGAGCAAGTTCTTAACTATAAACGCCAAAAGGATGCTGAAGCTCAAGCAGACATTCAAGCAATTCCACAAGCAATAGCACAATTCACACAGGCAAGACAACAAGCTCAGAAGAGTGCTTTAGATGCACTATTGGCTCAATCCACACTGCAAAAAAATGAATCAGACATTTTAAAGAATCAGAGAGAATCCGCCTTGCTAGAGAAATTTTCATCTGGCGGCATGTCTAATGGAAATATTCTGATTCCGGAAGCTACTATTGGTGGTTTTAAGCTCGTTAATACTGACCAATCAAAGCAAGTTGAAGAACAATCTAGAAAATATACTGATAGCGAAACCAAAGCCATGTCATCCGCCGAGGCCCTTATTACTGATTTGAGAGATTTGCGTGGCTTAGTGGAGAAAGACAAGGAAGAGTACACAAAAGACCAAACTCCATTTACTAAATCACAATTTCTCGGTTCAAGCGCATTCGATTTACTTGGCGGAGTTGGTAAAAAGGGACAAGCTTTTAATTTAATGAAAAAAAATGTCTCTGAAAGATTACTTAGGCTTCGTTCTGGCGCTCAAATAAATGAATCTGAATATGACCGTTTCCAAAAAATGTTACCTACTATATTCAGAGACGATGAGTTAGACCTAGAGCAATTAGATAAATTTGAAAGCGAGTTTAGCAACATTATGGGTAGGGTCCAATCTGGAGCTAAATGGGATGCTAAATCTAAGCAATTCGTTGATCGGTCAAAGTCCTCAGAACAAATAACCTCTAAGAACGAGACTTCTCCAAAAACAGAAACTTTTGTGATTAATGGAGTGACATACAACATTCCTATTGAAGCAGTTGAAGAATTTAAAAAAGATAAAGGAATTAAATAATGGCTGATAAATGGGCTCAGTATGCCGTTAAGAATGATAAATGGGACCAATATGTTGAAAAACCAACAAACCCGGTATCAACAGCTTTAAAACAAACAGGGGAAATTATATCTGAAGCAGGAAAGCGAACGTTCCTGTCTGGCCCCACATCCTTTAATAATATTACAGGTGGAATTGGAACGGAGTTTGCTCACAATGTTAAAGGTTCTACATTGGAGAGATTAGGTGTTGCACCTTGGATTTCCGAGGCTTTGAGCACTGCAACAGACCCACAGTCAGTTCTCCTTCCGTTAACTGGCGGTACATCAAAAGTTGCTATGTCCTCACCGGGAGCAATAGAACGTCTTAAATCGATGAAGCTTAGCTCTGAGGGTCGTTCCGCAGTATCAAAACTTCTTCCAGCAGCAGATATATCTACAGACCTTAAAGCAAACAGACCATCATCTGTTCAAGTTGAAGGCTTTAACATAATCAAAAAAACTAATAATCCAGTAGATGTCCTTAATAAATTTAGTTTAGAAAAAAACAATGTAATAAAAGAGGTTGATGCTTTAGTGGCTCAAAACAACCAGCCTGTAGATCCAAAATTCCTAGGTTCACGAGTTAGGCTTATTCTTGATAAAAAGCTCAAAAATTCATCTCCAGCTGAGAGAAGAAGAATAACAGATGCCGTCAAAACAGAGTTAACTTGGATTTCAGAGCAAGGCGAATTTGATACCGTTAAAGCTAACGCAAGAAAGCGCTATTTATACCAAGAGACTGAGCAAATCCAAAAAAGGCAAAATCAAAATAAGCAAATTATTACTAGACCTGAAAACGACATTGTTAAAGACGCTTTTGCTCAGGCCTATAAAGAAATGATTGAAAAAACTCACCCTGATATTTCGAAACTTAATAACAGATTTGCAGGTTTAGAAAATGGTGAGGCCGCTGCAACAAGATTAGTTGAGGCAAGTCAAAAACAACAACAAAGTGGTGAGCATATCGCAACCCAGATGATGAGGCAGCCAAATAAACTAGGAGTTATAAGTACAGGAATTTCCAAGATAGAAGACTTGCTAAAGACTAGCCCAACAAAAAGAGTAACCGGAAAGATTGAAAAGTTAGCTAACAAGAGCGCTGACCTACTTATGGAATCACGAAGAAAACAAGCCCCGCGCTTACTAGATTCATTTTTGAATAAACAACAGTCTAATAAAGACTACTTTAGGGAAGTCTTAACGCTAGAGGATTTAAACAAACTAACTTAAGCGACCAAAATTTTCTGCGATTATTTCTGGTTGTATTTGAAAAGTCACCCTAGAACAACAATCCGCTTCAAAAGTTCTTTGAACGTTAAATTCCTTAAATTCATGTGGGTTTAAATCATATAAAACAACTTCTTCAGTCCCTATAGGCATGTCTGCCATATCAAAATATAAAAGATTGATACGTATTTTAAAGAACTTATGCGGTGAGCGATTTTCAAGAATTGCTTTTGACTTAATCTGGGTGGATAAAATTTGGGTCACATCATCAAAGTGTTTAGAGATGTCATGGTCCTGACCGTGAAGATAAAACTTTTTAGGTTGTGGGGGAACGGTCTTAGGTGTAGTAGCGCAACCCACAAGAGTAATACACAGAAGCAGAGTAAGCAGTTTCATAGCGAAAGATTATAACACATGGCAATTAGCAAAGACATTTTCAAACAACTCCAAAAAGAACAGCGTAATCAAAGAATATTAGAAATGGGCAGGGTAGAGATTAAGCCCAAAGAATACTACATAAAGAAATATGAGTTCTCTCAAGTCGAAGAAGATTTACGTTCCGAGCTTGAAGAGCTTAAGAGCGAGCTTTCGAATCTTAAGAAACAAAAAACCACAATCACGCTTCCTGGAAATATTGTTCAACGCTCTGTGGGAATTCCAGTACCTATAGACCAAGGTGGTACAGGTGCAGTTACTGCGGAGCAAGCGAGAACAAATCTAGGGGTGGGTGGAACCACTCTAAATCTTGGCGACTCAAGTACCGATGGGTCGTGGAGGATTATGGTTAGTGGGAATAATTTAGTCATAGAACGAAGAGAATCGGGTTCTTGGGTCGAGAAAGGACAATTCCAACCGTGAGGAAATTAATACTAACATTTTTATTTTTACTTTTTTCAAGCCTCGCTTTTGCAAAGTTCTCAAGTGACGAGATTACAGGAACAACTCTCGTTACAACACCCACACTAACCTTAAGTGGTACAGGAACCATTAATGGCCTTGATGCTATCGATGCGACAGGGGAGACTACACTTGAATCAACTCTAGACATTGCAGGTGACGTTGATGGAACCGGATTATCTTCTGTTGATTTAGATGAAGCCTCTGTAGAAAGTGAACTGGAAGGTGTTCTTGATTTACAAGACTTACAAGGGGCTGTAACAGACGCACAAGTCCCAAACACTATTACAATTACTCTTGCCGCAACAGCGACCGCTTTAGCTGCTAATGGAACAAACGCCTCAAGTGGGAATGCAATCTTAGGCGTGGATGCCTCTGGCAATGCGGAAGGCGCTTTTGATGTTGCAACCCAAGTAGAATTAGACGCACTTTCATCTGTTTACCAACCATTAGATGCAGATTTAACTTCAATTGCCGGAAATACCACAGGTGGGTTTCTAACAAGAACAGGAGCTAACACCTACACACCGAGAACCATTACAGGCACTGCAAATGAGGTTTCAGTTAGTAACGGAGACGGTGTTTCAGGAGTGCCCACAATAAGTCTTCCAGATGACGTGACAGTCACAAACTTAACTGTAACTACTGAAGTTTACGACGCAACAGGTTGGAACGGTGACAACACAGTTCCCACAAAAGACGCATTAAGAGACAAGATTGAGACATTAGGTGGTTTATCTGGATGGACCGATAACGGCACAACACTCTCTACTACTACAGACGGAGACTCTGTAATTATTGGTGGAGCAACATCTGTGGGTACTTCGGGAACTTCTGTGCTGGCAATAGAAAATGGCACTACTCCAAGTACATCACCTAGTGATATGGTTCAACTTTATTCAAAAGATGGCACAGGTACTGACGTTACAACGACAACTACAACAATTACGGCATCAAGCGAAACCGTTGGTGATGCAGACGGCGCTTTCAATGATGATGGTGCTACAACAATGTGGCAAACCTCATCTGGGACTCAATGGATTAAAGCGGACCTAGTGTCAAATACGCTCGTGGCAGGATACACAATTTTTATGAACGCTGACGCCACACAAGCCCCGAACACCTTCACGCTGG
>Ga0196964_10000264_pt1 | contig 39578 bp, 51 predicted proteins | sample S1_10metaG_FD_148615 | JGI IMG/M metagenome (GOLD analysis project Ga0196964, IMG submission 148615) | Soil microbial communities from Anza Borrego desert, Southern California, United States - S1_10 | ecosystem: Environmental > Terrestrial > Soil > Desert | place: USA: California | collected...
TCCCGTTGGGAGACACCGCCTGGTCCGCCGTGCGGGAGATGGTTCCGCCCGCCGTCCACGCCGCGTGGTCCATCTCCTCCGTCCGGACGAGCAGATTGGTGGCCGCCTTCTCCACGAGGAGGCCGCTCGCGCCCCAGCACTCCTGGCTGTTCGCAACGAAGTTGCCATTGTCGGAGGCGTTCGCGCAGTAGACGGACGAGGCCCGGGTGTGAGTGAGGGCCTCGCTTGCGCTGCCGGTGAGTTGGGCGTGCGCGGTGGCATTCATCGCAGCGATGGTTGCGTCGGACAGGACTCCATCCGTCACGAAGGCGTTGCGGATGTAGTAGCCCTCGGTGACGCCAGCCGAGCACGAGCCCGCGGCGGTGCACTTGGCTCCGATGGACCACGGGGTGCTCGCAGCGGTGATGGGGCCTGCGGCGTTGGTGACTCGCTGGGCCGTCAGCTCGACGCCGTCGCTGTAGTACTTCATCACCGAAGTGCCGTTGCCGACGAAGTCGTACGTCCCGACGAGGAACTCCCACCGTCCGAAAGTCGGGCCCGACTCCGTCGCGGTGTGCGCTGCGCTGTTGATGGTGAAGAGCCGGTCCGAAGTCGTGTGCAGCGCGGCCACCTGATTCGTGCCGGCGTTGTTCATCTTGGCCAGGAAGTGCTTCGCGCTGCCGGCCGACTCAGGCACGAACACCACGACCCCGAAGCTGAAGTCACCGGCCGGCGAGGCCACATTGCCCGTCTTGTACGCGCCCGTTCCGCTGGCGAAGTCGATGGTGTCGTAGTCGTTGCAGTCGGTGCCGTCCGGGCAGAAGGTACGCAACTGGCCGGACACGGCATCCCCGGACGCCGACAACTCCATGCCGGCGGACGCGATGGAGGTGCCGTCACCCGAGAGGCAGAAGTAGCTGCCCGAGAAGGCCGAGGAGTGGGTGCTGCAGAAGTCCTCATTCGCCGTGTCCGCCCCGGCTCCGGACTCAGGCAGCAGCTCGAGAAGCGCCAAAGCAACGGAAGTCGCGTCGTGAATACGGTTGGCCACGAACATGCGTGTGCCCTCCGTAGAGGCCAAGCTTGCGCCCGCCGCGCTACTGAGTAGCGCAAGAGCTAGCAAGATGCTCTTGCGCATACTCATCGCACCTCCCACACATTGCACGTGGTAGTGCCGCTGCCCAGGATGACGTACACCTTCGTGTCGCTAGCCTCGGGTGTGAAGTACACGTTCTTGTTCGCCTCGATGGGCAGACCCATATTGGTGCTGGACGTAGTCGCAGTCCCGTTGTTGTCGTCCGCTCGGAAGTACGCCGCCGCCCCGCAGTTGATGATGTGCGGGCCTCCGTAGCTCAAGGCCAAATTCGCGACGCTCGTGCTGGCAGATATGCTGCCCTTCCACTTCGGGCTGCCATTCAGCCGGTGAATGACCTCGGAGGTCGTCATAGTGCGCGCCGGCACGGCGTCTGCGGTAGGCGCAAAGAGGGCGGCGGCGATAGCGAGCAGCCCGGCGGCGACGGCGAACTTCATCAGGTGCTTTTTCACGGTGTGTTCTCCTTCTGCTGGGCTGCTTCAACTTTATCACTCGCTTCGCCGAAGCGCTTCATGTCGGCGAGTTGCTGCTCACGGATGGCTTCGACGAGGCGCTTCTTCTCCGCATCAGGACGCGTCGACTGCATCACCGAGCGAATCATTCCTTTGTAGTCCCGCATCTGCCCGCGGAACTCGCGCATCTTGCCGAAGGCCGCAGGTGAGTCGCCCGGCGTCACGCCCGGTACGCTGACAGTGCCGACGATGGGCGCGCCCGCCGCTCGCTGAGCAGCTGAAAAGCCGCTCATCGGCTCCTCTGTGCGCCGGAGTGTGTCACCTGGCAGCACGCTGTTGCCCGTGCGGCGAGCAATCTCTCGCGCCTCGTTGATGACGCCCGGGATGGCCCCCTTCTTGGCCGCATCCATCAGCACTCGCACGACGCCCTCTTCACCCGGCAACACGCGCTGCTCGTACGTCATGTCGCGCCGGATGCCGGCCTTCGTCAGCCAGGCGTCGACCGCCTCCTCTGTCACGCCGCCCGCGAACGGGAGCTTGAGGAAGTTGCCGAGCACCTTCTTGAAGATGCTGTCTGACGGGTGCCCGGTGAGAAACCGCGCCGGCCCAATCCACGGAGTGAAGTCGTAGAAGTGCGGCACCATCTTGCCGTCCTTCACGTCTCCCCACGGCATGGCAACCATCAGCGGGCGATATGCAGCTCCTGAGTCCTTGCGGAGCGCGAGAGCCGCCTCGACTTCTTCGTCGGTGACGCCGTTGTCTCGGCGCCACATGCCGAGCAGGCCCTTGTTGCCGAAGATGCCGTATAGCGCCGCAGCATGCGCCGCCATTCGGAGTGGCAAGTCCCACTCACCCTTCGCGATGCGAGAGGCCAGCTGCGCGTGGATACGCACGTCCTCCATCGCGTATGTGGCGTACGGAGCCAGCAGACTGAACGGCGTCTTGCGAATCGTCTGCGCCAGCGGCACAGGCGCTTGCGGGTTGGGGAAGCTGATGTTCACCCGGTACGCGGCTTCGCGCGCGGCGTCCTCCAGCGCCATACCCTTCTTGAGGAACTTCTGGCGCAGCGCGATGTAGTTGGCCAGCTTGAACATCCGGTCGATGAGGTCGTACCCACTGAGCGCCTTGTCGCGCGCGGTGGTGATGTACTCGCCCATGCGATGGAGCATGCTGTGCGCGTCCCCTCCACTCTTGATGATGCGCTCCAGCTCGCGAGCGACCTTGCTCTGTGGTCCGGTCACCTCGGAGGCAACCAGCCCGGGAATGTCGACACCGAACTGCCGAGCTTCCAAGAGGAGGTTGCCGATGCCCCCGCCGTCCCTGCGAAACTCGCGCATGGCGAGCCAAGCCAACCGGAAGTACCGAGCGGTGTGCATCGGCCGCAACAGCTGAATGCCGCCTGCGTACACCGAGTACATCCAGTTGCCCATGAGGGCGTTCATCCACTGGCGAGGCCCGCCGAGGGCGACTTGGAAGCCCTTCACTAAGCCGCCAAAGGCCTGCCACACGCCAAACGGGGCGTCGATAGCTTTGGGTGCGTGCACCAGCTCCGCCATCTCTGGGCGCACGTAGCCACCAGCGGCGTGTCCGAAGAGGCGCTTGTTGTCTGGCACTTCGACGGTGTGCTCTACCGTCGGCGTTCTGGAGAAGTACTGCGGGTTGCTGGTCACGTCTTGCCACAACGTGAGGTTGGCAGCGATGGCTCGCTGCTTGGCCAGCGACATAGCGACGCGCACCGTGCCTGACGTCTCCTCGCCCAGCAGGCGGCGAATGGGCAGCGGAATTTTATCGTTACGCTTCAGCAGGTTCTTCCAGCTAGGTAGCGGCAGCTTGCTCGCAGCGAACGCCTCGACTGGGTCGGGTGCGTTGAGGATGTTGTTCACTTCGCGCGCGATGGCTGCGTCAGTCCATGCACGTCCGACCTTCTTGTGCTCGGCGATGAGGAACTTCACTGCGTCGGAGATGACATCTCGCGGCACCATCTCCGCCCAGCGACCCTTCGGCAGGTAGTGCGCGCGGTACACGCGCGCCACGTACTGGTCGATACGCCCGGCGTCGCGCAGAGAGATGAGGTCAGATGGAATGCCGCCCAACGCGGCAATGCGGCGGTCGAGTTCCATCGACTCTTCGAGCAGCTTATCGAACGTCTTGCGCACCCGCGGCCACACGTCCGGGTGCCGTGCAGCCATGTCGTCGGAGGTCATCCTGCCTGCAGCTAGCTTGCCGACGTCCAGGTCGAAGTCGCTCCACAACTTCTTGTCAGGCAACAGTTTGCGGAGAGCGCGGAACGTACTGTCCACGTTCTCCATGTTCTTCGCTGCCTGCGCCTGTAGGATGCGCTGGTTGAGGTCGCGGCTGAAGCGCAGGTGAGTGGGCAGCAAGTGCTTCCACAGCCTGTCCATCACGCCCGGACGAGCGCTCTTCTGTGTCGCCTGCACAAGATTAATGATGTGTGAAACGTCCTCCACGTCATGCGCTGGCAGCTGCCCGGCCTTCACAGCGGGTGCGGCTGGAATGGTGGGCGGCAGCAACTGGCTATTCTGCGCTACGTGGATGTTGGGCATCCGGATGTCGGGCTCGTTGCGCAGGTACGCATCGAAGACGGCATCGATGTCCTTCTGCGGGAGCTTGCCGGCGGCGCCGCTTGGAACGGGACCGAAAATCTTCAGCTCGTCCGCGATGTCCATCTCACCCGTCTTGGGCTCTGCGGCTTGCAAACGCACCGCGCCTGTTTCATCGACCACCACGGCCACAGGTGCCTGCTTGATGCCCGGCGGCGGAGCGTCGAGGTCGGGCGAAGCGGACACCCCGGAGTCCTTGGTGATGACCGCCACCGGACGCTTGGCCGACACCGTCTCCGCACGAGACTTGCCCGCTCCGCGCAGGAGCTTCTCGCCGGGCTCCTGCATCATCACCATCTGGAACGAGTAGTCAGGCAGCTTGGCAGCGGCTTCGGCTGCCTCGCGCGTGAGGATGTAGTCGGTGAGTCCGTGCTTCTGCATCAGCTGCTTGTACTTTTGTGCATCCTCGTACGACCGAATGGGCATGGCGCTAGTTGTGGCTGCGCCGTTCACGTTCATCTCGGTGAAGCGCGCGACGAGGCTGCCCGTCTCGTCCGTCTCCAGTGAGACGATGCCGGGCTTGAAGCTCTTCTCATTCGCCTTCACGTACGTTGGGGCAAACGCACTCTCGGAGAGCGCCGGCGTCGAGGTGCTGGCTTCAGTAGGCGGCCGCGCCTGAACACCTTGCGGGTGCTTCACGAGAGGCGAGTACTCGCGAATGGTGTCCGGCTCGGGTAGTGACACCTTGCGCAGCTCGTCCGCCATGGCTGCGCCGCCCTCGCGGGTGACGAGCGCGATGACCCCGTGGCCGGCGGCCCCGAATACCCCTCCTGCCGCCGCTCCGTGCTCTACACGCTCGCCCTCTTTGCCCAGCGTGCTGAAGGTGCCCATTGCTGCGCCTTCGACGACGCCCCCCGCAGTGCGCCCGGCAACCTCCGCGCCTTTCGTCAGTACCTTGCCGAGCAGTGGTGAGCGCTGCGCTAGCGCTGCAACTTTCGGTGCTGCCTGTACTGCGGCTTTTGCGGCCTGCCCTGCGCGTACGCCAGTGTTGACGGGATTGAAAAAGAACCCCGGCACCGTGCCGAGCCCGTAGGTGACAGCTTGTGCGGCTGTGGCACCCGCTTCCCCGAGCGCGTCCTCCAGCGCAGCCACGCCCCGGCGAGCGTTCTCCTCGGGCATCTTGTCTGCCCACTTCTCACCGAGCGCCGGCTGCAGCGCTCTTCGCGTGAGCAGCTCCTTCACGTCAGCATTCTCGCCAATGGGCGCGTCGAGGATAGGCTCGCGCACAGCCTGTACGATGGCGTCTCCAACGGCCTGCGCAGGCGGGACGAGCACCCTCTCCTTGAACTCGTTCAACCTGTCCAGCTCGGTATCGACGTACGCCTTGCCCGCCTGCATTGCCATGCTCGGCAGCTTCTTGGCGAAGTCCATCGCTCCGGCAGCGGCCTTCCCAAAGTCGAAGCCGGAGATGAGCGGCTGTGGCGGAGCCGCGGGCGGAGTCGGCATCGGGACGACCTTGTCGATGCGCGGCGTGCCCACGACAACCGTGAGCCCGTCCTCCAACTCCGGCGTGTGCAGCAGCCTCGTGTCATCGTTGGACACTGCCTGCTTCGCCTGCTCGAAGAGCGCGGCAAGGTTCTCCTGCTCGCTGTCAGGCGGCGTTTCTTGCGTCTGAGCGGCAGCTTTCGCCTGCTCGAACAGGGCCTTGAGGTCGTCGGACATTTACTCAATCCCGTAGCTACCGTCTGCGTACTTGACGACGTACTTCCCAGGCTGCTGTGGATGCGGGTACTTCTCGATGGCGCTCTTCTGCGCAGGACCGCGCGGTTTGGTGCGGGTCGTGCTGCTCGTCTTGTTGACGATGTTCGGCTCTGGCGCTGCGTCGTCCTGCTTCGGCGCTACGCCTGCACGCCGGTAGAAGTTCTGCAGGATGGTCGTGACTTCGGGCTCCAGCTCTCGCTCAGCCTGCTCCAGGTTCGCGACGTAGTTCTTCATCTCCTCCCCGAAGGGCATCTCATTCAGCGCGATGCGTGAGCGGTTCAGCTGCTCTCGCGCAGCGAGCAATTCGCGGAGCGCCAGCTCTGCCGCCTTGGCGTCCTTAGCCTGTGAGTGAGAAGTGTTGAACTGGCGAACGCTCTCCTTGAGCTTCATCAGCGCGATGGCGTAGTCATTTGCCATGCGGGCGTCAGCCGTCTTGGCAACCCCGCCCGCAATCTCCTTGCGCGTCTCGTTGCCCGCAGCAGAGCGCTTGTTCTTCCCCTCTTCGGCCATCTCCAGCAGCGCCTTGCGGTCGGCAAAGCTCATTCCCTGCGGCCTGAAATGTAGAGGCGCCTGCTCCATCAGCTTGCGATACGCAGCCTGTGTCTTCGGCATCGGGTCGTTCGCTCGCCGAGAGACGACGGGACGGCTGTCAAGACCGCCCATCGGCTGGCGCGGAGTGACAGGGCGCACGCCCTCTGGCAGGCCGGGGCCCATACCGAGGCCGAGACCGGCCTCGGGCACGAACTGCGGCGCCAGAGCGGGAGCACCGAAGTTGACCGGCTCGGGTATAGGCACACCCATCTCGCCGAGAATCGTCCGAGCAATTGCCTCCTGTGTCGGGTCGATTGGCCGGTTGCGCTCAGCTTCCGCGCGGCGCAGCTGGCCAATACGGCTAAGCCCGGAGCCCAGCCCCTGCATCCCGCGCATCAGAAGTTCGATGTCAATTTGGTTCACGGCTTGCCGCCTCCAGAGCTGCTCGGGTCATCAAATGCCGGCGAACAGGTCGGCCATGCCGCTGCCGAGGTCCCCCAGCCCGCCCATGATGCCGCCCAGAATTCCGGCGAAACCAGGACGCTGGGCGTCCGCAGTCATCCGAGCGATGTCCAGCTGGTTGCGACTGCCGACGTCAAACTGGTGCCGGTTCTCCATCAGCTGCATGAGGAACTGCCGCTCCTGCGCGGACAGCTGCCGTAGAGCATGAGCCAGCTGCTGCCCGCTGAGAGCGTTGTTGTTCATCATCCCGAGGGCGTTGGCACCCAGACCCTGACGGAACTGACTGAGCTGGTTCAGCCCGTCCTGCGTGCTGCGGTTCACCTGGTCCTGCAGCACGTGCATGGACATCGGCCCTTCGATGCCGCGCATGCGTGCGGCCTGACTGACAGCGTTGCTGGCATTCCGTGCCTGCAGCTCCATCATCCGCTGCACCTCGGGGTCATTCATGTCCAGCTGCCCCGTCATGCGGTCGTAGTAAGCCTGCAGACGCGCATTGTTCTCCGCGGTCTGCGCGTCCGCCGCTTCCTGTCGACGGACGCGCTCGGCTTCCATCTCCTCCTGCGCGGCTCGCTCCTCTGCAGTCGCTGCATTGGTGGCGGACGGTCCGCCGCGGGGGTGGTACCGCTGCCTCATCGTCGTGAGGTAGTCGTAGTACCGCTGCGCGTTCATTCGGCGCACTGCGCCAAGCGGATGAGACCGAGATGCGGCGTCCCGGGTCTCCAGCTCTCGCCTCTCCTCTGGAGAGAGCTGGCTCAGCAGATGGTCCATGTCGCTACGCGCAGTGTCCAGCCGTTGCTGGTCGGCAGCTGACCGCTGCAGCGTGACGGGACGCCCGAACATGTCTCGCGACTGCACAGACACCGAAGCAGCCGGCGTTGCCGGAGCCGAAGGCATGAGCCCCTGACCAGAAGCGGGCGCAGGGCTCGGGTCGCGCTTGCCATACGCACGCATCAGGCCTGGCTGCGGCTGCTGAGGCTGCTGCGCCGGGCGCGCCGAGAGCCCGGTGTTCTGCACCACGGGCCGGAAGAGTTCTTTGTCGTAGAGTCCCATTGCGCGCCTCAGTCGTTTTCATCCATCACGAGTAGAGAGAAACCGGTGTCAACAGCGCCGCCAGTTGCGGCTCCGCCCACATCTGCCCGGTAGCACTTGAATGTCACGTGCGGCGCTGCCGCATGGTTGATAGCGGTGACGGTGCAGAAGTTCTCGTTGCTGCCTACCGCCTGCACGAACGGCGCGAAGTTGATGTTCGCTGGGGTGTAACCTAGGTCGACTTCGTACACGCCCGTGCCGGTGCGCGTGATGGCGTCAATCTTGGAGCTGGAAATGACGCTGCACGGGGAAGAGCTGCAACTGATGGTGACGAACGCAAACGCCTTCGGTACCAGCGCCGGAGTGGCGAGCTTGCTGTGTGCAATGGCGGCGCTGGCCGACACGTCCGCGTTCACCAGACGAGCGCCGTGACCGCCCACCATCGAGCCGTGAATGTGGCTGAAGTTGGCATTCAGGTCAGCCGCGGTGAGCACTTCGTTCGTCCAGCTCTTAATGGAGCCGGCCACGGCGGCGCCGGTGACGACGACGAAGGCAAGAATGGTGGGGAGCCAGCGCTTCACGTCGGCCTCCTGGGCAGCAAATGGGCACGGAGAATCATACCAGAAATGGACACTTTGCCCGTGTCTGTAGTTGACAGACGCAGCTGCAGATGCTTGCCGCCTATCCGCGAGCTTTCGGGCGGAGAGATGGTCACCGCCCGGAACTCTTCGGTGAGCGCGCCTGTACCGAGAACGGACACGCCCAGCTCGAATCCTGCAGCTTCGATGCTCTCCGACATAGTTGTGCGCGTCGCACCCCCGTCCGAATGTAGGACAGCAGTGAGACCCACATCTTCGGTTGCCATGAGGCTCAGTTCGGCTCCGGCGAACACCTTTCGAATCATGGGGTCGCCGAGGTCGTAGGCCTTCGTGTGCCACTCAGCGAGAATGCGGCCGAGGTCGTGCTGCGCCGTCGCTAGCTCCGCCTGAGTGCTGGACGTGTAGTCGAATCCGCTGTCGAAAGCGCCGCTCTGGTTGTGCTGCAGCAGCGCCATAGTGGCGGACAGGCCGCCATAGTCGGCGGCCTCCGGCGTGAATACGTTGCCGGACAGGTCGGTCGCCATGATGCTGGTGCCCGGCCGCGTGACGTCGTCCCCTGAGCTGGACTCGTACACCGTAGCCCAGTACTGCTGCGGCCCCCACCACGTAGCCTCTTGGTAGTTAGAGGGCAGCCCCTTGCGGATGTCCATCCACCACTGGATGTTGGCGCGCCACGGATAGACGCCCAGCCCGGTGTCTCCGAAGGCGCTAGTTTTGTCGGCCGGGTATGCCCCGTCGCAGACAGCCAGCTGGTAGCGCCCGTCCACGACCGCGGCATGCCAGTACTTCGGGTCGCTAGAGCGCACTAGCGACGGGCGCAGCTTGCTTCCGACACGAATAGGAAGGCTGCCCTGAGCGAACGCCCAGACGTCGTCCGTACCGGCCCAGATGAGTCCGTACGGAGTACGCACCATCGTATAGTGGGCCGCGCAGCCGACATCGTAGCTGATGCGGTTCACCACCATGTCGCCGAAGCCGGCCACGCTGGCGATATCGGGCTCGCCGGTGATGATGTACCCAGAGCGCTCTTTCAGTACGAGAAGCGCCGACTGAGACGGGTTGCCCACCGCACTCTGCGTAATCTCTATGCAAGTGACGATACGGTCGCTGTCGGTGGCGCCAATCTGCACCGCCTTACCTGCAGTAGAGCGAACGTCAGCACCGATGGTGGCGGGGTCGTACGGGTCAGCCCACACGATGTGGTTCTCGTAGCCGGCGCCCAGACCCCAATACACCATGCGATTGCGGTACACACAGGCGCCCGCCGGGGCGAAGTTGTTGTTCGCCCCGTTGAACGTCAGCTTGGTCAGCTGAGACGCTGAGCCGGCCTCGTTGCTGCGAACAAACGCGGCGGACCCGTTGGTGCGCTTCTCAACCACCAACGCGGCGCAGTCCATGTTCGATGACCCGGTGAAGATGTACATCTTCTTGCCGTAGTTCACGATTACCGGACGCGCGTAACCGGGCTCGTAGTCGGTCTGGTAGATGCCTCCGCCGCCGCTGCGAGTCTCCAGCACGGAAACCGCAATCCGTTGCACGTCGCCAATACCGTCACGTACGTACCCAATGACTGCCGTGCCGTCAGAGAACGAAGCCGCGGTGCTCGTCGGCTCAGTCCCGCCAGTAGTACCGGGTGTCTCGACACGGTACGTGCGGCCGGCAGTCGTGTAGAGCAGCGTGCCGCCGGTAACGGCGGTTGCAGCGGTCCACGCAGTCGGCGGACCGGACGTGTCCGTCACGGCGTGCGGGTCGTTGAAGCCGACGATGACGCAGTCAGCGACGGCGGGGTCGGGATGAAATCCTGCAGCGGTGATGTACTTGCGCCCGTAGCCGTACAGCTGCTGCGTAAACGTAGCGAACGACAGAGACGGCCGCGTGCTGACGATGCCGGGGATGACCGGATACAGGTTCTTCGCGAGCGCTAGCTCGACATCTGCAATGCGCTTGCTGTCGTCGAGGAGGTTTACGCCCCCCAGCATCGGGACACGAGCGGACTGCGAGGGCATGAACTACCTCACTTGAACGTGTTGGGGTCGAGCACCACGCGATCGTTGAGCCCGGCGACGGAGCCGAAGGCAACGCGGTCATCGGCAGACATGGCGCGCAGCTCCTGAGTCGCCAGCCCGTACGCGTCCCACTCTTTGTTGTAGCGAAGCGCGGCTGCCTCGACCGCCTTCATCATCGTCTCATCGTTCGGGTACAGCGGCGTGTTGGCTGCGAGCACGTCAGCCGGCAGCTCGTGGTAGTCCAGCGCGACGAGATACGCCTGGTCAGGCACAGGCCACGGAATGAGGCTCCACTTTCCGAACACCGCCGTGTCCGCGCGCACACGAAACTGCTGCGGCATGCCCCGATTCAGTGTCGTGTCGATGAGGTCGACGTCCTGGTCGATGTCTCCGTCGTGCAGCGGCACCACGCGTGCTCGCTGGCGAGCGGTCTTGTCGCTCTTGTACACCCAGAGCGGGTCTTCAATACGCATGATGGGCGGAGTGATGAGCGCTCCGTTACCCACACTGAGAGCTGTCGTGCCAGCAGACAGCGCCAGCAGCGACCCGCGGCGGTACAGGAACGGCCAGGGCCACGCGCGGTACGCCGAGCGCAGCCATCGGTTCAGCCACACAAGGCCGCGCGTGGTGAGTGAAGTGTCTCCGGCCGCCAGGAGGCCCTCACTGACAATGGTCTCTGCGGTGAGGGCTCCCACGGCTTACCTCCAGCCCTGGTTGGCCGGCGAGAAGTTGTGGTGCCCAGGCCCGACCGAGCCGGAGTTGTGGTGGCCCTTACGGCCCGTCTTCAGCTCCCGCTCGTTCTTCTCCCACGTAGCCAGCTGGTAGCCGAAGTCGTTCACCTTCGGCACCGTAATCTCGTGAGTGGCGTTGTTGCTGAGGTACACCACGCCGTTGAGGCGGATGCCCGGGAACCAAGGCCCGTACTCCTCGTTGCGAGGGTACACCACCATCTTCATGTGCTCCCCGCCGCAGGCAGTCTTGACCTGCCCGCAGTCGAAGCACCGCTCCGCGGACCGCAGCTTGGCCTCCTGCAACGCCTGGGCGTTCGCGGCCGTGCTGCCCTGCTGCGCCTGCATCGCTGCCACCACCGCCAGAGGCAGCGCCTCCTTGAGCGCCTGCGCGACAAGCTCGGTGACGGTCGGCTCCTTCTTCGCCTCTGGCGCCGCGGGCTTCTTCGGGTCGTGACTCATGTAAAGCCTCTTTACGTGTGTTGTTCGGTAGTGAACAGTAGGTGTTCGGGTGCAGGTGCACCATCGGCCCCCCGAGGTGTCTCAGGGGGCCTGTGCTACACCGGCATCACTTAGAAGGCGGAGCAGACCTCGATGCGGAGCAGGCGCGTAGAGTCCGGCACCAGAGTCTTGGCCATGAACTTGTAGCCGACCTTCCGGTACTGAGCGAGCGGGTTGCTGGAGTCAGTCCCGCCAGTGATGTAGGTCTTCAGGTCCTGCAGACCGACCCACTTGCAGCTCTCAGCCGCGTGCACGTACACCGGGTGCACCGTCGCGCCGCTGGAGGGCGGGTTGGCCGGAGCAGTCGTGGTGGACGAAGGCACCGCGGTGACCGTCGCCGTGGTTCCAGCCGCGTTGTTCTGCGAGTGGAGCTTCAGGTTGCTGTCGCCAGTCGCAGAGCCGAAGTACAGGTTGTACACGTAGCCCGCCGTGGACGGGAACGCGAACGTAAACGACTCGTTGTTGGCAGTCGACGCAGACGACATCGAGTGCTCGATGGAGATGTCCTCCTCGAACCCACGCAGCAGGCTCTTGCGGGTGATTTTGAAGTAGTAGGTGGTCGCTGAGGTCAGCGAGCCCCCGCCATCAACCGCCGTGATGACCATGCCCGTGATGCCGGCAGAGCCGCCAGACGAGACCGCCGCAGTGCTGTTGCCGAGGAGGTTGAACTTCGGGATGAAGTTCGTCTCCACGAAGCGCACACCCAGCCAGGTTCCGACCTCGGCGGTGTAGAGCGCCTTGGCGTTCTGGTAGATGGCCACGGACGACCACGAGCCGGTCGAGCTGGCCTGAGCAATCACGTCGCCCATGACCTGCGGGCCGCACACCGCGACGTACGCCGCCGCGCCGAGCGCCCTGCCGCCCTTCTCGTTGCCCTTCACCAGCTCCTCGGACGGGCCCTCGCGAGCAGGAGCGCCCGCGTCCGCCATGCTGATGCGAGCGCGCTGGATGACCGCATCGGTGAGCTTCAGCGAGCTGGTCAGCGACGCACGAGCAGCCACGGACGCGTCCGCGTACTGCACGTTGGTGTTCGCCAGCCAGACAATCTGAACTTCGCGGTCGATGACGCGCTGAGCGTTGTCGGCCAGGAGCTTGGTCGCCTGCTCCATGAGCGGGTGCTTGGTGGTCAGCTCCGCGATGTCAGTGAGGGTGAGCACGTCGCCCCACTGGTCGAGCGTGACCGAAAACTGCTCCAGCTCGAACGTGCTGTTGCTAGGCGCCACACCTTCACTGAGCGCGGCCACGGGCACATTCATCCGCTTGTAGCGGATGAAGTACGCCGTGGTGTCATGCCCCTTGGGCTGCGGCACCTTCTCGCAGAAGGACGCCGCCACCAGCTTCAGGGACGCGTTCTTGATGAGCTTCGCGGCGAGGAACTTCTCCGCGCCATTCGAAACGCCAGACCTCGTAATTTCATTCGCCATTGTGTTTCTCCGTGGGTGCTACATGCGAGGGCTGGCGCTAGACGTCAGAACGTCTTGCCGTCGAGAGCCTGGGCCCAGTAGTTGATTTGCTCGTCGATGGACATCGAGTCAGGGTCCACAGTCCCGCCAGAAGCGGCCGGCTGAGGTACCGAAGTCGGCATTCGGTGCGAGGTCACGAGGTCGCGAGCGCCAGCATTGAAGTTCTGCTGCTGGGCCTGCTGGGTGCGAGCATTCTGCATGCGCTTGGTGGTGACGACGCCGGTTGCGTAGACAACCGCATCCTGCGGGACCCACCCCTGCTTCCCCGACGACCGCCAGTTCGCCATCAGCTGATTGGCGAGCGTGGCAACTTCGGGGTCGAGCCCGGCAGTCACCTGCTGCAGCTGCGACTGCAGGAGCATGTTCTGCATTTCCTGCAGCTGCTTCTGCAGCGGCGAGACAACTGCCTCGACCGCTCGCCGCTGCTCCGGGTCAACCTCGACAGGCTCGGACTGTGACTGCCGCCCGGCCGCGAGGGCCGCAAGCAGCTCACTGATTTGCGCATCCTTCTGCTGGTTCACCTCGCGCAGCGAGTACACCTGCTGCGTCACCTCGTTGATTCGCGCCTGAAAGCCGTTCAGAACGTCAGCCGGCAGCGCCTGCGGTGCTTGTCCCTGGTTTGTAGGCTCCGACACCTCAGCTGTCGGCTGCTGTCCCGCATCGTTGGGAGGAGAATTAGGGTCGATGCTCATTGAGTTGTGCCTTTCGTTTCACTGCGTTTGGTCGCCCGTCAGAGCCGGCGGCGCTCATGCTGCAAAAGGCCTTTACATTCTGTGGCTACTGTCCACTTCTTTGCAAGCCACTGAATGACTGCTTGATGGCTTCAATGCGCTGTCGGGGCCAGTCCGACAACTCCGTCACCATCACGTTAGCCGTGACGTGGCGCGCCAACTCCACGCCATCCTTGGCGTATTTCATCCCGAGGAAGGACTGCTGCTGAGTGTTCTGAAGCAGCCCGAGGAAGAGCTTCCAGCCCGGATGACGCATCAAGCCCATCAGCTGTTCCATCTCGTCCCGCGCCGCCTGGAACGCCTCCTGCTCCGTCTCATCCATCAGATGCTCCCCATGTCGCCTGCGATGTCGTCTGCCGCCTCACGCACTTCCATGAATGCCTCGCCCTCGCCGGGCGCAACATCGGCGTACTCGCCGCCGACCTGCTCCACGGCGCTGCGCACGCGGTCGCCTCCATCCATCGGCAAGCTGCCCGACTCACCGGGAGCGCCGCCCGCGTCTGGGCTGCCCGGCATTGCCGGAGCAGGCGGCAACGGCCGCACCACTTGCTCGAAACCGCGGAAGCCGAAGCCGTCGTTGTGCAGCTTCCGCAGGAGCGGCTCGGGGTCGAACATCTTCCCGCTCTGCTGCAGCAGCGGCACCAGTTGCGGCATCACTTGCAAGAAGCTGATGACCTGCTGCGCTCGCTGCTGGCTGTTGGCCGCTTGCGAGCTGGCCAGCCAACGGAACTCCGGGTCGATAGCGAGGTCCGACGGAGACACCTGCAGCTGCATGCCGGCAACACGCGCGAGTACCGGCTGCTCGCGAAACTGCTGTGCCAGCACCCAGGTGGCGTGCATCAGCGGAACAAGGACGTCCAGCTCCAAGTCCTCGACGATGTCCTGCAACGGCACCGACGCGTTCTTCTGAAGAATCTGCGCACCAGTAGCCGTCTTCGCCACGCGCCCAGCGGCGCTGCCTTGGAGAATTGGAGGCGTGCCGCCGAAGTCCTGGTTCATGCCGATGAGCGTCTGGAGCATGGTGAGCCCCATGTTCACCTGCTCAATTGGCGGCCGGTCGAACGCCATGCCCTGGTTGATGTCGGTCATGAAGTACGTCACGCCCGGAGCGAGCGGCCGCATCGGCCCTGCCATCAGTGCGGGGTTGGCCTTCACTATGGGGTTAAGCCCATACATGCCGCAGTCGTTCGTCTGGTTGGCGAAGTCGTTGGCCAAGTACTGCGTGTCCTTGCTGGCTCGCCCGACACCGTCTCCGTAGAAGAGGCCGGGGTCCACGTTGGCGCGCGCCACCAGGTAGGGCGGCTTTTGCGTCCAGAGCGGGTTACGGGTCGCGCGGAGCACCGTGCTGCCAGCAAGCACCAACCGCACCGGTACCGGCGTGCCAACCTTCTCGCCCTCCAGGTACTGGTCGGGGTCCGGCAGCGGCATGTACGTCCACACCTCGGTGAGCGTCACCACCCCGCCGAGGTCGTTACCGCTAAACAGCTCGGGCGTCTGAATGCCGGCGTCGGCGAAGTGCTCTGCCTGGTGCGCGCTGTGCTCAGTGACGTGGTTGCCGGAGAGCGCGTGCTCGATGTTCTTCCACTCGCCGCTCTTACCTTTGGCGATGATGTGCTGCTTCGGGACGTCCATGTCCTCGAACACCATCGTCGCGTCGTCGAGCGACTCCGCGGTATTCGGATACACGTACCAGTAGAAGATGCTGCGGCTGCTGACGCGCAATCCGTCCACGCACACTGGCTTGAAGCTACCCACCGGCCCCTGTCCCAGCACGGCGAGCAGCTGGTCTTGCGGGCTGACGCGCCCTTCGTATCGCGTCTCCTTGTGATACCAGTACTTCAGTACGCTGTTACCGTACCGAATGAACTGGCGCAGGAACGGCTTCAGCTTGGCGCGCACGTGAGCCACGCGCTCAAACTCCCACTGCAGGTACGTCTTCACCGCTTTGGCGCGCTCGCTGGAGCCCTCCGCCCGGTCTGCCACGTCGAGGTAGTCATCGGACGGAAAGAGGCCGCTCGACAGCATCGACACCTGCGTCTGCTCGCTCCGCTTGTACACCGGCAGGTACGCATTGCTTTTGCCCTTGTACCGCTGATTCTCGTCGTGCTTCAGCATCACCATCTTACGCAGCGCTTGCCACTCCAGCTCTAACTCCGCGCGGTCCTGCCGCGTCTGCGCGATGAGGGGCGTCAGTACGCTGACAGCAAACTGCCGAATGTCGTCGTGGTCGGCGTAGTTCTTCAGCACCGGGAAGCCGCTCGCAGCGCCGACAGCGCGAGCTGCCTGCACGTCGACGGTAGGAATGAGAAGGTTCGACATGCGGTGCTCCTAGCCAGAAGCGAGTGAGTCTGGGAGTGAATATCCAGAAGTATACGCCTGCCCCGAAAAAAGGTTGACAGCGCCGTAGCGCCACCCGTCAGCCGGGTGGTCGTAGTAACCGTCTTTCACCGGGTCGCCCCTGTCGTCGGTGTGATACCCGCCCGAGAGCGCCCCGATGAGCACTGGCACCGCCTCCGCGGCAAACTGCACTGCCGGTTCGCCGTTGATGGTCTCGGTTAGCTTCCCGCGGCAGATGCGCAGGCCCTCTTTGATGGTGCTGATTTGGTAGCGGAGCCGCACTCCTGCCTTGCCGATGGCTACCAGCGTGCTGCCGGTGTCCTTCTTCTGCCTCGCGGCCGGGTCACCAAAGTCGATGACACGCGAAGGTCGCGGGAAGTTGGTCGCCGTGTAGCGCTGTACGTCCCGCGCGAAGGGCTCGGCTTCGATGTCGTTCTTCACGTACTCGTCGAGAATGAGCCAGCGCCCCTCCGCGTCGAAGGTCGAGAACCCGCAGTAGGGGTAGCGGTAGCCGAAGTCCCAGAAGCGGATGAGTTCCATCCCCTCCTCCCACTTCAGCCGCCTTCGCACGTGCCACTCGCGGCGGAACTCGCGGTAGACGGGCTGACCGGGATGCGTCACACCCCACTCGCCCTGGACGAGGCGCATCCGCATGTCCTCTGGCAGCTTCTCCGTCAGACGCTGGTAGTAGCCGTCGGGCAGGTTGCGAACGTTCTCGTCTGGGCGGGGCTCGAACAGCTTGATGGTGACCGGCCTGCCCGTCTTCTTGTTTTGAAAGTTGAGGCCGGTGCACTCCTCGTAGAGCCAGTGCTGTTTGTCAGGCGGGTTGAAGGCCGCCGCCACCATGTAGTTGCCCTTCGTCGGGCCTCGCATGCGGCTGTGAATCTCGTCCCACCGTCGCTTGTCGACCTCGTCCGCCTCATCGACAATCCACCAGTCCGCCTCGATGGAGCCGAGGGCGTCCTTCAAACCCATGAAGGTGATTTGTGAGGGCTCCCGGTCCTCATCTCCGGGTATGCCAATGGGCTCAATCCACCACTTCATCGGCGGAGACTTGTCCCGGTCGAGAAGCAGGCCCTTCGGTAGACGCTCCAGCATCTCCTGCATGCGCTGGAGAGTGGTGTCCATCAAGTCGTTGTAGTCCGCTCGGGAAACAAAACCGCGCGAATTAGGGATGAGAAGTGCCCGCAGCAAGCCGGCCGCACATAGCGTCGACGTCTTGGCGCATCCTGCCGGACCCTTGTAGGCCCGGCTGAAGCTGTTGTCGAAGATGAAGGCTCGCTGAGTCGGATTGGGCGGGCCGCCCAGCATGAGAGTGAGCAGGTCGTCCACGCTCGACAACGCGACCTGCGGACCTGCCCCGCGTCTGGCATCACGCCGCCTTTCTAGGTTGCTCTTCCTCACCGCGCACCCCGAATGCGGTCAATCAGGAGCGCCAGTCCGACGAGAGTCACAGTAGGTACGGCAAGTATCAACAGCGCGGCGACCAGCTCTCTCATGGCTTCTCCTCAACAGGGGCTTCGACGTCGGCGGCTGGTAGCGGTTTGGGCTCCACACGCTGCGCCCACTGCGGCATGTTGAGGCTCTGGCCAGGAGCCATCTGGATGACGATGGCGGGGCCCTGCGCTGCGTGAAGCTCGCGCTTGCCCCGCCCAGTCATCTCACGCACGTCACGCGCTGCCTGCTGTCGAGCTTGCGCGTCCCCGTACTTGAGGTTGAACTCCAGCTCCGCCATTGCCAGCGGCAGGAGCTGCAGAGCCTTCTTATCCGCGTAGTCCTCAGCAGCCTTGCCCTCCAGTCCGGCCGGAACGTTGAGGTGCGCCATACGCGCTACGTGGTGAGCGACCGCCTGGTCGATGCGCCGCAGTGCGGTGCTCTTCGCCTGGGCAGCTTCTGCTCTGCCCTCCTCGTCACTGCGAAGTAGCGGCGCGAGCTTGTCTTCCGTAGCCGTGTCCAACGCGGCAGCAGCTGCAGACATCGGCGCCGCTGTCGGCGGTGTGCGCAGCGACGTCCTGCGCTTTTTTGGCGCTGGCGTCTCCTCGGCTTCGGCCGCCACCTCGGCGCACAGCACGGGCGTGCACTGACCCCAGTCCGTGTCGTGCGGCAGCTTGTGCTTGCGCGGGCATCTGTCGAACCTGGGCATGAGCTACTCCTCCGCTGCCGGAGCGGGCTCCGCCGTCACCGCAGCGAGCCGCTCCTTGAAGCGGCGCTTCTGGTGCTGGTTGTGGGGGAACCGGTTCCCGCCGTGCGTAGTGATGCGCTTGCCCTGCTTCTGGGTGCCGTAGTAGCTGCCGTGCTTGCGGCGCCGCTTCGGCTGGTTGTCCCGCATCTCCTGCGCCCGCTGCGCCTTCTTGCGACGCCAGTCGGTGGTGCTGGAGTTCCAGAGGGCCTGGCCCAACTCAGTGCCCAGCCATGAACTGACCGGCACCTTGCCGCGCGTCTCGCGTTCAATTTTGAACGCTACGACCAGAGGGGGAATTGCTTGTCCCCTCATCCAGTGCGACATAGCACTGGGCGTCACTCCGCACCGCTGAGCGAGTGCGAAGCAGGAAACTTCATGCTGCTCCATCCAGATAATCAGCGGAGTCTCGGAGACCGGCCGCTCGCCTGCCGAGAGTCCGGAGAAGTGAGCTGAGCGGTTGCCCATGTAAACGAAGGTTACATTTTGTAAGTACCTTTGTCCAACAGTGCACAGAAGGAGAAGACCATGACGACCCACATCAAGGCCGGGGAGACCTCGAAGTTCCGGCGCATCGACTACGGCAGTACCTGGCTGAAGCTGGGCGCAGAGCGCCCGCACCGGCAAGGAGCCTCTCCCGGAGGCCTCACGCTGGACGCGGACGACATGCGCGTGCTGGCCAGCATCCTTCGTGTACGGCTCCCCGTCGGCCAGGACCACGGACGCACCGCCTACCTGGAGAGTGCGGCGGAGTCCTCGCCGGCCCTGAAGCTGCTGGCAGACTGGTGCGAAGCCGGCGCCGAGTGGCAGGAGCGCCACGCCTCAGAGCTGCACGTGCACTGAACAGCGGCAATCAACAGTGCACACCGCCCCGCGCCGCCCTCCCGGCGCGGGGCTTTTTCTTGCGTGGTGTTGTAAGTGCTTCGGAAGTGTGGTGGGGAGTTAGTGGGTATGCGTCTCCCTATATAGGGGGGTAGGGGGGCCCCCTGTCAGTAGGGGCCCCCGGTACCGGCGCCGCGCATCCTATACGTGCGCGCCCGGCCGCGCGTGCATGGGCGCGCGTACGCACGCGGGCGCGTGCACATGCGTGCGGGCGAGTGCATACGGAATCGCGCGCCCGCGCGTTGCGGCTGCCGTGCCGGCCGCAGGCCCCGGGCCGCCTCAGAAGTCTGAGGGACTATCAGAAAACTGAATGAGGAACTGCGGCCGGTTGCGGCGGGGGTATGGCGCCGCTGTCGCGGTTTCGTTTTTGGCGGTTTTCGCAACCGCGCATTCTCATTCAGTTTGGTGTGTCTCATTCAGTTTGGCACCGCGGATGCTATGTGTTCCTGCGTTGCCCGGCAGCAAGGGCAGCACGGACAGCCGAAGTACACGGGAAACCTAGCTAGCAGCAGCCAGCCGCACCGAAAAGACGCTCCGCCGTGAAGCCAAAGCCGGCCCCCTGCAGTGAGGGGCGGCGAGAGACAACGGAGCAAGTTACCGGTGGGTAGGGCAATGGCGTGTCGAACCGCAAGGCTTGCGCCTCCAGCAGACTGGGGGCCCTGCAGCGGGGAGAGGGAATCCGCTGGCATCCGGCCGCAAGGCGAAGCACCAGGACCGAGCAGCGGAATAGCGCGGGGTAGGAAGCCGAGCCAACAAGGCAGGCCCTCTGACAAAGGGCCGAACTGGGGCAGGGCAGCACCTAGGCTAAGGCAAGCTTCCGAGCGACGCGCAAAGCACTCCCGAGGGGACACCTCGGGGGTTGCCCTAAAATCGGACGGGTTTTTAGGGTAGCCAAGTTGTAAGTACCCGCCGCTACTGTAAAAGGAAATGCACAATGGTAAAAATTTACATGCCGTGGGCGTTGGGCGAGGTTCTGCCGGTTGTCGACCCATTCCAGGGGCCGCAGGCAAAGGCTCGCTGGCTCGCACAGCGCCGTCGAAGCGGCCGCAGGCCACCGGAGCGCCGGGGAGGCCCGCTGACGTCCCTGGCGGTGTTTGCGGGCCTCCTGGGGGTTGTTTGCGCTCCCTGGTTGGTGCTCGTGGGCCTCGCCGCTGCTTTGTAGGCTGCAGCAGGGACTGACGGGCCTAACCCGTCACCAAAGAGGAGAAGCCGCCGTGTCCGAGTCACCGCAAAAGTGCAGCGCGTGCCGCAGCCGCTATCACGTCCGGAGGCGCTCTTTCGTCCGCAAGTTCATGGCCGAAGTGCTCTGCTCGGCTTGCTGGCTCGAAGCGCGCGCAGACGCTTGCGGGGAGCCTGAAGCCGGCCGGTTGCGGTACCGCGCCAAGCTCGCGCGAGAGGCCGCGTGGCTCCGCGGTCTGAGCTAGGCAAGCAACTTTCTTGCGCCGGGTATCGAAAACGTGATAGTGAGTGAGATTCTCACTCATTTTTCACTCAGTTGACCATTTTTTGAGGGTCAAAATCGCGTTTTGGTCCAGAACGCTAATTCTCCTGTAATTTCAACGGTTACGCAGGGTTTTTGGGGGTGGGTATTGGGGGGGCCCGTTAGGCCCCCCCACCCCAATACCCAGAACCGAAAGTCGGTCAGAACCAATCTTTCGAATCCATCCGCGCCAATTTCGCCGCGCGCACTTCTTCCGGAGCAGCCACCGTGAGCGACCACTTCCACTACCTCACACCCGATGACGCCTCCCCCAAGCTCCGCAAGGGGCGCGCGTGGGGGTGGGTCTCCGACGGTCATCACCTCGCCCCGGCCGACATGGCGGGCCCGACCGTGTGCGCCGCGAGCACGCCCGCTTGTCGCTTCTCCTGCATCACCTTCACAGGCCGCGGGGGCATGCTGGACCAATACGGAATGAACCAAGCGCAGTACGCCCGCACCCGCCGGACGCAGCAGTGGAGAGCCGACCCAGAGGGGTACGTACAGCTTCTGGCGAGGGAGATTGACCGCCGCTGGTGCAAGGTGCGCCGCCTGCGGTTTCGGTACAGCTTTCGTCCCAACGCCACCAGCGACTTGCCGCAGCTGGCTGCAGCGCTCTCCGCCGAGTTCCCGCGGGTGCAGTTTTACGACTACACGAAACTACCGCGTCCGTGGGAGCGCGTCCGCGGCAACTACAGCCTGACTTTCAGTCGCAGCGAGACGAACGACCGCGACTGCCTGCTAGCGCTCGCCAACCGGGTGAACGTGGCGGTCGTGTTCAGCACACGCAAAGGGGAGAGCCTCCCTAGCACCTTCTGGGGCCGGCGCGTGGTGGACGGCGACGAAAACGACCTTCGGTTTCTGGACCCGGCCGGGGTCATCGTGGGCCTACGCGCCAAAGGGCGCGCCAAACACGACACTTCCGGGTTCGTGGTCCAAGTGAGGTAACGCAAATGCCGATGAGAAAGGGAGTAGTTCAGGAAGTGAAAAGTACTCACATCTTCTCAAGTGAGGGCGCCCGCGAAGGCAGTGTGGCGCAAGTGCTGGCGTGCGGGCACGCAGTCAAGGTGACCCTCTCTGCTGCAGAGCGCGCCAAAAAGAACGAACGGCGACCGGAAACCCGCTGGTGCTACCTCTGCACACGAGCCAAGGAGGAAGCCGACCGCAAGGCTCGCGCGGAGAAGCGCTCCAAGACGGCCCGGGCGCCTACCACGCCACCCATCACCAAAGAGGACGTGATGCAGATAGTGCTGGACGCCTTCGGCAGCCCTGACGGTGTCCTCGAAGCCCTGGCGAAGATGACCACCACCACCACCACCGAAGCACCAGAAAGCGAGTGACGCACATGCAGACGCAAGAGCTGACCAAGTATGCCCCCGCCGTGTTCGGACAGACTCCCAAGCAGGGACTGTCCGAGAAGTACGCGCTCATCAGCACTCGCCATGTGCTGGAGCGGCTCGCGTCCGCTGGCTGGCGCGTTGTCGAAGCGCACCAGACGCGCGCCAAGAGCGACGTCGGCGCGCTCGTCTGTCGGCATATGGTGAAGCTGCGCCATCCCGACATGGAGCGCATGGACGCTAAGGGGGACGTCATCCCCGAGTTCTCCCTGCTCAACTCGCACGACGGCAGCAGCGCTTACCAGCTGCACATGAGCATCTTCCGCAAGGTGTGCGCGAACGGGCTCATCGTGGCTGACAGCGTCAGCCATCACCTGTCCGTGCGTCACAGCGGCAAGGCCGCAGAGCAGGTGGTGGATGCTAGCTTCCGCATCATCGACGAGGCGGGCCGTGTGCTCGACAACGTGCGCAGCTTCCAGTCGCGGCTGCTGACGCCCGCTGAGCGTCAAGACTTCGCCGCTCGCGCGCTCAACCTGCGCTGGCCTTTTGAGAAGGGCGTGAAGCCGCCCGTGACGGCGGCCCAGCTGCTGGAGCCGCGCCGGTATGGCGACAATGAGGCGGACCTGTGGACCACGTTCAACGTGGTGCAGGAGAACATCATCCGCGGCGGGGTGCCGGGGAAGACGCAAACAGGCCGCCGCTACACGACGCGCGCTGTGGGCGGGGTGAACGCCAACGTGCGCCTCAACAAGACACTCTGGGAGCTGGCTGAGCAGGCGCGCATTGTGCGGGTGGCCGCGTGAAACGAGCCTGCTGCGTGTATGGGTGCCGTAAAAGCCGGGCGCCCGGACGAGAGTGGTGCGAGCTGCACGTAGCTGGTGCGGACTTGGTTAGCGCGCAGCAGGAGCTGCGAACGCAAGCCCGCATTCTCGTGCAGAGCGCGCGAACGTGGGGCTCCGCCGGCTTTCCACTACAGGAGGGAGCGACCACGCTCAAGCAGCTGCGGTCAGACGTCGAAGAGTACGAAGTGCTGCAGCGCCAGCTGTGTAAGGCAGAGGATGAGTACGACCGCATCACGAAGGAGCGGTGACATGAGCGATACGGTCGACGACGAGCGGAAAGCACAGCTACAGGTCGGGGCGCGGCGACTGCGAGCGATGCTCATCGTTGCGCACGCAATGGAGAGCGAGCTAGCTACACGCAACCCGCCTGCGTGGATGGAGGGCACGAAGATGCCCAACGCAGGCGCATACCACCTAGCGCATAGCACACGGCTGCTTGACCGCCTGACCACGTATGGCATGGACAGCCCGAAGCTGGTGCGTATGTACGAGGGCGTGGACAGTGGCAGTTTGCTGGCCGCGCTCGACGACATCTACTTCAGGATGGCTGACCTAGCTCGTTGCTGCACTGACCTGAGCACGGCGTGGATTGCCGAGCTGAACCGAGTCGAACTGCATGATTTCTGCAGCTGAAAGGACGCTTACATGGACAAATTCGTCAAGGCTGACGCAGGCAAGCCGCGCTACGACTTGCTACCGCCAGGCCCCATTCACGAGGTGGTGAAGGTGCTCACGTTCGGTGCCGCCAAGTACGGGCCCGACAACTGGCGGCTATGCACTGAGCCATGGCGCTATGTGCGAGCCGGGCTGGGTCACATCTTCGCGCACATGCGCGGCGAAAAGCTGGATGAGGAGAGCGAACTGCCGCACCTAGCGCATGCAGCATGCTGCTTGCTATTTCTACTGGGGCTTGAGGAGCAGAAATCATGAGTGAGCTTTCGGAGTTTCAGCAGTGGCTCAAGTCCAAGCGCGCGTGCCAAGAGGCTTGGGAGTGGGTCGGCGACATGTCTGCATGGTCGGCCTGGGACACGTGCCACCGCGCGGACTGGATGATGTGGGCCCTTGGGCGGTGTCCCACGCTGGACCGCCGGGAGTTGGTGCGGCTGGCGTGTGACATGGCGTTGATGGTGCTGCCGTTGACCGACAACCCGCGAGTCGCGCACTGCATCGACACCGTCGAGGGCTGGTGCGCCGGAGTGAATACGCTTGAGGAGGTGCGGGAGGCGAGACGCGGTGCCTTCGCCATCGGCGACGCCGCCGCTGCCGCCGCCACCGCCGCCGCCGCCGCTGCCGCTGCCGCTGCCGCTGCCGCTGCCGCCTCTGCCTCCGCTGCCGCCGCTGCTTACGCCATCGCCTACGCCACCGCCTCTGCTGAAACTGCAGCCTACGTCGCTGCCTGCGCCGCCGCCTCCTACGCCGCCGCTGCCGCTGCCGGTGCCGCCTCCGCGGCCCGCGAGGAGTTCCTCAAAGACGCCGCCGACTGGATTCGGTGGCGCATCCCTGCGGACAGGTTCGAAGAGCTGGTGAAGGGAGGTGCGTGATGAACGAGCACCGAAACGGCTACTCCTGCGAAGACGTGGAGGACGCGCTCGACGACCTCCGCGCCGAGCTTGCCACCGCGAAGGAGGAGGTGGAGCGGCTGCGGGCGGAGCTTTCGGAGTGCCACGAAAGTTGCGACCGGGGCACGCCATGCGAACGCGCCGACCGTGCTGAGGCCGGGGTGCGGGAGTTGGAGCGCGAGCGCGACGCCGCCCGCGCCCAAGTCCGGCAGTTGCGCGAGGTGCTGGAGAAGGTGTCGGAGGTCATCAATGCAGACTTCCTGCACGCGCAGGCTGCGTGGGCTCTCTGTGAGCCTGTTGCCGCCGCCGTCGCCGCCACGGAGGAGAAGCCCCATGACTGAGCGCATGTCCGAGGAGCGGTGGCACTGGCTTAGGGCGCAGGTGCACACGGGTTGGATGCTGGAGGTAGCCAACGAGTTGGACCGCGCCCAGGCCCGGGAGGTGGAGTTGGAGCGCGAGCGAGACGAAGCCCTCGCCTCCTCCGCCGGACGCCTAGGCTTGTTCGAAGCTGCCAAGCAGATGCCGAGTGGCGTTTTCGTGAGTCCGACACCGCTTGCCCCGGCCGGCTGGATAAGCCCCGAGGCATTCGAGCGGGCCGTGCAGGCGGCGCGGGAAGAAGTGGCGCTAGTGGCCTCCACCTCGAACGCAGACGAGTTCAGCGCAGAGTGGCAGGAAGAGATTGAGAAAGACATGCGCGCCGCCCTCCACCCGCGTGTTGAGGGAGAGGAGGACTGAATGACGACCTTACAGGAGAGGTTGGATGCGTTGAAGATGGGCGAGCTATCCATGTACGACGCGCTTAACCGGTTGCTCGACATCGTCGAAGGTAAGGTGTTCGTGCGTAACCTGGACCGAGAGCAGCTGCAACTGCGAGCAGAGTCGGCAGAGCGGCGAGCACAGACGTGTGCTGACCAGCTGCGAGCAACAGCCGCCGACTGCGGCATGCTCATCCGCAGAGTGAAAGAGCTGGAGGCAGCGAATGAGAAGCTACGCGCTGAGCTTGCTATGCACCGGGCTACTTAACTGCACACCGTATGACGGTATGGAATGCATAACGCCCGGCGGTATGTACGTAGAGGGCGGTGACTGCGCAGCAGTCATAGAGCAGGAGCATCTCGTGCTCGCCGCCTTCAACGAGTACGTGCCAGAGTACGCCGGCCGCGCTCTGCCCGGATGGGTTGTGCGCTATGTGCCAGGTGACCTCTGCGCTTTCGTTGGCGAAAGCGGCCGACGCGTCTCCGGCCAGACGTGGTGTGCTGGACGAGTGATGGACATCGGCTGTGTGCAAGTTCTGGCCCACGAAATGGCGCACGCGATGGACAAGGACTGCTACGGCAGCGCCGACCATGCAGACTGGCGCAGCCGAGGAATTTGTGACGCCGTAGTCGCCACTGGCGGAGCGCTGTGCGCAGAAAATGTAAAGTGAAATGACAAGTACATGAGGTATGGGAGGGGAATAACGTCGCGGTCTTGACACCTACAACGTCGAGCCGCGTACGCTTTCTAGTACTGGGAGGCAACCGCTTCCCTGCTCCCCCGAGTCTCACCCCCCTGAAGGACTCACCCCATGTCTCAAGACCCCGCGGCAGTGGCGCGCGCTCAGGTCCCTGGCCTGATGCGCATGGTGAAAGCTGTGGTTCAGATGCACGTGCGTAAGCACCCGTCAATGGCGGACCACCGTGCGGACCTCATTCAAGAGGGAGCCATTGGATTGATGATGGCTACACGCAAGTGGAACCCGCAGCTGACGCCGCAGTTCAACTTCTATGCGTACTGGTGGGTGCAGACGTTCGTGCAGAAAGGGGCGCACGCCATCATGACCGGCGCTGTCTCTGGCCGCCGGTCAATGCAGAAGCGCAAGACAGTAGCTCGACACGCCGAGCGCGGGGCGGTGAGTGAGTTCACTGGGGTGTCCATCGACGACCCGGAGACGCCACTGCAGCTGGCGTATGAAGGCCGCGAAGTCGAGCAGGCAGAGGCGGCGGCGGATGTGAAGAAGCTGAAGCAGCTACTCACTGACCTGCACAAGAAGCGTGCCGGCCGCCCGCGTAAGCAGGTGCAAGCAGAGATAGAGATGGAGGACTTCTTCACCCGGTATCTCGATGAGACTGTCACGCTCAACGACATTAGCAAGAAGCGCGGCGTGTCGAGAGAGCGCATTCGTCAGCGAGAGATGAAAGTCGAGCGAACCATCGAGCAGTTCTTGAAGAGCGCGCGAGGTGTCGCATGGTGAGGCTGCTAGTCAAGTGTCTTGCGATGTCGTTGGTCATCGTGTCTCTGCCAGCAGCTGTCATCATCGGCGCCCTCCGTCGGAGGTACCGTGGACCGTGACGAACTGAACCTGTTCGTCGCCGCCGAGCTGGCCCGTCTTCAGCGCAACTTCGATAGCAATGTGAGAAACAAGCTCAGCGGAAAGCGGCGACGACGTCGCCTACTCAAGGCGCTCGGCGGTTGTTGCAAGATGTGCGGCAGCACGCGTGACCTGACCGTGGACCACATCAACGGGCGGAACTACTGCGTGCGCAAGCTCAGCAGTCACATGCGAGTGACGAGGTATCTGAGGGAGTACGAGGCGGGCGTGCCACTACAGGCACTCTGCCGGTCCTGCCACGGCAAGCTGGAGCAGGCAAGGAGGAGGAATGCAAGGCAGACTGTCCCTTTCTGAGTGGGTCGATGTAGTTATCGCGCTCATTCAGTTACTAGGGCTGAGCGTAGTAGCTGCGGCCGGGCTGTTCGGCGTGGTCCGCATCGTGTGGTCTCTGCTCAGGGCGGTGTTTGGATGAGTGACGAATACGACGAACCGATTGAACTCATCGACGGCATCTTCACTGACATCGGCAACGCCGTCCTCAAGCCTCCGACCTGGGTGATTCGTGATCTTCTACCTGTGGGCCTCACCTTCGTCGGCGCTCCGCCGAAGTCTGGCAAGTCGACGCTTACAATGGGCGTCGCCGCTCTGGTTGCTGGCTACGAGTGCCGCGTTCTCCCCCCGTTTCTTTCAGAGGTTGACCATGGCGGGCCTGTCCTCGCATTTAGTTACGAGGCAACTGCAGGTGAACTTCGTCACATGCTGGAAGAGGGACTGAAGGTTGAGGTGCGCAACAACGGCGGCATCCTCATCGCCGATGACCCGTGGAAGTTCCGCCTTGATGATGCTGACGGGCTGGACCAGATGTTGTTCTGGTTGCGTGAGCGCAACCCGCGGCTTGTCATTCTCGACCCGCTCCGGGACTTCCACCAGCTAGAGGAGAAGGACAGCGGTGGGATGAACCGTCTCCTCCGCCCACTGCGTCAGTGGGCGGTGGAGCGTGACAGCTCGGTCGTGGTGGTGCACCACACCAAGAAGAAGGAGGACATCGGCGGGCAGGCAGCGATGTACACGGCGGCCGACCTGCGTGGCACCTCCGCTCTTTTCGGCATCGCTGACGCCGTGCTCATGCTGACTCCGAAGAAGGACGGTTGGGCGGAGTTCAACGCTACCTTCAAGCGAGCGGCAGGGTGGGTGCGCACCATCCGCATGAGTGCGTACGACTACGCGGACAAGCCGGCGATGGAGCAGACGACGGTGATGGACGAGAAGGTGCTGGACGTCTTTCGACGTAAGGGGACGGCGAAGTTGGAAGATGTGGCAGTGCGGCTGAACGCTAGTAAGCAAGCCATCGTGAACTGCTGCGAGCGCCTCGCCCGCAACGGACACTTGAGAAAGGACGGTCGTAGGTGGGTGGCGGCCGTGGTGGTTGGGGACGACGAAGAAGACGACACGGAGGTCGCATGATTGTGCGCAGACTGGAAGTAGTGGACGGCAACACGCCTTATGAAATTTTGCTGGAGTTCGACGAGTCAGACTGGCCGTTCGCATCGCTATGCATCAGCCATCTGCGGAGCGGCGAGGATGACAAGCATTTCCTGCTCAGCTACGAGCAGCTGACAAAGCTGATGCTCGGCATTCTTGACGTGCGGCACACCATGCGAGTGGGAGGCGGCACGTGAGCACGCCCGTCAAGATGGTCATCACCATCATCACCGACACGGAGGTGACGAAGCAGGAGCCCAACGCCGAGGGCGTGACCGAGCTGGCGGCGCTCATCAGTCCGGACAAGTTTACGTTCATGGTGAACGCGTCTGCTGTAGTGGACGGCAAGCTTCACAAGACCGGCGACGTGGCCACGATGCTGATGGCGAGACTTGTAGTCGACCAGGCAAAGGACGCGCTGGACAAGGCACTCAAGAAGCACGGAGAGACGCAGAGCCTATCGTCAGAGACGATACCGGTACCCTCCAAGGGGGGCGTGCTGCAATGAGAAAGCACGGACTGACAACGGCACAGGGCGCCGACCTGCACGTATTCTCTGCCAGCAACACTCGCGCCGAGCTGCACGTCAAAGCGGGCCTGAAGCACTACGTCGTGCCGCTCACGCCGGGTGAATTGCGTGAGCTGTTCGAGTGTGTGTCGGCGGCTTTGGCCGACATGAACAAGCTGCAGGCGCAGGCGGAGGAGCTGCACAAGAAAGCCAAGGGAGACAAGCCGTGAGCGAGTACACCGTCTTCATGAAGGACGCAGACGAGAAGACGTACGAGGAGCTGGCCAAGATTCCCGGGCTGCGCATCGGTGAAGGCAGAGTGGTGGGCCGCATCGATGCGTGCGCGGCAGCAGCCAGGCTGCTCGGCGTGAAGGCTCCGCCGCAACTACAGCCGGTTGACTTGCCGCTGCCGGACGGGCTGCGCGACTACCAGGTGGAGGGTGTGAAGCGGCTGAACGCCATCGTCAAGGAGATGGGCGGCGCGCTCCTTGCGGACGACATGGGCCTCGGCAAGACGCGACAGGCTACTGCCCTGGCTGCGGGGCTCACCAAGAAGAGCGGCCGAGTGCTGGTAGTGTGCCCTGCCTACGTGCGGGAAACGTGGCTCGACGAGCTGTCGAAGTGGGGCGAGAGGAGCGTGACTGTCATCCGTCCCGGCAACACCAAGCGGCACGTGCGTGCATGGGAGGAAGCGAAGACGGCCAAGTGGGTGGTGTGTTCCTACGAGATGGCCGGCAAGGTGTACGAGGAGTGCTTCTATGACGCGCCTCGCGCCCTCATCATGGATGAGGGACACCTCGTTAAGGGGCGAGACGCGAAGCGGGCGAAGAAGCTGGAGGAGATTGGGAAGTTCGCGACGTACCGCTTGCTGATGACTGGTACTCCCATGTGGAGCAGGCCTCGGGACTTCTACCAGCTGCTACGCATCTTGTTCGGCTCGGCGTTCGGGACGAAGTTCAACTTCGACGTGCGCTACTGCGGCGGGCGCATCAACGACTGGGGCGGGCTGGACAACCGCGGCGTGTCCAACGCCGAGGAGTTGCAGCATCGACTCAGCTACTACATGGTGCGGCGCGAGAAGCGGGACGTACTCAAGGAGTTGCCGCCGCTGACACGTCAAGTCATCTGGTGCGACCCGACTGCCGAAGCGACGCGTGAGTTCCAGGCAGCAATGCGCGGCTTCGGCGCCGGCGCAGTAAGTGACGCGCTCAACGCCACGCTGCGAGGGAAGGTCGAGCCAGTGCTCGACTACGCTCAACAGGCGCGGCGGTTTCTTCTCTTCACGTACATGAAGGAGCACGCACACCAGATAGCCGAGCTGCTGCGCACCAAACGGGACACGCCTTGCGTGTTGATAACGGGCGACCTGCCTGTCGAGAAGCGGGCGAGCCTCATTGCCCAGGCGCGAAGCTCTGGGCAGGGTGTCGTGGCCACCATCGACAGCGCAGGCGCCGGTCTCAATATGCAGGGTGTGGCGTCAGTCGGCATCATGCACGCCATTGACTGGGTGCCCCTCAAGCTGGCCCAAGCAGAGGCTCGCCTGCACCGTATGGGTCAGACCGAGCCGGTACAGTGGGTGTACTTCGCAATGCGAGAGTCGATGGACTCTGTGGTGGTGAGGAACGTGGTGGAGAAGCTCGGCCAGTGGGCCGCCATCATGGGACAGCAGAGCAATCGGGACTTGATGGACACGTTGGGCGACACCGTCGACGGGCGCACTGAGAAGGACGTGCTCGCTGACATCTATCGAGACTTGCAAGAAGGCGGAGACAATGGCGACGAAGACTAGGTTCAACGTGATGGTGCTGCAGAACACAGATGATGCGGCCACGAGTCTGCAGCGGTTCACCGATTCAATGTCTGCAGCACACGGGGACAAGTTCGCTCTGATGGACTGGAAGTTTTTGGCCGACGACCCTCGGCGACTCCTCATCGAGTGGACGCTCAACGATGACGACGAACAGAATGAGAAGCCCGCTGGCTGGAACAAGCATGCGCTCGACGACGCCATCAGCCGGCTGCAGTTGGTACGCGATGCCGTGCACTGGAACGTCAGTCGAAATCCGGAGGAGCTGAGAAAGAATATGGACCTCGTGCTCTCACTTCTTAGGGAGGTGCAACGTGGCCAAAAGTAAGAAGCCGAAGATTGTCGAGCCGGAGGTGCTGCTTGGCGAGAGCGGCCCTACAGCTGCTGGCTGGCACAGTATCGAATCCTTCCTGCAGTGCCCAAAGCGGTACCAGTTCCAGCACATCCGCGGCATTCGAGAGCCGCTGGCTCAGGTGCCAGACCACTTTGCAGTGGGGCAGATGTACCACGCAGGACGAGCGCGCTGGTTTGCCAACAAGTTCTCCACAACTGAGGAGAGCTGGCAGTCCATCGCCGACGCTGTGCGGGCGGCCGCTCTAGAGAACAACCTGCCGGTGTCTCCCAAGGCAGAGCGGCAAGCGCTAGTGTACCTGCAAGAGTACGTGCGGCACTACAGCAAGCGCCCGCTTCCAACGCCGGTGGCGGCCGAGTACCTCGTCGGTCCGGCACCGCTGAAACCGGGCGACCCGTTCTTCCTGTACCGCACCGCTAGACTGGACGACGTCAGCAAGTACCACGAGGCGGGCGGAGCGTTGTGCGTGGGCGAGAGCAAGACGACCAGCACCACCATCAACGACACGGTGAACCAGTACACCCTGCACGGACAGACGATGCTGCAGATTCTCCTCTGGAAGATGGCGCCGCAGGGAGAGAAGACGTTCGGTCCGGTCGCGGGCATTATGCTCGACGTCGTAAAGAAAGGTTACAACGGTGAGCCGTCGGACTTCGGCCGTCGGTTCATTCCAATCACTGACTACCAACTGAATTGGTACGCCGCTAATATGCAGCGCTACCTTCGCGCTGCCGCAGGCGTGGACTGGAATGCGGATGCCCCTCGGAATGTCTCTGCCTGTACCTATCTTGCCGGGCGCATGCGCGTGCCGTGTGAGTTCCGAGACCTGTGCCAGCACGGGCGGAGTGCCAGCAGCAAGTACGTAATGCGCGATGGTACACGGCTCGGTGCGTGGAAGCCTGAGCCAGGCAAGGAGGTGCCGCCATGGGAGTAGGCGTGCGAGTCACTAGCTACGGCAACCGCATCACGCTGGAGTTTCAGCAACAGCACGTGAATGAGAACGACCCGTACAGCTGGGAGCTGGACGTCTGGGAGGTGGAAGCGCTGCATGCGCAGCTGGGCGGGCTGCTGCAGCGCATCCGCGAGGTGCATGACAATAGCCCAACCCAGTTGGCGCTGCCCGAGATGCCGTCCGGCTCGATGGGCCGCTGGCAGAAGTACATCAACGGAGACAAGTAATGCCCGAGTGTAAGTGGAGGCAAAATCCCTCCATCATCGCCACTGCGCGTGTCGCCTTCACTAGTGATGAAGAGTTCGGCTACGCCGTGCGCGTCATTGACGAGAAGACGGGCGAGATGTTGGAGCTGTGGCCTGAGAGTGAAGTCCAACGAGAAGATGTGTCCCGTTTCGTGCGGCGCGTGCTGCACAAGAGAGCGATGAAATGAAGGAGCAGACTGGAGAGACGTACCAGAGTTCTACTCTGGCGAAGTCGATGTTCGTGGCGGAGAGCAAGGTCGGCAAGAGCGCTGCCATCATTGCCAACGCGCTCGGTGTCTTCCCCTCGCAGAAGAACGGCGGCATTGTCGACTCGCCGGAGAACCTGCACGTCATCACGTTCGATGCCAACGCGCTGGGCGGCATTCAGCGCTTTCTCACCGAGACGTGTAAGGCCCCGCCGGAGGCCCTCAAGTTCCGCGTCTACAACCTGCAAGAAGACCTGCGCAAGGTGAGCACCTCTCAGCTGGAGAACGATTACACCCTGTACAACACCATTCACCAGGCGCTGTCGAAGATTGCAGACCGCGTGCGCGGAGTGCCGGTGTTGCACATCTCTTCGCTCACCGGCGTGGCTGCCGGCCTTCATCGTGCGCTGGCCGGACCGGCCGGCAAGAAGAAGGGCGGCGGGATGGACCAGAGCAAGTGGACGGACTACGGCATGCAGCTCAACGAGCTGCGTAACTGGTGCCAGCAGGACTTGTGGCACTGCCTCTGGGAGGCGCACGTGATGCGTATGGCCAGCAACGGCCAGAACAAGGACGACGAGCCCAAGGAGTCGCTGCAGCTGTACGGTTCGGCGGGTCAGGGCTTTGCCTTCAACGTGGAGCAGGTGTTCCGCCTGCGCCGCCAGTTCGGTCAGAAGTTCGAGGGCACCAACTGTGACAAGGTGGTGTTCGACACACGGCCCAACATGAACTGCGTGGCCAACGGGCGCGGCTTCACGGAGGCGCTCGCTCCCCAGGAGCCGGATCTCGCAGCCGCATTTCAGAAGCTCGGCCTCAAGGTTGGAGGCTGGGGCGCGAAGAGCGCCAAGCCTTCAGTCGTGAAGGCAGTGAAGTAGACCAACCCCAACGCAGCAATGAACCAAGGAGCAGTGCATGGCCACAGGCGAGAAGCGTTTCTCTACCCGCAGTCTGGACCTTCAGAAGAATGACTTTCCTCCCATCACTCCGGGCGACTACACGCTGCGCATTCGCGGCGACAAGACGGAGGTGAAGAAGAGCAGCGACCCGAACAGCGCTCAGCTGCCGTACGTGAACACGGCGTTCACGGTGGTGGGCTCTGCTCTCAAGGAGGGCGGCAAGGACCGCATGGTGTTCCATCGCTTCTTCTTGGCAGTGAAGCCCAGCGAGAAGGGCGTCATCATGCCTGCCCGCCCGGACCAGCTGAAGGGGCTGGCAATGGCTCTCGGTGAGGACATCGACCTGCCATTTCGTGAGTACCACAACAACAAGACGGGGGAGATGGAGGAGTGCATCGATGCCTCCGCCTTCGCGCGCTGGCTGAAGGAGAACGACGGGCGCGAGCTGCAAGGCCACATCAAGACGGAGGTGGCGAAGGCCGAGGACAAGCAGCGGGGCTACAAGGACCGCGATGTCGTCGCTTACTTCATCGAGACGGAGCAGCCGACTGTCTCGGAGGACGAGGCAGCCGAAGAGGACGAGGAGGTCGAGGAAGAGGTGGAGGAGGACGAGGAGCCCGCTCCGCCCCCGGCGAAGAAGCCGGCCAAGAAGGGCAAGCGGTAGCACCGGCGCGAAGTCGGCGGCGCGTGAAGCGCCTTCGGGTCTCTCTAGCGAAGCCGGAACTGGAGGGGTGGCAGCGTAGCTCAACGGTAGAGCCGCAGAGGGTACGCCTTCGGGCGACGTGAGGTTCGACTCCTCACCGCTGCTGTTTTCACAGGGAGCACAAACATGGCAACCAAGAAGAAGGAGTCGGTCGCGCTTGCGCCCGGCCCGCAGAAGTCGCTGTCGTGGTACGAGCAAGGCGAGACGGTGCTCGGGCTGCTGGCCAAGGAGTTGAGCACTGAGGTGACCGCGCCACGCATGGCGGAGATTGTGAGGCAGCTCACCACGTGGGAGGAGGACATCGCCGCGCTGGCCAAAGCTGGCAAGCAGCGGTTGCTGGAGCTTGTCGAGGACAAGGGTGAGGTCGTCACCGAGAAGGGTACCAAGGTGTACGAAGCTGACGGCTGGCACCTGGAAGCGCGGCCGTGGCGCACCGGCTTCGACAGCAAGAAGGTGGAGACGATGCTACGCGCCAAGGGGCTGGAGCCCGACACGCACATGAACATCAAGGTGTCGTACGAGGTTGACGAGGTGAAGCTCAAGCTGTTGCAGCTGAATGGCCGAGTTACTGAAGCGGAGATGGACCTGGCGAAGTACGACCGCAAAATGGTGCTGCTGACCCCCAAGAAGCTGAAGGGCAAGGAGGCTGACGATGAGTGAGGACATCAAGGACATCGATGTGAACGTGTGGCCAGGCAAGGTGAAGTTCACCGGCGACGTACGCGGTCACTACTCCGGCTGCATCGTGGAGGAGTTCAGCAGCCCTCATGTGGCGCAGCAGATGAACGCCTATTCCGAGGCTCATCCCGAACGGCTCATCGTCAACATCACTCCCATCATGGGAGGCGTGCTCGTCGCGTACACGGTCACCATCGATGCCGACCAGCAGTGGGTGCTGGACCAGCGGGCGGAGGCGGTGCAGGCAGAGGTGCAGAAGCGTGTAGACGAGCGCAACGCCAACGCCCGCAAGGAGCGCGAGTTGAAGGAGAAGATGGAGGCGGAGCAGCGGCGGCTCGCGAACGTCGGCTTGAAGTGCGAGCGCAACCACAAGAAGGACAAGAAGAAGGGGACGTCCGATGCCGATAATCAAGAGTGAGCTGGAGCCCGGCAAGGGGCCGGACGGGCCGCACCTGGCACTGGTGACAGGACACGACGGCACCGCTATTGCCATCCCGGTGGGCGCCTTCATCTACATCGTGCCGGAGCCGGGCCGTCCGGATCGCATCATCCCAGTGAATCTGCAGAAGGTGACGCGCGATGTCCTCCAATTCAAGTGCGCCTGCGGGCAGCGAGAGTGCAGCCGCATCCTCAGCTACAAGCTCCGAGTCTCCGGCCACCATCCGGAGCAGTTCCGCTAAGACGTGGAAGGTACCGAAGGGGGCCAGGTGCGGGGAGTGTCCGTTTGCCAAGAACGGGCGTCCGCGTCACAAGCCAGTGCTGGGAGAGGGCAGCCCGCTGCCGTTGGGCATACTGGTTGGTGAAGGACCTGGACACGAAGAGGCGGACATCGGCCGCCCTTTCGTGGGCGCAACCGGTCGGCAGCTGGACGAAGAGCTGAGCAACGTCGAGCTGCCGCGCAGCAAGCTGTTCATCGTGAACGCTACGTGCTGCAAGCCGACAACGAAGGACGAGAGCGACGTGCGCAAGGCGGTGCTGGCCTGTCGAGGTGTGCTGCTTCGGCAGCTGCGGCAGTTCGACAAGCGTGTGCCGGTGCTGGCGCTTGGTAAGTGGGCGGCGTTCGCCCTCACGTTGCGAGACAAGGGTGTGATGAACGCCCGAGGGTTCATTCGCAGCGACTGGGAGATTCCGTGAACGTGTACGACATCAAGAGATTCCAGGCGCTGGTGGTGCGAGGACACGTGAGCAGCTGGGCGAACGGCACGCTAGTCGAAGCTCGGCAACTGGCGAAGCCGCTGCAGACCGACCCGACGTGGGGCAGCCATGCTCGCCGCATGATGCTCGCAGTGATTGAAGAGATGAAGAAGAGAGGACTCTGATGCCATGCCGCTCATCGTCACCTGGCACCCCACATATGCGTTCTTCCACAACGCCTTTGAATGGGGAGCTTTCAGCTGCGACCTGGACCGCTTTGCGCGCCTTGTGCGAGGAGAACTCCGTCCTGGTCCACGACATTTACTCACATCTCCAACAGCAATGGATGTCCGGCGGCTTGTCCGAGAAGGTCTCCCGGTGGCTGTGGATATCGAGACAGCTCCAGAGCATCCTGAGCGCGGATGGACAGGCAAGGACCCCACGCGCGCTCAGCTCAAGACTGTCGGCCTTGGCAACACCGAGTGGGGACTCAGCTTCCAGTGGGGGCCGGCGCCGTCGCCGCTCAAGCGGGCAGTTGCTGACGTCCTCGCCGACGCGCGCGTCCTCAAGGTCTTCCACAACGGGTACTGGTTCGACTTACGAGTCCTCTCTCGCTACGGCTTCGTCGCCAGAAACGTCATCGACACCCGAGATGCGCGGCGAGCAATCAGCAGCACTTCGCGTCTCGCTCTCGGCTATCTCGCATCTCTTTACGACGACACCAACGCGTGGAAAGAGGACGACGAGGACGACGCGAAGGGGCTCGTCTTCACCGACGACCTCGACAAGCTCAAGCGGTACAACGCGCAAGACTGCGTCGAAACGGCGCGCGTCTGGGAGGGCATCAGCAGCGAAGACGAGTGGCAAACGCCGCGAGTGAAGCGGCTGTACGAGGTGCACGAGCAGCTCTCCATCATCGCTGCGGAGATGCACACCACCGGCTTCTACGTGGACCAACAGAAGCGACAGGAGCTAGCCGACACGCTGGAGCAGCAGTACTACGCTGCCGAGGCGAAGTTTCTAGAGAAGGTCGGCATTCCTGGTTTCAAGTGCACGCCCAACGACTTCAGAGCGCTCATCTTCAAGCGGCACGAGACGGCGAAGGTGCGCCGGTTTTCGCTGCCGGACCCCATCGACCTGGCGTTCTACACGTCAGAGGAGCAGGACAGCATCAGTGTAGGTAAGGACGCATTGCTGTTGCTGCTCATCGACCCGACGGTGCCGCAGGAGCTGAAGGAACTCATCGACTTGTACTGGGCAGCCGAGAGCGTCTGGAAGGAGCGCAGCACCTTCGTTACCTCGGCGCTCGTGTCGCAGGCTATCGGTACAGACGGACGACTGCGGCCAGGCTGGAATACCTGCGGCACGGACACCATGCGCTGGAGCTGCAGCGAGCCGAACATCATGAACATCAAGCAGCACCTGCGAGTGATGTACCGCGCAGCGCCCAGCCACGTTCTGGTGCACGCGGACAAGAGCCAGCTGGAGCTGCGAGTGATGGCAGCTGTAGCTCAAGACGACGAGCTGCAGAAGCGTCTGGACACGGGCGACGTGTACAGCGAGGACGCTCGCGATTGGTTTCAACTAGGAGCCGACTGCGATGTGAAGAAGCTGAAACCGGCTGCCCGCAAGAGCGCCAAGATTATCCATCTCGGTGCGCAGTACGCGGCAGGTACCAACACCATCTACAGCCAAGCCCTGCGGCAAGACCGTGGCATGAAGTTCCAGCTGTGCGACTTGCTGCACAAGGGCTTCAAGAAGACGTACCACCGCACGGTGAGCTACTGGGGGGAGGAGCAGGAGAGAGTACGGGCAACCGGCTACAGTGAGGGGCGTGTGCTTTTCGGACGACGCACCTACCCACGCGAGCCGCCGATAACTGAAGTGGCCAACTATCCCATCCAGCGGACAGCTGCCGAGATGATGAACGTTGAGACCATTGAACTCTGGCGGGCGCTCAAGAAGTACGTACCAAAAGCACGACTCATCGCCCAGCTGCATGACGCGCTGGATGTTGAGTGCCGAGAGAAGGACCGGGGAGAAGTCGAGCGCATCATGCAGGACGTGTTAGGTACGAGGCAGTACACCATTGAAGGTAAACAGCACACATTCCCCATCGAGATGAAGGTGGGCACGTACTGGAGCGAAGTATGAGCGAAGCGGCACTGAGAGTCGTTGCAGACACGCCGGTGGCGGTCATCGAGGAGGAGCACGAGCCGCGTCAGCTGAGCGATGTGGCCAAGCGCTGGCGGGCCAAGATGAAGAAGGCTCGCGTGAAAGGCGTGTGCTCGCTGAAGGGTTGCACCAAGAAGAGCTACGCTCCCCGCGGGTTGTGGTGTGAGCCGCACAAGCGGCAGCTGACACTGGAGCAGAACCTAGAGGCTAGCAAGCGACACTACTGGCGCAAGAAGAATGGCGAGCCGCTGCCGCGCGCAGGGTTGAAGAAGCGGCGCGGCCGGCGGAGCGTGCGATGAACAAAGACGTGCAGCGCCGAAGTGACATGATGCACCGGCTTCGGCAGCTCTACTACCAAGAGCTGGGGCGCATTGCGTACGCAACCTACAGGGACAACATCTTCAGCAGCGACATGGCGGTGTGGGTAGACTTGCCTGACAACCTGAAGCACGCGTGGACGGCTGTGGGCAAGGCGCTGTACGACGCGGTGGAGATACCTATCACTCCGTCTCGATGATGTCGGCTTCGGTGATGCTCAGCTCGTCATCATCGAATAGCACGAGCTGGGCGGAGTCCCTCCGCCGGCTCGCCTCAGTCCGCTCTTCGCTGTAGTAGCTGCCGTTGACGACGCAGGTGTACTGCCGTCCGACCCGGATGATGGGCACGGCAGTGGCGTACACCAACCCGTTCGGCATTACGCACCCGTGCACGAAGCCCAGATGCCACTCTCGCAGTGCGCGGGTGCGGTGCTTGTAGTCGATGTTGTCCACGTCCCCCAGCCAGCCTGCAGCGATGCCTACATGAGACTCGCCCGTGGCGTTGCCGCGGTAGACGGTGCCCAGGCTGTGCGTGTGCCCGATGAGGGCGTTGCCCATGACATCCGCAATGGCTTGTTCGTGCGCATTGCGGCCGCATCGGTCGTACTCATGCGAGACGCGTAACTTGCCCACACCGATGTCCTGCTTGTACGGCACCACCTGCCAGCTTCGAGCTTCGAAGTGCAACTGTGCGTCCAGAGTGTTGCTACGCAAAGCCGCAAACGGTCCCGCTCCGGCCTGCAGCGCTCGCTCCCAACGGTACTCGTGGTTGCCGAGGGTGATGATTTTCTGCTTCACCGGCAGGGCGTCCAGACGGTCCAGCACTTCGTTGGCGCAGTCTAGCTCGTATTGCAAGTCGCGACGGGCCAGCACCTTCTCGTGAAAGGACAGCTGCCAGAAGTCGACGCTGTCTCCCAAGTCAAGGAGGATGTCCGGTCGTTGGTCGCGCACCACCTTACAGAACAGTCGCAGTGCAGTGTCGTCGTGGTACGGTACGTGCGTGTCGGGTTTGGCGAAGAACGATTTCAAAACCGCATCCTGACTCCACCAATTACTCCGTAGTCGGTGGGTTGGAGGAACCCCCTCACATATGCGCTAGTGCTAGTGCTGATGTGGACACCCGCCTCAGCCCATGCGGACATCCCAGTAGAATGTTGCACCTGCAGTCCGAGTTCCGCGTATCCACCGCCCACGGGCAGTAGCTCGGTAAAGTTCAGCCCCCGCTCCAGTACGTCCCTCGCGTCTTCGAGCCGAGGGACGTCTGAAAGGGGGGCTAGGAAGGGGAGGAGTCGCTCTTCGCCAAACC
>Ga0196964_10000265_pt1 | contig 39567 bp, 59 predicted proteins | sample S1_10metaG_FD_148615 | JGI IMG/M metagenome (GOLD analysis project Ga0196964, IMG submission 148615) | Soil microbial communities from Anza Borrego desert, Southern California, United States - S1_10 | ecosystem: Environmental > Terrestrial > Soil > Desert | place: USA: California | collected...
GGAGTCCTTACATCAGTGAGGTTTTTGGGGACGAGAAGGCGTATATGTACAAGTACAAAATGCCGGGAGGTAGCGATCCTATTTATTACTGGATGCATCATGATAAATCACAGCATGAAGTCATCGGAAACATTTACGAGAACGGAGAGCTACTCAATCAGCCAGACGGGAGGAAGTAAATGAAACAATGCCCTTATTGCTCTGGTCAAGGATATTACATTACTCATACTTGGGGACAAGAGAAGAAGAATGAATGTAGAGGATGTGGTGGTACAGGAGAGGTTAAGGATAATGATAAGAAAGAAACAATGTAGATCAAAGCATTTTGCTGGAGGTAAAAGGTGTCAGGGTGTATTGGGTCATAAAGAACACCATTGGTACTACTCCTTAACTGGAGGTTTATGGCAATGGAGGGATAGAAAGGGGTTAAAACCTTACGATTGGGCTTCTAGTTATACCCCGCCGGATCACCACAACTATATTCACCCTAAAGATATGATTTCTGCACGTTCAAATATGTTTGAATAATTTAATTATAAGGAAGGTCAAAATAATTGAGTCCCTTTAAATGGACGTTTCCAACTTTACTAGAAAAGTGTTTGAAAGAATTCGAGTGCATTAACAGCATCCAATTTCTAATCGGATTCTGGGTGTTAGTTGTTATTGGTATCTCAATCATTGTTATTCAATTTAATAAGAAATGAGGTGATTTTGTATTAACGGTTATAAGCTTTTAGGTTTAGCTGTAATTCATCAAGCTTGTCTTGATGCAGTATTAAATGAAGATACACCTGAACCTGTTATTCGTGACGGTAAGACCTATGTTTACTTTCCGAATAAGAAGATTAAGCAAGAGGCTTTAGCATTTATTAACTCCGAAGCCCTTGAGACATTCGTAAAAGAATGGGAACTAAATATCAATATAGATTATCTAAGAAGGTACATTAAACGTGAGCCAAAGATTCTACCAAGATGAAAACGGAAAAAAGTATATTTCCGTCACAAGTGTTTTAGACCAGAGGTCTAAGCCCTACCTTTATCCATTCTACGCTAAGTATGGTTTAGCTGGAGCGAATAGAGTTAAGGAAGAGTCCCAGGACATAGGGACTAGCTTTCATGCTTACGTTCATGGTTTTTTTCTGGACGAACCCTTAAAGGAGGTCAATAAAAAGGCGTATAACGCTATTAATAACTTTCATATATTTTATGAAAAATATACACCCGAGCCTATCTTAATGGAGCAGACAGTATTCAACTACTGCTGCAAAAGTGAAGACTCATGTTCCATAGATTGTCAGGCTTATGCAGGTACATTTGATGGACTTTTCATTATTAAAGGAAAGGTAGTGCTGGTAGACTGGAAGACCAGCAACCAACTCGGCAATGATGTTTACTATCAACTTATTGCATATTATTACGCCTTGACGAATATGGTCAAATTAGGTAAAATTATACTAGATAAGCCAATAGATTGCCTCTGGGCGGTACGATTTGATAAAAAGAAAGAATTTAAACCAGCAAAAGATATCATCAAAATAAAACCAGACGAAAAAATTTTGTCCGGTTATTTAGCACTTTTAAAAAGTTTTTATGCAGACTTATACCTTAATAAACTTAGGAGGAAACGTGACAGAGTACGAAGTAAATGATGTCGTTGAGTTCGACCAAAAGGAAACCTTCCACAGTATTCATCAGTTGAATGGAAGAGTTTATGTGATTACCAATCACAGAATTATGGAAATTAAAACAAAGGAAAGGAAATCAAGTAAGTGAAAACAGCACAATTAGAAAAAGTTCGAGGCTTCATTAAAAATATTTTAAAGGATGTACCCTGCTCTAACGGGCAAGTAAGACGTAGTTTTGTTTTGATTAAGGCAGATGATGATACTGAGGTTTTCTGTAATACCTTCGGTAAGTTTGATCGGTCTTTAGTGGGTAAAGATGTAGAGTTTGATGCTGAATACAACACTCAATACAAGAATTATACAGTCCGAGGTGACATCCGTGAGATTAGTGATGCAGGAAGTAATCAACCACGTAATGAAGCAGTTGCAGCAGATCCAAAACCCCAACCAAAAGCAAGAGCCAAAAAAGCAGAAACCCAATCTGTTACTGAGGCTCCTACATCGTCTGGTCGGGAAGCTCACCGGGCAGAAGCCGAAGAAAGCTTAGTTCTTAATCTTCAATCTGCAAAGAAGATTGCTACCCAGTTAGGTTATGAGAATCCTACCTTAACGGATCTTGTATCGGTTTCGGATATTTTAGGAAGAACAATTACTGCGATCTTCATGGACGCAAAGAAAGACGAAAGGATGAATTCTATTCGGGGTTAACTCCTGCTAGGGAGGGGTTCAATGCCCCTCCCGCCCCTACTAAATATTATGGCAACACAATGGTGCTGTTTAACTTGGGAAAGTTTAGTTCCAGAACTTGAGGCTTTAAAGCGTCAGGAACTAGCTCAGTACAACGTCCCTGCAAGTACGTTTGCCTTGGTCTACAAGGTTTTAGATCAGATGAAGAACTGTTGTCCCGTTTGCGGGGAATCTCTTAATAGCGAAGCCTCTATTAATCCTCCACGAATTAAGAGAGAAGTTGTTAAGGAGGTTCCCCCTCCTTCCCCACCAGTTCAAAAGCTGGTTTGTCCTGGGTGTAAGGGGGTTGGGAATTATGGTGAGGATGCTAGAGGAATTCCAAATAAATGCGGAGTCTGCTTAGGTGATGGATTCATTATTCCTAAGAAGAATCATAGTGATGTGATTGCTAAGGCTGATGAAATGGCTGAGAAGTTGTTAAGAGATAAGGCGAATCAAGCCAAAGCAATTCAAGTGAATCAGGAAATCTAATATGAATAACTATATTTGGTCTAATGACAAAGTGCGTTTCTGGGATGTTATTAGCCCAGATACGTTATCTATCGTGTTTGATTTAGGCTTTGGAATATTAAACAAACAGATTATTCGTTTAGCTAGAGTGCAATCGAATACTCATAAGCAAGATGAAGCAATTCAATTTATAGCAGAAAAGCTTTATGCAGCTAAAGAGTACAAGGTTGTGACTTACAAGCAAGGAAAGCTTGGTAAGTATTTATGTGATGTCTTCATAGACGGCAGTAACTTGAATACTGAACTTCTTCAAAAGGGATATGTACGATCTTTTGACCCTAAAGCAAAACGATGAAATTCAAGAAACCTGAGAATGGTAAAGGATCCGGTGATCGAGTCGCGGATCTTAAAAAGTTTGCAAAGAATTATGACCAAATCGACTGGGGTAAAAGCAAAGATAAATCCCAGGAAAATTTAGAGGAAGGTAAATCCTAAATGCAGGTAACAGATTTTTTTAAAGAACAGCGGATTGATTACAAGATTTCTGGAAAAGAAGCTGTGGTTGGGTGTCTGTTTAAAGACTGCCCTAACTATGACCAGAAACAAATGTATATCAATGTTATGACCGGAGCCTATTACTGTCATCGTTGCGGTAAGAAAGGCAGAAATCTCAAACAGCTTCAGTATGCATTAGGTCTAATCTCTCTTAAAGACCCAGTTAAAACGAAGTTCATTACAATTCCAGAGTCAGACATTATCAAATATCACAAAGCAGCGTTAGAAAATCCTATGGCTTTGGAGTACCTGACTGAACATAGATGTTTAACTGAAGATACGATTAAACATTTCCGCTTAGGTTACACCGTTAAAGACGGTGCGCCTATCATCATTATCCCGTACTTTGATAAGAATAACGTCTGTGTAGGGATGAAATATGATTACTTCACTCGTCCCCCAGGCTTACCAAAGTACACCAAAGAAACTGGAACTAAGACTCAGCTTTTTAATTTACAGAATATTGATTTAACTCAACCTTTAGTGATTACAGAAGGTGAATATGATGCAATGTCTGGATACCAATACGGATACACAAATATTGGATCAGTCCCAAACGGTAGCCAAGGAGCTAACGGATGGGGTGAAGAGATTAATCGAGCAAAGAAATTCATCCTTTGCTTTGATAATGATTCAGCAGGTCAAGGGGGTGCTGAATTACTGGCTCAAAACTTAGGTCCCTCTAAGTGTGTCAGAGTCTATCCAAGAACCAAAGATTTAAATGATGCCCTCCAGCTAGGAATATCCAAAGAAGAAATTGATTCCTGGTTTAAAGAAGAAACCCCATTCTTCAATGCCCCAGTTACAAGTATTCAGGAGTATGTTGGTAAAGCAGTATGTTTTCTCGAAGATACAACTCAGTCAAAAGGATACTCAACTGGATGGGATACCTTTGATTATTTACTGGGTGGTATTCGACTCAAAGAAACAACCGTAATCTCCGGTAAAACGGGGAATGGTAAAACAACTTTTGGTATGGCCCTTATTGGAAACTTACTAAAGGTTGGTATTAAGTGCCTTATTGTTTCTCCAGAAATGAGAGAAGAAAAACTTCTTATCGAACTTGCGAATAACTTCTACCGTAAGCAAGCCTCCCCTGAAGAGATTCAGAAATTTACGAAGCGTTATCAGAATGATGTATTCCTTGCCAATGTCTACGGCAAGTGGACTGAGAATCGAGATGAGTCCTTAATGACCATGCTCTTTAATCTTATTGATTATGCCTCGGAACAACAAGGCATTAAGTTTGTTTTTATAGATCATCTTCGGTTATTTACTTCATCAAGCCAAGAAAAGGAACGGGCAGACATTGATGAATTCATGCGTAAATGTGTGAAGTCTGCTGTAGTGAACGATCTGCATATCTTCATCGTAGTCCAGCCTAGAAAACTCCCCCCAGGTCAGCGCAAGGTTACGATGGCTGATCTAAAAGGTTCTGTGAATATTGAACAGGACACCTCCAATGTTTTACTGATCCATCGTGAGGAAGGATCAGATGTTGTTGAATTCAACTTAGAGAAGAACCGTGAATTCGGGACTGTAGGTGAATTCAAACTTAGATTTAATAAAGAATCTAAAGCTAACTATGAGGAAATTAGAGAAGGAAGGTAAAACTGAATGTCAAAACCAAGAATTCTAACTCTGGATATTGAGACAGCACCCGCACTTGTCTATGTGTTTGGTCTTTATAACCAGAATATAGGATTGAATCAAATCAAAGAACCGCACTATATGTTGTGCTGGTCAGCAAGATGGTATGGGGAATCTGAGATGCTGCACGACCGCATTATCAATTACCCAGATCATTTCAAAAAGAATCCTACAAGTGACCTGATGATTTCAAAATCTATCTGGACCTTGTTGGATGAGGCTGATGTTGTGATAGCTCATAACGGGGATAACTTCGATCTTAAATGGCTTAATACCTGTTTTATTAAAAATGATCTTAAACCCGTTTCAACCTATAAATCAGTAGATACATTGAAACAAGCTAAGAATAACTTTTATTTCCTGAGTAATAAACTGGATCACATTACGAAGGTTCTTAGTGTTGGAGAGAAAGTTCGTACAGGGGGGTTTGATCTTTGGCCTAAGTGTATGGCTGGAGATGAAGCAGCCTGGAAGCTGATGTCTCGGTACAACAAGAATGACGTTCGTATTCTTGAGATGGTTTATGACGAGATGAAACCCTTTATGAAGAATCATCCTAATCTCAGCCTGATTACAGGTGATTTTTCTGGTTGCCCTGACTGTAGTGGTAAGGTCATTAAGTACGGATTTGCTTATACAAACTCCAATAAATACCAGAGATTTAAGTGTATTTCCTGCGGTAAGTCTCTGAGGGGGTCACAGAGTTTGCTGAGTAAAGAAGACAAGGAGCAGTTTAAGCGTGGTATCTGATGTACCACACATGCAAGCTCTCGTTCTCTTACATAAACTGAATGTCTGGAGTGAAGATTTATTATCCGGTGAATTTAAGTATGTGTTTGAGAGAGTGTTAAGTGACACCGAGAGAGTAGTGACAGAGTTAAAGATTGACGGGTATAGGGACAGCGAAGTAGCCCTAAGATTAGGGGTTGAACTTAAAACCGTTAAGAGATTGATTTATAAGATTAAACGGAAATTTAGATTAGGTATTGAAACCAGAGTTGATAACTGGGTCAGTATCATTCAGGCAAGGAGGAAACAAAAGCATGGCTTTAATCCCAAAAAGCCTAAAGGTAGTTAATTACGTTCTCTTTGGCAAAGATTCAAAACTTATTGTTGAGTTCTTGAGTCGTGTTATCGAGGAGCGTAAGGATACTGAGGTTGTTGTGAAAAAGGATGGTATCTTGCTTCGATACCGAAAGGAGTTTTAAAGTGAAATATGACCGAACTAATCAAACAGGTGAGACGAAGGATTAGGAGGGTTTTACGATTACCTCTGGCTAACTACATTAAATTAGAGGTTTATGTGAGTGTAGCTACTTTTATCTTACTCGCGTTTTGGTGTTATGCAGATCTAACGAGGACTCATTAATATGATAAAGACATTTTATGAATTTATTGCAGTTACTTTAATCTTAATTGCCCTCCCCTTTATAGGGGTTGGCTTAATGGGTTTCGTCTTAATACTTACTGGCGTAAGAATTATTGAAGCCACAAGGAGCGATAATGAATCCGTTTGATGAATTTGAAAGAGAATTAGCTAAAGAAGAAGAACAAGTTATTAAGTCTGTAAAAGAGTCTGTGAATAAATATAACAAAGACTATAACAAGGCTTTAGCCTGGAGCATGTATTGGTTAGCTTCTTATAAGGAAGCACGAGAGAGCCCTGAGAACGATGCCCCAGAAGTGAAGGAAGAAATCCTTTGCTCTCTCATGCGTATTGAACATCTTCTTCTTCAGTTTATGGAAGTCATTACTAAGAAGAAGTAATCTTACTGAATTACTCCTAGAAGATCGGTGTTGGATCCTCCCGCTTGTGCGGGGTTATCAGAGAATTCAATCATCATTGCGTAGTATTTAGTCTCTGTATAAGTCAAAGATCCAAGGGTTGCTCCGTCCACATATCGGAATGCTCCGCCAGCGGCTTTTACGGCATCCGGAGTTGTCCCGGTTCCCATCGTGTAGATTGCTCCAAAGGTATCGTTAGAACTTGCTTTTTGCAGGATGTCCCAGGCCAAACCGCCAGTTACTGTAACTGGCTCAAAACAGGTTCCTCCGCCTCGTTGCTGTGCGTTCCAGTCATCCGTTATGGTTAAGTTAAGAGAGTCAGTAGTATTCTGAACAACGTGTAATGACCCAAAGTTTGAATCGCTTGTACCGTGAATACAGGTAATTTTTAAATCCTCTGTGGGTGTAAATCGGTTTCCTCGGTAGTTAGTATTTGAAGCATGGGCGGCATCTTGTACTATGTAAGGATGACCGATTGAAACACCGTCGGTTACATACTCAACAACGGCGGATCCATAGGCTCCCCCAACAGTACCATCTAAAGTCCAGCCAGAGGTGTTTTGCCAAACACGATGAGCAACTCCAGCATTACCGCCTGGAATATGCCCTCCTTCAAGCGCACCGCGAATCTCGATAGTTGGAAAATTAGAGGCAGGAGTAGCGTGGGTATTAGCAATTATGAACCATAGGGTTTTGCCTACAGGCCAAGTTACCCCAGTAAATGTAAACACATGCCAGCCAGCACCACTAGCCATACTGATTGTATCGCTCGTATACTGAACCGTAGAGGAAGTGGTGTCCGGGCGGTCAGGATCGTCACCGGAGGCATTAGCAGGATTATAGATATAGGCCGTCATAGAATCCGGCGTACCAGTGATTGAATTGACATAGACATAGACTCGAATCGTTTCATTGGATAAGCCGTATCTTGCAGCGTGTTCAACACCTATTGAGTCACCGCTAGTACCGAAAACGAGAGCAGAGTCAATCGCAAACCCTGTAGAGGCTCCAACGTCAAGATCGGTACTGAGTTGGCTAGGCCAAAAATTGTACTTAGCGTATGCAGGAAAGCTTATGGTTAGAAACAATAAAAGAAGCGCGATTAATTTGTTCATGGCAACTCCTCCACCACGATTGATTCTGTGAGGGAGAATGTTTTACCTGTAGGGGTTTTAAGTTCCTCTACTAATTCACCGACGCTTTTAAGAGCCAGTTGAGACTTGATAATCCTTCGATTCATCTTTGTATATTCAGGATCGCTTTTGTCTTCGCATGGTTCTGTATTAACAGGACAGCAATATTTACAATTTGCAAAATCTTCGATGTCCTGAAGAGTTCTAAATCTGTGGGACAACCCATCAGTTCCAAAATGGAGCGTATACATAACGCCCCCATCCTCATAAGGTTCTTCTTCCATACGCATTGGAACTTCAGCTCCAAAAGCTGGAGTGCAAAGTAGTAATAAAAATAAAAGTCGTTTAATCACTGTAGGCTCCTGTCATACAAATTGACACCCACGTTGGAGTTCCAGAGACAGAGGCAACGTCAATATCAACCCTATCTCCGTTTGCAACGGTAGCGTCACCATCTAATGCGCTGTCTGTGTCTGGAGTTGAAATACAGGCAAGGTCTACTGAGTCCATATCCGCAGGTGTGCCATCATCTACCTGAAGCATGGTGTTTACCGTTTGATCTGATTCACACCAAAGATCAGAAACAGTAAATGTGAATCCCGTTCTATTAACCCAGGCACTTTGAAAGTCAGTTCCTGTAGGGCTGGTAATGCGAAAGCAAACTGGTTCTGTATAGGTTTCAGCGTCTGCATCACAAGAACCAGAAGCACAAGTCACGGATCTTCCACCTGCTGCGTTTAGTTCTTGTTGAACAAATGCAGTAGTGGCGATTGAAGTATCGTTATCATCAGCAGAAGCAGTCGTAGAAGTAGAAGCAGTTAAGGTGTCAGAGACTTCGTTGTCAGCCCAGGGGTTTGCTGTGTTGACTAAATCTTCAGTAATCGTCCCATCAGCTATGTCTGTTAGAGTTGCTTCTAAAGGCTGGTAGTTAGAAGCTGTGATCGTGTCCGGTACTTGAGCGTCCGTTACAGCCCCTTGCATATCCTGAAGATCCATCAGACCTTCAAGCTCTGCTTCCACGCCCGAACCACTAAGCTCGGATGCAGAAACAGCATCTGCTCCAATGTCATCAGCCGTTAAAGAATCATCTGCAATCTCACCTGCTAAACCACCGTCTACTGCTCCAGCAGCTAAGGCTGTATCGCTAACTTCACCTGCATCTGGAACATCATCATCAGCAGTACAAGACTCAACTGCACCACTCGCATCAATACCCAGAGGGTAGTTACCTGCGGAACAGTTAGCCCCGTTAGCAGCCAAAGCATCTGAAAGATCAGCTTTAGGCCAGTCATTAGAAAGAGTGATTAATAGTTTGTCAGCCGAAGGCTCTGTAAAAATAGAGTTTGTATCCCCTGTAGTAGCAATCTCTGTAATTGCTGAGGATTCATTAGATCCGTTATCTGCTAAGTCAAGGGCTGTGCTAGTACCTCCACCCCCTCCACCTCCAGAGATAGTGCAATCGGTACGTCCGTTAGCTGAATTATCCTCACAACTAACACCTGCACCTGCAAAGTTCAGAATCTTTCGCTTCGTCAGCGAAGTTCCCTCATCGGCTACTGTCGTATATTTACTCTCCGAAAAAGATGAAGCGTGTACGGGAGTGGATATAAACAGAGCAATGATTAAAAGGATTAGTACCATGCTAAATACCTCAATGAAGCCGTTTCCCCTGTGTTACAGCGGATATTCATCTTGACATATCCGTAAGGAGTATCTGTATCTAAGACAAGGGTTTCTCCAGCACGAAGCTGAAAGTCAGAAGTTGTAACTGAAGTAAAGGTAATCTCGTCCTGAACAATCTTGATATAAACTTCATCTGCCCCGTCATTGATGAGCATCAAATGAAAGGTTCCTTCCAAAGCTATGTTCTGAGTGCTTTGATCCACACTCAATGTCCCGCCTATTGATCGTTTAGCCATTTGGTTTTTTCCTTTTCAACTTGAATATAAAAATGTTCCAAAGTCGTTTTAACCAACCTGTTTTCTTTGGAAGTTTTTCATGTAAATTTCTAATAAAGATAGACATAGCTTTACCTCAAACTTTCTGCTTTGATCGAAAGAGTTTCTTAACTCCCCGTATGGGGACAGTAAAAATTGAAATGGGAATAAAGGTTACAAAGGCTCCAACGTGATAGAGCCTCCCATAAACGGGTTTGTCGTATTTCGCAGTAGGATTCACTACATCCAGGAGATTCTTTCCAAGATTGCCTACGAGTTTGACATCTGTAAAGACATCATCTGAAGAAGCGTTATCATGCTTCAAAAATTGTTCATCTAACTTATCCACAGGCATTGGACAAATACCCGATTTCCGGTACTCTTCCGATGACGCGCATCTTGTCCAGTAGCCTCCATATTTTCCGTACTGTGGATGCCACCACTTGCGAACATTTAAAATATCCAGGGGGTTCATACTTTATAAAAGTCTTAAGTAAAGGGACAAAAAAATTTCCTTACTTAATCTCCTTTTTGAGCATTTGTTTTATCTCTTTCATCTCTTCCTTAATATCCTGCTTAACATCACTAACTTTCTCTTCTAACTGTGCAACTCTTGTATGAATTGAGGAAGCCCACCAAACACCTGCACTACCGTGGATCACCAGGAATCCTATTGCTGCTAACCAAACCTTAGTACCGTTCAGGATTACTGTTCTATCGTTCGACATAAATCACTTATCTAGTTCGTAAAGCTTAAAAGCTTTATCTGAAGTAGTCTCCTTTCGCACCTTTTGGATTTTTCCTTGCCGAGTTAGTTTTTTAACCGTACTTTTAACGGTTTTCTCTGGGTTAAGGCCTAGAGCTTCGATAGCCTTCAGGGTTGAGTCCAGAGGCTCACTATTTAGAATCTTTTCTTCTAGTCTTCTCTTGGCCTGTTTCTCGACCCAGAATGGATTTCGTTTTTCAGCATCAATACCGAAGAATCTCATAGCTCTACGGAGCTTTTCATTCTCGTCTGATTCTGAGGACGCAATCTTTGGAAGATCTGTAGTAAAGGAAGTTGGTCCAACACCTTTAATAAATTCCTTCACCCGATCACCCATTGAAAGTTCTTCATTGAACTTTCCTTTTCCTGTTACAGCCGGAACAACCGCGTTAAGTAGAAGGTTGGAATACCCGAACTCAGGGGATAAGGTTGTGAAGTCGAGAAGATAGTCAAAGGGGTTTACTCCAGTAGCCCCAGACATATAGAGAATTGGGGCAAACAGTCCTGAAGCATTGGAGGGTTCCATATACTCAAGATTCAGATCAAACTCTGGGTTTAAAGGATTGAGAACAGTTTCTGTTAAGGCTTCAGGGCGAGTCATGTAAAACTCACCAATGTCTTTAAGACCTAAGCCCATCATGCCTAATACAGCAGAGTTCCAGGCCATACGAGTACCAAAGTAAGCAGCCGTAAAGATACGTTGTCTTGGTTCCTTCATAGCGTTCAGGAACACTCTATGAGATTCAGTTCTGAAAGTCGTAAATGGGTTTAAGAAGAAAGCACCGAAGTTTGTATTTCTTGCGTACTGGGCTAATTGAGAAGCTTCTTCATAATTAGGAAACCATTTATACATCTCGGCTACCGCATCAGGACGAGCCATCTTTTTACCCTGAGTGTATTCAAGGTAAGTAGCCATCTTTGGGATCATATCTTCTTGCGAGTATTTTTCGGCTGCAAACTTAACCGCGTTCTTTGCACCCTTCTTCACCTTAGACCAGACAGTATCATTCGCTACTGGGTTATAAGGATTCTTAATAAGGTCTTCTACCCACTTAATCTGATCTGCTACAGCAGCTTCAGTACCGATGACCCGATCCTCAACCATCTGACGATAGAGTTGATAATTAGGGTGAGTTGTAGGAAGCTTGCCTTGTTGAACCTTCTTCACATCCCCCAGAATATCTAAGACTTGTTTATAACGTCCCGGCTTCTGGAAAGGAGAAGTTCCTGCCAGCATTGAGAACCAAGCAATGTTACCGATCATGTTATGACCATGTGACTTTGGGTTTACAAAGGTCTTAATACCTTTAAGAAAACGCATGGTATTCATAAAGGCTGTATCCAAGGGATCAGACATCTGAGAGATACCACGAAGCATGTCACCTACATCTTTAGTGGTATACATTCCTTCAACCGCACCCCAGGCAATCGACTCTGCACCTTTAATTAAATGGTCATTAATTGAAGTAGGAGCGTGGGAAACTAATCCTAAATCCTTTAACTGCTTAATCAGATTTAAATGAGTATTTGCTTCGTTAATCGCTCTAGTGGTTTGAATCAAATTGAAGCGAGGATCTTTAATCTCACCTAAAAGGTTACGGATATAATCAGGCAGATCGCGTCTTGCAATAATAGCTTTACTGTTAACATTCAGTACCCCATCCGGTCTACGGAGGTTAATAACTTTATCTCGAAGAAGAGAATTGATCTTGTTCATAGCATCATCAACAGAGATTGCAGAGCCATCAGCGATCAGGCCTTCAACTGCATCGTCAATGATCTGTTTCGAGGGTTTATAATCTGGGTCAAAGAAGAGTTGGTAATTACGTTTAACGTAAGCACCCGTATTTTGAGCAATAACTTGTGGTAGTTCTTGAATCCCAATCTTTCTTCCAGGAACAATCTTTTCTGCAATCCTGGTAAACTGTTCGGGGTCTTGAACATACAAGTCTTCAATCGTTTTCTGTAAACGAGAAGAGGACTCGTCAATAACTTGTCTTGCTTGTCTGAAAATCGTAGTCATGGCAGGGTCCGTAGCAGCAATCTGACCTAATGCCTCATCACTTCCTCTTAAGGCATCATCCATAACATTCAGTAAATTTGGATGCTTCTCAGCAAACCTGCTCATATCCTGAGCTAGGGTTGCACCGTCAAATACGGAAGCATCACCCATCCCGCGAGTAGCCCTAACACTCTTTACAAATTCAGGGCTGTTCGCTGCTTCTAAATTGGTCTTACCTTTCATGGCATTTTCAACAACTCGAACAATTTCATTTCCTCTGAATTTAAGAAACTGCTCTTTAAAAGCAGGATTGCTCATAGCTGCATCAGCAGCTTTCGAGATTCCTTTTCCTGCTGTTTTAAACAAGGCCCCTAATCCTGCATACACTGGAATATCAGTGATAATGTCCAGTCCGAATCCGCCTACAGCGGATAGAAACTCAGGTGCGCCCATCTTGCGGAAGATATCTCCTAACTCTGGGGAATCACTCAAACGAAGCTTTGCATTTGGAAATTCAGTCACGGCTTTACCAGCTAAAGACTCATCTAATTGACCAAGCTTACCTGTAATAAAATTAGTCTTTGCAGCTTCGTAGCGTTCTAGTCCTTCACCAAGTAATTGAATGGGTTTTGTAAGCCCCATCAAAACACTCATAACAGGAACTCTCATAATCGAGTCTTTAACAACTTCAGCCACTGAAGGAACTTCTTTTTCGTTAGAGATTTCTTTTAAATGACTGAAATCTGCTCTGGTCTGGTCTTCATTTAAGTTTTGTCTTAGGAAGCGGTTAATGTTTTCAGGATCATCTTTGAAGCCGTGTTGAATAAGAACCTGTCTTGCAGATTCAATATTCGCTTCATCAGAGTAAGGGTCATATTCCTCTTCAATCGGAACCTCAGATACTTGCTCCTGTTCCTGAACCGGAGCTTGTTCAGGGTTAAGCTGTTGGCTTAAGAAATTAAGACCAATATCCTCTTGTGGGGCTGGCTGTGTAGGGACAGCCTGAGCCGGAATGTTTGCCCCTTGCAGGGGAACTTCATCTTGAGGAATAGAATCTCTTTGATCTGAGGTCTTCTGTAAGAAGTTCTGTAAGAATCTTGTACCTAATCCGATTGGACCGAACTTGTAATCTGCCATAATTAATTAACTTGAATAGATCCGTCTTGGTTAAATTTAACTCGTTTACCGTTCTTTAATCTAAATTCTCCAGCCTTATAAAGTTCTGATGGGCTTGCTACCGAACCTTGTTTCTTGGTAACGCGTACTCCACCTGGACCAGCCGTAGTACGAATCTCTTCTCCAGCCGTTTTACCTTGGAGAAGGTCATCAGGAAGCTGGTCTAGTAATTGTTCACGAACAGTTTTACCTAAAAGAGCATCATCAATCTTTCCTTTAGCATCTCGGTAAACCGCTTTCAGTCTCTGAACAAAATCCGTTATCCCGCTAACGGACTCACCCTTTACAACATTCCCAGTGAGAGGATCTTTACTTAAAATATCTGGGATAAATTGATTCACAATGGGAACTTGATCTAAGGCTTTAGAAATATTATCTTTGGTTTGCTCAATCAGCCCCCCAGTACGTCTATTTGGATCAATCTCAATTCCCGTACTTTTTTTCTTAGCGGTATTCATTCGGTGTGCTGCTATGCGAGGATTTGTAGTACCAAAAATGTCGGATACTTGGCTTAATGCAGCGTTCGTCTTTATGTCAGAAGATTTCTTTGAAATAACTTGATCTAACACACCTTGGATATCATCTGCACTTAATTGACCTTGAGCTAAAAGGTTTTCAACTTGAGCGTGTCTTTGTCTTGCTACGGACTCCTGTAGTAATTCTGGAGATAACTGACCTGTTTCAAGTAACTGTGCGATTTGTTTTTTGATGTTATTAAGATCGTTTGCCATGAGATTACCTTCTTCCGACTTGACGCTGATAATTTGAAATTGCTGCCCCGACCAAGGGTGCAGTTTTTGGATTTGCTGCACTAGCAGTTATATTATTAATAAAATTACTGGACCTAGAATTACCGAATGTTGCTTGAATTAGGTCTTTAATGTTTTCTGGTTTCTTCAAATGGTCTTGTACCGCTGTAGGTGTTCTCTGGGACATAAAGCTTGTAACTTTGTTGAACCCAGAGAAGAAATCCCTTCCACCGCTAATGAGCTTTTTTCCAGTAGCCGTATCAATTCGAGGCAAATCAAATCCAAGTGTCGCCAGTTGTTTTAGTTCATGGTCACTTACAGATTTATTTGGGTCAAACCCTTGGACCATTAATCCACTTGCTAAGGATGGATTCGCTCTTAAAAAAGTAGCAAGCTCTGAAAGAGTAGAAAAGGTTCTACCTCGCATGGCGTTATCTGCTGTACGAAGATTAAAAGCCCGTACTCTTCCTGAACTTATGTTTGTTTTACGGGATATTTTTAAAACACCACTCGGAGCATCAGGAAGGTCAGCTCCTTTGCCCGAAGACCTACCACCACCGGAACCCATACCGCGAAGAAGTCCTTGTAGAGATCCAATGGATTGTCGCCTCATATTCGATATACTTTGTTCTCGAAGCCCCTCTTGTGTAGCTAAGGATTCTCTTAACGAATCACTCAGTTCAGGAAGATTCGCTCTCTGAATTTGCTGCGCTGCAAGTGGACTTGTACCAATTCCAGAATCTATAAAGGCATCTCTTAAATCGTCTAGCGTCTGTAAACTAACTGCCATATTTACCTCTCGGATCGTATATCTGCGTCAACAACATAAGCAGATATATCTATAGGTGGATTTATTGTGTCGCTTGTGTTATACACAAAGCTTCTCAGTCCGTACTGTAACCAGGTCGCTCTTAAAGGCTTGCTGAACTTGGTTACTCGGGAATCATTAAAATCAAGTGTGAGAATTGTTTCGGGAGTTGTAGACTTATCCATATACCCATACACTTCAACATCTTGAGTTGAATCACTTAAGTTATGAACAACCCAAAAACTATTTGTAATTGTTTCCTGTGGGGGCTTAGAGAAGGTGTATTGCTTCGTTTCTAGCTCTGGGATAATGTAAGCAATGTAGTACACATCCCCTGCAATCGGATTCGTTGTCCATGCAGGGCTTACGGTAAGTTGAGTCCCAGTATTAGAAGTAATCTGACGGTACTCACCGTTTTCATTATCTAAATAAACCCAAAGACCCGTTAATCCTGCATTGGTTGTATTGAACGTAGCTCCTGAATCAGTAAGAGTAGTGCTAGTAGATGAAGTAGTAGTTCCAGTGACTGTGCCAGATTCAATTCCATTTTCATACCCTATCCAGTTGTTATAAAAAAAGCCGAGTGTATCAACCATAACACCTTGACCAGCAGCATTAGGTGATTTGCGATATAAAGAGGCTCCCATCTTTGTCGCAGGGACATAACTCCAAGACTCATTTAGTGTATTGAAGATGAAAGAATGGGAACCTATAAAGAGGATGTAAAATCCATTATCTTTATCAAAGTAAGCGTGAGCAGAAGTATAATCGGATGGATCTAAATCTATCTGCGAGTCTGTGCCTTTAAATACTTCATCAAGTACCGGAGATGAAATACGAATGGATTTATTATCATTCGTATTAATAATAGATCCCAGTAAGTTATCTGAGGGTTTTCGATTAACCGTTAATTTGTAAACTCCCTGAACCCCCGCAAAGAAAATAACATCACCGTTATTATCAGTTTCAATGGTCGCGTCACTAACCGTCCCAACCCCATCTAATATTTTGTTAAGACGAAAAGATCTTGCACCAAAACCTGATAGCTCCAGTACGGACTTATCCGTAAAAGCTAACAGGGCGTTAGATGTCGCGTGAATGCCTGTTACAGAAGACTCTGTTCCGAGAGAAATTTTATCTGACTCTAACCAGTAGGTATCTGCACTTGAAACAGCAGATACTGGAAGGCGATTGAATTGAAGAGTGCTAGCTTCACCTAAGAAGATTACACCTTGATAAGACTCTATATACTTATAGGAAGGTGGGGTAATGGTATCAATCGTGGTGTCAAGTGCTGGTCCTAAAGAAGCATCAGGCTTACCGTCTGTGTAAGCTCCCGTTGTCTGATAACCTAAAAGAAAGTAATCTGATCCGCCAGCAACTGTACGATAAATTCTGTAACCATCAAACGGTGCTGAAGGGGCAGCAGCAAGTGTTCCTGTCGTGCGAGTTTCCCTTCCATGCGTAACGTATTGAATATCAGAACAGCAAGCAGCATTCCAATCACTATAAGGGCTGTCTGTATCACAAGCATTGCAGCTTGTACCTGACCAAGTAAATAAACTATCCCCGCTTAAGGTAGCATCATCAGAACTACTTGCTTCTGATTCAATTCCCCAAACTGACGAATAACTTGTTACTTTGTATTTATATGTTGTAGAGGTTCCTGCGGTTTCTAAGGTTCCGTTATCGGAACTAACGCTAGTACCCCCAGTATCAGGTGAAGACCCTAACCAAATACATCCTGTCGCTGTTGTTGATGGCGAATTAGCACAAGCGCCGGATGCCGTCAGGTTTGGAGCAACACTAATTGGTTGTCCGGGTGTTAGACCCCCTTCACCAGTCGTAGCTGCAAAGTTGACAGAAGCAGGAGCAGAAACACCTGTAATTGCTGTTGCTGCACCAGAACCAGTCCACCGATAAAGGCCGTCTGTAGCAGAGGTAATATAAAGCGTATCACCGATTTGAACGGCATCATGCGCTTCATTGGTTAAACCCGTATTTAATTGAGTTCGGTTCGTTCCATCTACATCATAAGAAGCAAGAACCGTATTCTCCATACGGACCAGCTTCTTCGTTGTACCAGCTGCGTTCTCGTAGTACCAGAAACCATTGGTTGTGGTATTTGTAAGAGCGGTAGAATTTAAGCGGTTTCGACCCTTAACTACTTGAATGTTTCCATCCTTGATATAGAGGTTATTAAACTTTGCATGGAAACCGTCTTCCATCTTATCTGCTTTTTGCCTTGATAAACCAGACAGCTTATCAACCTGAATCAGTTGTGCATAAACTGGTTGAAGAGTAAGAGCAAAAATTAAAATAAAAGAAATTAGCTTTTTCATTTATCGCCTTGAAAGTGGATCAAAACCATTAAGACCAGATTTACGGACGTTATACTCACCTTGAGATTGCCATCGAACATCCGTAATTGCTTTGTGAGAATCACGAAGCTGTTTCAATGTTCTTTCAAAATCCGCCCTAGCTTGCTGGATACGAACAGGGTTCTTATCTTCCAGATCATGTAAGGCAAGCCATATCGAACCGTGAAGTAAGGGAGCATGATTCGGAATAATCGAGATATCATTCCCATCAATTAGTTTTGGAGCTTTGATTAACGCATCAATTTCTACAAAATAATAATCATCCGGCGTGTCTCTTAACTGCATGATTAAAGAATTCTTTGGAGCAATCTTGTAAGACTTCCCAGAACCCGTTGAGCCTTGATAAGCTTCTCTGAGTGTTAAAGAAGTAGAGCTTGCAACCGACTGAACAACATACGGGACGGGGAATTCATTCACGATAAAAGGCATTCCTTCCATATCAGCCGTAAACGTAGTCCCGCTTCCGGTTACGGTCTTAGAGCCGTTTGTCATGCTAACGGTTCCAGTTGTATAAAAATCAGCTTCTAATCCACCACCAATGCAAGCTTCAGTAGGCGTACCTACAGACTCTTTAGCAAGAGTCATTCGGTCTAAGTTTTTAAGAACTAACTCTTTTCCTTCGATATAAACATTCACAATCGAAGAGATTGAAGGATCTAAAATGTAGTTAGGATAAACAATCTTATAGGTTTGTGCTGAAGCCGTAGCTTCTGGGTATTTTGCAGCAATTTCTAAAGAAGTAGTGCTAACGGAAGAATAAGGATCTACTTTAAAGATCCGTCCGTTATGAATAAGGTATCCTGTCTTTACAATATCCGACCAAGAGGTTCCAGAACCTGTGATCGTTGCATCACCTTGAGTAACTGAGATAGTGCCTGTCTCATACTTAGGGCGTGTAGAAATATAAAACTGTCTTAATCTCCATTCCCAATTTCGATCAAACACAATCAGATCTTGGATCTGATTAATTCTTAATTTAACACTCGTTAGAATGTTAGAATCTACACTCGATTGGGTTAGACCCATCTGGGTTAAAACTTCATCAATTATTGAGCCAAAGGTATCGATCATATAGTCCTCTTTATTCGTCGAAAATTACTGGGGTACAGGTTGACGTACTGGAGCAAGTGTCTGCGTAAGCTCCTGTGGGAGCCGTAAAATTACTTGTCCAAACAGCGGTTCCTTTAACCAGCCGGATTTCATCCATCCAACCATTCAAGTCACCTGTTCCAGTCCCGCCCGTTTGACTTCCTACTGCAATATCAGAAGTGCTATTAAAGATAGTCGCTGAAAGCGTTTGTGTAGTACCGATTTGAGTTCCATCAATAAACATTAATAAGTCATTACCGTTTCGGACTACAGCAACGTGATACCAAACAGCCGTTGTAGGGGTCCAACTATTACTCAGGGTAACGGTCGTTGATCCGTCAGTTGTGTATAAAAACCTTAAAAGATTTGATGTATTCCACTGAACAAGCCAAGCATTTTGACTCGCTACTCCAAATTGAGCGATAAGGTTTGCGTTTGTCGCCACGCTATTAAAACGCACCCAAAAATCAATCGTAAAACTTCCAGCCCCTAGATCCCAATCTGCACTATCCACAGAAGATAAGTAATCATCTGTTCCGTCAAACAAGGCTGATGCCCCGCCAAACTTCGACTGGGCTGTATCAATCTGGGCCTGGTTATTTGCTGTTACTGTTTTAGGAGTTGAACTAGAGTCAGTAAACGTAGTGGAACCATCTGAACCATCAGCATGGAGCATTAACTTCGTATCCGTATCATTGCAAGTAGACGTACTTGCAGAAAATACAGGTGAAGCAAAACCTAGGACTAAAATCAAAAAGACACTGAGTATCTTTCTAATCATTATTCCCGATCCTTAGCATGGTACGCTGTTACTGTTACGTTTGTTACGGTTCCAGTAACCGTTCCGACATTGATTCGGACCCAATCGCCTGCATCAATGGTTCCGTTCGTAAACGTACCATCATCTTCAGCACCATCGTTATCGCAGGTAATGTTCGCGTCCGTGGTCGTACAGTTGTCGCCCGTTGCGTCACACTCATCAACACTGATTAAGACTGATTCTGAAGAATCCGCAGGATCAACAATACAGTGAATGTCTGAAATTGTTATGGGATAACGCGCCTTAAAAATAAGAGGGTCGTTAGAAGCAGAAGGAGAACCAATCACATAGCTAAATAATTTCTTTGAGGTATGGACGTTTACAGCCGAGCCGTCATACACAAGTAAGTCTGAGGCTGTCGTATCTAATGCAGCTTCACCAGCAGCGTCTACCGTAGGTCCAGTACCTTGGGGGATGGCTAAAGAACCTGTGATAACTTTATCAGCCATACTGGAAGGAAGACGAGCATCTTCAATCGTGCCAGCAGAAAAGAAGGAAGTTGCACTATCGCCTGTATCTGCTTCAATCACGTTATTAGCAGCAGCTAAGGTTTTATTCGTTAATGTTTCCGTTCCTGCTAATGTAGCGAGAGTGCCAGTAGCAGATGGGAGCGTGATATCTATATCCGTTGTAACGGGATTAGCAGATGGAGAGATAATATTGAGTTCAATCGTATCCGCCGAAGTTCCTTCCCAAACCAACATTGTAGTTCCAGTCGTAGTCTTACCGTCCGTAAAACATGCGCCATCGGAACATGCTGGACCAACATCAGAGATATCTCCTGCACCACCTCCACCGTCATCAGTGTCCCATTCAGGGGCAGTAGCTCCAGCATTCATTTCAAGAACTTGACCAGCCGTACCTTTCGGCAATGCTACCCAGTCCGTTCCGTTGTAATACATAATGTCGCCTTGAGCATCGGACCCAAGAGCAATGTCTGTACCGTCAACCGAGTTATTCTGAACCGTAGTGGCACCTGCGTTATCAATCGCAATATCTCCACTCATAGTCACTGAGGTTGCTACGTTTGAGCCATTTCCAACTAAAATATTTCCTGAAGTAAGAGAAGCGAGTTTTGAATAAGCAATCGCAGCCGAAGCATTAATATCCGCGTTTACAATCGCACCACTATTGATATTGGCCGTAACGGTATTTGAAGTATCAACAAAATCAATATCTCCCGTTGAGGCAAAGTTAGGGTCAGTGACAGCCACGCTGTCCACACTGACGCTATCTCCCACGGAACCTGTAGCAGCAATCGTTAAGGTTTCATTGCCACCATCATTATTTTCAGTCAAAGTAACATTTGATCCAGCAACAAGCTTTCCATTTAAATAACCTGCTGTGGTATCGTTAGAACTAACTTTGGCTTTACGCTCAAAAGCAGCTTGAGCTTCATCTACACCAAAGGCGTAGAGAAGTGTAATTAGTAAGAAACTAAATAAGACCTTTGGTATAAACTTCATAGCCCTTCCTCTGTACTGTTTCGATAGTCTTGATCCAAGACCTTGCAAGAACATAGCCGTCCTTGTCATCTTTATTAATCACTTGTGATCCCACCACTTCACCTTGAGGGTTTGAAAAATTAATCTTTTTCTGAAGTTCTGAGACCCTTCTACAAATAGTAAATTTCGGGATTGTTATGTTATGGGTAATCCCTGTAACAAACCCATTCTCTCCCTTTGAGCTATCCCACAAACATTTATGCGTTTGATTAGAAAACCATCGAAGGGAGGGATTGTATCTAGTTACTGCATTCATCAACTCTTCCCGAAGAATACTTCCAGAGAAGTAGCCTTTTTTATAAGCATCCTCTAAGGATTCTGCGTAAACGATTATTTCTTTGGGAAGAACTTTTGCCATTAGGTGTGCCTCAAGTAGAGTGAGTGGGGACTTTGAATCCCCACCCACCCTCGGTAAAACAAATTACAGAACGTCTGCGTAGTTAGTTCCGTCGCAAACGCAAGTGTTCACGGCAGAGCCAGTTCCGCTAGCCATCGTGCAGTCTGTTGCTCCGCCAGCGTTCGTAGAGACGTAAATAAATCCCTTTAACGCAGCAGCGCAAGTAGGCGCACTAGCCTCAACACCAGCACCAGGGATAAAACCACTGGAGTTAGCAATCGTAATGGTCCGATCGGCTGTAGGATCAGTGACACTGACCGTAGTTTCGCTAGAGTCAGCGGTTGCTCCTTCAAACACCAAACCATCAACGTCGATTTCAGCACCATCTGGCGTGAAATACGCGAAAGCAGGTGAAGCAATTAACATCACCAAAATCGCAATTAAAAATTTCTTCATTTATTATTCCTCCGAATTAATTTAATTATTAAGACTGTAAATATTCCGCAGCGATTAGCCAGCGTTGTACGCCCACAAAATCTGAGCGCGGTTAGCATCAAGGAGCTTAGTCCCGAAGTACATCTTGTAACCAACAGTTGCACGTTGGTTCAAAGGGTCTTCAGTTCCAGCAGAGCCGTGAGGCTTCACAATAATTTCCGTGTCTTTACCAGACAGGTTGCTAACACCAAACGCATTTTCACCGACGAAAATATTTCCGTAAGTGTTGGTAGATGTTGCATCTGCTCGGATGTTCGTAGAACGAAGGAGCTTGATATTAAAAGCAGTACCAATCTCACCTTTTTCTAACGTACGTCCAGCAGAACCATTGTGCGCTGAAAGAATAATGAACGAAGAAGCAGCCGTTTCAGAAATAAGATCAAACTCCATCAAGGGGTGAATCACACCACGATAGAGGCCGTCCGAGAAAGGCTTCACATCATTTTTACGCATAACCCGAAGAATGATTTTCAGGTCGCTAGAAGCAATAACGTCCGTACCAGTTTCTACGTTCGCTTTAGAACTGTTGTTAGTCGGATCTGTATAACGCTGAGTTCCGTTAGCATCCAGTTCGTTACGAATGAGAGAGTCACGGCTAAGAGCAGCCATGTAACCGAGCCAATCAACAGAATCTTTCATCGTGTCATTGATTGCGGTGAACTGTAAGAAATCAGAGATCGTTACATAAGCACCATAACCATTAATCGTTGTAGAGACTGTGCTGGAAGACATGGTTGTTCCGTCCGGCGAAACACCGTCCGTAAGAGCCGTAGTATTAGCAGTAGGAAGAGTCCAGCGGTTAAATTTGAGGACGTTACCACTATGTAGCGGTAAATCTCTTTTTTGACCGAGAGCTTCTAACTGAAGTTCCTTTTTCAGAACGTCTAAAAAGCGATTGACCAGATATGTCATCTGGTGATCGCTAAATGACGCTTTTACATGAGTATTTAATTGAGCCATTTATAATTCCTCCACGAATTAAGAAATATTAAAATTAAAGTTCACCCTTGGCTCGTAAGAGTTTTTCCTGTTCTTCCAAAGAAAGCTTTTCAAAGTTTTTCAAGTCGTAAGGATCACTCGACACTTTAGATGTCTTCGCTTTTCCTGCACCTTTAGCACTCAGAATTTCAGCTTCCCTTTTCGATTCAGAAACCTTGGGAGCCTTGGATTTCGAGATGATTTCGGCTGCGCGTTCCAGATTAGCTGCAATGACTTCTTTTTTAATTTCATCAAAGAGCTTGGGATTCTGGCTGGCAGCACGAAGTAAAGCTTCATCACTTTCAAAACGATTGTTAATTTCAGCCATAAGTTCTGGTTCAAGTTCCTTTAGCGGTGAACCTAAAAACGAATCAACACTTTCTTGGAACCGAGCCATATTCTCTTTAGCTTCATTAACAGTAATTTTGGATTTGAGAGTTTCGATTTCCCCTTGAATCTGCTCTTTCGCCTCTTCCAGAGCTTCCTCTTTCAGAGCCTTAAAAAGTTCAGCAGCTTCGGGGTTCTTCTCTCGAATCTTGTCAACAACAGAAGGTTTCTTGGAGTCTGTGCGAGGTTTTTCATCAGTCGTTTCAGGTTTAGCCTTTTGAGCTTCCTTCTGACGCTGGCGTGTAAACTCTGCTTGTAGATCCTTGTAACGCTTCTCCCAGTTGACCTGGGTTTCCTTTTTCTGAGTGTCCGTGGATTCGGATTCAGATTTAACTTCTTGCGAAGTTGCATCTTCTTGAGCGTGTTCTTCTTTAGAATCCTCAACTTCAGGTTGTTCCTCTGAAGAAGTCTCTTCCGATGTTTCTGAGTTCTCGTCACCGTGTTCCTGAGCTTCTAGTTCTCGAATAAGTTGTTCTTGCTTTTCTAAACTCATAGCCGACATCTCTTCGAGGCTAGGGGCTTTGGAGTGGTCTTGAGATTGTTCAGGTTTTTCAGTCATTAAATTTTGTTCTCCTTTTGTAACTTAACTTTTTCATGTCGGAGAAAGTCCGACTTTGAAAGAAGTTTTTTAAGTTCATCAATACGGCTGTTTATCGCTACTAGCTGGATAGCCGAATCCATTGAAGGCGATACAGCTAACTGCTCTGCTTTCATCCTCAAATTTTTGATTTTGGATTCAATATGTTGTTCAAGTTTTTTGAAACAAGGATGACTGATTAACTCGTTCCATTCCTGAACATCAACGATCTGTGGATCAAGCAACGTCTTGGGTTCCACTAGGTTTGAATCCTGTCTCTAAGATTTGTTTTGCCATAAGCCGTTGACCAACTGCTTCAAGAGTGTTCTTCTTCACGTTGTCCGGTAAATCCGGTTGTGCTAAGAGTTCTCGGTAGGCAGCAAGGTAGGCATCATGGTTATCATTCAAGTTGATCTTGACGTTCTTACCCATCATCAGAAGTTGAAGTTCACCTTGAGGTGTGTCTTCGAGTGAAGACCGGACATCAACTTCCTTTTCAAGATCACCCATTCCGGTTAGTTTGAAAAATCTTAGAACCACTGGGATTGGGTCTAAGCCGTATTGGATGTAGGGAGTTAAGTTTTGCAGTAGGATGTTGAGTGCATTGATCTTAAATTCCTTTTCGCCAAGCTCTCTAAGGCCACGGAAATTAAGATCCATTCCATCAAGAGGAATAAGGTCAGGTGTAACCTTGACAATCCCTTTTCCAACAAGTTCTACATCTCTTCCATCTGGAAGAAATTGTTGGTCAAGCATCCAAAAGTGACGAACAAGAGGCTTTAAAACATCTTCTTCAAACTGGGTAACTACAAGCTCAAAGCGTTCAAGACCGCCTTGAACCACAGTGGCAATACCCGCAGCGGTACGATCCAGTGAGCTACCTGTAGGGGTACCACCCAGAAGCTTGCTTGCCCCTGTTCCGTCTTCAATGTCTTGTTTAATTTTTTCTTCCTGCATTCCAGCAGAAGGAGAAAAGTCTTGTGGGGCAACGTCACGAATTCCGTTGATATCGTCTGTATCAATCACTAAATTTTCTAAATCTTTTAACTGACGATCATCAATATTCGCGTCACGATTTCTAAGCCATTTCTTTTTCAGAATGAAAGTACGAAGATCCATTAACTGAGTGCGAAGCGTATTAAGTTCTGCTTCCATCGGTATGTTGACCGACATCACGCCAAGCCCGTAAGCTTGACCGTCTACTCGAATGTACCTTCCGCGAAGGTAGGGTTTTTCTTGGTGGTCAAATGGGTTGTCAATAATGCGTAGAACTACACCACAATCACCAACAACACCTACCTCAATCAATCCGTTACAAACCGTTTGCTCTTCGCGATCTTCTTCCAATCCAGTAACAAACCATTTCGGGATATCTCCCCAAAAACGGAAAACTTCAATTTTCTTTTCGTGCGGTCCGTACTTGTGATTTCCAATTCCTTTGGCTTCATCGGATTCAATTTTGTCTGCGTCCTTTTCCTGGACCAATATCTTCTCTTTGAGCTTATCTACGTTTTTGTAAATCCCGATTTTTTCTCCTTCTTCTGTACGTTCGCGAAGGGAGTAAAGTTCGTGATAATTTTTTACAACTCGCTCAATAAGCGCGCCTTCTAAGTTTTCATCTTTGGGATCAATGTAAATATCCCAAATCGAGGGGGCATAAAAATCAGGGTTATCAAACAAAGTTTCCCAAACTTTGGTTCGCTGCCCGTTGACGCGCTTGTAGCGTTCTTTCTTTTTCTTATCCCAATAAGTTGTGATAAAGACAGTCCCATAAATGCAAAGAGATCGGTAAATACCGATCATTTTGGAGCGAACCGAAACATCCCGGAACTGCTGCTTAATTAAATTGGTAACTGCTTCTGCATCTTCCCAGGAAAGATCGTCGTTATGATCTTTGGGAGTTGCTTCAAAGAAATCTCCGTCAGGAGGGAAAATAACTTTGTCCATCTTCGGGACAATGCGCTCTACAGCTTGATGCAGAGCAGGTACTCGCACTTTGGCAAGACCCTTATAAAAATCATCTGTATCGTTAAAGTAGGAGCGTTCGTAAGATTTCCACTTCTCAACTAATCCGTTGTCTATGCGAAGCTGTTCAAAATGTTTCTTCGTAGACATGACAAGTTTGAACGCTTCTTCTTCGATGATTTGTTTTGATAAGGCCATTTAGTTATTCTCTTTTATAAAGTTTTGAATAAGTGGTCAGACGGGATACCCTGTGTGGGGGTTTACCCGTCTGGTAGAAAAATTCTCGGAAGGTGTGAAACGGGCAATTCCCCGTCTCTTAAAAACCTGTAAGGCAATGGCGAGTGCTATAACCCGATCATCATAGCAACCTCGTAACGCTCCCGTTGATCCGTCCGCGTGATACGAATAAGTAATTAGTTCTTCGTAGGTACTAAAATCATTAATGCGAATATGACCCTGGCGAATATATTCCCCAAGGTCCTGGATCATGATGGGTTTGGTTTTCGCGTTAGTATCCCATCCGTACTTCTTTACTCCGCCTGTTGCTCCGCCCTTTTTAATGGCATCCTGGGGTACGTCATACTCGCTAAAGAGATTATTATATTTGTGTTCTCTGATTCGGTTTACGACCCCGAAGCCATGAAAGTTTCTCTCTGGAGCAATCCAAGCATTATTAAAGAACCTTCCTACATCTATTAATATACTCGCAAAGTTTTCAGGCGAAGTACGTCCATGCCATATCCCAACCTGTTCACAAGTCTTATGATCGAGGATCTGAGCGCAGTCATAGTCCCCGTCTTCTCGGCCTTCTGCAACGTCAGCACCAATGACGTAGTGACCTTCACCCATCGGCTTCTTTTGCTTAAATAAAACAAGTCTGCCTTTGTGGTCTTTCTTAAACTGACCGTTTACTATTTCACCCCGCATAAATTCTTTTGCGGATTGAGTCTGACCCCGAAGCAGAATTTCAACAGGGTAAACTGCCCTGTTGCTCATCTTTGCGTATTGACCTAAGACACGCGCCCGGTATTGCGATTGGTCTTCCGCCCACTTACGTTCCGTTCTTTGGATTTCGATATCCGGCAGGTGCGGATTGTCATAAGTTGACATTTGAAATACTTCAATGTCAGGGTCTGCTGAAGAGTCCGTATTCTCTCTAACCTGGAGTTCTCGGTCTTTAAGGAGTTTGATTTCTTCAAGGGTATGGATGATTCCCGGTTCTTCCGGTATCCCATGTTTATTCTTCGTAAAGTAATAGCGTTTAGCCTTTAGATACAGTTCTTGGTAGGACCAAGTTAAACCTTCCACTGGGGTAAAGGTCAGAAGAATACGGCCTGAACAGTCAATGGTACGCATGTAGGCTTCGTCATAAACATCCTTGGGATGTTCTTCGTCCATCCAGACCTGATATCGTGAAGTTCCTTGATACTTTTCCCGGCCTGAGTCAGCCGACTTAAATCCAATCTCCCGACCTTCGGTCAAAAAATAAATCTTATCGTCTTTAGAAAATCTTTGAACAAACCGCTTAGGTAAATATTTATTTACTTTATCCTGGGTAATATCGCGGGATGAGGGGAAGTCTAGGGACGATACCCAGTATTTCCCGTTACGAATAAAATCTTTCGGATAAACCTCTGCAATGCATTTCGGAATAACCCCAGTCACTTGGATACAAGTGTCTATTCCCCCAAACTCTGACTTACCTGATCTGTTAGCCCCTAAAACAATCCGTATCTTGGCCTTACTGATGGCAGCAGCTTGTTGAATCAAGGAGAGAACTGCATCCTCAAGCTTGTTATCCTTGCCTATCTTCTCCTTCTCCTTCAGGAGTCTCAATATCTCGATCTTCTTCTGTAAATCCTCGGGAGGCATAGTCTTTAAGAAACTCATCCAACTCCTTTTCCTGCATTAACCAAACTTTTCCGCACCGAAAACACTCCGCTTCGTAATACTCATCTCCCTTATGATCCATGAGAAATCTCACAGTCACTGGAGAATGCTTTTTATAAACCTCTTCACATATCCGCTGCCGGAGGGGTTTCATTTTTAATTTCCTCCCCTTCTTTCTTGGGTTGGAACAGTTCCGGCGCAAGCCTCCTTAGCTCATCATCAATTTCCTTAGCAGTACGCTTTTGAAGATCATCGTGTTCAAAGCGTTGCTTAAATTCAGGACAGAGTTCTTTTAAGTTCTCGACTGCACGTAAATAATCTTGGGCCTTAGCCTTACCTTGGAAATACTGGGAGATAACCACCATAAGCATTCGGACTACCGCATCCTTAGTAATGTTAATCATGGGGTCCGTTGCGAGGATCCGCCTGACTTCCGCTAAGACTTCCGGGGTAATCATCTCTCCCCCATGACATCTTGCAGTCTCAGGAGAAGCATTCGGATGAACCTTCAAATAAGCATCCTTAGCCGTATCAGTAGTTAAGAGAGCATTAGCGATCTTAAGATTCTTAACATCCTTGTAGGAGGGTCTTCCTCTTTTCCCATATTTCGACATATTGAATATAATTCCTTTATATTTGCTATTAGAGGCTATTACAGCCACTTTCATAGTTGAATGGTATCAACTACTCAACTCAAAAAAAGAATCGCTCTAATAGGCGATTTTTACATACCTCCCCTTCGGGAGGGTACCCCTACTTTTGGGGATTAGATCCTTGTTTTGGACGATAATCTGGACACCGTACAATACGGATCTCTTTATGCTGCTTGCAGACATTCTTACACTGTAAACATTTACCGTTCGTTTGAAGGGGCTTTCCCTGAGTGGTGTAGTCAATCACTATCGGGTATCCCTTCTCTTCGTATCTCGAATACATCCTTACCGCAGATGAGGCAGATCATCTGGGTGTTGTCTTCCTGCCATATCCACAGGTGTGAGTGTAAGGTCATGTTTTATATAGATTTAGGGGTACGGGCTTTTGGCCCTACCCCCTCTTCCTGGGTAATAAATATATTAATATTGCGCGAGCTTGGCTAACTCGAGAGCCATAGCGAGCATGACTGAGATAGATGGGGGCAGGCGAATTTCGCTGATCCCATCTACCCCCATCAATACTATATCGTCTGACAAGAAGTCAGACGCTATACTATATAACTTATTGTATTACAATGAGTTGCAATAACTCATTGCTATATTGTGTCTAATATGTGACTAGATTGCTACACGATCCACTAAAGATCGTGTTAGCTAATGCTATGTTCTGCTATCGCCTGGCTGGCGATATGGAACAAAGTCTCGCCTATATTCCATTAGGCTCGATAATCTATATTTCTATTGCTAAATATGATTAAAATACCAGGTCTTTTATATAATAGGCTTTGCTTCGCTTGTGGCTACGCAAAGCCACTATTAATATTTAATATTAAATATATTCCGGCGCACAGCGCCGTAATAAAAATACTAAAATATAAATATCCTCGCAATTTTTTGGTGTTTTTTGCTTATTTTATTGACTTTTTTTATACTTTTTTTACAATACAGACGCATGAAATTGCCTATCTTCTTGATGATCTTCCTCGGTAGCTCTCTTTCTGGATATTCAGCAGAAAAAGTTGTGATCGAAGGTGACACGATAAAGATTGAAGGCGCGCTATCGGATACAGATAAAGCCAATGAGAGATACTTGTGGGAAGAAAGACAAAGAAGAATTAAACAGCAAGTCCAAGAGCAGTTTCAAGCTGAAATAGATGCAGCATCAGCGGAATTGCAGTATCAAATGGAATTACAAAAGGCACGTGCATCAGCCCCAGTCGTAATTGTAAACGACAATGATTAAGGGAAATTGAGTAGTATTAACCCTTAACCTATCCTAAATAATGGCTTAAAACGGATTTAAACGTAAAAAATTAGGCCATAAATCCAGAAAAACCCCAAAATGACCAATTCCGATGATTTGCTTACCGTTGCCGAATTCGCTAAAAAGGTTAGGCTAACAAGACAAGCGATTCATAAGGCGATTAAAGAAAAGAGAATTAAGGCTATTAGAATCGGTTATGTTTACCTTATTCCAAAGGATCAAATAGCTATTCTACAGAAATAAATATATTTTTTGCTCTAAAGGTTGACACCTTTCAACCGATAGACTATACTAAGTATTAGTAAGTGATATTTGACAATACTTAATAAGGTGAATATAATGGTATATAGAGCAGATTTTAATCAGGTTCCCGCAAGAATGGTTCCAGTTATATCTTCGATTGTCTGTGCATGGTGTCACAAGGCAGAGAAGATTGACGGGATATGGATTAAGACTGATTCACCTTTTGAAGATGAAAATACTTCGCATGGTATGTGTTTAGATTGTAAAAATATCTGTTTGACTAAACTTAGGAGGATTTATGACTAAAAAAGATTATGAATTAATCGCCAATGCCTTAAACAATGTGACACGTCACGATAACGGCGAAACAGTAAATTTCGAGGCAGTTATAGCAGAATTGAGTAATGCTTTTAGACGTGACAATCATAACTTTAAAAATGGAAAGTTTTATGAAGCTTGCATGAATGGTAAACACGTTCGCAAGTCAATATCTTGCCGTAATATGCGGGAATTTGACAACCTTTAAGCAGAGTGACAAGGGGCTAGTGTTCCCCTTGGTAATGCACAAGCTTGGTCACAAGTCCAAGCACAAAAGAAAGAGAGGGCTAGAGAGTATGAAAACTAAAATGATGAGGTTTTATGGTTGTGTAGGCTGTGGATCTGAATTTAATTCAAGAGAAAAGAAAGAATGTGATAAGGACTATAACGGACTATGCAAGTTCTGCGAATGCGACGAAAAGCTTGAGTATATCGGTCTAGTAGATCGAGAAACTTGTTATGTTGAGTTTAAATAACCCCCATTAAAGGAGCTTAGAACATGAAAATCTTAACCGATGGAACGATTATTTGTTGTGGGCAAGAAATTGACGGATTTTTTGAGGATGATAAAGGACGGCAGGTTTATCAATGCGAGCTTTGCGGATATTGTAAAACGATGGAACAGGTCTAAGCAACTAAACACAAGTATTTTTTTGACTTAAATAGTTTAAAGGTGTAAACTATGAAAACATGCAGGAAATGTAATTCCCCTATGACTACCTACACTAAACGCTATTGCGGACATTGTATCCTTAAACGGGTACTGCTTTTTTTTGCCCTAAATAGTTTAATCCTGTCAACTCCTTCCGTATACGCACACATTGACGCAAAACAGGCCATTACAGCCATTATTGGTGAGGCAGAGGGTGAACCCTTCATCGGTAAGGTTGCTGTAGCTGAGGCAATAAGAAATCGCAAAACTCTAAAGGGCGTATACGGTCTTAGATCACCGAGAGTTAAGAAAGCATCAAAGAAAGTTTGGCTCGAAGCAGAAAGAGCGTGGCTTGAATCTGAGAAATCAAATTTAGTTAAAGGAGCAGATCACTGGGAAAGCATTGATTTTAAAGTCCCTGGATGGGCCAAGGGAATGATTGTTACGGCCCAAATTGGAAAACATACGTTTTACAAAGCTAAATAAGGAATCCGCAATGCAAGTTATCAAGTTCAATCAGAAATGTCCTTCCTGCAAAAAAGTAACCGTCTACAAAATGTTTTTTCACGTGGTTTGGTGTACGAACTGCGGAACTAAGGAGAACCTGCCTTATGAAAACCTGGAACGACTTAACAAAACAAGAGAAGGATTTAGTTCTCAACAAGATAATGAACAGCATAACTGGAAAGAAGCCCATTAAGAAATCGAAGAATAAGCAACTTAATATTAGCAATAATTCAATAACCGTAAATAAATTTAGGTTTAGCATTAACTAACATGAATAAAAATTGTCCTCAAAGTAGGCACGTATTAAAAGGCTATGCCTGCGAGTCCTGCGGGGAGAGTTTCGACTTCCTCATCTACGAATTTGACACCTTAGTTTGTACGCATTGCTCCACCCACTTTCAGTTTTATTTCCTCATTCAATATATTCAGGAACTCTAGGCTATTAGTATACATAAGTACCTAATATACAAATGGTTAGGACTAAGGAAAAACCCTAGGAAACTTTCAGGAAAGACCTTATTATAGACTTATTTTATCAATTTAATAATATGTTGACTGGATAAATACCTAAAGTTATACTTAGTATTAGACGATTATCTAGTACATCTTAGTAGATCTAGGTAAAATCTAAGAAGAAATAAGGAGCAACTTAAAATGGCTAGAGTTTCAAAGTTCAGACCTGAAAAAATGGAAATGCTGGAAAGAGTTTTGGCAAAAGAAATTCAAGTGCTTGAAACTAAGTACGGAAATATCAGCCCTGAATTAAAGGCAAGGCTTTTAAAGGATGCGATTGATGAGCGATTTGTTTTGCTGGTTAAAGAGCATCACGTTGGAGAACTTAAAAAGATCCGTGAAGAGATTGAACACTCGCGTCATAACGGGATCCAACGGTAACGGACACATTTAGAATTTGTGTCCAAATTGTGTCTATCTTACCCCACAAAGACACTAAAAACCCCCTTTCCTTCCTCAACACCACTTTAGCGCAAGTTCTTGCGCGTATTTGATTTACGTTTATTTTCAATAGGTTAGGAAAAGTATCGGATGTGATCCGTAGTCAGATGCTCTATCCAATTGAGCTACGGGCGCAAGTCGTTTATTCGTCAGTAGTTACGAATAAATATTTGAGAGGATTTCTGCTGACAAGATCCTGTTTTGTCCAAAATGTGTCCATCCTTTTAATCTCATCTTGTTTATATTGATCGGCAATATGACCGTAGTGCTTCTCGGTAACGGTCACAGAAGAGTGTCCAAGGATCTTAGACACAGTATAAATATCCATTGGCTTAGTCTTCCCCAGGAATCCGGTGACTAGCCAGGTAGCAAAGGTATGTCTCAGGTCGTGAAAGCGGAAAGGCTCTAGGCCGGAACGCTTAACTGCGCCTTTAAAGGCATTCTTTGGATCGAAGTTGAAATCGAAATCCTTGGATAAAATTTCTCTAACCTGAGGTGTCATAGGAATATTATAAGCCCTTTTGGACTTTGTATTTTTGGTGATTCTAATGACGTTATTATGAAAGTCAACCTGATCTTTGGTCAGGTCTTGAATATTACCCAGTCTGAGTCCAGTTTGCAGCGCAACTGTGACCATATCCTTGAGTCTAGGGTGACACTGGGATATCAAGGTATCTGCTTGTGCGGGGGTTAGAAACCTAAAGACGATAAACTGATCCTCTGAGAACTTCTTAATCCCTTGTGCCGGGTTGTGTCTAGTATAGCCCCACTCGACGGCTTTGTTATAGAGAGTTTTTAGACAGGCAATATCGCGATTGATCGTGGATTCCTTAGCCCCTTGTTCTTTGCGGTAGCCTCGGTATTCATGGATCTTTTCTTGAGTAATTTGTTTGAGGGATAGGTGGCCTAGGTAGGCTGTGAGGTGTTTTAAGGCTCTCTCATCGTCAATATAGCCCTTCTTTTCGACCCTGGAATACTTCTCAAGGAATCTCTGGGCAAAATCTTTAAAGAGGATTTTGCATCCCCTATCTAAATCGAGGAACTTACCTTCAGCAATCTCAACTTTACGCTTCTGAAAGACCGTCAGGGCAAGCTGACGAGAAGACCCCACAGCTTCCCTAATCCGCTTACCCTGATAATAATAATCAACGTAGTAGGTGTTTCCACGTTTGATGACGGCCATAGGTTATTTTAATGGTTTAAAGGTTTCAACTCAAATACTTTTTGTAAATGAGACTCCACCCATAAATCAATATCCCGCTTTCGGAATCTTAACTGCTTACCAAATTTTATAAAGGGAATTTTACGAAGACGGACGTAGTAACGGACGGTTAGAACGGGGATATTAAGTAGATCTGCGACTTGATTAAGTGATAATAGACTTTCCATTGTATATTCCTCCTAGGAGAAATATACTCGTTCTGTCCTGATGTGTCAAATATTACTTAATATTATTTCTTATCTTTGGAGTTCAGGAAGTTCTTCTCGAAGTCAATCACACTCTGCTGTTGCTTGAGAAGATTGATTAAGAGGGTCTTAATCTCCTCTAACTGGGATTGAATAACATCAATACGATCCTCCGTATGAAAGACCGCTTTATAAATCCCTTGCAACGACTGTTCTCTCTTTTTTCTGGGAATTCGCATAACCTTAATACCCCCTATTATTATATATAATATATTATTATATATTAAATAATATAATAATATATTATATAATATATATATAGGGGCTGTTGCTCTTTTAGAGAGCCAGCCCCTTATTTATTCCGGCCCAGGGGCTAGAGGCCCATCAGGGCCGGAATATTATATATCTATATTAATATAACCTCGCATTTTAAGGTCTTATTAAATTAAAAGTAATTAATCTTAGTTTTGTAAGTCCTTTAATTATCACAGGTTAAGACTAACATACATTAATATTAAATATTATTATTGAATATTACTTGACTGGTTTGGACAGGATCAGTATTATTTGTTTAGAGGCAGTTAGCAGGAGTTATAGCTAGATTAACCAAATGCAAAGGAGATTAGCCATGTCGACCCCCCATAAAAAGCAGGTCAGACAGCATTGCGTACAGCAAGGATGTGACGGTTATCCAGAGGATCGGGATAGCTATTACTGTCCAGCCCACGAATTCGCCCGGTATTACCCAGTCTTTCATCGTATCTCTCAATCTCACTCTCACTACCAAGAGGATCTTTTTTAATGAACCAGTACAGACGCGGAGCCAACTTAGAACGAAAGCTAGTCAATGAATATGCAGACAAGAAGAACACCGTTTTAGTGGGACGCTTTGCGTCAAGTAAGTGCAAAGGAAAGATCAAAGTGGATGTGGTGGTTTTAAGTATGGAGCAGGACGGATCAGGAAGCTTGAAACTGATCCAGGCTAAGAAGGGTAAGCAGAACTGTAAGAAGGAAAGAGATAAGTTTCACGGAACGAAACTTCCTACCCTGGCTACAGTCACCAGGGAATTTATTGAGGTGAAATGATGGACATTCTACCCGAGGGTGCAGAGATCAGGATGACAAAAGTGAGTAATGGCTGGATTGCAGATGTTGTTATCGAAACTCGGGAACACAAGGTTAAACCCACGGTGGATATTGACGGGCATAGCAACTGGGCGAAAGCGTTATTCAACCAGCCTTATGAGTACCCAGTAGAACCCTTAAGAGTTCAGAAAGTGTTTTTGAGTCTTCAGGATTTTGCAAACTTCCTGTTTGCCTTAGAAAAATCTTATCGTGAAAAGGTGAAATAAACCATGTTACAGAAACTGGTCTTAACCGGATCTTTAAATCTGTTGTGCGCTGGACTTGCATTGGGGATGACGATTGCGAGTGCGTTGATGGGTCAATGGGAAACTTTCTTCTTCGGAATCTTTGTCACAGTGGTAAACATTCTGTTTTGGAAAGGTATGGATGACTTGCGTTGAGTGCGGATCCTACATGGACCGGATTAATTACGGGTGTTGGTTCTGTAGCACTTGTGGTTTTGTAGCAGAACTGGATTGGATGGACCTAGCTCATTACGAAATGGAGCGTGATGACAAGTGAGTATCGAGGAACTTAAACGAAGAATTGAGACTGATGAAAACAATATGATGAAACTAATGACTTCACTTTACGAGCTAGAAAGCAAACTGCTTAATCAAATGGCAGAGATGGGAAAGTACATTCAGCGTCAGCAAGAACAAATTGACAAGTTAAAGGAGAAACTCAATGGACAAGCAAACAGATAAGCTTCAGTGTCTTTGCTGTTCACAAGGAGAAATTACAGACGAACACTTGATGCAGATGCTCTTTGGTGCATCGGTTCGCTGTAAATATTGCGGAGTGAGATTTGTCATAGATGGTAACGAAAAATCAATGCGAATTCTAATTAAAGGAGTGAAAGCCTAATGCCCTACATTCACAAGGATGACCGCGTTTTTTACGATCCGATTATCGAGATGTTAAATCACCAAGTAGCTCAGAGTGATTACAACCCAGGAGTTTTAAATTACATCATCTCCAAATTGATCTGGGAAGTATTTAAGAAAAGCCCTTGCTATACCACGGCAAATGAACTGATGGGTGTACTGGAATGTGCAAAACTTGAGTTTTACCGAAGACAGATTGCTCCTTACGAGGATACAAAAATTCATAACCCAGATAACGGAGATTTGAAATGAAACGATTTATTGTCACTGGTCAGATCGTTATTCGTACTCCAATCGAAATAGTGATTCATGCAGAGAATGAAGAAGAGGCAGTAAATAAAGTAAATGATAAGTACGCCTTCTTTGAACTGGATCGCGTTGATCCTACAGATATTGAGTCGGTTCAATACGAATTCGATTTCTTAAAAGATTGTGAGGAAGCTCAATGACTAACGATGAATTTTACCAGATCCTAAAAAAGATGGTGCTGGAAGAAGAAGACATTATGGTGAAGAAGGGCCATGAATACTGTGAAGGAAATGATGACAAGCTTCATAACTTTAAAGATGTTGCAGAAAGAACTGGATTAACTCCTATCCAAGTATGGCAGGTCTATTTTCTTAAACATATTTCATCCATTACGAACTATGTGAAAGACGGAGTTGAAGCAAGCAACGAACCTATCGAAGGACGAATTATGGATGCAAGAAACTACCTTGCATTGCTTCGAGGATTGATCGAGGAACAAAGGAGAAAGTAGTTTGACAGAGACAATGGCTAAAACATTCTACTGGACTAATCAGCTTAGTGATCGGCACGAAGCGAGAGTCATCGAGGAACTTATCGAGAAGCATACAGGACTTATTCTTGATAATCCTTTCTACGGCCATGACGGAACTCCGACGAAAGAGATTGAGCAATTAGATAACGGAGAACCTGTCACGATCTCGGATGCTGAGATTGTTGCAGTAGACATGAAGAAGATCCGTGAAGCAGATGGGATTATTGCTTACATGAAATCTTATAGCTTGGGTTCACCGATGGAGGTCTTCTATGCACATGAAATCCTAGGTAAACCCGTGTATGTGATCTGCGTCAATGACTCTATGAGAAATCATCCCTGGTTACGTTACTGTACCAACAGAATATTTAATAACCCTAGAGAGTTCATTCGCTTTGCGAAAGAAAATCTTAATGAAAATAATGACTAAAGATTACATTGCTTTTGATACTGAGACTACAGATAGCAATGCCCACAAGGCAAAGTTACTGGGGTATTCAGTAGCTCAGGAAAATAGAAGTTTCTTTTCTTCTACTGCCCCTACTGGGTCTTTGATTTGGGAATCATCAATCGTTGCTCATAACGGAAAGTATGACGCGATTGTAGTTAGTAAGAACTGCGGATTTACTCCAGAAATTCACTACGACACGATGCTGGCGTATTACCTGCTGCATATTGATCGTCCCAGGAAACTTGAAACGATTGTCAAAGATGTTTTCGGAGTAGATAAGAAGGATCTTCAAGAAGTTTATAACGAAGCTACAGGTGAAACAAGGAAGTCTTTACCGAGTGACTGGTATCTCAAAGTACCTGAAGCAATGCTCGCTCATTATGCAGAAGAAGATGTTCGGTGGACTTATAAATTAAAGGAATATTGTGATGAGAAGTTTGAAAAGAATCCGGTTTTAAAAGATTGGTTCTTTAATATTGAAATGCCTTTACTGAACATTTTAGTTCAGTCTGAACTTCAAGGCGTGAAGCTGGATGTTGAAGAACTGAAAAGATTAGGTGAGATCTTTAGCCGTAAGAAGTCGGAGCTTGGGGCAAAGCTTCGCCGGATATCTGGGTGTCCAGAACTGAACCTAAATAGCAGTAAGCAATTACAGGAAGTCCTTTACAAGAAATTTAAGCTTAAGGCTTCTCGTAAAACGAAGACAGGGTTCTCTACTGATACCGATGCTCTTAAGAAATTAGATCATCATGCCTTTCCTAAGCTGTTACTGGAATATAAAGAGCTTGAGAAATTACTGAATAGCTTTGTTGAACCTTTACTTGAACTAGCTCAGGAAGATGGGCGTATTCACTGTACGTTTAACCAAGCGCTAACGAGAACACGAAGGTTCTCATGCAGCGACCCTAACTTACAGCAGATCCCGTCCCGTTCTAAGTTAGGTCAGTTAATCCGAGGATGCTTTGTAGCATCCGAAGGTTATAAGTTTCTGATTGCAGATTACTCTCAGATGGAACCAAGGTTACTCGCTCATTTCTCTGATGATCCGCTTTTGATTGAGTGGTTTCGTAATGGTGATGACATTTACTTAAAGACTTCAGAGTTTATGTCAAAGAAGTTAGGTAAAGAATTTACCCGGTCACAAGCAAAGATCCTTCAGCTTTCAATTACCTACGGTAAGACATCTTACGGGTTTGCTCAGGACTGGGGATGCACAAGACAGGAAGCAGAACAGATTTTAAATACTTACTTCCAGCAGTTTAAGAGAGTCAAAGATTACATCCAAGAGCAGCAAGATGAGTGCAAGGCGAACAATGGTTGGGTGTATTCCATAGCCGGACTCCCCTTATACGTTGAGGGAATTAACTCAAATGATAAGTGGAAGTATGAAGAGGCTATGAGGCAAGCGGTGAACTACAGAATTCAAGCAAGTTCACAGGACATTCTGAAGAGTGCGATTGTGAATATCTATAACAAGCTTAATGCTTATCCGCTTTTATATGTTCACGACGAATTAGTGTTTGAGATGACAGACTTAGATCCTGCTTTGATTGTAGATGAAATGAAGTCTGCATGGAAGTTAGCTGTACCGTTAGAAGTGGAATTTAAAATTTCTGAAAGGTGGGTTAAATAACCTAATGGATAGATTCTGGGCGAATGTTTTATTTATCAGTTTAGTTGCAATGTTGAGTTGGGGTTTATTTCTAGTATTTCATTCTGAAGCTTTAGCATCTGAGGATTGTGAGGTTTCATTTGAAGATAATCATATTATTACGGTATGTGATTCGATGATAAAGATCGAAGGCAGTATACCTGAGTCTGAAAGAGAAGATCAGTATGACTACTACATGTATCGCTTAGACAAAACTAAGCAGGATGTTCAAGAAGAAATCAAACGAAGACATGAACTGGAACTTGAACTGAAGAAGTTTGAGATCTTGACTAGCCTTCAGTTAATGGAGCAACAAGTAGTGAATGTCCAGGCGAATGCAGTAAGTCGGGGTGCAGATGTAAATCAAAGAACTAATAATTCATTTAGTAATACAAGTAGTTTAACAAGCAGCCAAGACAATAATAATCGTTAAGGAGAGAATAAATGATCGTACCGATTGGAGATAAGGTCTTAGTAGAGATTGAGAAAGCTGAAGAAATGACAAAGGGTGGAATTATTCTTCCTGATTTAGTCCAGGAAGAAAAGACCGTTGGAACTATTCTCGCTGTAGGTAATGGGCGTGTATTGGAAAACGGAACGATTCAGCCTGTCAGGCTAGAAGTTGGTTCAAGAGTTATCTTCGGTAAGTTTGCTGGTGAAGAAGTTATTCACGAAGGTAAGAAGTACAGAGTTGTTAAGGAATTAGAAATTTTAGCAGTAATTAAATAATTATCGCCCACCCCCAAGGATAGGGAGTTATGAGACATTATTTGAAAATTTGGCCGCAGAACTTATTTCCAATTCTTGAAGGCAAGAAAACTTGTGAAGTTCGTCTGAATGATCGTGATTATAAAGTTGGAGATGTTT
>Ga0196964_10000266_pt1 | contig 39348 bp, 29 predicted proteins | sample S1_10metaG_FD_148615 | JGI IMG/M metagenome (GOLD analysis project Ga0196964, IMG submission 148615) | Soil microbial communities from Anza Borrego desert, Southern California, United States - S1_10 | ecosystem: Environmental > Terrestrial > Soil > Desert | place: USA: California | collected...
CGGCGACGTTGACGCAAAGGTCAGCGACAGCGTCGATGAGAAAACAGGCCTTCCCGTCTACAGCTTGTACGGCGAATCGCGCGCGCCGAAGGCCGAGCAGCTTGCGGAACTGGACGCGCTGGTCTTCGACATCCAGGACATTGGCTGCCGGTTTTATACCTACATGTCGACGCTCGGCTTGAGCCTCGAGGCCGCATCAAAGTCCGGGAAAATATTCTTCGTGCTCGATCGCGTGAATCCCGTCAATGGAGTGGATATCGAAGGCCCTGTTCACGGCGGTGAAAGCACGTTCACAGCGTTCCATTCAATTCCGGTGCGCCACGGCATGACGGCGGGCGAGCTGGCAAAAATGTTCAACGATGAGCGCGGCTTTAACGCACAACTGACGGTCATCCCACTTGAGAACTGGTCGCGGAAGATGTGGTTTGACGAGACCGGCCTCCCGTGGATCAACCCCTCCCCTAACATGCGCAGCGTGGCCGCCGCCGGGCTCTATCCTGGCGTAGGCCTCCTGGAATTTACTTCGCTTTCCGTTGGCCGTGGCACGGACCGGCCATTCGAAGTATTCGGTGCGCCGTATGTGGACGATCTGAAATTTACCGCGGCAATGAACCGCTTGAATCTTCCGGGCGTACGCTTCTATCCCGTCCGCTTCACACCAGCGGCAAGCGTCTTCAAGGGCCAGCTCTGTGGCGGAGTCGGCATCGTCGTCACCGATCGCGCGCAGTGCGCTTCCGTCGACATCGGTATCGCCGCCGCAACCACGCTTAACGCGCTGTATCCAAGGGAATTTACGATCGAGAAGTTTAATGTGCTGCTCGCCGACGTGCAGACGCTGAATGAAGTCAAGAAGGCAGCGCCACTTCAAGAGATCAAGAGACTATGGGCGGAGAAGCTGGATTCGTTCAAAGTTCGGCGTCAGAAATATCTACTCTACAAATAAAACGGGTGGCTAAGCGCCACCCGTCACTCGTCACTCGTCGCAAATTAATGAGGTTCGTGCTGCTTCACGAGCTTATTGTACAGCCCCATAATCAGAATCGTTGGGACCCACATTCCGACGAAATTGGCCTGCTTGGTCTTTCCGGCCAGAGCCAGCGACGCTGACGCCGCGATACAGGCAATGCCAAGACCCAGGAACACGCCCGAAGGTACCTTGGAGGTCACGCGTTCGATGTTCGTGGTGACCACGTCTTCCTGCTGGTGCTTTTCGGTCATCGACGACGGCATCATCTCTTCGACTTTTTCCGAAACGTCTTCGTATGTTGTAACCATGATTGTCTCCGCTCTCTAGAGACCCTCCCCCGCTCTTCTTCTGAGCATCGCAGCGCACGGCGCTACCCTGCGCGGATAACACGCAAACCAATCGCCTTGGCGCTGATTTTCAGGAGTTGTGGTGTGAAGGGAAGGCCAATGCCGGGGCGTGCCTGCACCCCAGCATCCAGGGCGTTCATTCTCCCAGTTGAAAACTGGGCGCGCGTCGCGGTCCCGGCACTGACCCTTCTACTTAAGGCAACAGCACCCCAGAACATTCTGGTAAAATGTGCATGTTCAATCGTAATCACGCCGGGCGTACGAAACGTGCACCATCCCGGCGCAACAGCTCTTCGATCTGCGATGCCTTTTCACGCTGTTCGCTAACATCGATCGAGACAAGGATCTTCCGTTCTCCGTCGGCGAGGTTTTCCATTCCACCAACGTTGCGCGGCGAGAGCCCGCGGCCGCTCATTGCACCGACGAGATTGCCGAAAATAATCGAAGCCATCGCGGCCCACATTCCGGTGGTGATAAAGAACCATGCGTTTGGAATACCGATGAGATAGCTGCTGAGCGTGCCGGCGATTGAGCCAAACAAACCGCCGATCGCTCCGCCGACCGACGAACGCCAATCATCATATTCCGAATGCTGGGGCACCAGGGCAGTGAAACGCTTGTCTTTCATGCGCCGCAGAAGCTTCGGTACATTGCGCGCCACGCAAGCTCCCGTAGCTGCGCCGGCTCCCAGCGCCAGAACCAATCCGGTATAGAGGACCGCTCGCGAATCCAGCGTATCGCCCAGGAACAGCGACATGGCTCCCAGGAATCCGCCGACCGCGCCACCGGTCGCTCCGCCCAGTTGGCTGCGCGTGGTATCCTGCCCGGGATGAACGACGGACTCCACGTTCTGCGGCTCGCTCTGCTGGTCGTTGGCCGTCTGGTCGTCTGACATCACCAGCATGATCTTGCGCTGGCTGACTCCTGAGGCCAGTGCGTCATCCACGGCGCGCTGCGCCTTGGCGATGTCATCAAAAACGCCTACCCGGAATTCTCGGTCCATGTGCTTCGCCCTCAGCCTTTGCGGCAGAACAGCCGCTCCTGCCATCCCGTGCGAGCAATGGGCCAGAAGGAATAGAAAAAAGTGGACACAACAATTGAAGCGTTGTACGGCTGGTCAAGTCCCATAAAGGAAAATTGCTATTCGGCACTTCAGGAGCTATAAATCACGCCGTGAAAAGTCTCCATAAACCGATTCTGTGTACCATCCTTACGCTGCTGGCGTGCCTGTGCATGCCCGGCTGCACGATCACCAGTGATGGCGTGCAGCAGGCAGAAGTGCCTCTTGAAGAGGTCTTTCCTCCGTCCAAGGCAGTTGCCAGCTACCGTCAGATTGCCAAGCCCGGCAAGATGAGCGATGCCGACCTGGAAGCCCAGATCGGTGGCAAACAGAAGCTCGCCATTCTGAAAAAATGGGGCACTCTGTCGACGCTGGTGGCCGAATATGGCATCCCCAACCGCCCGCCGGCGGCACGCGTCTCAGTCAGTGAAATGTCCAGCAAGCAGAACGCATATGGCGCATATACAAACCTCCGACCGGGGCTTCTGCCTGAAGGCAGTTACGTGAAAATTGGCGTGCACGGAACGGTCGACGGCGAGCGCATGATCATCGTCCAGGACCGTTTCCTGATTCTCATTCGCGATCTGACTGGAAATCCCGATCCCGCGCGCCGCACCATGCTGATTAACTTTGGCCGCGCGATCTCTGATCGCATCCCACGCGACATCACGGACATCAATCTCGTCGGCTACCTGCCGTATGAAGGTCGCGTTCCAGCGACCGAACGCCTGGACAAAGAAGATCCGTTGGGGCTGGGGCTGTTTAAGGCCGGCGGTGTCACGGCGTTGTACCGCGTAGAGAACCGCGAATGCAAAATGTTCCTCGCCGAAACCGGCGATGGCATGAGCCTGAAAGGCCTGCTGAAAGACGTGAAAACAGCGATGGAAAAAGAAGGCCCCATCGGCGAGCTGGCGATCGGCACCGAAGGATACCAGGGCCGCTTGTTCAAAAACCAGGCGATGGTCGCCATCCGCGAGCAGGTTCTGTTTGGCTGTTACGGCACTATGACTGAGAAGGAAATGAAAAACATCATGGCCGCTGTAGACCGGCGCGTGAAGCCCTACACAGCTCCGAAGATCCGAGACCGCAAGGCAGAAGAGGAAGAAGAGAAGAAAGGCGGCGCGCCCGGACGTTAACGCCCCTCTCCCCTCTGGTCCTCCGGGACAGGGCCGAGCGAGCGCAGCGAGACCCGGGTGAGGGGTAACCGTTTCTTGCAAGGCAGGCGTCACCCCTTACCCCGCACTCGCTCTGCTCGTGTCCGCCCTTACCCACGGAGTGGATAGGGAAAATTGCCGGCCTGGTACTCATGCATGCGCGCGCTCACAATTATTCAGGCTGATTTCCATCGTCATTGGGGCGGGCAGGCCGAAGTCGTTCTGGCACTGAGTAAAGCGCTCGCGGCGCGAAGTCACCGCATCACCATCGCTTGCCCGCCGACGAAAGTAACTGCCGGAAAAACCGAAGAGAGCGACCTCTCCGCGCGCGCCAGAGAAGCTGGAATCCCCGTCTTTTCTGAGTGTAACTTTACCAAGGGCTTCAAGCCGCTTTCGCTGCTGCGCGATGTCCGACGGCTCGGGTCGCTGCTGCAGAAGGAGAAGCCGGACATCTACCACTGCCACGGCTCACAGGATCACTGGATCGGCGCGCTGGCGATTCGCAAATTCAGCCCCACGACCAAGCTGATCCGCACGCGGCATAACATCTATCCCATTCACAATCATGCGGCCAACCGCTGGCTCTTCCGCAAAAAGACCGCGCAGGTCGTATGCATTTTTGGAGATCAGAAGAAGTTTTTCACCGATTGCGGTCTGCTCGAAGCCGAGCGCCTGGCCGTGCTGCATTCACCTCTGCCGCAGGAATTTGTATCCGCGCCGAGTGTCGAACGAGCGGTGCGGCGGGAGCTGAAGCTTTCGGACGCGACGCCGCTGGTCGGCTTCGTTGCGAACTTTCATCCCGACAAGGCGCCGCTCGATTTCGTCGCCACGGCCGCTCGCGTAATGAAATTGCACCGGGACGTTCACTTCGCCATGGCGGGCCACGGCCCGCTCGATGAACCAATCCGCGCCGAGCTCGCAAGACTGGATCTGGGCTCGCGTTTTCACATGCTGGGCTTCCGCAAAGACATGGTCAACGTGATGGCGAGCTTCGATCTGCTGGCGCTGACGTCCGTCACCCGCGAAGCAAGCTCAACCGTGCTCAAACAGGCAGGCGCCATGGGCGTGCCGGTCATCGCGACGGATGTTGGCGGCACGCGCGAAGTCGTGGACGATGGACGTACGGGAATCCTCGTGAAGCCCGGCGATGTCGATGCGCTTACCATGGCTGTGCTTGCGCTGCTGAATGATCCGGCGAAGTCGCGGGCGATGGGCGAAGCGGGCAGGAAAAAGGTGTTGAGCGAATTTACCGCCGCCGCGATTGCGGAGCGGACCGAGGCACTGTATTTTCAGGCGCTGGAAAAGAGATGACGTTGCTTCCCTCTCCCCTCCGGGGAGAGGGCGGACATGAGCGGAGCGAATGCCGGGTGAGGGGTAAGCGTTGACTGCACGCGACGGTCACCCTCACCCCGGACTCGCTTCGCTCGCTCAGCCCTCTCCCCAGAGGGGAGAGGGATGCAGCGCTACGAGGTAAATTAGTTGAGCATCGCACAAAAAATTCTGATCCTCGCGCTCGACAGCGTGAATCTCGAATCCATTCGCCCGCACCTGGATGGCGGACGCATGCCGAACTTAAAACACCTGATGAGCGGCGGCGTTGGCGGCATACTTCAATCCACGATCCCAGCGCACACGGCCGCGGCCTGGACGACGCTCTCGACAGGAAAGCACCCCGGCGTTCACGGCGTGATGAATTTCCGCCGCTTCGATCCGCGCGCGCAGGAAACACGCCTCAACACGACGGCCGACGTGCCGCACAAAACCATCTGGCAGCTCTTGGATGAAAGCGGCCTGCGCGTCGGTGTCGTCGGGCAGCCGCAGAGTTACCCCGCGCGGGAGCTCAAGCACGGCTTCGCCGTCACTGGATTCGAAACGCCGTCCACCGAAGCAGAATTCACCTGGCCCAAAGAGTTGAAAGCCGAGGTGCTCCAGCGTGTGCCGGATTTCAGCTTTAAATCCGAGCGCATCCGCGATCCAGGTGCCGGGAAGGATTGGACGCAGTGGGATGATTTCACGGCTGGGATGGACAGCCTGCAGGCCGAGCTCGAAAACTCGCACGCGCTCAACAAGTACCTGGCGACCTCGCGGCCATGGGACGTTCTGTTCCTCTATTACCAGCAGACCGATCCGCTGTTCCACAAGGCCTGGCGTTGGTGCGACCCGGAAACGCGCGACGAAGACGCGCGCCGCGCCTCGCGCATCGATAAATTCTTTGCACGCCTGGATGAGATGCTCGGCGAGATCCTCGCACTGCCGCAATCAGCGGGCGCACTCGTTTTCGGCTGCAGCGACCACGGCCACGGGCCGGTGCATGAACTGGTCCGCGTCAATGGCGTGCTGGCTGATCTGGGATTCCTGAAACGCGGCGGCATGCTCACGCAGGCCTCCGCTGCGATCAAGCGCGTCACGGGACAGCGTATCCAGAAGGGCCTGGGCATCGCCGTGGACTGGAAAAGTACGCGCGCCTACATGCCATTTGAAGCCATTGCCGGATTCATTTATTTCAACCGCACGGGCCGCGAGCCGCAGGGAATCGTCGGCGACAATGCGGATTCGCTCGCGCGCGAGATGATCGACGCGCTGAGCGCGCAGAAGAGCCCGCACTCCGGACGCGCCCTGTTCGATGGCATCAAGCCGCTGGCCGACGCCTATCCGCAGCGTGGCACGTTCGACTTTCCCGATCTCTTCGCGCTGCCGGCGCGGGGCGTCAATTTTGTTCGGAAGCTCTCCTTCGGCCCGTCGGTTGAAATCCCTGACGAAAATTACAAGGGCACACATCGTCCCGAAGGCTTCTTCGTGCTCAGCGGCGCAGGCGTCCGTAGCCTGGGGGTCCCGCCCATGCCGCCGTTCGGAAAAGAGCGCCCGCTCGAAGCCTCGATCGCAGATATTGCCCCAACCGTGCTTGCAGCGCTCGGCCATCCAGTCCCAGCGGATATGACCGGGCGCGTGCTCTCTGACTTCTTCACGAACGGTCTCACCGCCTCCAGTAGCGCCGCTTCATCGCAGCAGGCTCAGGGCGGGGCCGATGTCTATTCAGACGCCGAGAAAGCCCTGGTTGAGCAGCGTCTGGCTGATCTAGGCTACGTGGATTAGGCGCCAACCAGAGGCGCCGAGCCGTCTACAGGGACTTTACCCATTGCGCGTTGCCGCTAGTATTGTCGCCTTCAGAACGGGAGGACGACAGTGGCAGCCATGGAATCAGTACCTTTGACGGCGACAGAAATCGTCGCCGGCATCCGCGCAAAAACCTTCTCCGCCAGCGACGTCACGGAAGCGGCACTCAAACGCGCTGAAGCGCTCAACCCGAAGATCAAAGCGTTCAACACCATCCTCGGCGACATCGCGCGTGCAGCGGCTAAAAAAGTCGATGCTGACGTCGCCGCTGGAAAAGTCGGGAAGCTTGCGGGCGTTCCGATCGCGCTTAAAGACAACCTGTGCCTGAAAGGCACGCGCACCACCTGTTCGTCGAAGATTCTCGAGAATTACGTTCCGCCCTACACCGCCACGGCCGTGCAGCGACTGCTGGACGAGGGCGGCATTCCCATCGGCAAGACGAACCTCGACGAATTCGCCATGGGCAGCTCAACGGAAAATTCGGCTTTCGTGACCACGCGCAACCCGTGGAACACCGAGTGCGTCCCCGGCGGCTCCTCCGGCGGCTCAGCGGCCGCGGTTGCTGCAGCCATTGCGCCGGTCTCGCTGGGTTCTGACACGGGCGGCTCGATCCGCCAGCCAGCCTCGCTGTGCGGCATCAGTGGATTCAAACCGACTTACGGCCGCATCTCGCGCTACGGCCTTATCGCCTTCGCCAGTTCGCTCGACCAGATCGGTCCGTTCACGCGCAGCGTTGAAGATGCGGCACTCGTGACGGCGGTCATGAGCGGCAAAGACGATTTCGATGCCACCAGCGCCGAAATCCCGGTGCCGCAGGAACTCTATTCGCTTCGCGCGCCGGAGAGCCTGAAAGGCGTGAAGCTGGGCATCCCCAAAGAGTACTTCATCGCCGGCACGGATCCGCAGGTCGATAAGGCCATTCGCGCGACAATCGATGAATACCGCGCGATGGGGGCCGAGACGGTCGACATTTCATTGCCGAACTCTGAGCATGCCGTCGCTGTTTACTACATCGTGGCAACGGCAGAAGCATCGTCGAACCTGGCGCGCTTCGATGGCGTGCATTACGGGCACCGCACGAAGGAAAAGGTGAACCTTGTCGATCTCTATTCCAAGTCTCGCGCAGAAGGTTTTGGCGCTGAGGTGAAGCGGCGCATCATGCTCGGAACGTACGCGCTTTCCAGCGGCTATTACGATGCCTATTACCTGAAGGCGCAGAAAGTCCGCGCGCTGGTACGCAACGACTTCCTGGAAGCGTTCAAGAAGTGCGACGCGATCATCTGTCCGACGTCGCCGACGGCCGCGTTTAAGATCGGAGAGAAATCGTCGGATCCGCTCTCGATGTATCTTTCCGACATTTTCACGATTTCCGCGAATCTGGCGGCGATCCCTGGCATTTCAATTCCCTGCGGCTTTACGACCAGCGGGTTGCCAATCGGCGTGCAGCTGATGGGCAAGGACTTTGACGAAAGCGGGCTGCTGAAAATTGCAATGGCGTACCAGGCCCGCACGAAGCATCATCTGGCTGTTCCGAAACTGTAAAGGCCGAATTGCTGGAAACCCGGGGACAGCGCGCGAATCGATGTCATCATCTGCTGAAACAGCCACCTGTGCGTGCGGCCAGGTTCTTTTTGACGTCGCAGACCGCAAGGCCGGCGACACGATTAAATGCCCCTGGTGCAGCAAGGAATATCGTTTTCTAGGCGGTACACGCATTGAGCCGCTTACAAACTCGAACAAGCCCATGATCGTGATGGAGGGCTCTGAGGAAGTCTTCAAGTTCGACGCGCCCGAGAAATCGCCCACCCAGAAAGTTAAAGCACTCTCCACGCGCGGCCGCAGGCAGGTTTCCGTGCGCCAGTCCGCGCCGGCGACAGGCGAAAACAACAGCGAGTCAACCGCGAAGAAGAAGAAGCCCATGCCCGAGGCGCCCGGCGGCGTGCTGCCGATGGTCGGCTTCATGGGGGGCGGCTTTCTGGTCGCGGCACTGATTCTCGCTTTCCTGTTTCCTGAGAACAGCGAAAAGGTCCGCATGGCGCCGTGGGGCGGTGAGCTGGGGTTGCCCTCGCCCTGGCCGGATCTGATCGCCTTTACACTCGGCCAGATCCTGGCGTTTGTTGCGTGGGCTTTCTATGTCTACCGGCTGCATTTGAAACAGAAAGCCGCCGCCCTCGAGATGGCTGCGAACCCCGAAGCGGCTCAGAACAAAACATCCACGCGGCAGAAGCCGGAGCCGCGGCGCAAGAAGAGCTCTGATGACGATGACGATGCCGGCGACGAGGACTGACGCGGCCGTTTGAACCGGCGCGGAAAAGGACTTTAGCTGCAGTAAGCTGACATTATGAATTCACAGAACGAGAAAACCGCACCCCGCGTCGTTGTCGCATGTGCAACCTTCAAGGGAACGCTCTCCTCCAAAGCCGCCGGGGAAGCCATCGCGCGCGGGCTGCATGCAAGTGGAGCGTCCACGAGCATCGTGGTGCTTGCCGACGGCGGCGAGGGCCTGGTGGACGCGCTCGCTTCGCAGGTTCCCGGAGCCCTGCGCGTCGGAGCGGCTGCGCGCGGCCCGCTGCAGGCGCCGCGCACGGCAGCGTTTGCGATTCTGCCCAAAGTCGTGGAAGGCAAGGGCGAGCTCGCGGTCATCGAGATGGCCGCCTCGAGCGGGCTCAATCTCATCAGTGACGCCGAGCGCGATCCCAAACTCACGACATCGCTCGGAGTGGGAGATCAGATTCTCGCAGCGCTCGAACATGAAACCAGCGGGATGCGAATTCTCCTGGGCCTCGGCGGCAGCGCAACCAACGACGGCGGCGCTGGAATGGCGCAGGCGCTCGGCGTGCGCTTCCTCGATGTTGCCGGAAAAGAACTCGAATCCGGCGGCGCGGCGCTCGCCCGTCTGGCGCACATCGACATCTCGAAAATGAATACCCGCGCCAGAACCGTTCCGGTCACTGTTGCGTGCGACGTGCGAAATCCATTGTGCGGACCCGAGGGCGCCACGTACGTCTTTGGACGCCAGAAGGGCGCGACACCGGACGATCAGAAAATCCTCGATGCAGCGCTGGCGCATTATGCGGAGATCATCAAGAAAGATCTGGGCAAAGATGTGGCGACGATTCCGGGTGCCGGTGCGGCAGGCGGGCTGGGCGCCGGCTGTCTGGCGTTTCTGAACGCGACGTTAAAGCCCGGCATCGAGCTGGTTCTCGACACACTGAAATTCGATGCTGCACTCGCCGGCGCGTCGCTGGTGATCACCGGTGAAGGCATGCTGGACGATCAGACATTAATGGGCAAGGCGCCGGCTGGAGTTGCCGGGCGCGCGGCGCGGCAGGGAATCCGCTGCATTGCCATTGGCGGCGGCATCGACCGCCAGCACGAAGCGGCGCTGAAAAAAACTTTCTCTCGTCTGGAATCGCTCAGCGATTTTGCAGGCTCGAAAGAAGCGGCGATGTTCGAGCCGGCGCGCTGGCTGGAAAATCTGGCTAAAACGCGGCTGCCTGAATGGCTTCAATAAGGCGGCCAACGATCGCCTCAGCACCCGTCACTGCATCATTTCAAACATGAGGCGGTAGCGTCCGATCGCCTCGGCCGCGGCTTCGTCGCGCGCGTTGCGCGCGGTGTCGAGCGCGCGCTTGAAAGCGGCCAGCGCCTCAACGGGGCGGCCCTGAAAAAGATAAACGCGGCCCAGGCTCAGACGCAGATGCGCGCAGCGGCTTGAATCCAGCCCCTTGTCCTTATCGGCGTGAAACAGGACCCGTATCAGCAGCGGTTCGGCATCGTTGTAATACTCCTGAAGATTCTGCAAACAGCGTTCGAGCTGTTCGCATTCGTGCGGCTGCAGCGGCAGCGGCTCGCCACGTTCAAAGTTCAGCTTTTTAAAGCGCCCGGATATGGACTTCACCATCGTCACCCCATCTCGCCACAACAGAGCGGTGCCGGCAAGGCTCCGCCCTGTGCTTATGCTGCGAATCTTCTCTGGATGTGACGTAGACTTGCTCGCGGGCTGCGCGCCTACAACTTTCCGGTCAAGCGGACGCGACAGTTAACGCCGTTCGCGGCGCTCGGCCAGAACCTCGCGCAAGGCTGCCTTGTTTCGAGCCAGGGCGACGGAGCCTTTCTCGAAATCGCGGATCCATTCACGGAACGCGCGGACGGCTTCCGGCATCTTCTCGTGAATTTTCTTGATGTCGCGCGCCTTCCGGCCGTACTTGTCGGCGAAATCTTTTGTGTTCCGGTCGCCTTTGGCAGCGAGGAATTCAACGTACTCGCGCAGCATTTCTGGATCTTCTTCAGCAACCCCTGCCAGTTCGTCGCGCAGGCGCGGGAACTGCGCGAACACGTTATGCAGTTTCTTGCGCGCTTCAGGATGTTCTTCAGCCCAGCGCGAACCCTCCCCCGCCGGCAGCGCAACAGAAAGTGCGGCACTCAGGAGTAACACAATGAAAGTTGTTCGTGTCATGCAGATTGCCCCATGGACGCGTAATGTGGACAGGGGCTGTATCGTCAATCAGGGCACCTGGCTTGAACCCCGCGATCAGGCTTGCGAACCGCGCTCGATCATCCAGCCGAGCGTGAAGACCATGCCGCCGACTCCCAGCAGCAGCATCTCTTTGCCCATGCTCGCCTGCCCGTCGCTGGTCAGTCCCAGACCTGCGAGAAGCGCCGCGAAGACGATCACCAGGCCGATTAGTTCAAGACATTTGCCTGCTGCATACCTCATGGCATTCAGTGTCAATTTCCGCGGCGCCGATGCAAGTCCCTTTAGCGCCTCAGGGCTTCACTTTTCCTTCGATGTACTGCAGCGCTTTTTTCCAGACCAGCACGCCGATTTTCTTTCCGAGGGCGCGGCCCTGCAGGTCGCCGTCTTTGAAATGGATGCCGCCATACCGGCGTGACATCCCGGCATCGTTGGCCGCGTCGGTAAAGCGCTTCCAGGTGAACGTGACCTCCTGCGACGGAGTTCCGGGCTCGATCAGCGACGATCCTGCCGGCACAACCACACTGAAGCCGAAGTTGTCCTTGCGCGTAAACGAGCGCAGGATCTGCGCGGCGGCGGCGCTGAAGGTGCTGTGACCGGAAACGTATTCGCCAAACGGCGGGGTGGCAATGTAGCTCTGCCAGCTTTCACCGCTGATCGTCTGCGTCCCCTGCCCCGGCCCGGCCCACGCCTGCACGCTCTGACCTTTGTACAGGTGGCGGATGGCGCTGATCGGCCGCACAGAGTCATAGTGACGCTTACAATCCCACACTTCTATGCCCGCATCGAAAACCGCATTGCCGAGCGCGAAGAAGAGCTTCACGTCTTCATCCAGCGAGTGCTGATCGCGCTGCGAAACGAACTGCGCGATGCGGAACCAGTGACCCGGCGGCGTGTCCGTGCCCGCTCCGTCGGCCCAGTACTCCGCCATTGTTTTGGTGGTGTCGTTCAATGCCGCGGACAGCTCGAGAACTTCCTTCGCCTGCTTCTTGTACGCATTCCCGGGCGTTCGTGCCGGCGGCTTGGGCATCATTTTCTGACGCGTCGTGCCTGTGCCGATTGCGAATGGAGTCACCCTTCCCCAATGCGGCACCAGGAAGGTCTGGACCTGACCGTTAGCAAGCCGCAGCGGCTGCCACAGGTTCGGATCCTTCAGCTCGTCGGGCGTGTTAACGCTCCCGTAGCCGGTGTAATCGCTGTAAGCGCCCGGACTAAGATCGCCGAGCTGATTGGAGCCGTCGCTGTGCCGGAAGGCAATCAGCGCTGCAGCGGCCGCGTTGCCAACTCCCGCCGGCGTGGACGGATCGGTGCTCGTGTTCGAAGGCTCAAGCGCTTCACTTGCCGCCAGTGAATCAAAGAGAATCTGTTGTGTCGGGAATAAATCGACGAGCGTGCGGTACGCGGCATAGCCGACGGCCGTCTGCTTGTTCAGAACGGTGCGCTCCGCTTCGGAGCGGCGCAGCGATGCCCCGAGCTGCGTGCCGAGCGCCACGGGATCGTACGCTGCCCAGGCATCGAACATAGCGGTGTGAACAATGGCCAGCGCACGTGAAGAGACCGGAGGCGACACTTTTGTGTTCTTCACCGCCTGCAGCAGGGCATTGTTCCACTTGATCACCGCGTTTGCATCTGTGGCCGCGGCTACACCGGTGGCCGTAAACGTAATGGCTGTCAGCCCAGACGTGCTCGCGGAAATCGTGTTCGTTCCGGGAACGGGTCCTAGCGTCCAGCTGCCGAGCGTCACGATGCCGTTGGCGTCCGTAACCTGCTCGGCGCCGGTGATCGAACCTCCGCCAGTGACATCGCCAAACGTGACGCTCACACCCTGCACGCCGATGTTGTTGGCGTCGCGCACGGCCGCGCAGACGACATCCGAAACGGGTGTGCCCACTGCGGCTGTCTGGAAATTTCCTGCCGCAACCACAAGCTTCGCCGGCGCGCCCGCAACCGCTGTGGCGGTGAACGTCACCGATGGCAGACCCGCGCCGCTGGCAGTGAGCGTGTTGCGCCCTAACGTCCTGCCGAGTGTCCAGGAACCCGGCGCCGCAACGCCATCGGCATTCGTCTTCGAACTGGAGCCGGTAATGCTTCCGCCGCCGCTGATACCGCCCCACTCCACCGCAACATCAAGAACCGGATTGCCATGCACATCTTTCACCGAAACAGAAGGCAGAATGGGAACTGGTCCTCCAGCGGGCGCGCTCTGATTATCACCTGAGAGCGCGGTCATCTGCGTCGCCGCTCCGGCAAGTCCCGTGGCGGTGAACAACACATCGTTGAGTCCGGCGCTTTGGGCGGTAATGGTATTAGTTCCAGCGGCAGTGCCCAACGTCCAGCTGCCCAGAGTGGCAATGCCGCGCGTATCGGTAATCTGCGTCTCGCCCGTGATGCTCCCGCCGCCAGTGATCAGCCCCCACGTGACGCTGACACCCGAAACAGCCGCGCCATTCGCGTCCCGGACGATCACACAAACAACCGTGGGAACGGAAGTGCCGACGGTGACGCTCTGATTGTTTCCTGAAGCAATAGACATCTGCGTGGCAGGCCCGGCGGCTGAGACGCCCACAGCAATACCAAATAAGAACAATGCGGCTATGAATGGATGAACTCGCATGCTTTCTCCACAAGAAACTCGATGTATTAGACGGCCTCAGCGTTCGTGTTGCAAAGCACCTTCAATGCCGATTTAAGTCCGTCTCAATCGTGATTCGAAGAGTGTAGTGGACTTCTTCAAAAATTGAATCTGTAACAGAGCACGCGCTGATTAAATAGTCACGCTGCCCTCAACCGCAGTAAAGGCGGCAACGCAAGAAAAAACTCCCCGCATCTGCGGAGAGTTTTCTGAGAAATTCGGGCTGCTACTGTATTTTTGTGGCGGCGCTTACTTGCCCATGAGAAGGCGGACGATGTAGCGTTCGAGCTCTTCGTAGTCGCGCTCGTTGCGGCACTGAGCCACCTTGTCGCCATCGACTTTCTGAACAATTTCGCACAGATCCTTGAAGAACTGCAGCGAGTTCGACAGATGCTTCATCGACGCATCCTGCTTCTGCGTGCGCATCGCCTTGACGTCGAGCCCGACGTATTCGCCCTTCTGTCCGAAACCGCCGCGCGCGAGCACCCACACCTGGTTGAAGGCACGGCGAATATTGACGGCGCCGAAGGACTTGTCCTGATCGTACTTGAGGCCGTCCTGATCGTTGAGATGCACGCCCCAGAGCTTGCCGAGCGCCATGCAGAGGGCCATGTCGTCGGAAGCGTCCACGCCGAGCAGCAGCGAGTGCGCCGATTCGATCAGCACGCCCACGCGCTTGGGATCTTTGGTCTGCGCGCCCACGGCGAGGAAGTGTCCGGGCGTGGGCAGGTAGGCCGCGTCAGTCGGTTCATTCGGCTTCATCTCGCCGAGGAGAAGTATGGAGCTGTCGTAATCGAGCAGCGTGTTGAGGTATTCGCTATAACGCTTATAGCTCTCAAACGGATCCTTGGCTTCGCGAATGTATGTGCCTTCGCGCGCCGGCCAGAGCACGATCTTCTTCGTGCCGAGTTCCAGCGCAATATCGATGGCGCGCTTGCTGCGGTCGATCGCGTACTTGCGGCACTTGGGGTCGTTGGCCGTCCAGCCACCATCGACCGTGTTGGGATGCTCCCACAGGCGCGGTGCCACGAACTCGGCTTCCATGCCCAGGTCCTTAAGCTGCTTCTTCATGGCCTTCACGGCCTTGGTGGTCTCAGCCGGGTTCAGTTCCGCCGAGCAGACGTCGTCATCGTGGAACTGAATGGCGTCGAAGCCGATCTCCTTAAAGATCTCCATCTTGTGCGCCCACGAAAACTCTTCACGCACGGGCGGGCCGAAGGGATCGGCGCCTGGATGCAGATTCCACGGACCGACCGAGAAACGGAACTGGGCTTTGCCAACCTTGATCACTGACATGCAATGTCTCCTTTAAAGTATGTTTGCTGAAACTGTGCTTCAATGTTTGTTGTGACGGGTGGCGGGTGACGAGTGACGAACAGCGCCGCGCGAGCGGTGTTCTCCCTCGTCACACGTCACTCGTCACCCGTCACGTTTCGCCATCTCCGGCCACAAAATCTCCACATGAACGTTATTGAACTCGGGATCATCGAGATCGCCGGCGTGGCGGCAGACCATGCCATCAGGCAGGCCGCGCATTTTAATTTTTTGTCCATCCGGAATGATCTGCCCCAATGCCTGAAGATGCACAAACCGGTTGCAGAGTTCGGCACAACATTCCTGGTAAGCTGGATTGACGCTGCGGATGCTCAAGTCAGGCCGGCCGAACTTGCGCATTCCCCGCGTGTGCAGCCAAACCGTGCCGTCCGTGGTTTCCTCATCCGAAATGAGGATGACGGTGTGCTCGTTCGGCCGCGGCTCGCCGTGCTCAAAGAGCCGCTCGCGCCACTCGTCTGGATTCCACCAGCGCAGGATCTGCGAATCTTCGAGCGCCACGCCGCCCTGATCGAGAAGACAGGTGAGCACGCCGACGGTGTCCTGCATGTATTTCAAATTCGGCGGATCGACCACACAGCCGCGCACCAGTACGCATTCCGGCGAATCGTGCACAGCCTCCTCCAAGCCGGCCTGTTCCAGGTATTTTGCGAACGGCCCGCCGGTAAACGCATTGAACACATTCGGGTGCTTCTCGCGCGTGAAATGCGAAAGTGTCACGCCTTCAGGCGCGCCGTCGGAACGGTATTTCTTGCGTGACAGCGCGAACGGCTGCTCGAACTCGCCGAAGACGACGTAGAGCAGGAAAGCATCGCCGCCGCCAGGCTGAAAGTTGGGGCGTGTCCAGGCATCGTAGTCTTCGCTCATAGGCAACACCTCGAATTATTCACCACAGAGAGCACAGAGGACACAGAGGCAATCATTTGTTTTATCGCAAACAACCGCCACGCGTAAGTTTTAAAGCGGCTTCTAAATTCCCGTCCCACCGTCTCCGTATTCTCTGTGATCTCTGTGATGAAAAACGCCTCACACCTCCAGGACCACCACCGAATTCTCTTTCTGCGATTTGAGTGCTGCCGTAAAGAGCTTGTGGCTGAGCACCGTCTCCTGCGGCGTCGCGCAGCCGAAGTGAACAGCTTTGGCACCTTCGCTCAGTTCCAGGCAGAAGGCGGCCCACATCTGCAGGATCGCATCGGTGAATCCGAATTCAAAAATGTGCCCGGTGATGGTCTTGAAAAGCGGCGTGTAGCCCAGGTCTTCGCTCATCCACGCCTGCCTGCCGCCGGGCGAGTAATCCATCCAGCGCAGCGTTTTGGGATTCTGCGTCGAGAACTCCATTGAGAGCTTCGTGCCGCGCACTTTTAGAAACCAGGTATCCGTATCGCCCGGCGAAATGCGCTTGGTTGTGATGGTGATCGGGAACGTCTGACCGTTGCTTTTCGCATTGCACAGCAGCGTCGCATTGTCCCACGTTTCGCACGGCTCCATCTTGCCGTCCTTGCCTGGGCGCTCCCTCACGATCTTGCTAAGGCACGCGCGCACGTCCTGCGGAATCCAGCCCAGGCGCAGCGGTACATGCAATGTGTGCATGCCCAGATCGCCCATGCAGCCGTACTCGCCGTTGAAGCGGATCATGCGCTTCCAATTGATCGGCTTGGTCGGGTCGAGGTCGGACGAATGATGGAAGCCCGATTCAACTTCAAGAATCGTGCCGAAGCGATTTTCCTTGGCCGCCGCAATGATCTTCTGCACCGCTGGAAAAAAAGGGAATTCCGACGAGCAGCGCACGAACACGTTCGGGTTTTTCTGAATGGCTTTGAGGATGCGCTCGTTGGCCGGCGCATCGATGCCGAACGGTTTTTCGCCGAGCAGATGCTTGCCCGCATTGATGATGTCTTCGTAGATCTCCGCGTGCAGATTGTGCGGGACGGCGCAGTAGATCGCGTCGACATCCTTCCGCGCGAGCAATTCCTTGTGCTCGCCCGTGTAGAACGTAATGCTCGGGAAGTTCTTCTTGTACCAGCCAAACAGGTCGGCGTTCTTGTCGCAGATGCCCACGATCTCCGGCCGCACATCCACGTCCAGCAGATGGCACCAGCGCGCCGCCGCCGAGGCGAATTCTCGGCCCATCAGACCGCAACCGATAATTCCGAAACGAATCGTTTTCATGCTGAGTCCTTTTTCACTACTTCAACACGGAGTCACGAAGAGCACGGAGGACACGGAGAACAAAAACTTTCTTATTTTACTCCGTGCTCTCCGTGTCCTCCGTGGCTCCGTGTTGAAGTCGTTTGTTTGTTTACTTTCCGCCCACAATCTTCAACGCTTCCTGCACCGTCGCGCCGCGGTGAACGATCGCCATGAACGCTTCGGTCATGCCCTTTGGATTGGGATGCTGGATTACGTTGCGGCCGTAGACGATTCCGCTCGCGCCTTGTTTCATTAGATCGACTGTGCGCTGGAAAATTTCTGCATCCGGCGCGCGGCCGCCACCGCGCGGCAGCACGGGCACGCCTGCCGTCTCGATAACTTTGTGGTACTCGTTAACATCATCGCACGGATCGGCCTTAATAATGTCGGCGCCCAGTTCGCGTGCCTGGCGCACGAGCGGCAGAATCTTCTTGATGTCGCCGTCGACCATGTAGCCGCCCTTCTTGTCGTTGGGCTGCATCACGAGCGGCTCGATCATCAGCGGCATGCCGTAGCGTTCGCACTGCGGCTTGAGTTTCAGCGCATTATCGATGCACGCGGCGTAAAGCTCAGGCTGCTCGGGCAAAAGCAGGAGATTGACGACGACGCACGCCGCGTCCAGGCGCAGCGCCTGCTCGACAGGGTCCTCAATCATGCGGCTGATGAGGTAGCGAGGCAGCTTCGCGCCGTAAACGTTTGCAACGTCGGTGCGCAAGACCAGCGATGGCTTCTGTTTTCCGGGAATGCGCTGCAGAATTTCGGCCTGGCCAACGGTGAGCTGAATGGCATCCGGATTGGCCGCGACGATCGTCTCGATCGCCTGCTGCATGTTTTCGATGCCGGCCAGAAATGAGAGCTCGTTGAAGAAGCCGTGGTCGATCGCCACGTCGAAGCATTTTCCGGACGAGGCGAAGAGCCGGTTGAAGCGCGCTTTCCAGTTACCCATTTTTCAATCCCCCAGTTCAATCAGTAAAGCATGTCATGACAAGTTGTAAAGTTCGAGCTTTTCATGTAACGCGACCTTTCAAGTCGCGAGTCGCCGCGCGAAAAGCGGCGTTACATTTTTGCGTTAGACAGCCGTGACTTGCAGCGGCTGGGCCACGATGACGGGTGTCTCGGGGACGCCGATGGCGCCGCCGACGTTGCTGTTCTGCGGCGGAATGTTCTGCTCGAGAACAAATGGGCCCTGTGCGACGTAAAGATCCACCTGCAGCGCATTGTTTGCACGCGTGGGCGTGATCACGTTGCCGCTGCCCAGACGCTGGATCAGCGACATCGAGCGGACCACACGCAACAGCGGAACGCCCGGTTTGATGTTCAGGGCCTGAGCGACGGGAAGCGGAGCAGCCGTGCCGCTGAAGCGCTGGCGGCCGCCATCGACGCGCAGCTTGAACTGCTCGGCCAGCGTATGAAAGAGCGAGCGGTTGTTCAGGTCCATGCGCTCGAGATTGGGCACGAGCGAAGCATGAATCCACGTGTATTCGAAGAACGTCGGCACGCCGTTGACACGGCGCATGCGTTCGAGCTTCACCCAGCCGCCGGCCGGATCGCTTCCTTCAGCCAGCAGACACGTGGGCACGCGTTCGACCGATAGCACGCGCGTTTCGACTTTCAGCTTTTGCGCGGCGAACGCGTCGCTAGTCCCGGTCAGAGAGAACAGGCCGATCGGCAGCGGTGGTTCGGTGACGAATGCGCCCTTGCCGCGATGCTTGTGTACGAGGCCCTCGCGCACGAGGCCTTCCAGCGCCTGGCGCACGGTTGGGCGCGTGACGCCGTAGGTGCGGCAGAGTTCGTGTTCGCTCGGCAGCTTTCCGCCGACGTTGTAAACCTTGCGGGCGATTTCAGCGCGCAGGATATCCTGAAGCTGGTGATAGAGAGGAACCGGAGACGACATGTCGAGTTGCATAGCTGGCGACCTCCCGCGTCGAACACTCCCGCTTTAGTCTGCCGTCCCCGCCCTTGTGCGGAAGAGGCCGGCGCAGGACGGGAAAACCTGACGCCGATGGCTGAGCTCGCTATTGAATACACCGGATCCTGTCATGTTGTCATGACAAGTCAATCTTTTTTTAGCGAAAATATTTGGGAAGCACTGAGGAGTTGTCTGGCGGGCTCTGCTTTCATAGGAGAATACACCGCTTGTGACGCATATGTGACCTAAAAGAAAAATATTGAAAAGCAGCGCTGCTTAAGGTCGTGATGCCTCACCGCCTAAGTCCAGTGTTCTTTACTTTCAAGTGAAACTAGACCGAGCGGTCAGGCTCCTCGGAAATCGAGAACGCAATAACCTGGCAGGTGAAGAATCGAAATTAGAGATTTAGATGTGCAAAGTTCGGGTATACTTCAGCTATGGTAAGCCGATGGTCATCGAACAACGTACTGGACGTCATGGTGACTGATCCTATGAGCGGAAAGACCACCGGACTCGCCGCTACGGCACGCCGCGCGTTGCAGGCCATCCGCCGTTCGCGCGTGCCGTACTGCGTAATTGGAGCGACTGCTCTCGCCGTACGCGGATTGCCTCGAATGACGCGGGACATTGATCTGACAGTGACTACCGAGCACGGGTTGGCGGCAATTGAAGCCTTAAAAAAAGCAGGGTTCGAAACACTCTCTGCAGATTCTGAAGGTGACGACCCGATGGTCATATTCCGCGACCGCAAGACGGGAGTAGAAGTCGATTTACTCATCGCCGCCGGCAATCCCGAAGCACTCGCAATCGAAGAAGCCGGACGAAAAAGCGTGTTCGGCACATCCGCGCGCGTCGCAACGCTTGAACATCTTCTACTGCTGTATCTCTATTCCAATCAGCCGCGGCATCTGGGTGATTTTGCATCAATCGTGCAGTCCGGACGGGCTGATCTGGTCAGCGCCGAACGCCAACTGTTCGAAATGCATCCTGAAATGTGCCCGGCATTCCGCCAACGGGTGCAGGCAGCACTTCATCCCGCGTCCTCGCCGCCAAAGCCCCGGCACAAACGCTAACGTGCTGCATTCTTCCCCCCATCTTTAATACGGCGCATAGATTTCTGCATTATTCCCCGCAGATTTTTCGTCTGACCCTTAGCAGACCTGGAGATTCAAACTATGAAAATGATCACGCTGCTGTGCGCTCTGCTTGTCGGGCTTACGCTTCACGCCGGCGATCCTGCGAAAAAAGGAGGCAAGCGCGAGGGCGGTAATCCGGAAAAAGAACATCGCAAGCACGAAGAAATGCTCAAGCGTTTCGATAAGGATGGCGATGGCAAATTGAGTGAAGAAGAAAAGCGCGCCGCCATGGAAGCGATGGGCAAGCATCGCGAAGGCGGCGAAGCCAACCACAAAGCCGAAATCATCAAGCGCTTCGACAAAGATGGCGATGGCACGCTGAACGAAGAAGAAAAGCGTGCCGCGATGGAAGCCATGGGCCGCCACAAAGGGGAAGCAAAACGCGAGGCCAAGCGTCAGAAATAAACGTCGCAGCGGTGAGCATGAAAGCTGCAGGCGGCTCCACGAGAGTCGCCTGTTTTTTTGTTCCATCGTTTTGTGCAAAAGAGCAGCGAGGCAATTTCCCGCGCTCACTTCAACTGCTTCAAAAACTCCGCAATCCTGGCGCGCCAGGCGGGTGTGAGGGCCGCGACGGGCGTGTCCAGACCGGCACCGACCAGCGCGCCGGCGTCAGGTGCGCTCATGTTCTTGATACTTGGAAATTCCGGAATCGATTTACGCAGCGCATCCAGAAACGCCTGCGCTTCGCCGGATGCTTTCGCTTTCGCCGCATCGCCTTTGGCCGCGGCCAGCGCGGCTTCAAGCGTCAGGATGTAAGCGTAATCGGTGATGCCTTCCGACGCCGAAAGGAAACTCGACTTGAACGTAAATCCACCGGGAAATGTCGCATACGGCGCATGCAGCGTCTGATCGGCACAGCCGGTGAATGGCGTGTAACCGTCGAGTTCGCACGGGTAACCGTCGATCGGCGTCAGTCCATCTGACGCCCAGTGCCACTCCCAGCGCCCCACCGCACCCATGCGCCACGCGTAAAAGCCCCATGACAGCCGGTCCATGCCAGTGTTGTAAAACCAGAGCGTCTTCTGCGCTTCGCGCGTGCGCGCCAGGATCCGCTTCGACGCCTGCCATGCATGAATCGAGAGAATGTCGTGATGATCGACAAGCGAAATGTAATCCTTGCCGCTGTTACCATCTCCCATGGGCGTAACGAAGACGGGAATTGAGCACGCTTCCTTGATCCAGTCCGCGTACGTGTTGGTGTGCTCAAGATTGCGGTTCCATGGATTGGGATGCTCGCGCGGCTCGTCCACGCTTTCGAAAGCGACGGGCACTCCTGATTGCTGGATGTACGCGGCAAACTTTTTCACCGCGTCCTGATAGAGCGGCTTGAGTTCCTTTTTCTGAAACTCGATTCCCGGCTGCTGGTCGACTTGCGGGCTCAGGCCCAGCTTGCGCGCGATCGTGCGTGCCATGCTCAGCGTGCTGCCCATCGACTGCTGCTTCGGATGGCGGCCCAGGCCGACTTCTTTCGCAATATCGAAGAGCAGCGGATCGACTTTCAGGTTGACTGTGCCGTCTTTGTTGAGCGACTCCACGTTCCCGGTGCCGACGGTTGTGCCGGTGAAGCCGACTTCGCGCATGAAGCGGTGCTGTTCAACGAGCAGCTTGCGACGATCGAAGCCTTCCGGAAATTTCCACGGGCTGTAATACATGCCCAGGCTCAGCGGCAGAGTATCGAGCAGCTTGAACGGATAAACCTCGAGCTGGATTGGCAACTCCCGCGCGCCGCCGGACGCCGGCTTAAACGTCAGGGTGCCGCGGTACTGTCCGGCCGCAGCGTCCTCCGGAATTTCAAGCCAGAGCATGTACGACCAGGTCGTGCCTGCTTCAAAGCGAATCTTCGTCCACGGCAGCAGCGCCAGTTCATCGACGCTTGTGTCAGCCACGCGGTAATTCTGATAATACGTTCGAATTTTCTGCGCCGGAATGGTCGCCGGACCGGTGAGCGCGGAGAGCGTGATATCCCCTTCGCCGAGATCCTGAAACGCGGTGACGCAGATGCGCGCCGTCACTCGCTGTCCCGGCGCGCCTTTCCAATCAAGGCTTGCCGTCTTGCGCTCCTCCTCGCTGGGGGCCGACCAGGGACGAATCGTGTGGGTTGGAGCCGGAATCCACAGCGCATAGGCGCCGTCACCGGCCGCCGGTTTGGGAGCTTCGTGCGGATCGCTGTAGCGCCCGTTTTCAAAAAGCCGGATGCGCTGTTCGCGGATGGCGGCTGCCAGAGCTTTAAATTCAGCTTCTTTATCCGCAGGCATCGCGATCAGAGCAGCCAGGCGATGATTGCTGACCTGCACGCTCAGTTTTCCGCCCGCCGCTTTTGCTTTCACAACCTGTTCGGGCGCCACCGGCAGAACATAATCAAGCCACAGCGCATGCGGCCGCTGCGAAAATTGCGTGCGCAGATGGCGGAAGATGCCTTTCTCGCTGTAGAACTCGGCATCGCTCAGCTTCTCATCGCAGAGCGTCTGATCGCCGACCTTCAGCGTAAAAGGATTTCTGCGCGTGGCTTCGTTGAGCACTTTTCCGGCGCTGATCCACACGCAGTACTCACCGTCTGGCGCCGGGACATCGAAGGTAAACGCGGCACTGGATTCCAGTCCATCGCCCGTGAGTGGGTCCGGCCAGCCTTTGCCGGCCTCAACGACTTTCGTGCCTGTTAGTCCTGCAGACGCTGCGGCAATGGACTGAAAGCCCGCGACGAGAGTGCCTTTCGGCCCGAAGTCGTACGCCAGCACTCCGGCAGGCAACTCGAGTTTCATTTTCGGAACGGCGGCGTCTTCGCCGAGCAGGCGCAGGTTGTCGATCCAGAGAACGGTATCGCCGCCCTCTTTCGGCGGGGAGAAAATGAAACGCACACTCGTGAGCGCGTCTCGGCGGATCTTTTCAGCCGGTGTCAGCTCATGCCACTCGCGGCCTTCGGCTTTGTTGCGCTTGGCGCGGTCGATGCGCCAGAGCAGCGTGTTGCGTCCGGAATGAAGCTGCGTGTCCTCGAACGTGCAACGCGTCTGGTAATTCTTCGAATCGCGGTCCAGCAGTTCGAGCGAGAACGGAATCTTTTCGCTGCGCTCGGTAAAAACATCGAGCGCCACGTATTCATACTTGTCCCATCCTTTGACATACTCGCCGCGCAGCTGAAAGTTCGCCCAATCCTGGCCCGCCTTACCGATCAGGCGGCAGCAGTTCTTCCCGCGCGTGACGCCGTTGTCCTGAACGACGTCGACCTCTGTGTTCATCGCGAACTGCTTGACGGCCTCGACGTCAGCGCCGTTCTCGAAATCCAGGACGACGCGTGTCTCGTTCTTATCCTGCGCAACGAGGCTGGCGGTGATAAAAAAAATCAGAGCAACGATGGGAAAGTGCATGAAGCGGCCCTTTCTGCAGAGTGGCAGAATCCAATACACCAGCCCGTAGTAACATATGTGTGAAAAGAATGTTGCGTGGGTGTTGTGTTTTCCGGATAGGACAGGCAACCCCTCATCGCCTGCCTGATTTTCAGCCCCGATTCGGGGAATTCGTGCTACGATTCGAGCACATCTGATCGCAACGAGGTCGCTTTGATGCCGACGCCGCCTGACACGCCGAAAGAACGTTTTTCCGTATCATTGGCCCGCCGCTGGCGCGATGATAAATGGATCCTGGTCGCTGCAGTAATCTTCGTCGCCCTGCTGCTCAGCATAACCGGCGCATGGATTCATTGTGATCAGCACAAGCCCGGCGCACCGTGGTACGACAGATTCTATCTTGCGCTGCAGCTTTTTACGCTGAACGCAAACCTGGATGCCGGCGCAAAAAACGATTTCCTGATCATATCGCTGTTCTTAGCGCCATTCGCAACTGTCTTCACCGCGTTTGTCGCGCTCCTCTCCATGTATAACGAGCAGCTCCGTCTGCTTTTTGTGCGCTTCTGCTACTCCGACCACGCCATCATCTGCGGCAACAGCACCCTGGCTCTGGAACTGGTCCGCGATCTCGCGCTGCGCCAGCGCGTGGTCCTGATTCATGAGGATGAAGAGGACGATCTTATTCCCGTGGCACGCGACTACGGAGCCATCGTCATGATTGGCGACCCCGGCGATCGGCGCACGCTGCTGGCTGCCCGAGCCGATCGCGCCAGACAGTTGTTTGCGCTGCAGAAGGACGACCTGGCCAATCTCAAGATTGCAGATCGCGCGGCCGAAGCGCGTACGGGAACGGAAACACCGCTGCAGGTTTTTATTCACATCGGCAATCTGGCGCTTTGGGGCAACTGCTGTCGCCAGAAACCCGACAGCGAACGCGCGCGTTCCCTGAGCGTGCAGTACTTCAACATCTACGCCGCGTCGGCACGAGCGGCGCTCGCCGACATGCCGCTTGATCCCGAATACTACGGCGCACACGATCCGCGCACGGTCCACCTGGTGATCATTGGTTTCGGAGAAATGGGAGAGAGCATTGCCATACAGGCGCTGCAGCAGGGCCATTTCGCCAATCAGAAACCCATTCGCATCACGGTCATTGACAACGACCCCGAAAAGCAGAAAGAAAGTGCGTTCCGCTGGCGTTATCCGGTCGACAGAATTCCCTGCAGCCTGGAATTCATTAATTCCACGGCCGAGCGCCGGGAATTCCGGACGAAGATCGAGGAATGGTCCCGCGATCCGTTGCAGATTCTGGATATCGCCGTCTGCCTGGACGATGACAGCAAGTCGCTTGCGCTGGGCATGGAACTGGCCGAGGTCCTGAAACTGCAGAACGTTCCGGTTCGCGTGCGCACACGCCAGCCCGCTCCGCTGAGTTTCACGGCCAAACCCGCTGCAGCGAACCGCTCCGGCGGACTGTGCGTCTTTGGTGAGATCAAGCATGTCTGCACCGAAAAGAACGTGGTTCTCGGCGAACGCGATGTGCTCGCGAAAGAAATTCACGCACATTACGAGCAGGCTCGCGAAAAGAAGCTTGGGTCCTGGGAAAATCTCAATGAGGATATCCGCGACTCCAACCGCCAGCAGGCCGATCACATTGAAGTGAAGTTGCGCGCACTCAATTGCTATGCCGCCAGGCAGCCGGCTCATCCCGACGATCAGCTGATCGAATCGTTCAGCGAAGCGGATATTGAACCGCTGGCCATTGCTGAGCACCACCGATGGTGCGCACGGAGTTATTTTGCCGGATGGAAGCACGCGGAAATTGTGGACAAAGACAAGCGGCTCCACTGGTGCCTGGTTCCCTGGGAAGATTTGCCGAAACTTGAGCCAAAGGCTGTCGCTTCTGGAAAGAAAAAAGCCGAGGATCCGAGCTATCAGGAAAACGACCGCAATGCGGTGCGAACCATCCCGCTGCTGATGAAGAAGGTCGGGAAAAACATTTACCGCCGGGCATCGGTCCCCGCGAAACACGAAAGCCCGCCCGTCCTGCTGGCCAACTCGCCGTCGCCGGCAACATCAGGCGCGTCGTGAGCAGCGAGACCGCGGACTATCCTTCAGGTTCACAAACGTCTGTTCGAAGAGCCGCTTGTACGCGCCCGGGATAACCGGGGCTTCGCGGGGCGAACTGGGTCAGGCTGTCACAGAAGAAGGTTACGAATCTCCCTCGCCGCGCGCCTTCTGTCCTGCGGCGTTGAATTTGAATTCGGACGGAACAAGCACCTCAAAGCTGCGCGTGCCGATCTCCAGCCGCACCGGAATGTCCTTCTCGACGATGTCCGACGGATCGCCGTTGCCGATGACGCCGAGCTGATTAAAGCCCAGGCCGAGGTTGGCGTTTTTCACTTTAAGCGTGATCAGAACCGTGCCGGCCGGCTGCTTGCGGACATTCGCCTTCACCGTCCATTTTGCATTCGCGTCGGAATAATCGCGCAGTTTCAGGTCAAGCGTTCCCGTAAATCGCTGTCCCACGATTTCCACTGCGACGGGCGTATCTTTCCCGATCCCATCATCGCCAACGTTCACGCTGGCGTTCAGCGTCAGCGTATCTTTACTGTCCGCCAAGCGGTTCCAGCCGACTTTGTAATCAACAAAGCCATTGTAGAGCCCCGCCTGGTTTCCAGGCAGCACTTCGATGAGCCGCGTCACGGTGGTACTGACGCCCGCCGCGTCAGTGATCGTCAGCGTTACCGTGTAAGTGCCAGGCTGCTCGTAAATCTTAGAGATGACCTGCCCGCTGCCGTTGGGCGAACCATCACCAAAATTCCATTCGTACGACACAATCGCGTTCTCCGGATCGGTGCTGGTGCTCGCGTCGAACGTGAACGGCAGACTGCCGAACGCGACAACGTCACTTGTCGTCACCCTCCCTGTCGGGGCCTTGCTGACCTGAATGAGCACCGTCGCCGAAGCCATCCCGCCCGCCGCGTCGGTGACGGTCACCATCGCCGTGTAGCTGCCCACCGCCGCGTACGCGTGCGTGGCGTTCTGCTCGGTAGAGGTGGCGCCGTCGCCAAAGTCCCAGAGATACGTGAGTGTGTCGCCGTCGGGGTCGGTGCCTTGCGCTGAAAAGGTAATGTTCTGGCTGGGTGTGGCACCAGTAGGAGTAACTCCGGCTTGGAGGATAGGTGCGGAGTTCGGATCAAAAAGTTCGCAGGAGGCAAGGGGTATGGAAAAGAGTCCAATGCCACCAATAACAATGGCTGATCCGTTCGCGAGAAAGTTCGCGGTATGGGAAAAACGAGCAGTAGATAATGCAGAGGTGCCTGTAAAGGCGTCCACTGCAGGATCGTAAATCTCGCAGTTCGCGGTCGCGTCGCCATTACCAGAGAAATCACCACCCGCTATCATTACCTTTCCAGAATGCAAAAGGGTTGCAGTGTGTGACGAAGTTGCGAAGTTTAAACGTCCCGCTGGTCTCCATTGGGAAGTCGAAGGCGAGAATATCTCGCATTCAGCTGTCGCCGTCGGTACTTTGCCTCCTACTACAATCGCATCGCCGCTATTCAGAACTGTTAAAGTATGTCCAAAACGGCTCCGCTGCATGGCGCTAGTTACGGCCCACGTTCCTGATTGAGCATTGTAAAGTTCGCTCTCTGGCGAAAACATTCCGCCAACTACAAGAACGCTTCCGTCCGGAAGTAAGGCAGCACGACGTTGTTCACCGTGGTAGGCGGCTAAACTCCCAGTGGCGCTCCAGGAATTGCTGGTAGGCGAAAAGATTTCGCATTCCACGGAAGAATCCATTCCGGTCACAATCAGAGTACCGTCATTCAATAATGTCGCCGTGTGCTGCCTATGTTTAAAAAGCGGATTAGGGGTCGTATGCCAGACCGCGGTAGCAGGGTCGAACCGCTCCGCAGTTCCATAAGCGTCAAATGAATAACCACCAACAGTTAGGACTGTGCCATCAGATAATAGTGTTGAAGTGTGCGCGTCGCGCGCCTGATTCATATTCGGTAGACTACTCCATGTCTGAGTCGCGACATCGTAGAGTTCTACAGACGTAGACGGACCATTTCCCCCGGTCACCAGTACATTGCCGCTGTTTAGCACAACGCTTTGATGAGCGTAGCGCGCAACTGCCATCGCCCCCGTCGTGCTCCAGCTCGGATCGATTACGACTGGAAACTTCGCGCGGCTGAGGTCGCACGCGAGAGTCAGCCGCTCGCCGTCGAGCGAGAGCTTGAGCTGCTCGCCGGCGCGCAAAAGTTTGCCGGCGACGTCCTTGCCTTCGGGCGCGTTGATGCGCAGGCGCGGGACGCCTTGTTCGTCACAGAATTCGATCGTATGGCCGGGAGTCAGGCGGGGCTTCAGGCCGCCACACTGAAGATCCCAACTAAATTGCGTGACCGCTCTGACCTCTCCCCCCGGCCCCCTCTCCTCAGAAGAGAGGGGGAGAACGGCGGTGGCTCGCGCGGAGTTGCCCCCCGTCACTCGCCACTCGTCACCCGTCACAACACTGCCACGCGAAGCGGCTTCGCGAGCTGAAGCTCGCGCCACATCGCGGATCACAATAAATTCTTCAGTCTTGATCGCTTCGCAGCGGTAGGCCACGTCTATGCCGGGGCCAAATGCGTCGCGGTAGATGAGGCTGCCGTCAGCGGCGATCTCTCCGCTGCTCTGCAGATTGGCGCCGATCGGAATGGCGCTCACGTCGGCCGACGCGCAGCGCACCCTCACCGGACCGGCGAAGGATTTCGGGAAAACAGGCTGCACGGCTTTCGCGGGATTCTTCCAGCGGCTGCCGGGGTTATCGATGAGCTTCTGCATATCGGCAGGTGGCTCGAAGCCGTCACGCGTCGCGGCGATGGGTTGATACTTCGGCGGCGTGTTCGGCGTCCGCGCTGGCGCGGGATAGTATTGCGCGAGCAGTGCTTCGGCGTTCCAAGTGTCGGACGCGAGGGGTGCTTTGACCTGCGGGAGGTCTACAGCTGACTTGGGTCGCTGCAGAACCACGAGCGCGAAAGTAATGACAATAAAGATCAGCCCGCCAGCGCGACGCGCGGTCTTTGACGTCCGCATAATGAAGCTCCAGATGAGAGATAATCGTGTATCCTCGATTGTTTAATACGCAGAGTCAAGGCGAATCGCAAAGGTTCGCAAAATGAATTATTTACGATGATAAGTTGGCGTCTTGTTCGTCTGAATTTAGGACTGAGCCTGCTTGAGCCTTGCGGCAGTTTTCTGCGACCGACAGACGAGTCTGCACATGTGCAAAAGTTTTCAGGGTTCAGTATCGTGGCCTTATAGCGGGCTCTTGCGATGAGAGCCGGCCAAAAGCGGCCGGCTGAGCACCTGTGCAAGAGTTTTCAGGAATGCAACCACTCGTACTTCTAAATTCTCTCATACGCACGGTGCGTTTCTGGACAGAATTCAGCGTTATGGGCGCGTAACATATACGGGAAATTGTGGAATGCCGGTGTACTCAACTCTGGGCAACGCTCCACCTTATTAAAGGAGACACACGCATGGCCACGCATAACCTGTCACGTCGGGACTTTCTGCGCAAAGCCGGATACGGTTCGTTTTTTATTGCAGGCATGCTCTCACGCGGCGCGATGGCGGGTCCTGATCCGGCGAGCTGGCGCAAGCAGTCTCCAAACGAGAAGCTGAACATCGGCATCATTGGCGTCGCCAACCGCTCGACGGCGAACATCGACGGCGTGAAGGGCGAAAACATCGTGGCGCTCTGCGACGTGGACGAAAAGTATCTTGAAGGCGCAGGGGCGAAGTTCCCGAAGGCAGAAAAGTACCGCGACTTCCGCAAGCTGCTCGAACGCAACGACCTGGACGCAGTCGTCATCTCCACTCCCGATCACACGCACGCTCCGGCATCGGTGATGGCGCTGAAGCTGGGCATGCATGTGTACTGCGAAAAGCCGCTGACGCATTCAGTGTATGAAGCGCGACTGATGGCCAAGCTCGCAGTCGACAACAAGCGCATCACGCAGATGGGCACGCAGATCCATGCCGAACGCAACTACCGCCGTGTCGTCGAACTTGTTCAATCCGGTGCGATCGGAAATGTGACCGAATGCCATGTTTGGTGCGGCAAAGGCTGGTCAAACGGCCGGCTGATCACTGAAGTGAAACCAGTTCCCGCGCATTTGGATTGGGATCTCTGGCAGGGGCCGGCGCCCGCCCGCACATTTCAGCCCGGAATTCATCCCGGAAACTGGCGCAAGTTCTGGGACTACGGCGGCGGGACGCTGGGCGATATGGGCTGCCACTTCATCGACCTTCCGTTCTGGGCTTTGAAGCTCCGGCACCCGGACACGGTGGAAGCCGAAGGTCCGCCCGTTCACCCCGAGGGCGCGCCGCAGGATCTGAAAGTGCGCTGGACCTATCCGGCTCGCGGTGAGATGCCGCCGCTGACCCTGCACTGGTACGACGGTGGAGTGAAGCCGGCGCTGCTGGGAACGCTGACGCTGCCTGCAGGCAAAGACGGCAAGCCCGCAAGTTTCGGAAGCGGCGTTCTGTTCGTCGGAGACAAAGGCATGCTGATCGCCGATTACGGCCGTCACATTCTTCTGCCCACGGACAAGTTTGCTGATTTTAAGCCGCCTGCGCCGACAATTCCCGATTCAATCGGGCACTACAACGAATGGATTACCGCCATCAAGACGGGCGGCACAACGACGTGTAATTTCGATTACTCCGGCTGTCTGACCGAGACGGTGCTGCTCGGCAACGTGGCGTACCGGCTGAGCAAGAAGCTCGAATGGGATGGCGCGGCACTGAAAGCCAGGAACGCACCGGAAGCCGACGCGCTGATCCGCCGGGAGTACCGCAAGGGCTGGGAACTTTGACGCGTAACGTAGTCACAGGGAACGCGTCGCGCGTGTTCGTTTTCTGTAACGCGAAGTCGTGTTGACGAACCAAAGAAGCCATCCGAGACTGCGTGAATGGATCCTTCGCAGCTCTCGCCGAACTTTATTATTCCGCTCGGCACACAGGTGGTGTTGAAGAAAGATCTGCCCGTCATGGGCGCAGTGTTCGACGCTGACGGAAAACATGTCTTCAAGAAAGCCGGCAGCGTTGGGGTCGTTCGCGAGGCGCCGCTGACTAATGAGTATTCGTACCTGATCGAGTTCACCGACAAGCAGGCGGTGCGCGCGTTGAAGACGGAAATTGTCGTGCGCAGGACCGACGCGCCGGAGGATGAACTGCCCGCGCGCGAGCTTGCCGCGTTTGAACCGTACCTTGTCTACCGCGTACGCATGGGTTCGAAAGCGTTTGGCCTGGCCGATGAGAGTTCAGACAACGACGAGCGCGGCGTGTACGTTCCGCCTGCCGAATGGCACTGGTCGCTGCAGCCGCTGCCTGAGCAGATCGAGTTCAAGCGAATGGCGGACGGCCGCACGCTTGATCATAACTCCAGCGAAGAAGCCAACGACTTCTGCTGGTGGGAACTCGAAAAATTCCTGCGGCTGGCGTTGAAAGCCAACCCGAACATCCTCGAGAGTCTTTACGTCGGCGAGGCGAATGTGCTGCACTGCGATGCGATCGGGAGAAAACTGCGCGAGCTGCGGCCGGCGTTTCTTTCGAAATATTTGTATCAGACGTATTCCGGTTACGTGCTCTCGCAGTTCAAGAAGCTGAAGCGGCAGGTAGAGACCGGCGGCGAGCCACGGCCGAAGCACGCCATGCACCTGATCCGGCTGCTCTATTCCGGAATCGAGGCGCTGCGCGGCAGAGGCATCCTGGTCGATGTGGGCGAGTACCGAGCGGAGCTTTTGTCGATCAAGCGCGGGGAGTTGTCATTCGAGCAGGTCTATGCGCGTGCGCTCGAACTGAATGTGGTGTTCCAGGACGAGTACGGGAAAACCGCGCTGCCGGAGCGGCCGGACGTTGAAGCGGTCGACCGGTTTCTCATCGAAACACGCAGGAGCCGCGTATGACAATCAACGAGCTGGCGATCGATCGCGGCAAGCGGGCGCTGGAAACGGGCGCTCTTCCCGGTGCCAGACCCGCACGCTTCGTCTTCGTCGCAATCTCAGGCGCGCATCTCTACGGCTTTCCATCGGCAGATTCCGACATCGATCTGCGCGGCTGTCACGTACTGCCGCCGGATGAGATGCTCGGGCTGACGGATCCAGAGGAAACGTACGAGTCGACTGGCGGGCTGATCGATGGGATTGAAGTCGACTGCGTCTCGCATGACATCCGCAAATATCTGCTGCTGCTGACACGCAAGAACGGCTATGTGCTCGAGCAGATTTTTTCGCCGCTGATTGTGTACGATGGCGGACATCTGGATGAGCTTCGCGCACTGGCGCGCGGCGCCATGACGCGGCATGTCGTTCATCATTACAAAGGATTCTTCCGGACACAGGAGAAGCTGGTTTTAAAAGATGCCCAGCCCACCGCCAAGGCGCTCCTGTACCTTTTCCGCGTGGCGATGACCGGGCTGCATCTGCTGCGTACCGGCGAAGTGGAAGCAAACATTTTGAAACTGAATGAGAACTTCAAGCTGCCCTTCATCGCTGATCTCGTCGCGCGCAAGATGTCCGGCAAAGAGAAAGGCCGCCTCCAGCCGGAAGAGTTCTCTGGGTTTCTGGACCACGCGCGCGTGCTTGAAGCGCAGCTCGATCCGGCTGCTGAAAGTTCAACCCTGCCCGAGAGTGTTCAGAACTTTTCAGCGCTTAACGAATTCCTTCTGCGCCTGCGCAGAGGATGAATGCTGAATTCTGAACGCCCCGGTTGAACGAAAAAGCGCAGCATGGTGAACACCACAGTTCCGACGGCAGGAATAGCTGTTCCGAAATCATCTCACGCGTGTCCGGTGGACCCCGCTTTGTTTCGAATCCAGCACACAACAGCTCTTTTGACCACAAAAACTTCGTAAACGGCATTGGCAACGCGCCTGCTATTGGTCCTCTCACGTTAAGAGCGTGTGAAAGTTCACACCCGGCCGCGCGGAACAGCGAGGTTGCTGTGTCGTCGTGGACGCGAGTGTCTTAACGCTTCGCGCGAAAGGCGGCGCGCAGCCGCAGGGCGGCGCTTTTGGGAGGGGGACAATGACTCAAACGTGTAAATGTCTACTGGTGCTTTGCGTTTTTTTGTGCGCGCTCGCGCGCGCGGTCGAGATCTCGCAGGCCGAATGGGAACAGATGAAAAAGGATATTGAGGAACTTCGCAAAGCAAAGGCGGCCGCGGCGACAGCACCGATCGCCAAAGGCGCCGTGGACAAAGTTGTCGATGCCAAGTATGGCCCGAATGCGCCTGTTGCGACGAAGACCGGCAAGCTGAAGATCGGCGGACTCGTGCAGATCTGGTATTACTCCATACAGAACGACAACAAGGGACTCTTCCACGATCCAGACATCAACAATATCAACGACACAAATGAGGCCGTCGATAACGACGGCTTTCAGATCAAGCGTACCGATCTGATCTTCGACATGGATCTGCACGAGAACATTTCGGCACGTTTGTGGATCGATCCGGCTCGCGAGCAGCTCAGCTATCCCGGTTTCAATTCGAACCAGGGAACTTTCAAGCGCGGGCTGAACAACAATCTGGCCAACGTACAGACCGGAGGCGGCGGCACGCCGCGCCTGATTCAGGACGCGTGGATCAACTACCATGGCGTCATCCCGCACCATGATTTCCAGATCGGCCAGTTTCGCCCGGCGCTCGGCGACGAAGGCATCCGCTTGAACGGCGCGCTCGATTTTGTGGAACGCTCGTTTATCGGCCAGCTTACGACTAACCGCGATTTGGGTCTGCAAGTGCACGGAACGTGGTGGGAGGAGCGTTTCCAGTACTGGCTGGGCGCGTTCAACGGCGCGGGTAACTATTATCTTTCGGCAGGCCAGACGCAAAACCGCGCCGACGACAACGATGCAAAAGATTTTCAGTACCGGCTGTTGCTTCGCCCGCTCTGGAAACATGAATGTTTCGGCAGCCTGGAACTGAGCTTCAGCTCGATGTTCGGCGTACATGGCGAGGCCGCAGGCAACAGCCCCATCGCCAGCCCTGTCAGCGGGCTCAATCGTGATGAGAACTGGGCCATGCGGCATTACGCACACGCGTTTTACACTCCAGGCGGGCCGTTGAAAGGCTGGTGGCTTCGCGGCGAGTGGGCATACATCAAAGACCGCAATACGCCTTCGACGGTGCTCGATCCCGCGCGCGTCGATCCGCGCGCGCCAGCGGCCGGAGCGTCGTTCCAGACGGTCGGAAATCCGTTCTCCTCACAGGGCTGGTACGCCTCGATGGGTTACAAACTGGCGGACAGCGTTTTCGCAGACTCCTGTCCGAAGTGGCTGAAAAACGTCGAGTTCGCCGCGCGCTACGACGTGTTCGAAAACGTGCAGCTGACGGACCTCAATGAGGCCACACATACCGACACGTTCAAGACGCAGGTCTACACCGCCGGCGTGAACTATTACATCAAGGGCCACAACGCCAAGATCCAGCTCAACTACAACTGGGTCGACGATCCCTCGACCAGCAGCGCCGGGCGCGCCTTCCACGACGTCAAGAACGACAACTTTGTCGTGAATTTTCAGGTGTGGTTCTAACGCTGACGCATGCGTTTGGGCCGCACGTGTCAGAGAACTTAAGCCAATCGGGCCTTAGACAGGAATGTTCGATAATGATCAATCCGCCGCGCAAATTTCACCAGCAGCCTCGACATCCAAAACATGGGATTGCTTCAGACTTGCAGCTTCCAGGAAGAATTGCTCAGTATGAAGCAGCAGGAGAGTGCGCGGCGTTTTAACGACCGTTCAAGAATGCGCAGGCCGGTCTAAATCCGGCACTGTGAAAAACTGGCATGCTCGGTGCTCCATGGCACCTCAGCTCAGACAAACAAGGAGAAAGTCTGACATGAAGACCACCCAATCGGGCCTGACGCGACGCGATCTGCTCAGGAGTTTTGCAGCTGTGAGCGTTGCTGCTGGCGTCGGCAGACTCAGCACAGCGACCGTTCGCGCCGCTGAAAAGCTTGAAAAAACCGATCTTACACTCGGGTTCATCCCGCTCACAGACTGCGCCCCGCTGGTAATTGCATCCGAAAAAGGCATCTACAAAAAGTACGGATTGAATGTAGCGATCAAAAAAATGGCCAGCTGGGCGGCGACACGTGATGCCATCCAGAAGAACGAGATCCAGGGCGCACATATTCTCCTTGGGATGATCGTCGGCTCATCGCTGGGTGTGGGCGACGTCAATTCGCCTGTAAAGAAAGTGCCGATGTGCGTGCTGCAGATGCTGAACCTCAACGGCCAGGCGATCACGCTTAAAAAGAGTCTGCTCGACGCTGGCATCAAGACGCCTGCGGATATCAAGAAAGCCATCACTGAAAAAGGCATGAAGCTGACTTTCGCGATGACTTTCCCACCGGGAACTCACGCGATGTGGACACGCTACTGGCTCGCCGCCGGCGGCGTACATCCAGATAAGGATGTGAAGCTGATTACGATCCCGCCGCCGCAGATGGTCGCCAACATGAAGACCGGGAACATGGACGGCTACTGTGTCGGCGAACCCTGGGGCGCCCGCGCAGTCGCTGAAGGCATTGGCGGCACTGGCATTACCACGCAGGGTATCTGGAAGGACCATCCCGAAAAGGTGCTCGGCGTTACCGAAGAGTTTGCCAAGGCCAGTCCAAACACCTGCAAAGCGCTCATCGCCGCCACGCTCGAAGCCTGCCGCTGGCTCGACGATCTGAAGAATCGCCCCGAGGCTGCTGAGATCATCGGCAGGCAGGAATACGTCAACTGCAAGCCTGATACGATTCTCGACCGCATGCTGGGCAAGTACATACACGCTCCCGGCGCCTCACCTGTCGATGATCCCGATTACATGCGCTTTTTTGAACGGAATACCCCGGTTCCTTACCTGAGCCACGCAATGTGGTTCATGAGTCAGCATCGCCGCTGGGGCATGCTCGCTGAAAAACCGGACTACCAGAGCGAAGCCAGGCGCATCATGCGGCAGGATTACTTCACCGATGGCGCGAAAATGGCCGAAGTCGCGCTTCCGGCAGGCATGGAATCTCGCGGTAAGGAAACACTCTTCGACGGCATGGTTTTCGATCCCGCCGATCCAGAGGCTTACTGGCAGCAGTTCGGTATCAAGGCGTAGCGTTTGTTGTGCATTCGATGGGTTGAACAAGAGCGAGGCGGTTGATGCAATCACTTCAAACGGAATGTCTGATTACTCCGGAGATGTCGCAGGCAGAAGCCGGCAAACAGTCGATGACAGGATCAGCGCGCGTGCTGATCCTTTCTACGACTGGATTCACCGTAATGTTTGCAGCCTGGCTTGTATTTGCGGTGCTGGCGGTGCCGATCAAAGAGGAGTTCAAGTTGACGGCGTCGCAATTTGGCTGGCTGGTCTCAATACCAGTTTTAAACGGTTCGATCTGGCGCCTTCCCTTCGGCCTTCTTACCGATCGCTACGGCGGCCGGCTGCTCACGCTGATGCTGCTCATTGCCGGCGCGGTTGCATCGTATCTGCTAAGCACGGCCAAATCTTTTGAACAGCTTCTTATTTACGGTTTCATGCTCGGAATCCTGGGAAATTCATTTTCCGTCGCGATCGCCTGGACCTCTGCCTGGTTTCCCAAGGATCGCCAGGGTGTAGCGCTCGGTACTGTCGGCGTCGGCAATATTGGATCGTCAATCAATAAGCTCGCAGGGCCGCTGCTGCTCAGCGCCATTCCGGCCAGCGGCCTTCTGGGCGGATTTGTTCCTGGTGGCTGGCGTGCAATTCCGTTCCTGTACTCCATCCTGCTGAGCATCATGGCGGTGGTGCTCTGGCTGGTTGCCCCGGCAACAGACCGGCGCCCCGGACACGGGCGACCGATGCGCGAAATGCTGTTGCCGTTGAAGGAAGTCCGGCTGTGGTGTTTTGGGCTCTACTATGTTGTGGTCTTTGGAGCGTACGTGGCGCTGTGCATCTGGCTGCCCAGCTATTACATGCGCGTGTACGAAACCAGCTTTTTTAATGGCGCAGCGCTGGCCTCGCTGTTCGTGTTCCCGGCGAGCCTGCTGCGGCCGCTGGGCGGATGGCTTTCTGACCGTTATGGCGCCTCGAAAGTAACGTACAGCGTCTTTGCCGCGATGCTGCTGTCCTGCCTTCCGCTTGCGCTGCCGCCGGGAGCACTCGGATTTAAGATCGATGTCGCTGTTTTCACCGCTCTCATTTTTGTGCTCGGCATCTGCATGGGCGTGGGCAAGGCGGCGGTTTACAAATACATCAGCCATTACTTTGAGAAAGACGTCGGCGCCGCCGGCGGCCTGGTCGGCACGCTCGGAGCTCTCGGCGGTTTCTTTCTGCCGTTGATCTGGGGTTATGTTGAAGCGTGGTCTGGGCGGCCTTATTCAATTTTCTTCGTGCTGCTGCTGCTGATTGCATCCAGTTTCGTCTGGCTGCATCTGGTCGTTATTGGAAAAGACCGCCTGATCTCCGATCACTTCCTGCCGGTGGGATTCGGCGCCGCCTTCTTCCTCATGCTGTGGTCGCTGGCGAGCCTGCTCTCCAGGGAAATGCCCGGGCCGTGGACGACGGCTATGCTGTGTGTTGAGTTCATCCAGCAGTCCTTCTGGGGCGCGCAGAACCGCGTCGGCCTGCCCATGCTGGTGCTCTATAGTGTCCTGCGCGTACTTGCCGGATTTTTCCTGGGAGCGCTGATCGCCATACCGCTGGGATTTCTGGTCGGATGCAAACCGTTCATGCGGCGCGCGCTTCATCCACTTATCGAGCTGGCGCGGCCGATTTCGCCGCTGGCGTGGTACCCGGTGGCGCTCGCGATTTTCTCCGCGCCGGCGATGCAGAACGAGCGCTTCAAAGCGCCGACGATGGCGGCGATTTTCGTCATCTTCGTCTGCTCGCTGTGGCCGACGCTGCTGAACACGTCTTTTGGCGTCATGCAGATCAACAAGGATTACCTGAATGTCGCGCGCATGCTGAAAATGAGCGAGTGGCAGATCTTCCGCGATATCTACTGGCCTGCCACACTGCCGCACATCGTCACCGGGCTGCGCATTTCACTGGGCATCGCGTGGATGGTCATCGTTGCTGCGGAGATGCTGAATGGCCAGGACGGTATCGGCTTCTTCTGCTGGGATCAATACAACGCCGGCTCGGTTGATCGCTCCATTCTCGCGATGCTGCTGATTGGCATAGTCGGGCTGCTCATGAACGTCGTCATGACGCGGCTGGAAAAAGCTGTTTCGCATTGATGGCCCCAAAGGAAAAAGCATGCCTCCCGTACCCCGTTCCTACCTGCAGATCGCCTCGGTCAGCAAAGTGTTCTTCGGAGAGAACGGCCGCCCGGACTACGAAGCGCTTCGCGATGTTTCGCTGGGTATTGATCAGGGCGAGTTCGTCTCGATCATCGGACATTCCGGCTGCGGCAAGAGCACGCTGCTGAACATTATCGCCGGCCTTGAACTTCCAACCAGCGGGCACGTGACTGTCGATGGCCAGCGCGTGAAGGAGCCTGGACCCGAACGCGGAATCGTGTTTCAGAACCATTCGCTGCTGCCGTGGCTGACAGTGATGGACAACATCGTGCTGGCAATCCGCACTGTCTTTCCGGAACTGTCGCAGGCCGAAATCAAGAGACGCGCCACGCATCACCTCGAAATGGTCGGGCTCGCTTCGCACCTGCACAAAAAGCCCGCTGAAATTTCCGGCGGAATGAAACAGCGCGTGGGCATCGCGCGCGCATTTGCCATCAATCCGAAGGTCCTGCTCCTAGATGAGCCGTTCGGCGCGCTGGACGCTCTGACCCGTGCCGTCATGCAGGATGACCTGATGACACTCTGGGAAAGCGAACGAAAGACTGTCATCATGATCACGCATGACGTGGACGAGGCGATCTACCTTTCCGACCGCATTATCCTGATGAGCAACGGCCCGGCGGCGAAGATCGGCGAAATCGTACCGGTGACTCTCGAGCGCCCGCGCTCGCGCGAAGAACTGCTGGAGCAGCCGGAATACGACCGTCTGCGCAAGCATCTGCTCCTTTACCTGGCGAGCAAAGGCGAGCACCGCCGGCCGCGTACGGTAAAACCGGCCTGAAGCCTCTCACTTCATCTTCGCCAGAGCGCTCAAAGTTCAACACTGCCCTCGTTCAATCTTCAGCAGCAGCGGCGACGACCCTGCTGCTCAAACTCCCATCGATCGCAGCAGAAAGTGCGTAAATCGAGCAGATCAGGTGTTGGAAACTGCGCAACGCTGTCTGAAACAGCGCATTGTTTAAAAGAAATCATTTCTGCGGCGCTGGCACAGCTTGTGCCTTGATGAACGACATGATCGACTCAGCGCTTCTCGAGAAGACAAATACAGCGGAGCCCGAAAGCCAGGCACCCGCGTTTACGCTGCTGGAAGATCTGCTGCGCGATCAGCAGCGCCTGACGGCCGTTGAGCGTTTCGCTAAATCACACGAAAACCACGCGCTGCCTCTTCAGGCGCGTTACTACCGCGATCTGATCCCTCTCACGAAGCCCGATCCCGGCCAGCAGTATGCCTTCGAAGTCGATCTGGATGCCTGCACCGGCTGCAAAGCCTGCGTCACAGCCTGCCATAGCCTGAACGGTCTGGATGAGAACGAAACCTGGCGCTCAGTCGGGCTGATCCATACGCAGACGCCCAACCTTCCGATGTTT
>Ga0196964_10000267_pt1 | contig 38870 bp, 28 predicted proteins | sample S1_10metaG_FD_148615 | JGI IMG/M metagenome (GOLD analysis project Ga0196964, IMG submission 148615) | Soil microbial communities from Anza Borrego desert, Southern California, United States - S1_10 | ecosystem: Environmental > Terrestrial > Soil > Desert | place: USA: California | collected...
GCATCGCCTCGAAGACGTTGCCCTCGTCCAGCTCGGCGTCGCCGACCAGCGCCACCATGCGGCCCTGCGGCTCCTGGCTGAGGCCCTTCAGCCGGACATAGTCCTGCACCATCGAGGCGAAGGCGGTCACCGCCACGCCCAGGCCCACCGAGCCGGTGGAGAAGTCGACGTCGGCCGTGTCCTTGGTCCGCGACGGGTAGCTCTGCACGCCGCCGAGCGCCCGGAAATTCTCCATCTTCTCGCGGGTCTGGCGGCCCATCAGGTACTGGATGGCATGGAAGACGGGGCTGGCGTGCGGCTTCACCGCGACGCGGTCCTGCGGCCGCAGCACGTCGAAATAGAGCGCCGTCATGATGCTGGCGAGCGAGGCGCTGGACGCTTGGTGGCCGCCGACCTTCAGCCCGTCGCGCGACGGTCGGAGATGGTTGGCGTTGTGGATCATCCAGCTCGACAGCCAGAGGACCTTGCGCTCCAGGGCCCGAAGCATCTCCAGCTTGCGCGCGTCGGCAATGGCGGAGTCGGGGCGGTTCAGCGTCGTGGTGTCGGGCATAACGGTGCTCCTTCCTGCCCCTAGGATGTAGCCGAGGAAGGAAGAGGGAGTCTCTGCAAAGACGCTGGCCAATCGCGTCATCTTTAGTGATCTTTGCTATATGATCCGCCAATCATTAGGGAGGTTCGCCAAAATGCAGCTCGACACCGTGGATCTCGCCATGTTGACGGAGTTGCAGCAGGAGGGCCGCCTGAGCGTGACCGATCTCGCGGAGCGGGTGCATCTCTCCCATACACCCTGCCTCAGACGGTTGCGGCGGCTGGAAGAGGCCGGCGTGCTGCGCGGCTACGCCGCCCTGGTCGATCAAAGGGCGGTGGGATTGCCGGTCAACGTGTTTGTCAGCGTGACACTGGAACGTCAGACGGAAGCGGAACTCGACCGGTTCGAAGCGGCAGTCCGCGCCTGCCCCGAGGTGATGGAGTGCTACATGATGACGGGGTCGAGCGACTTTCTGCTACGCGTCGTGGCGGCGGACCTCGACCACTATGAGGATTTCCTCAAGCAGACACTCACCCGCATCTCCGGCATCGGCAAGATCCAGTCGAGCTTCGCCCTCAAGCAGGTGGTGGCACGCGCAGCCCTGCCGATACAGTCGGCCAAGCGCCACTTCCGGGAACTCGATCATCAATGATCTTTGCCGGTTCGATGGCGTTGCAACCGATGGTGCGTACCGGGCTACCTGAGGCTCGCTGAATTTCCGGAAGCGAATTTCATCGCCTCGGCTAGTGAGCAGCCTTCGCAAGGCCTGTCACAGGCCCCAGCCGGCCCAGCATGCCGCGGGCGATCTCGCGCTCGCCCATGATGATGTCGGACGCGCCGCACTCCCGGAGATGCTCGACCTCGGCGTCGGAGTGAGCGCGGGCGACGATTTCCAGCGACGGGCTGGCCTGCCGCGCCTGCGCCACCGCCTGCCCCGCCTCGAAGGCCTGGGGGATCGCCACGAACAGGCGCGCCGCCGCCGCGAGGTTGGCGGCATCCAGCACGCGCGGGTCGGCGGCATTGCCCAGCAGCACCTCGGCCCCGTCGGCCTGCGCCCGCTCCGCCGGGCCGCCGCGATCCTCGATCACCAGGAACGGCTCGCCGCGCGCCTTCAGCGCCTCCCCCACCATGGCGCCGACGCGGCCATAGCCCACCAGCACCGTATGGCCGGTCAGCGCCGTCGGGCGCAGCGTCAGCTCCCTCGGCCGGTCGGGCTGGGTCGGCGGGGCGGCGTCCTCGGCCGGGATCAGGCGGTCGGCCAGGGAGAACAGCAGCGGGTTCACCAGGATGGAGAGGATGGCGCCGGCCAGGATCAGGTCCCGCCCGGTCTCCGGCAGCAGGCCGAGCGACACGCCCATCCCCGCCAGGATGAAGGAGAACTCGCCGATCTGCGCCAGGCTGACGGAGATGGTCAGCGCCGTCGCCCGGCTGCGGCCGAAGGCGGTCACCAGCAGGTAGGCCGCGATCGACTTGCCCACCAGGATGATCGCCAGCGTCGCCGCCAGCTCCAAGGGTGCCGTCACCAGGATGAACGGGTTGAACAGCATGCCGACCGAGACGAAGAACAGCACCGCGAAGGCGTCGCGCAGCGGCAGCGTCTCCTCGGCCGCGCGCTGGCTCAGCGGCGACTCGCTCAGGATCATGCCGGCGAAGAAGGCGCCCAGGGCGAAGGACACGCCGAACAGCGCCGCCGCCCCGAACGCCACGCCCAGCGCGATCGCCAGCACCGCCAGCCGGAACAGCTCGCGCGATCCGGTCTGCGCCACCCAGTGCAGGATGGCGGGAATGACGCGGCGCCCGACGATCAGCATGAAGGCGACGAAGGCCACCACCTTCCCCACGGTCATCAGCAGGATCAGGGCGAGGCCGCTTCCGGAGGCGGCCCCCGCCTCGCCGAAGGTCTCGGCGATCGCGGGAATGAGGACGAGCGCCAGCACCATGGCGAGGTCCTCGACGATCAGCCAGCCCACCGCGATCTTACCCCGCTCCGTCTCCACCAGCCGCCGCTCCTGCAGCGCGCGCAGCAGCACCACCGTGCTGGCGACGGACAGCGCCAGGCCGAAGACGACGCCCCCGCCGAGGCTCCAGCCCAGCAGGTGCGCCAACCCCATGCCCAGCAGCGTGGCGACGCCGATCTGCGCCACGGCGCCGGGTAGCGCGATGGCCCGCACCGACATCAGGTCCTTCAGCGAGAAATGCAGGCCGACGCCGAACATCAGCAAGATGACGCCGATCTCGGCCAGCTCGTTCGCCAGCGCTTGGTCGGCCACGAAGCCCGGCGTGAAGGGACCGACGACCACCCCCGCCACCAGATAGCCCACCAGCGGCGAGATGCGCAGCCGCTGGGCCAGCGCGCCGAAGACGAAGGCGAGGCCCAGGCCGGCGACGAGAATGGCGATCAGCGGTCCGTGGTGCATGGGCCTCCGGCAGGGGTTCGGGTGGGGATGGCTTGAAGATGGGGGTGGGGGTGACAATTTCAACCATAATGGTTGAAGTCACCGTAGAGCGACGAATGTCACACCGGCATCTGCGACCCGACCAGTGCCGCGCCGCCCGGGGGTTCCTGGACTGGACGCAGGAGGAGCTGGCGCACCGGGCCGATGTTTCGCGCAGCACGGTGCGCGACTTCGAGCAGGGGCGCCACGCGCTGCAGGCGGAGAGCGAGCGCCGCATCCTCGCGGCGCTCGACGCCGCCGGCATCTTGCTCATCGCCCCGGACGACGGCGGGCCGGGAATCAGATTGCGCCCGCATATCCCATGATCGCATAGCCGGCGCAGAAGGCGCCCCTGTGAGCCTTCACAGTATCGCCAGCATGACAGCCGTTGGGATGATGCGGCTCCGGTTTGAGTCTCCGGCTCCGGGTCGGGAGCGCCGCGCCATGCAGGAAGACAGCGACGTCCGGGCAACCGCGATACGGCGCCTGCTCGCGGCCGCTTTGGTGCTCGGAACGATCCTGGCGCTCGCGGCCGACGAGGATGGTTCCCGCAATCTTTGGATCAGCGTCGCCGGCTTCTGCGTGGCCTGCCTGGCCGCCCGTCTGGTCGTGGCCCGCCAGGAACGTGGCGACTGCGGCTGGCTCGTCTACGGCGTCTTGTGGCATCTGGCGGCGGTGCAGGTTGCCCATCTTATCCGGTCCGCCGCCTGAGTGCCCCTCACGGCCGGATCAGACCGATCCGCGCGGCCGCCAGCGCCGCCTGCACCCGGGAGCCGACGCCCAGCTTGCGCATCGCGTTCTCGACATGGAAGTTGACCGTTCGCTCGGCGACGTTCATCAGCACCGCCGCGTCGCCCGAGGATTTGCCGCGCGCGACCCAGGTCAGGGCCTCCGCTTCCCGGTCACTGAGCTGCACCGGAGAGCGCGCCGCCCGCACGGTCGACCCCGACAGCCGCGCGCGCACCACCTCCACCAGCAGGTCGAAGTCGATCGGCTTGGTCACGAAATCGTCCGCCCCGAGCCGCCGCCCCGCCAGTTCCGTCTCGCGGTCGGCGAAGGCGGTCAGGAACACGAAGGGGATGTCGGCGAGTTCCGGATGCCCGTCGACCAGAGCCCGCAGCAGATCGAAGCCCGACCGCACCGGCATGGCGATGTCGCACAGGACGAGGTCCGGCCGGTGGCGGAGCATCGCCTCCAGCCCCGCCCGCCCGTCCACGGCCGGCAGCACCTCGAACCCGGCCTCGGACAGCTCCTCGATCAGAAGCTCGCGGGTTCCGCCATCATCCTCGATGACCAGCAGTTTCCGCATCACGCCACCTGTGCGCCGACGGCTGCGGACGCCAGGGGCAGGCTGACCGTGAACTCCGCTCCGCCGCCCTCGCGGTTGCGCGCGGCCACCGTGCCGCCATGCAGCTCCACCAGCACGCGGACGATATGCAGCCCGACGCCCGTGCCCGCCACGCCGCCGGTGTTGTCGGCGCGGAAGAAGCGCTCGAAGAGCCGGTCCCGGTCGCGCTCGGGCAGGCCGATGCCGCGGTCGGCGACCGTCACCACTGCCCGCGCTTCCGCCACAGTGCCGGTCACCAGCACGGGGCTTCCGGGCGGGGAGTATTTCAGCGCGTTGTCCAGCAGGTTGTCGAACACCTGGCGCAGCAGCGCCGCGTCCGCGCGGACGGTCGCCGGCAGGCCACCCAGCTCGCAGCGGACGCGGCCGGCCTCGGCATCGCTCTGGATGTAGCGGCCGGCCTCCTCGATGAGCTCGGCCAGCGCCACGTCCGCTGGCTCGAAGGGGATCTGTCCCTCCGGCGCCCGGGCCATGCGGAAGAAGCCGTCGATGACCCGGGTCATGCGGGCGGCGGCCTGGCGGATCTTGCCCACGCGTTCGGACAGCTCGTCCGATCCGATCATGTCGAGACGCTTCAGGATGCGGTGCGCCTGCCCGTCGATGACGGTGAGCGGGGTGCGGAACTCGTGCGAGGCCATGCCGACGAAGTTGCGCTGCACCGCCACGATTTCCCGCTCCCGGTCCAGCGCGTCGCTGAGCATGGATGCCTGGGTCGCCAGCTGCTCACGGCTGCGCGCCAGCTCCAGGGCGTTGTGCCGGAAGACCTCAACCGAGCGGGCCATGCTGCCGATCTCGTCCCGGCGGTCCAGGTCCGGCGTCGGCACGCCCGTGTCCCGGCCGGCCAGCGCCTGCATGGCCGCCGTCATGCGCACGATCGGCCGGACGAAGACCCGGCTGAACAGCAGCGTGGCCAGGACCACCAGCACCGCGTGGATGACCAGGGTGGAGATCACGAAGCGCAACCCGGACTCGTAGGCCTGCTCCGACTGCACGGCGGCCTGGACGCCGCCCGCCACATTGTAGTCGGTCAGCCGCACAAGCCGCCGGATGGCTTCCTGGTAGGCCGGGAGGCTCTGCAACCGGTAGAGCCGGCTGGCGCCGGGCTTGCTCTCCCGGGCGACGGAGAGCACCGCCTCGGATACTTCCATGTATGCCTGCCACCCGGCCAGGAAATGGTCGTAGAGCGCCTGCTCCTCCGGTCCGCGCGGCAGGGCCTCGTACCGCGCCCGGACGACCGCCACCTGTGCCAGCGCCCGCTCGCGCGCCGACAGCGCCGCCTGGCTTCCCTCCTCGCTGATGGCGATGATGTAGGCGCCCTCGGCCGCCCGCAGCTCCGAGACGACATGGTTGAGGTCGCCGAGCGCCCGGGTGCTGGGCAGCCAGTTGGACTGCAGCCCCTGGGCACCGGCGTTGACCGCGCGCAGCTGCTGCACCGCGACGACGCCAAGGCCGACCGTCACGAGGAAGAAGAACCCGAAGGCGAGGAACATCTTCGCCGACAGGGTCAGGGAGGCGAGCCAGCGCACGGACAGGGTCCCGCGACGAGGGTCAGGGAGCGATCCGGGGCACAGTGCACCATGGCCGCCCACCGGCTCAACCTGTCAGACCTCCCAGTTGCCCCGGGCGGTGCGTCGGCGGCATCACTGCGGCATGTTCCAGTCCAGGTGTCCGCCGATGCGCATCCTGATCGTCTCCGCCGACCCCGGCAGCGCTGGGCAGGTGGCCGACTTCCTGTCGCAGCTGGGACACGCCAGCTGCGGCAGCGCCGGCACTCTGCTGCAGACGTTGGAAGCGGTGCAGCGGCACCGGCCCGACCTGATGATCGTCGATGTCGATCCGGCCAACAGTCTGGCGGCCGTCGACGCGGCCACCCAGGTGTTCTGGAACTGGGGCACGCGCTCGCTCTTCCTCGGCGCCGCCTTTGACGGCGCTTTCCAGGACAAGACCAGCGGCATCCGTGCGGTAGGTTACCTGCGCAAGCCCCTGGCCGTGGAGGTGCTGCGGCGGGTGCTGGACGGTGTCCTCGACGGTCTGCCCGGAAGGCCGTCCCTCAGCTCACCCTAGCCCCCCCTACCGGATCCCCCGACGCCGCGCGCTCCGCCGATTTCGGGCGCGGCGCCAGCAGCAGATAGGCGACCGGCACGACGAACAGCGTCAGCAGCGTGCCGAACGTCATGCCGCCGACGATGACCCAGCCGATGTCCTGGCGGCTCTCGGCGCCGGCGCCGGTGGCGATAGCCAGCGGCACCGCGCCCAGCACCATGGCGCCGGTGGTCATCAGGATGGGGCGCAGCCGCAGGCTGGCCGCCTCCACCACCGCCTCCGCCTTGCCCATGCCGCGCTCCTGCAGCTGGTTGGCGAACTCGGTGATGAGGATGCCGTGCTTGGTGATGAGGCCGACCAGCGTCACCAGGCCGATCTGGCTGTAGACGTTCAGCGTCCCGCCCGACAGCTTCAGCGCCAGCAGGGCACCCGCCAGCGAGAGCGGCACCGTCACCATGATCACGGCCGGCGTGACCCAGCTCTCGAACTGGGCCGCCAGCACCAGGTAGATGAAGGCCAGCGCCAGGGCGAAGGTGAGCGCGGCGCTGCTGCCGGTCTGCTTGAACTCGCGGCTCTGGCCGCTGTAGTCGACCTGCGCGTCGGCCGGCAGCACCTCGGCCGCGGCCTGCTCCAGGAACGCCAGCCCGTCGCCCAGCGCGTAGCCGGGGGCGAGGTTGGCGGTGATGGTCACGGCGCGCAGCTGGTTGAAGCGGCCCAGCTCGCGCGGGGCCACCGTCTCCACCACCCGCACCAGGTTGGAGAGCTGCACCATCTCGCCGGAGCCCGAGCGCACATAGATCTCGGACAGGTCCTGCGGCGTCTGCCGGTCGGCATCCTCGACCTGGACGATGACGTCGTACTGCTCGCCGTCCTTGTTGAAGCGGGTGATCTGCCGGCCGCCTAGGAAGGTCTGCAGGGTGCGGCCGACTTCGGCCACCTCCAGCCCCACGTCGGCCACCTTGGCCCGGTCCACCTCCACCTCCAGCTGCGGCTTGTTCAGGCGCAGGTCGATGTCGGGATTGACCAGGCCGGGGAAGCCGCGCGCCTTCTCCACGATGCGGTCGGCCCACTCCTTGATCTCCGGATAGGGGCGCGAGGACTGGATGATGAACTCCACCGGCTGGCTGCGGGCGCTGCCGCCCAGCGAGGGCGGGTTGTTCGGGAAGGCGCGGAGGCCCGGAATGGCGTCCAGCTTGGCGCGGACCTCGTCCACGATCTCCTGCTGGGTGCGTTCGCGGTCGCCCCAGGGCGCCAGCCGGCCGAAGGCGATCATCTGGTTCACCTCGGGATTGCCGACGACCAGGAAGCGGGTGCGGACCTCCGGCACCTCCTCATAGACCTTGGCCACCTCCAGCCCGTAGCGCAGCGTGTGGTCGACCGTGCTGCCCTCCGGCCCCTGGCCGACGGTCAGCAGCAGGCCCCGGTCCTCGGTCGGCGCCAGCTCGGAGCGCAGCGAGCCGAACAGCAGCCAGCCGCCCGCGGCGGTGGCGAGCGCCAGGACCACGACCAGCAGCCGGGCCGCGAGCGCCCGCTCCACCCCGTGGCGGTAGGCGGTCTCCAGCCGCACGAACATCCGCTCCAGCCCGGCGGACAAGCGTCCCGTCCAGCCCCGCGGCGGCCCCTCATGGGCATGCGAGACCTTCAGCAGGCGGGAGCACATCATCGGCGTCAGCGTCAGCGCCACCAGGCCCGACACCAGCACCGCGCCCGCCAGCGTCAGGGCGAACTCGGTGAAGAGCTTGCCGGTGCGCCCCGGCGTGAAGCCGATGGGGGCGTAGACGGCGGCGAGTGTCAGCGTCATGGCGATGACGGCGAAGAAGATCTCGCGCGTGCCGACGCTGGCGGCGCGCATCGGCTCCAGCCCCTGTTCCATCTTCTTGTGGACGTTCTCCAGCACCACGATGGCGTCGTCCACCACCAGCCCGATCGCCAAGACCATGGCCAGCAGGGTCAGGGTGTTGATGGAGAAGCCCAGCACCAGCATCAGGGCGAAGGTGGCGATCAGCGACACCGGGATGGTGACTAGCGGCACCAGCGTGGCGCGCGGGCTGCGCAGGAACAGCAGGATGACCGCCACCACCAGGATCACCGCCTCGACGATGGTGTGGACCACCGCGTCGATGCTCTCCTTGATGAAGACGGAGCTGTCGTTGGCGACCTCCGCCGCCATGCCCTCGGGCAGCTCCAGCGTCGGCAGCACGGCCGCGACGCCCTCCGACACCTCCAGCGGGTTGGCGACCGCTTGGCGCACGATGCCGACGGAGACGGCGGACTGGCCGTTGAAGCGGGTCAGGCGCCGCTCGTCCTCGGCCCCCAGCTCCACCCGGCCGACATCGCCGAGCCGCACCTGGAAGCCTTCCTCCTCCTTCACCACGATATCGGCGAACTGCCCGGGCGTGACCAGGCCGGTGCGGGCCAGCACCGTGAACTCCACGTCGCGGCTCTCCACCCGACCGGCCGGCGCCTCGACGTTTTGGCCGCGCAGGGCCGCCTCCACGTCCTGCACCGTCAAGTCGTAGGAGGCCAGCCGCGCCCGGTCCAGCCAGACGCGCATGGCGTAGCGCCGCTCGCCGATGATCTGGGCCTCGGCCACGCCGGGCAGGTTCTGCATGCGGTCGCGGACATAGCGGTCGAGATAGTCGCTGATCTCCAGCACCGACATGCGGTCGCTGCGGAAGGCGATGTAGATGATGGGCTGGGCGTCGGCCTCGACCTTCGCCACCACGGGCTCGTCCACCTCGTCGGGCAACTGGCCGCGCACCCGGCCCACCCGGTCGCGCACGTCGCTGGCGGCGACGTCCGGGTCGGTGTCGAGCGTGAAGCGGATGGTGATGCGGCTGCGCTCCTGCCGGCTCGACGAGGTGATGGTGTCGATGCCCTCGATGCCCGCGACCTCGCCCTCGATGATCTGGGTGACCTGGCTCTCGATGATCTCGGCGCTGGCGCCGGGATAAGTGGTGGTGATGGAGACGGTCGGCTCCTCGATCCGCGGGTATTCGCGGATCGACAGGCGGGTGAAGGACACTAGCCCCAGCAGCACAAGCAGAAGACTCAGCACGGTGGCCAGGACGGGCCGGCGGATGAAGAGGTCGGTGGCGTTCACGGGATCAGCCCTCCCGCCCGGCGTCGGCGGCGGTGCGCGCCGGCGCGGGTGCCGGTTCCGGCGCCGCTGGGCGGACCTGGACCGGCGTGCCGTCCTGCAGCTTCAGCTGGCCGGCGGTGACCACCGTCTCGCCCGCCCGCACCCCCTCGGCGATCTCGACCTTGCCCGGCAGGCGCAGCCCCAGCCGCGCCGGCCGCAGCACCGCTTTGCCGTCGGCCACGACATAGACGGCCGGGCCCACCTCGCGCGCCACGATGGCGGCTTCGGGCACGGTGACCGAGCGGTCGCGCCGCTCCAGCACCAGCCGGACGCGCGCGAACAGGCCGGGGCGCAGCAGGTGCTCGGGATTGGCGACCTCCGCCCGGATCTGCAGCGCGCGGCCATTGACGTCGATGCGCGGGTCCAGCGCGTAGACCCTGCCCTCGAACTCGCGGCCGGGCAGCGCGTCCACGGTCAAACGGATCGGCTGGCCGACGGCGACGCGCGGCAGGAACACCTCCGAGACGCGGAAATCGACCCGCATCGGGTCGACCTTGTCCAGGGTGGTCAGCACCGTCGCGGTCGTCACGTACTGGCCGGCGCTCTCCTGGTGCAGGCCGGCATAGCCATCGAAGGGTGCCCGCACGGTGGCGTCGTCCAGCCGCTCCGCCGCCAGCGCCTCGGCCGAGCGGGCCACGTCCAGGGCCGCCCGCGCCTCATCCAGCGCGCGGCCGGTACCGGCGCCCTGTCGCGCCAGGCTGGTGGCGCGCTGGTAGTTCTGCTCGGCCAGCCGCAGCTGGGCCTGCGCCTCCGCGAGTTCCGCCTTCAGCGTGGTCTGGTCCAGGACGAAGAGCGGCTGCCCCTGGGCGACGCGTTGCCCCTCGGCGAAGGCGATCTCGACGATGCGGCCGGCCGCCTCGGGCTGCACCGCGACGGCGGCGTCGGAGCGCAGCGTGCCCAACGCCCCGACGGTCGACTCCACCGGCTCCTCCGCGGCGATGGCGGCATCGACCACCATGGCGCGGCCACCAGGGCTTCCAGGGGCTTGCGCTTCCGGCCGGCCCGGTCCACCGTCGCCGCGTCCGGCCATCAGCCACGCCCCGCCCGCCAGCAGCGCCAGCAGCAGAAGCACTCCGATCAGGGCGGTGGGACGTGGAAACCGCATGGCCGGCACCTATATGAGTGATGTTGGTTGGACTGGACCGTCCAGTCCAACTGAAACCGATATGTCGGCGGGGTCAAACATTGTCAACGGCATCGGCCGAAAGTTCGAATGGCTCGAAGCAGCCCCGGGAACCGGCGCGCGGGCTCGCCCGGGGCCAAGCGGCGGCCGAGGCGTCGCGCGCCAAGATCCTGGACGGGGCGCGGGCGGTGTTCCTGGAGCATGGCTTCGCCAAGGCGACCATGGACCTCGTCGCTGAGGTGGCCGGCGTCTCCAAGCAGACGGTCTACAACCGCTTCGGCGACAAGGACACTCTGTTCCGCGACGTGATCGGCCGCGAAGCCGAACGCAACATCGGCGTCATCCTGGAGACGCTGGCAGGCACGGTCCCGGCCACCGAGGCGCTGGCCCGCTTCGGCGAGGCCTACATCCGCATGCGGCTGTCGCCGGAGAACCTGGCGCTGCACCGCGTCATCGTCGGCGAGGTCGCGCGGTTCCCGGAACTGGCCCGCGAGGTCCAGGCGATGACCAGCGGCCGCGTCTCGCGCGAGCTGTCCGCCTGGCTGTCGAACGCCGCCGCCACGGGGCGGCTCGCCCTGCCGGACGAGCCGGAGTTCCTCGCCGACGTGCTCATGGGCGCCTGGTCCGGCGCGCCGCAGCAACGCGCGGTCATGGGCGCCGACGGGCTGCGCCGGCTGCAGCCGGAAGAGCGGGCGCGCCGGGTGCTAGCCATGTTGGGGATCTTCTAAGCCATCGCTGCGGCGTGCCGCAGTCCCCAAACCGAACAAGTTGTAGAGGCAGGCTCTTGCCAGGATCGAATTTGTCGCCCGCAGCAACAGGGCCTTTCTCGGGGTGCCGAGGGTGGAGTGACTTGGATATTTATGGAAAAAACCCATGCGGCACAACACCTGCTTCAATAACAGCGGATCGCAAGCCAGAACTCAGAGCGGCTGCTCCTTATACGCGGCGCATCTTCTGTCCATGCTCACTTGCCAGAAGCGCCGCGCGTGAGGATCAGAGGCCAAGTTTTCACCGGCCGTTCTCGGTCGCTGCTCTGCCGGAGTGGACACCGCATCGAAATGCCCGATCTCGCGTAGCACACCCAATCCAGCATCGAGCCGTCCGATCGGCAAAAGCACAAAACTGCGGTCACGGCGGGCCCCCAGCCCGTTGTCTGGTTCAGCCACCGGCACTGCGACCCAGTCACCGTCGGCTAGGTCGTAGCCACCAACATTCAGTTTAATGGCTGACGTCCAGGTTTGAGACGGTTCCGAGCAGTACTTCGATATCAAAATGACCCGTATGCGACTCACGGACTGTGAGGGTTCCACCATGTAGATCAATGATTTTTTCGAGAAGCATGAACTTTAGAGCAGTCCCTTGCCTCTCGGCGGCAACGTCTTCCGGTGTGGTGGCAAAGGACGTGGAAATCGGTTTCAGGGTAGCTTCTGTCGACGGACGGCGGGCAGAGGCTCTGATCTTGAGGGAGGACATGCCAACAGGCTGCGTGATTGAGAGAAGCAGTGTAGTCCCTTCAGGGGCGAAGTCCTCAGCCAGGGACAGCATCGTGTCGAGAGCCGAGCGCAACGCCCGCCCCTCGCCTCTGACGACCTTCAGGGGGCCTCGTACCAGAAGCCTCACGCCCGATCGTCTCTCCCATATCTGACTACCTTTTAGGATTGCTCGCGCCACTTCCTCAACGTCCACCGGATCGCAGTTCAGCAACTTCTCCTTGTCAAAGTATGTGTAGATCAGAATTGATTCGATGAACGATTGGAGCCGGCGACCGGCATCATGCAGGTAGCGGGCATATTCCTTTACGGAGGCGAGCTCATTCTCCACTTCGATGAGTTCCGAGAAGCCAAGGATGGCGAAAAGAGGCGTTCGCAACTCGTGGGAGACCGCCTTCATGAAGGCTGACTTGGCATTGCTGGCCGCTTCCGCTACCTCGGTCTTCTGGCGAAGCGACTCAGCCAGCCGGTGCAACTCCTCCTCGCGCTCGACCGCTTGCGAGATATCGAGGTGGGTTCCCATGATCCGGGGAGGTCCATCGCCAGGCATCCGGCGCCCAAGACACAGTATATGGCGGATCCGACCGTCGGCATGCCAGAAACGGATCTGGTTCCGGAACGAATGGGTGGCTCCGGAAAGGATCGCGGCGATCGTCTCAACCATCTTCGGGTGGTCATCGACATGAACGAATTTCATGAGCTGATCCATGGGTGTGAAGGTTCCCATGGACGAGTAGCCGAGCATCGACCGAAGGCGTGGGGAAAGCGTCGTCATGCCGGATGCGGCGTCCCATTCCCAACTGCCGTCGTTCAGATCCTCGCTAAGCATCTCAAGACGGATCCGGTCTTTCTCAAGATCAGACAAGGCCGGCCGCATGACGCCGACGATCACGCCCTCGGAGTTGATTCTCCTTATCGTCATCCGCGTCAGCGACCGCATGCCGTCGCACCTGATGACGTGAAGTTTCCACTCCCGGCAGTCGCTGCCAGGAATGAGGCAGCCGGCAAGCTGCGCGCGCGTCGCCATCCGGTCTTCTGGCGCCACCACACTGACGAGATCGACGAAGCTGCCCCAGCCTTTGGATGATCCAACGCCGAAAGCCGCCCGGAACGCTGGCGAGAACCACGCCTGCCCCGTCTTGGGAAACCACGCCCAGGAAGTTTGATCTTCCATTGCAGACAGCGCGTCCAACACCCGGATGATCGCGCTGAACGGCTCCAAGGATTGGAGATGGTCGCCAGATTTCACTATCCATCCCCCGCCCCGAATCCCAATCCTGGTACGCGACAAGCGATGCCGCCCTCCGGCCGCGGACTTAACTACGGTGGCTGCTGTTCGCTTGGCGGTTCTGAGTATTTTAGCGAATTCCGCTGAGCCGTCAGAAAAGAAATTGTGAAATCGGCAAGCCGGTTTGATCTCCGCCCCCGTGTCGCTTAAGAAAGCGGGTGCCGCGAAAGGCGAAGCGGATGTACCAGTTGCCGCAATGCGCGGGGCTGCCAAAACTGGGGACTTTTCTTCACATTTTCTTGACGGACCCATTGTCCGCAGACGCTTACGGTACCACCCAGTCCGGCACGGCCAACCCCATTGTGGTATGTGTCGAACTGCCGCTGGACGCATGAGGCAACTGGCTGCCCATCAACGGCCGTCGGTCCGCTCGCCTAGATCCACGTCGCCAAGATGAGCATGCCGCCGCAAGAAGCCGGCACCTAATCCGCGGGACCGACGGAATGATCATTGGCGCCCCGGGGGGATGCAATCGGAACTGGAGTACCATGATGGTGATATTCTCCATGATCGCTTCCGCGCTCATCCGAACCGGGACAGCGGGGATGGACGATCTCTCCGACCTGCAGCCCGGGGACACGCTGATTGGCGGAGCCGGCGACGATGTATACGACGTCCTATATGCCACGACCGAAGTGATCGAGGCCGCCGGCGAAGGGAACGACACCGTCATTGCACGCACCAGCTTCGCCTTGCCGCCTCATGTCGAAGATCTTGTCCTGACCCACATCTACCGCGATGGCCACATACCCAGTCCCATTCCCAGCGGTCAATTGGCGCTGAACGGCACCGGTAACGCGCTCGCCAACCTAATCATTGGCAATGCGGAGGCGAACCGCATCAGCGGTGGCGGCGGCGACGACAGGCTGCGCGCTGCTGGAGGTGCCGACACGCTGGAAGGTGGTTCGGGCAACGATACGCTGGATGGCGGCCAAGGCCGGGATATCGCGATCTTCGCCGGTGCGCGCGGCGAATATGAGGTCACCCGCGCCGCCGACCGAGTGACCGTCCGCCATTTGGACGGAGCGGAGGGCACCGATACGCTGGTCGGGGTGGAGCGGCTACGCTTCAGCGACGGAATGGCGGAGGTCGCTGTCCAGGAGATCGTCCTGCGCGGCGAGGGTGGCCGACTGCTGGGTTGGGACGTGACCCGTGGCGAGCACGGTTTCACGGTGTTCGGCGGGTTCGCACCGGACGTCATGGTGCTCGGCGTGGGCGATTTCGCCGGCGACGGATCGGCCGATATGCTGCTGCGCCAAGCATCGGGTGACATTCTGGTCTGGGCACCCTTCCGGGGTGCCGACGGCTTCCGGCCGCTGCCCGAAGCGAAGGGGGCTGCCGTGGCCGCCATCGGTGATCTGAACGGTGACGACCGCGCCGACCTGCTGCTGCGCGACGGATCGCAGTTCCATGTGCTGGACGGCGTGACGGGCAGCAGACGCTTACTGCTGACTCCCGCCGACGGGTACCAGTTCGCGGCCGTTGGTGACGTGGACGGTCGCGGCGGCCTGGACGTCGTGCTGCGCGATGGCCTAACCGGAGCGCATGTGGCCTGGACGGAACAGGGCCGCGTCGATCTACTGACGCTGGCACCGGGAAGCGGATGGCGATTGGCGGCGCTGGCCGACATGACGGGTACCGGGATGGCGGACCTGCTTCTGCTGAACGAGCAAACGCGGGCGCTGACGATCTGGGACGCCGGCCAGGGCGCGGACGGGTTCCGGCCGCTCTTTGAACTAGGAGCCGGCTGGACGCTGGTCGGTGTCTCTGACATCAGCGGCGACGGACGGGCGGACATACTGCTGCGGGAGACGGCAAGCGGCCATTCCATCGCCTGGACGGGCAGCGCTTTCCTGGATCTGGGAGACGTGCTTGCCGCCGTAGGTGTCGTCGGTTTCGGCGACTTCTGACATCGGGCCTAAATCTCTGGAAATGCACAGGTCGCCGCAGTGCAACACCTCCACTTTAATCACTGCTTGGCATGTAGCTCCTTGGATGTCCATTAAGCTGGCAGATAAATCGCGCACAAACGCACAAAGCAAATTTTATGAAATTGTAAAAACGACGGATCCTGTATTGTGGGGGCTCACCCGTATTCATATCGTCATTAGCTGTTGCGCGGCGCAGTCAGAGGCCGTGCAGAATGCCTCCGGAATTTAGAGGACGACATGACGGATCATCGCGACATTTCGCCGGATCAGATTTTCCAGGTCGGATTCGGATTCTGGGGATCCAAGGTGCTTTTGAGCGCCGTCGAGATCGGATTGTTCACAGAACTCGCCAGCGCTCCTCAAAGCTTGGCCAGCCTGTCCCGGCGCCTGGATCTCCATCCCCGGGCGGCCGCCGACTTCTTGGATGCGCTTGTATCCATGGGCTTCCTCGCGCGCGAGAACGGCCTCTACGCCAACACCCCCACCACCGACGCCTATCTCGACAGATCGAAGGAAAGTTATGTCGGCGGCCTTCTGGAGATGGCCAGCGTCCGGATGTATCCCTTCTGGGGCAGCTTGACAGAGGCGTTGCGGACCGGCCTGCCGCAGAACGAGGCGAAGAACGGCGGCCCCGATCCCTTCCAGGCGATCTACGCGGACCCGGATGTCCTCAAGGGCTTCCTGCAGGCGATGACTGGGATCAGCCGGCCGGTGGCGGCCAGTATCGGGGAACGGTTCAACTGGTCCTCCTACCGGACCTTCGCGGATATCGGCTGCGCGCAGGGCGGGTTGATGACCCACGTCGCGGCACGCCATCCGCATTTGAAGGGTGTCGGCTTCGATCTTCCGCCGGTGCGCCCCGTATTCGAGCACCATGTCCGGAGCGCCGGGCTTCAGGATAAGCTGCGGTTCGAGGGCGGTGACTTCTTCGTCGATGCTCTGCCCGAGGCCGAGGTCCTTGTGCTCGGGCATATTCTGCACGACTGGGACCTCGAGCGTAAGCGTGCGCTGGTGGCCAAATGCTACGAAGCGCTTCGCGGCGGCGGCGCGCTCATCGTCTATGACGCACTGATCGACGATGAGCGGCGGACCAACACCTTCGGCCTGCTGATGAGCTTGAACATGCTGATCGAGACTCCCGGCGGCTACGACTACACGGGGCCCGATTGCGAGGGATGGATGCGGGCGGCCGGGTTCAGGATGACCCGCACGGAGATGCTGACAAGCACCCACGGCATGGTGGTGGGTTTCAAGTGACACGATGACGGACACGGAGCCTGGTCTTATGTTCAAGAGCAGGTCCGGCTCGCCAATCTGGGCGGCGGTAGGTGTCGCCGCCCTCCTGTCCGCCTGGCCGGCAGGAGCGGCGCCACTGGTGGCCTGCTTCGCGAACTGGCCCCCGTTCCAGATGCTGCGGTCGGACGGCACGCCCGTCGGCGTCTCCCTTGAATTATCCATGATGGCGTTGCAGCGCCTAGGACACCAGGTGGAGTTCCTGGAACTTCCGATCCGCCGCTGCATCGAGGAGGTGACGCGCGGTCGGATCGACCTCGCCGTCGGGGTTCGGACCGAAACTGGCCTGGCGCTGACCCGGCGGACCAAGAGCGTTGTTGTCCTCGGCCTATTCGTGGGTGTGGGGGAGAGGCGCCGTCCGGTCGAGGGGCCGCTGCGGGTTGGCATCTCCTTCCAACGAGATCAGGCGGCACTCGCATCTCGCCATCCCGCCTGGACGTTCGAATTCCACCGAAGCGACCTGCTCGGCTTCCGGAAGCTCGCGCGCGGTCATGTCGATGCCGTTCTGGCGGACGTGACCTGGGCGGCGGGTCTGGACGACAAGGATATAGCAGGGATTTCGCTGAGCGATGCCCAGCTGATCACGGAACTGGTGCATGAAGGGTTCCGCCCCGGCCTGGAGTCTCTTCGTGACGCGTACGACTCCCTCCTTTCCGCCTGGATCGCCGATGGGCTCGTGGACCGCGCCTACCGCGAGGCGCTCGGCCACTCGTTCGGCGAAATCTCCGCTGGCGCGATGGTGAAGCACCTGCGAGAGAAAAGCGTCGCCACCAGCGACAGGGACGGCGCGGTCAGTCGCCGGATGGACCGCTAAGGTCCGGAAGCTGCGCATCACCGCCGAAGATCCGGACAAGCGTGCTGATCGCCTGACGCAGGACCAGTCCCAGCGCGGCGAGCCTCTCGTCGATGCCGGCGAGCCTGCCCTCACGTGCGTCGGCCTCGATAGCGGAAAGGATAGACAGTGCCGCCGTGCATCCAAAGGTCGATACGTGGCCTGCGGCACGATGCGCGGCGCGGGCCACGGCGTCTGCATCGTTCCGCGCGGCCGCCACCTTGATCTCCTCCAGGAAGCCGCCCGCCATTGTCCCGAATTGCGATAGCTTCTTCCGGAAGAAGGCGGGGCCGACCATCGCTTGCCAGCGCTCGGCGTGCGGCAGATTCACTCCGCCCTGCTCACCGCCTGCCGGCCCGGCCTCCCCGGGGTCGTCGAGCGACGTTTCACCGTGTACCGATGAATTGATCAGACGCCGCAGTTTGTCGAAATCGATTGGCTTGGATAGGAAATCAGCGGCTCCCGCCGCGATGGCGGCGGGGCCCCGGGCTGCGTAAGCGGCGGATACCGCCAACAGCCGCATACGCGGATAGCACCCCGTCAGCTCACCGATCAGGGCGACTCCGTCCGCGTCGGGCAACTCCAGATCAGTGACGGCGACGTCGAAGTCGGACCGCCAGCAAGCCGCACGGGCCTCGGCCGCTGAATGGGCGACGGTCACCGCGTGACCATCGTCGGCAAGGATCGTCGACAATATCTCCGCGCTGAGTGGCACGTCTTCGATCACAAGTATTCGGCAAGCCGCTCCGACGCCAGGGTGCCTCGCCGGTTCGGTGGTGGGAGGCAACCGCAACCGGACGCGGAAGGTTGATCCAACCCCCTCCGCGCTCTCCGCCCAGATTGCGCCACCCATTGCTTCCACAAGGCGGGCCGATAGATAAAGCCCGAGGCCATGGCCTTCGGTACGGCGCGCCGGGCCTGGCACGGTCCTTCTGAACCGCTGGAACAGGGTGGGGAGCAGGTGTTGCGGAATGCCGGGCCCGCTATCTTCGACCGCGATAAGGATGTCACCACTCCCCGAGCATTCCACTCGCACCAGCACATGGCCCTGTTCCGTGAACTTGGCGGCGTTCGAAACCAGATTGACCACGACTTGGCGCAACCGGTTCGGGTCGCCGACCACCCAACGTGGCCCAATAGGCTCCGTCGTAAAATCGACCCGAAGGCCACGTTCCGCCAGGACCGGCCGGAACAGGTCGACGACACGGCCCACCAATCCGGTCACGTCGAACGTGCTTTCCTGTACGGACAGCACCCCCGCCTCGACGCTGGCGAGATCCAGTAAGGAGTCGAGCAGTTGCATGAAGCTTCCGCCGACCTCCTCGGCCGCAGCCAGATAGCGATGCTGCGCATCCCGCCCTTGCATACGCTTCAGGAGCTGGAGGATGCCCATCATGGCGTGAAGAGGCGTCCTCAGCTCATGTCCCAGGGATGCGAGGAACTCCGTCTTCGCGCTGCTCGCCGCCTCGGCTTTCACCGACATGGCCCGGAGTTCCGCCGTCCGCTGTTCCACCATCCGCTGCAGCGCCGCCGTATGGAGGCGTGTCCTGGCACGGCGCCAGCCCGTGATCCAGCTCGCCGCCGCGAGCAGTAGCGCCGCCAAGCCAATGCCGGTGGTAGTGGCCGTCATCGTCCAGGTCGCCGCGTCCGAAAGGGTGGAGACGCGCCGCTGCGCCACCAGCCGGCTTTCCACCTCAACCTGTTCCAGACGCCGCGCCAGATTGTCGAACACGGCGTCGAAAGGCTCAATGAAGCCGACAGCCGCGTCGAAATCGACCTCCATCATATTCCTCAGCCAGCGCAGTGCCTCGGAGTATTCCTCAAGTGCGGTGGCAGACGAACCGAGAATCATCCCGAACTCCGGGCTGGAGCGGTCGCTTCTCAGCTGCTCGATTTTGGAGAACACACGGTCGAGCTCGGCCTTCGCCCGCTCGAGCTCCTCGCTGTAGGCGGTGCCGCTTCCGGCGGCGGCTCTAAGGGTGAGAGCCCGGTACACCCGGCCATGAACCTGGCGCACGGATTGCGCCAGCGACGTGGCGGAGACGGCCTGATCGAAATCCTCGCGCAGCAGGGACTCGGCGGCGTCCGACGAGCGCTCGACATAGGCGACGCTCGCGAGTTCGATCAGAAGCAGAATGGCCAGGACGCCGGCGAGAAGAAGATAGCTGGTGGCGCCGCTCCATCTTTCGGACCCGGTGATCCGGTCGGTCCACCTGTTCATGACGCCGCTCCAGAGGCCGAGCCGCCGCCTGTCCGCTTTCCGTCAATGGGTCGTCGCGCCGACACCGGAGTTCCGTTGGTCGCCGGGTTTGAAGATGTAGCCGGCCCCGTAGACGGTGACGAAGGGATCGTCGCTGGCCAGGGACATGATCTTACGGCGGATTCGGCCGATGAGCACATCGACGGTGCGATCTGTCGGGTTCCAGTGCCGGTTCGCCTCCTCCATGATCTCCTGGCGGCTCATGATCCGGTTTGCGTTCCTAGCCAAAGCCATCAGGATGATGAACTCGCTGCGGGTCAGGGGAATCTCCTCGCCGACCTGCGACACCAGCGCGCGCCTGCTTTCGTCGATCGCCCAGCCGTCGAACCGGAATGCGTGCGTCGAGGCGTCCGACTTCTTGCTCATGTTCAAGCGGCGCATCAGGGCGCTCACCCGGGCAAGCATCTCGCCTGGATCGTAGGGTTTGGCGATATAGTCGTCGGCTCCAGTCTCCAGCCCCTTCGCCCGGTCAGCCGGCGAACCGTGTCGCGTGACCATGATGATGCCGAGCGAGGCATCGGCACCAAGATCGGGGATGAGGCTGAGGCCAGAACCGTCGGGCAACTCCATATCCAGAAGCACGATGTCGGGCCGCTTCAGGGCCAGGGCCGCGCGGGCTTCGGCCAGGCTGCCCGTGCAGGAGATGTCATAGCCGCGCTCCACCAAGCATGCGGCCAACATCTCCGACAGGATCGGATCGTCGTCCACCAGCAGGATCGAGCCGTTCGCCATGGATGTACTCTTCTGAACCCGCAGGGCAGTGATACTGCGCATTTCTGATCTCTGCCTGAACAAGGGTCTTACATCCCAAATCTTACGGTCAAGTGAAACATGGGAGGGGCGCGGCCGGGCGGGGGGCCGGCCGCGCCCCAGCCTCCGTCCGCTCAGAAGCGGAACTGGAGGCTAACCGAGTATCTCGACCCGACCTTGAGGCCGCTGGCCTCAAGGTGCTCGTCCACAAGATTGTATCCATCGAGCGACACGGTCGCCCAGCTGTTCAGGCTATAGGCCAGCCGCCCGTTGAGCTCCACGAAGGCGGGGATCGCGTACCGCTCCGGCGACGCCGGGCCATAGGCGAAGTATCCGCTGTTGTAGACGATGTTGGTGGACAGGTCCCATGGGCCCGACGTGTAGGCGACGGCGGCACCGATCTTGTGCTTGGGGTTGACACCCCGCTGCGCACCCTGGTGGAAGTTGATGGTCTGCCCACCAAAATTCAGCATCGTCAGGTCGTCGTTCTCATCGATCCAGCCATAGTTGACGGACCAGTTCCAATTCTCCTGGACGCGGCCCGTCAGCTCCAGCTCCAAGCCGGTTAGTTCGGTGTCGCCTTCCTTCACAACGCGGAAAATCAGGGGCAGCGAGTTCGGGTCGTCGGGGAAGCTGGAGAAGCCGATATTGCCCTCGGCATACTGACGCCAAACCGACGCCCGGAAGCCGCCGCCGATCGCGTCGATCCTCCGGTCATAGGCGAGTTCCAATGCCGTGTTCGTATGATTCTTCTCGATCGAGGGCGTGCCCAGAAAGACCGTGAAGTCGCCTGGCGACTGCAGCGCGCCTTTCATCATGGATGCAGTCTGGACGGCCTTGCCCGCCGTGAGACGGATGGAGTCGACTGCGGTCGGCCGCCACGAGAGGTAAGAATTGAAGGAGGGCTCATAATCGACACGACGATAGTCATCGTTGGTCAGGTTGGCGTATCGGATCATCGGTCCGGAGCGCCACTGCCGCGCGCGGTCGATGCGGACGGCGTTCGTGAGCGTGACCGTCGGCGTGACGTCCCAGTTCCACATGCCGCTGGCGGCGAAGATCTCGTGGTTCACCGTGGCGCCGGGCGGTCCAAACTCAATGCCCTTTCCGGTGGCGCGCCGGTATTCGAAGGCGGCGCGCACCGTGTGGCTCTCGTTCAACTTGACAGTGTCGTCGGCGCGCAGAACGTACGTGTCGTTGGTGTACTTCAGTAGAAGGTCACCTTCGAACGCGGTCTTGAAGCCCAGCGACTGGGAATTCGTGTAGGCCGTCAGGTTCAGAAGGCCGATGGCGCTGTCCGACGAGATGGCGGAACGCAGGGACCAGGTCTCGCGGTCCTCGTAGACGGGCAGCCAGGGCTGCCACATCCAGCTTCCCTTCTTGTCGTTCCAGCTTGCCTCGACCCGCAGCTCGGTGCCGGGAAGAAGGGCCCAGGCGAGGTCGCCGGCAACGGACTGCCGTTCAGCCTGGGATGCCGTGATGAACCGGTTAGCGTTGTCGGTCAGGAAAGACGGCCCGCCGATGATCTCCGGGTACTTGAACTGGTCGCTCTCGGTAAGCCCGGCCGAGAGGCGAATGCCGGCCGCGTCGGACAGCTTCAGCGTCTTGCTGACCGACAGCTGGCGGTAATCCATGTTACCTGCACGAACGGTGGCCGTGTCGCCTTCGGTTAGCCGCGGATTCTTGGTGATGATGTTGATGACGCCCAATAGGGCGTTGAAGCCGAACATGGCTCCCGCCGGACCCTTGATCACTTCGATCTGCTGGATGTCATCCATCTCGACGGGGATGCTGGGCCAAGTCGTGGTGTAGATATCGTCAGAGAAGGTATGGCGGCCGTTGACCATGACGAGAATGCGGCTGCCGGCGGGAACGTTGTAGCCCCGCATGCTGACGGACTCGGTTCCCGTACCGGTGTTCATGACGAAAACGCCGGCCACGCGGTTCAGCACCTGTGGGATGGTGTAGGCGCCGGAGCGGCGCACCTCCTCGCCCGAGATGATCTGCATAGTGGCGGGAACGTCGGACACGCGTTGCGGCTTTCCGATGGCGCTGGTGGTCACCGGTTCGCCGAAGAGCTGCTGCAGGCTTCCGTAATCGATGGCTTGCGCTGACGCCGAGCCGCATCCCAGGGCCAGCAGGGCGGTTCCCCCGAGAAGCGTGCGCAGACGGCCGTTCATAGAAATCTCCTGGCGCATGGCTCAGCGCTCCTTGATCATCATGCGGAAGGCCGAGCCGACCTTCACTCCCGTGGCCTCTGCCGCGGCGCGGTTCATCGTGATCTCCACCTTGGGCTCGCTCTGGACGCTGACGATGCATCCGGCGGTATCCGCGCAGCCCGGCAGCGTAGACACGATCAGGATTCCCTTGCCGGCGACAGCTTCCACCAATCCGGGGTTCGCCCCGGTGCCGGTGAGAAGCAGCATCTTGAGGCCGGACGCCGCGGCATCGCCGGCGGGGACCAGCCTCGGAACCAGCGTCACCGAGCCGGCCACGAAGCCGGTGCCCATCTGCGTCACCAGAGCCTCTGCCTCGCTCTTGCCCGCGGCGTCATAGACGATCCCCACGGGAACTTGGCCGGCCATCGGTGGGTCGAAGAATCCGACCATTCGTCCGATGATCTGCAGGTCCTTCTGCGTCGTCGCTGCGGCAGCGATGCCTGCCGTTGCGATGCTGACGGCGCCTGCCGTAAGCACCACGGCGGCCACCATCCCCGGCCTTTGGGTTGCCCTCATTCCCGTTCTCGCCCCAATGGTTGTTCCGCACCACTCCGCTCGACAGCCGCAGGCGACCAGCAATCCTCGACCGCCCCGATACTATCGAACGTCGTAGCTCCTTTGGAAGGCATACTAGGCAATGCGGGTATGGGAGGTTGTGAAGAAATCTTAAAAATGCCGATAAGCACGAATAGCGAGAGCGCTGGCAAATTAACATACGCATCCATCAAGCATGAGCAGAGATTTTTCAAATTTTTTTACAGGTTTTTCTCGCGTGTAAGCTTTAAGTTCTGTGATCGCGCCTGCCCTGCGGCCTTTGATTGCTCGACCCGCCAGAGGCATGGAAGCGTAATCGGGGCCATCGAAGCCCAATCCCATGTCCGGACAATTCCGCAGCGTACCGCACCAGGGGGGGCAGCATGCCTGACACGTCCATGTCCACCATCGCTCTCGGCACCTCGGTGCCGACATCCCCGCCCTCAGAGGTTTCGGGTCTCCTTGGCGCTGCCATGTCCCGATGGGGCGGGCTGGCGCTCCGTTATTCGGATTGGCCCATCGCCTTCAAGCTTGCCACCCTGCCCCTGATCGCCGTCGCTCTCATGGTGTTCCAGTTCCTGTGGGGGAACAACACGATCAACGCCCTGGCCGAGGGCACCATCCCCGAACTCAGCCGGAGTGTCGCCCACGCGGCGCGGCTCTCTTCCATGGCGGGGCAGCTCCGGGACGTGAATGGCAGCTTATATGTGGCGCTCACCGCCAAGAGCATGGGAAACGAAGGGACTTCCCTTGATCCGGTGCTGGCCAAGCTCGATCTGCTGATCGCCGACATCAAGGCTTTCAGGGCCGAGCCGATCGACACCCACGCGGTCGGGACGCTCTCGGGCATCGAGGACAAGCTGGTCGAGTTCCGCGGCGCCGTGGTTTGGGTTTCCACGATGCTCTCCGTCGACTTTCAGAGCGCGGTTTCGTTCTTGGAGCCATTCCAGGCGACCTACGAAAAGGTGGCGGCGGACCTGAACCGCCTCGTCACGCAGGAGGTCGGGCGCAGCCAGGAGCAGGCGTCGATGGCGGTTACGACCGCCATTGAGGAACAGGCGGCCTTCCTTTGGGCTGAGGTGGCGACCTGCCTGGGCCTGCTCGCCCTTTCCGCTGTGATCGGCCTCGCGCTTCGGCGTTCGATCCTGACCATCGCGATGGTGACGCGGCGCCTGGCCCAACAGGATCTAGACGTGGGGCTGGACGGGCTGAAGCGCGGTGACGAACTCGGCATGATCGTGGAATCGCTCCACGTCTTCCGAGAGAACGCGCTCAAGGTCGGTCGGCTGGACGAGGAGCAGCGCCGGGAGAGGGTGCGCGCGGAGATGGACCGTCGGGACATGCTTTCCGCCCTCGCGGCGGATTTCGAGCGGAAGGTCCTGACAAACCTGACGAGCGTCTCTGCGGCCGTGGCGTCCATGCGCGACGAAGCGGGCGAGATGAGCCAGATTGCGGAGAAAGCCAAGGGCCAGGCGGGCTCGGTTCTGTCCGCCGCCGCCCAGATGGCAGCCAATGTGCAGGCTGTCTCGGCCGCCTCGGAGCAGCTTTCGGGGTCGATCGCGGAAATCGGCCGCAACGCCGCCCATTCCTCCAGGCTCGTCGGTGAGGCGGCTGAGGAGTCGCAACGTACCAACCATGACATTCTGGCGCTCCAGACGGCGGCCGACCGGGTCGGAGAGATCGCCGAAATGATCAGCGTGATCGCGCGGCAAACCAACCTGCTGGCGCTCAACGCCACCATTGAGGCCGCGCGGGCAGGCGTCGCGGGGCGGGGCTTCGCTGTCGTCGCCACCGAGGTCAAGAGCTTGGCGGCTCAGACCGGTCGGGCCACCGAGGAGGTTGCGGCCCAAGTGTCCGGCATCCGGCTTGCCATTACCGACGCTGTCCGCGGTCTCCGGTCCGTGGCGACCAAGGTGGACAGTGTCAGCGACGTTGTCGTCGCGATCGCCGGCGCTATCGAGGAGCAGAACGCGGTGACCCGCGAAATCTCCAACAGCATGCTGCAGGCGTCCGCCGGCACCCGCACCGTGACCGAGGAGATGGAGGATGTCGGCGGTGCGGTATCCGACACGGGCTGGCGTGCCCAGCGCGTGTCCGACGCGACGTCGACCGTGACATCGAACACCAATGCGCTGGCCGCCGAGGTCGAGAGCTTCTTGGCCAAGATTCGTGAGTTGGCTGGCATGTCACATGCGGCCTGAAGGGGAGAGTGGAAATATGGCGCGGCCTAAGAGGGACCACCGGAGCATGTCTGCGCGGACAGAAGAGGGGGGTGGCTTCCGGCAGTGGGCGATTCGGGGGTTGCTGCTCACAGGATGCCTATTGGCGCACGCGGCGGAAGCGAAGTCCGGCGCTGGCCAGCCGGCCCTCATCGTCGAGGTGACCGTGGTCGGCGAGGAGAGTTGGAAACGTGATCAGGACTGGCGCAAGGCGCAGATCCAGGAACGGTATTTCTTGGAAATTCCCCTGACTGCCGGGGACGCACTAGAAGCGTACAACATGCTGGACCCGCGCACCGCCGAGCGGCTGCAGCGGTTCTCGACCGATGTCGACGCCCGCCGCCGGAAAATCGAAGCCGCTGCAGGAAGGTCCGCCGGCGATACCCCGGGGGTTGGGGGAGCGGCCCAAGCGGCAGAGATACAGAAGCGCGTGGACGGGTGCGCCGGCGACGAGGTTTGCCTGCGCCGCGTTGGTAAGGAACTCGCGTCGCAGCACCGGACTTCGGCGCGTGCGGCAACGGGCTCCAGCATGGAGGAGGTACGCGCCGCCTGCGCTTCCAAGACCGGTGACGCGTATGAGCGTTGCGTAGAGCGGCAATTCCAGGCGAAGACCGAGCCGAAGGAGCCGACGGAGGAGCCCGAGGCGCGGTTCCGGCGCTATTTCCCCGTGCAGAATTGCCGTGGTCGCGTGGAAGCCAGCATTTCCAGGGAAGGCGCCGGGCAAGTGGCCGATGTGGCCGGCACGTACCAGTCGTCGGACTATGTACGGGGCAAGGGTGCCCTGCTCGGTCCAGCCCTTGAGGCGGTTTGCCTAGGTACGCAGGCCGTGGTCGATGTGAAGGCTGGCACGCTCTATGTCCCCAATTGGGCGGCCCCTACGATCGAGGTCAAGACGCGGGTCCATGTTCCGCCGGATGGCCCTGTGGAAGGCTCCGAGACGGCCGGGCCGAGCCCGGAGGTCGTCGCTTGGGTTGAGAGCATGCTCAAGGATGCGCCCCTGATCGGCCAAGCGTCGACCACTATCACGGCTCCGCCGCCATCCAGTGTCGCTAAAGGCGTCTCGAGCCGAACCCTTAAGGTGATCGTGTTGTGGCATTTCAGAGCTGCCTAGCCCTCGAAGCGGCCCCTTGAAAAGGCCTTGGAGCGGCGCCTTGTCCGCTTGCGCTTGGCGGCGCCCCACTCCTGGGTGCGGTTCTGCGTCGACCATCGCAAGCGGATAGCGAAGGTGATCCAGGGCGCGGCGAAGCTCGCTGGCATCGCTAGCGTCTCCGCCATGGGTGAAGGGGAGATACCGGCCATCGCCGCCGCCCCTTCGCGCCGACGCTCACCGGCCTCGTGGGGATCGACGAGACCGCCGCCAGCCTCCGCCATCGCTGCTGAGGCGCGCCATCAGGAGCGGCAGCTGCGGCTCATCGCAGATTCCGTGCCGCTGCTGCAGTGGGACCGGCGCCACGACGACTGGCTGGTCGGCCAAGCCGTGGAGGAGGTGCCGGGCACCGAGGCGTACGATCCGGCCCACGACAACCTTGCCGAGGCGCTGGAGCTCCGCTGGATCGAGGAGGGCGGCCCTGCGGTGGCGGCTCCGTCGCGCAACGGCTTCGGCACCGCGGTGCTGGGGGCCAGCATCCGGCATCAGCTGGACGGCACCGTCAATCTGGAGTGGCGCCCTGAGGGACTACGCGCCACGATCATTCTGCCGCGGTCGCATCTTGTCGCCGACGACCGGATACCGGCGGAGGAGCCTCTGACGATCTTGTGAGACGCGTCGCCTCCGTCCTTGAGTCAAAGGGATGCCTCAAGCGCCGGATCGAAATCGCTTCAGAAGCTGCGACAAGCTCTCCGGGAATGTGTTCGCGGAGATGCAGAGCCCGTTCCAAAGAGGACACGGATATGAAGCGGGTCCGGATCACGGAGGAGCAGATCATCGGGATTTTGCAGGAGCAGGAGGAGGGTCAGAAGAACACCGCGTCGTTCGTGGGCATCCCATCACTCGCAGCCACCATCCTCTCGATCAGGAGCTAACAAAGCCTAATTTTCCAGATTCGACTTTTATCGCATTTAGCAGCCACTCTCCTCTCACTGTCCAGTCGAAGCTGGGGCGACTTGGTTGAACTTGACCATGGCCGCTATCCTTCCTGATAGCACATGAACGTCACAAGACGCAGCGCAGTCGTGACACGTTGATAGCGCCTCATTAATTCAATGTTACTCCGCGCGCACGATTTATAGTGTCCTTTTGAAATACTCAACGGTGCTTGTCAGCCCGCTTTCAAGTGCGATAGTTGGCTGCCAACCTAGATGGCGCTGCGCGAGCGCAATATCTGGACAGCGCTGAAAGGGGTCATCTTCAGGCAGTGGCATGAAAACCAGGTTGGATTCGGATCCGGTGAGCCGGATGATTGTTTCCGCCAACTCGCGGATGCTTGTCTCTGTAGGATTGCCGATGTTGATCGGGCCGGTCACGTCGTCCGGCGCCGCCATCAGGCGGATGAAGCCCTCGATCAGGTCGTCGACGAAGCAGAAGCTGCGGGTCTGGCTGCCGTCGCCATAGATGGTGATGTTCTCGCCCTTCAGCGCCTGCACGATGAAGTTCGACACCACCCGCCCGTCATTGGGGTGCATGCGCGGGCCGTAGGTGTTGAAGATCCGCGCCACGCGGATGTTCAGGCTGTGCTGGCGGTGATAGTCGAAGAACAGCGTCTCGGCGCAGCGCTTGCCTTCGTCGTAGCAGGCGCGCGGGCCGATCGGGTTCACGTTGCCGCGGTAGGTCTCGGGCTGCGGGTGGACCGACGGGTCGCCATAGACCTCCGACGTGCTGGCCTGGAAGATCTTGGCGCGCACGCGCTTGGCCAGGCCCAGCATGTTGATGGCGCCGTGCACGCTGGTCTTGGTCGTCTGCACCGGGTCGTGCTGGTAGTGGATGGGCGAGGCCGGGCAGGCCAGGTTGTAGATCTCGTCGACCTCCACATAGAGCGGGAAGGTCACGTCGTGGCGCATCAGTTCGAAATGCGGGCTGCCCATCAGATGCGCGACATTGTCCTTGGTGCCGGTGAAGAAGTTGTCGACGCACAGCACGTCGCAGCCTTCCGCCAGCAACCGCTCGCACAGGTGCGATCCCAGGAACCCGGCCCCACCCGTCACCAGGACGCGTCTCATGCGCACGCCTTTTTCGTTCCCGCCATGTTTCTGATCATGCACCGGCGCCGGCGTGACTGAGGGCATGGACCGCCAGTGCGTCGGCAGCCGCGGTGAAGACCGAGTTCCAAGTGCCGTCGGCACTCTGCCGGAACAGCCGCATGGACGGGTACCAGGGCGTGTGGTCGTCGTTGCTGCCATAGATCCAGTAAGGCACGTGCTGCAGCAGATTCCAGATCGGGCGCCCCATGGCGCCGGCGAGATGCGCCACGGCGCTGTCTGTCATGATGACGAGGTCGAGCTGCTCCAGAAAGGCCGCGGTGTCCGCGAAATCCTCAAGATGTTCGCCGAGCGGCACGATCAGCTGGCGTCCCGATGCCAGGCTGGCCAGTTCCGTTTCCGGCGGCCCTTTCTGCAGGCTGTAGAGGCGGACACCGGGTACTTCGGCAAAGCGCAGAAACCGGGTGAGCGTGGTGGCGCGCCGGCGATTGTCCGCGAAGCTGGTTCGGCCCGACCAGACGATGCCGACCCGAAGCACCCCTGGCTCCGCTCGACCGAGCACCCGCGCCGCCTTCGCGCGCGCCTGCTCCGGAATCGTGACGCGGACCGGCGGCGGAATCGATGCCGCCGTGGTGCCGCATAGCCCGGGCAGGCTCATCTGCGCGGCCTGGAAATCGAAGCCATCGGTGACGCTTCCCGGCGCCACCAGCGCCTCCACCTCGAGACCAGCCAGCAGGCGCCGCAGCTCGGCATGGCATTCGAAAAGGATGCGCCCGCCCCGCGCCCGCACGAGCGGGACGTAGCGAGCAGCCAGCAAACTGTCGCCGAAGCCCTGCTCGGTGGACAGAAGAATGGTTTTTCCGTCCAAAGGCTCACCCGACCAGGATCGGCCCCGGCGCGGCGGCAACCGGTCGGCATGCAGTTGCCAGCGAGCCTCATAATCCTGCAGCCCGCCGACATAGTCGCCGATCTGCAGGCGGGCCAGGGCGCGCTCCCACAGCAGCCGCGGCGTGGCTGGCTCGTGTTGCAACGCGCTGTCCATGGCGGCGAGCGCCTCATGGAACCGGCCGGCTTGGCGGAGCGCCACGATCCGGTTGAATCTCAGCATGACGTCATCGGGGGCGAGCGCCACCGCTTGGTCATGGGCTTCCAGCGCCTCCTGCAAGCGATGGGCATCCAAAAGGGCGTTGCCGAGATTGGTCCAGATGCCGGCGTTCCAGGGCATCAGCTCCACCCCCCGCCTGTGACATGCGATCGCTTCCTCCAGACGGCCGCGACGGCGCAACATGGCGCCGAGCGTACTCCAGGCTCCGGCATTGCCGGCGTCGGCGGCCAGCGTCGCCGTCAGTTGGCTGATGAGCTGGTCTTCCTGGTCCAAGCCTACAATCCTTACGGTCAAACGGGAGAGGCGTGCGTCGCCAAACCGCCAGCCCGTTCCTGTGCAGATAAGCAGGCCGCGACACGGTCGCGCAACGTGGCCGCAGCCGCGCGAGCATCTCCAGGCGCCAAGCCAGCCTCGGCGCGTGTCAGCCAAGCATGGGCCTGCACCAGAGCCGCGGGCCCGCCCTCACTTTCGGCCAGCAGCTGTCCCAGCTGCAGCTGAGCCGGTGCATGATTCTGGGCCGCCGCCAGCTCCAGCCAGTGCAGCGCTTTGGCGACACTGCGTGTCACGCCCTCGCCGCGAAGGCAGAGCAGACCCAGATTATACTGGGCCACCGCATTGCCGCCGGCCGCCGCCTTGTGAAACCACTGCGCCGCCTCCCCGCTGTCCCGCATGACGCCGGCGGCCGAGAGATGCAGCAGCCCCAGGTTGATTTGCGCCGCCACATGGCCGCTGGCCGCTGCCTTCCGATACCAGATGAGCGCTTCGGCGGGATTGGCCGGCCCAGCCAGACCGGAGGCATGAATGAGGCCGACGTTGAACTGGGCGGTTGGGTCGCCCCGCTCGGCCGCTTCGCCGAACCAGTGCAGCGCCAAGCGGTAATCCTGGGGCACGCCATGGCCGCCGGCGTAAAGCAGGGCGAGATTGAAGTACGCCGACGGCTCGCCGTGCGCCGCGGCCGCCGCATACCAGTGGCGGGCCGCCTCGAAATCTACCGCGCCGGCGCGACCCTGGGCATACATGACGCCCAGATTGATCTGCGCGCGGGCATGGTCTTGCGCGGCGGCGGCGTGGAACCAGCGGAGGGCTTCGGGCAGATCCAGGGCAACGCCCTGGCCGCCGGCGAGAAGGCTGCCCAACAGGAACTGCGCGTCGGCGTCTCCCTGGTCGGCCGCCGCCCGGTAGAGCCGCAGGGCGCTCTCCAGGTCGCGGTCGGTCTCGTGGCCGGCGGCCAAAATCATACCGAGCTGCACCTGGGCGGCGGCCAGCCCCTGGGCAGCGGCGTGGCGCAGCCATGCCAGCCCGGCACAGGTGTCCTTCGGCACACCCCATCCGTGCGGATACAGAAGCGACAAATTGGCGTCCGCCGCCGCGCGATGGTGAGTGGCGGCGGCACGATACCACCGCGCCGGCGGCTGCGCCTCGTGCGGCGCAGCGCGGCCGGTGACCAAAAGCAGGCCCAGCTCCAGTTGTGCCGGTGCGTGCCCGGCCGCCGCCGCCTGTGCCAGCCAATGAACGGCATCCGCCATGTTCTGGACAACGCCGACACCCCGGGCATGCGCCAGGCCAAGCCGGAACTGGGCCGCCGGATCACCCGCCGCGGCCAGCGGCAGGAGCGCCCGCACGGAGTCGGAGTCACCCGTTTCACTCGCGATACCCGTCCACCGTCGGCGGAACCCCTGGGCGCTCAGCATGAAACGGCGCAGCCAGCCGGTGAGCCGAACCGGCATCATGGCTCGCGCATGCTCTCGTTCACACTGCGGAGAACGGGACGCAGCAGATAGCTCATGACGCTGCGCTTGCCCACCTTGATCTCGGCCGTCAGCGGCATGCCGGGCACCAGGCGGAAAGCCGCGGGCGCATTGCGCAGCGCGGTGGCGGTCAGCAGAACGCGCACTTTGTAGACGGGAGTGGCGGGGCTGCCGTCCTTGTTCTCGGCGCTGGTGAACGAGTCGCCGCTGATGGTGGCGACGCGGCCTTCCGCCATGCCATGCTCTTGATAGGGGAACGCATCGAACTTCACTTGCACGCGGTCACCCACGGCGATGTGGCCCAGCTGCCTGGCCTCGACGCCTGCCTCGACCTCCAGCGTGGCCTCGGTCGGCACAAGCTTGAACAACGGTTCCGCGGGTGTCACCACCGAGCCGACGGACCGTGGAGCGATCTCCAGAACGACGGCATCCACAGGTGTTCTCAGATCGATCAGATCCTGCCGCCGCTTTGCCTTGGCGAGCTGCTCGTGCAGCGCGTCGCGCTCGCCCCGCTTGGCCACCAGCATCTCGGCCAGCTGGTTGTTCCAGTTCTGGCGGAAGACCTCACGCTCGGACTTGAGCGCCGCCAGCTCGTGGCGCGCTCCCTCCAGAGCACCGGTGGAGACCTGCAGCAGGCGCTCCACTTCCAGTCGGGTATCTTGCGCCAGCAGAACATTGAGGCGGCTTCCCGTCTGGTTGGCCTCCAGCTTGCGCCGCATGTCCTCCATTTGCTTGAGAACGGAGAGACGCGCGCGCAGCTGGTCGCGTTCCTGCTCTCGGCTGCTGATGACCGCCTGAAGGCTGCCCAGCCGCTGGTCGTAATTGGCCAGATTGGCCGCCAATTGAGCCTGCCGGTCACGCCAGAGGGCCTGTTGCAGCTGGCCGTGCGAACCTGTGGCCGGTACAAATCCGCGGCCATCGCGCTCGGCTTCGATGCGGGCGATCTCGGCTTCCAAACCCTGCAGGCGGGCGGTGAGCTCATCGGCATCCGCCGCGGCGAAGGTCGGATCGAGCGTCGCCAACGCCGTTCCCGCCGGAACGGTGTCTCCGACCTTGACATCGATGCTCCGGATGGTGGCCGTCTCGAAGGGCTGCACGACGACGGTGGGCGCCACCGTCACGATCTTGCCGCGGGCACTGACGATCCGGTCGAGCGTGGCGAAGGAGGCCCAGATCAGGGCGGCGAGCAGAAGGGCGCCCATGACGTAGAGCGTCGCCCGGGCGAGGGGCGGATCCGGTTCCGTGCCGATCTCGCTGGCATCGGACTGGAACTCGTCGATGGTCCGGCTCACCTCGCTGGGGCGGGCCTGACGCCGAATGGCTAGGGAACGGCCGCTCACGCCCGCTTCTCCATGTCATAGTCCAGATAGGAGGCATGGCGGTTCTGCTGGCGCCACAGATTCCGGTATATCGGGCAGCGCTGCAGCAGATCGCCATGGCTGCCGATGTCCGCGGCCCGCCCCTGGTCCAGCACCAGAATGTTGTGGGCGGGCACCAGACTGGACAGGCGGTGGGACACGATGATCAGCGTCCGTCCCTGCGCGATGCTCATCAAGTTGGCCTGAATGATGGCCTCGCTCTCGGCATCCAGCGCGCTGGTGGCCTCATCGAGGATCAAGATCGGCGGATCGCGCAGAAGGGCGCGCGCGATGGCGAGACGCTGGCGCTGGCCGCCGGAGAGATTGGCCGAGCCCTCGTCCAGCGGCGTGTTGATGCCGGCCGGCAGCCGCTCGACGAACTCGTCCGCTCCGGCCAGACGCATGGCTCGCATGATCTCGGCCGTCGTGGCCGCGGGCCGGCCGATCGCGATGTTCTCGCGGATCGTTCCCGTGAACAGAAAGCTCTCCTGCAGGACCGTGCCGACGGATGCGCGCAGATGATCGATGCCGACTTCGCGGATGTCGTAGCCGTCGATCTTGATCAATCCCTCCTGCGGCGCGTGCAGCCCCTGCAGCAGCCGCGTCACGGTCGTCTTGCCGGAGCCGCTCTTGCCGACGATGCCGAAGATGGTGCCGGCTGGAATCTTGAACGAGAGCGCGTCCAGCGCCGGGGTCGCCGCGCCGGCGTAGCGGAAGCGGATGTCTTGGAACTCGATCTCGCCGCGGAAGGGAATGCGCGGGCCGTTCACCACGCGGCCCTGCTCGCTCGGATGGTTCATGATGGTGCCAAGCATGCCGACCGACAGCGACACTTCCTGGAACTGCGGCAGCAGCTGCGACAGCTGCACGAGCGGCTGGGTGACGCGCCCGCTGAGCATGTTGAAAGCGATCAGCGCGCCGACCAGCATCTCGCCCTGCAGCACCAGATAGGCGCCGGTGGCCACCACCACGATGGTCATCATCTTCTCGATGGGGGCGGTCAGCGCGGTCAGCATCATCGCCAGCTTCGCCACCCCGAACCGGGTTCTGATGGTGGCGCCTACCCGTCGGTCCCACTCCTGGCGCTGCCGGGCGTCTAGGGCCAGCGACTTCACCGTGCGCATGCCCTGGATGGTCTCCACCAGAAAGGACTGCTGCCTGGCCTCGACCCGATACACTTCGGGCAGACGCCGCCGGAGCACCGGCAGCGTGACCAGAGTGCACAGGCACAGGAGCAGCGTGAAACCCAAGACGATCGACGCCAGCACCGGGCTGAAGAAGAACAGCAGCGGCACGAAGACGGCGAGCATCACGAGATCCAGAACCGCCATGAACAGAGGCCCGATCAGAAAGCCCCGAATCCGTTCGCTCTGGACCATGTTCTTCAGAAGAACGCCGGTTGGCGTCCTCTCGAAAAAATCCATCGGCAGGCTGGTCAGCTTGTTGAAGGTCCGCACCGTGACGTGGGCGTCGATCTTGTTGGCGGCGAACAAGGTCACATACTGCCGCAGATAGCCAAACACCGTCTCGAAGAGGACGGCCAGAAGCATGCCGCCCGCCAGCACCCAGAGCGTGTCGAGGCTATGATGCACCAGCACCTTGTCCAGAACCTGCTGCGTGAAGACCGGCATGGCGATGCCGAGCCCCCCCAGCAGCAGGGTCGCGACCGCCACGTCGCGAAACAGCCGGCGGTTCCGCAGGAGCTCCGGCAGGAACCAGGCGAGGTCGAAGGGCCGCTCCTGCTCGCCGGTGTCGTGGGCGCGCTTCACGAAGAGCACCGTCCCGTCCCAGGCGGCGGTGAAGCGGGACTCGTCGAGCGCCAGCGCGCCAGCGTCCTCCGCCAGCGGGTCCTGGACCAGCAGCAGCTGCGTGCCGGACTGCTCCGTGGCGCCGACCGCGAGCATCATGTTGCCGTTCCGAAGGCGGACCAGGACCGGATAGGCATCGCCGAGCCGGAACAGGTCGCTCCAGGCCAGGGTTCGCGCCCGCGCCCGCAATCCGATCGACGTGGCGATCCGGAGCAGGTGCGGCACCGCCGGCTCTTGCCCGCCGAGCCCATGATCGTGGATCAGCTGCTCTCTCGAGGTGGCGATGCCCCGAAGCCGCGCCGCCATTGCCAAACAGGAAACCGCGGTATGGGCGCAGCCGGCATCCAACGTCATTGTCCCCTACTCTCCATGGGTCCAGCCTCGCGACACGCGGCGCCCTTGGGGGACCGCTCACCACTCCGCCGCCGCCGGAACCATCGCCCGGCACTGGCTGCAGCGTGCAGCTGGAACCCTTAAGCGCTGCTTAACCAAGTACCGACGAGGGGTAAAGGGCAGTGATGGCGAGAACAACTGGCAGCTTTCGTGGATTATTCAGGCCGTCCACAACTTCTCTTCGCCAACTACGCGGCACGATACGCAATAGTTACATACATTTCAACCTGTGCAGTAAAAACCTATCCGTCTAGACACATCGCTTTCTTAACCGATCACTATCCATTTGGGGGTATCCTGCACGCCCGACTCCAGAGCAACAGGCCTTCTGGGCCTTGGTGCGTCTAGAGCCATTGCGGGCGATGCCAGTGCTGATCCGCGCCGGAATCGCAACCATTCACGCGTGTCGTTGATTCGGAAAGGGTGCCCCATGCCGGCCGGCCAAACCTTGACAGTGTCGACCGGAAGCACCGACTACATCTTCACCGCAAGCGAGGTCTGGTCGGGCATCGTCGGGCCGGGCACTGCCCAGGGCGTGCTGCTCAACAGCAGGGGCCAAACGCTGACGGTCAGGAACCTCGACCACGTCTATGGCGTCAAAGCGACCGGCCTCCAGAGAGAGGTCGTCACGCTGGCCGGCACCAGCGGCAACACCATCGGCGTCCGCTACCTTGAGGAGCTGATCGGCAGCGCCGGGCGGGATGTCGTCACCACGTCCACGATCGGCACCACCATGGCGGTGACCGGCATCGAGGTGATGACGGGCGCCAGCAACGGCACGGAGTTCATCACGCTGGCCGCCACGGGCGGCAACACCATGTCGGTGAGCTTTCTGGAGTCGCTCTCCGGCAGCAGCGGCAAGGACGTCGTCGTCTTCTCGGGCACCCTCGGCACGACTACGGTCATCTCATTCATCGAAACGCTGATCGGCTCGACCGGCGAAGACATCATTGCGTCGATCGCGGCCGGCAACGGCAACACGACGCATATTCAAGGCATCGAGTACCTCGTCGGCAACGGTTCGAGGACCGACGTCTTCTCGGTGGCGACAGGCGGCAGCACGGTTGGTGTTGGCTACATCGAGACGCTGATCGGCACCAGCGGCTTCGATGTCATGAATCTAGGCTTCAAGTCCGGGACTGTTGATTTTCGCACCGGCGCCGGCACCGTCGCCGTCTCGATGATCGACTCCGTTCTTGGGGGCGGAGCCACCACCTTCCGTAGCGGCGTGATCCTGCTGGACAGCGGAACCACGATTTCCGTGTCCGGCATCGCCTTCGTGACGGGCGGCGCCGGGTTCGACAAGGTATCCCTTGGACTGGGGCCGAACGTCGCTTCCACCGGCAACACGTTGGCCGTATCCCTGATCGAGTCGCTGATCGGCAGCAGCGGCAAGGACGCGCTGAGCGTCAGGGCGGATGGCATCACCGTGACGGTTTCCGGCGTGGAGACCCTTCTCGGCGGCGCCGGCACCGATGTCGTCACTCTGGCCGGCAGCGGCAACTCCGTTCTGGTTGGCCAGTTGGAGACCCTGATTGGCGGCAGCGGGACCGATGTCGCCACTCTGCGCACGGGCGGCACCACCATGGCGGTGTCGCTGTTCGAGAGTTTGGTGGGCGGCAGCGCCAACGACGTTGTGTCGCTCGCCGGGGCGACGAACACGATTACCGCATCCATCGCCGGTACGATCATCGGCGGTGCCGGGGAAGACAAGGTTACCTTCGACGCCGCCGGCGCCACCTTTGCCGTATCGCGGATCGAGAGCCTGGCTGGCGGCGTCGGCACCGATGTCGTGACGGGCACCGGCACCGCCGGCGTCACATTGGCGGTGTCGCTCCTGGAATCGCTCACCGGCGGCAGCGGGCAGGACGTGGTGACGCTCGCCAATGGTGGCAACAGCATCGTCGTCTCGCTGCTGGAAATCCTGACCGGCGGCACTGGCGCCGACGCGGTGACCCTTGGCGCCAGCGGCAACACGCTCAGCGCCATCGGTCTGGAAAGCGTTCTGGGCGGCATGGGCGAGGATGCCGTCACCTTTACCGACGCGGAAGCCACGATCTACGTCTCCGGCATCGAGACCGTTCGGACCAAGAACCAGACCTTGGCCCTGGCTGGCATCGAGACGCTGGTTATTATCGGCGCGGGCGACGCCGTGCCGCCGGACGCACCCTCCGCTCCTTCTCTCGCGCCCACATCGGACAGCGGTCTCTCGAGCGGCGACAAGATCACCAATCTCACGTCCTTGACGCTGACCGGCACGGCCGAGGCCGGCGCCACGGTGACGGTGTTCGAGGATCTCGACAGCAGCGGCACGCTGAATGGGGCCGAAGCCGCGGCCGGCACCGCCATCGTGGGCGGTGACGGCAAATGGAGCCTTGCCACCGGCGTTCTGGCGGAGGGAGCCCGCGTCCTGACGGCCGTCGCCACCGATGCTGCCGGCAACACCGGTGCGGCGTCGCCCGGTCTCACCGTCACCATCGATCTCACGCCGCCCGACGCCCCGCTGGCTCTGGCGCTGGAGGCCGGCTCCGACACCGGCGCCTCGACGTCCGACAAACTGACCCGGACGGCGGCACCAACAATCAAGGGCACCGCCGAGGCGGGTGCCACCGTGACGCTGTATGACGGCGCCACAGCGGTCGGCACCGGCACCGCCGCCGGTGACGGCACCTGGAGCATCACGACCAACACGCTGTTGAGCGACGGCGTCCACGCGCTGACCGCCAGGGCGACGGATAAGGCCGGCAACACCGGCATCGCCGCGGTGGCCCTCACCATTACAGTCGATGCCAGCGCACCGGCAGCGCCCACCGGCATTGCGATCTCGGTCGACACGGACACCGGCGCATCATCGAGCGACGGCATCACCAAGGCCGCGCAACCGGTGCTGACCGGCACGGCGGAGGCAAACGCCAGCTTGGTGGTGTTCGACGGCGGCACCCAGATCGCCACCGGCACCGCCGGCGGCGACGGCGCCTTCAGCATCGCCCTGCCCAATAATTTCGCGGCTGGCACGCACAGCCTGACGGTTCAGGGGACCGACGCCGCCGGCAATGTGGGCCTACTTTCGGCCGCTTATACGCTGGTGGTCGACCGCTCCGGTCCCGCCGCGCCGACGACGCCCGTTCTCGCGGCGCTCTCGGATACCGGTGTCTCGCAGACGGACGGCAAGACCCGCGACACGACGCCCACTCTGACCGGCAAGGCGGAGACGAACGCGACGGTCGATCTCTACGCCGGCGCCACGAAGGTCGGCACCACGACGGCCGGCAACGACGGCAGCTGGAGCATCACCGCCGATGCCCTGTCCGACGGCGCGCATGTGCTGACCGCCAAGGCGACCGACCTCGCAGGCAACGCTGGCGGCACGTCAACCGCCCTGACAATCGACATCGACACGACCGCGCCGGCGGCACCAACGGCGCCGGTTCTGGCGACGGCGTCGGACACGGGCGTACAGAACGCCGACGGCATCACCCGGATTACGACACCGACCGTGTCGGGAACGGCGGAGGCCGGAACGACGGTTGTTCTGTTCGACGGCGCAACCCAGATCGGCAGCACCCTCGTCGCCGGCGACGGTAGCTGGAGCGTGGCGACCACGGCGCTGCTGGACGGCACTCACAGCCTGACTGCCAAGACCAGCGACGTCGCCGGCAATCTAAGCGACGCCTCCGCTGCCTTGTCTGTGACGATCGACACCAGCGCGCCGACGGCGCCGAGCGCCCTGGCGCTGACGGCGCTGACCGACACCGGCACCTCCAGCAGCGACGGCATCACCAGCGCCGCCACACCGGTGCTGACCGGCACGGCGGAGGCGAACGCCAGCCTGGTGGTGTTCGACAGCGGCACCCAGATCGCCACCGGCACCGCCGACGGCGACGGCGCCT
>Ga0196964_10000268_pt1 | contig 38859 bp, 67 predicted proteins | sample S1_10metaG_FD_148615 | JGI IMG/M metagenome (GOLD analysis project Ga0196964, IMG submission 148615) | Soil microbial communities from Anza Borrego desert, Southern California, United States - S1_10 | ecosystem: Environmental > Terrestrial > Soil > Desert | place: USA: California | collected...
TGATCCCTAACCTGATCCCTAACCTGAGCCCCAACCTGATCCCAAACCTGAGCCCCAACCTGAGCCCCAACCTGATCCCCAACCTGAGCCCCAACCTGATCCCAAACCTGAGCCCCGCTTACTTGCAAGTGTTTGCCCCAGGCTTTTGCGTATAGCGTAGCGTATTGACACGCCATTGGGGAGTCAACAAATATTACTATGGGCTTATTAAGGCCGCAGAATTGATAAAGCCAGTCGATTGATATCTTAGCTTTTTCCCGGTTAAGGGAGTTCTTGCAGGAAAAAATGTAGTCCAGCCAGTATTGCTTCACTTGAAGCATTTTTGATTCTTGTTCTTTTGTGAGTTTTTCTAATTTCATAATCGTTTGTTTTTGTTTTTAGGTGGTAATTTCGTTTAGGACGGTTTTATATTCTTCAATAATCCTTTCCATTTCTCCCTTGTACCATACTTCAAAATCCGTTGGGATTTTATTAGCTTCGTGAACTCTGAACATCACCGCCCTTAATCTTTGCCCTGGGGACTTAGCTTTTTTGCCGCCTTGTATTTCAGTTTCATCAACGAGCTTTTCTTCAATGGCAGAAATATTGCTATCGGATAAAAGACACTTAACGTACCTGTTCCTCAGCTGAAATAAGTTAGCAGCCTGGCTGGAATCCATTTCTTGCGAGGCAAGGGTGACGGCGATTGATCCGTCATTCCTTGTCCTCAGGCCCTCTATCGTCCCTTCAACTATTAACTTCATCCTTTACCAGTTTTACCGCGATTGTTGATTTGCCTTCGATCTTTACCGCCTTCTCAATTTGCTCTGTGGTTTCTTCATCGTAGCCACCGCCGGCCTGCGCGATCTTTTCAACGTAGGTTAATTTGCTTTTAGCGGTTTGCCACGCCGGGATGTGTGAATAATCCCACCGACTCGCGGCGCTTTTCTTTTCTATGATAGCCCCGGCGTATTTAAAGGACTTTTCCTTCCATTTCTCGGCCTCGTCGATAGCCAATGGCTGAACCATTTTCAAAGCTTGATTTAATTCATCTTCGATTTTCTTGAGCTCAACGTAAGCGCTGAGGGGGTCGCAGTCTCCACTCTTAGCGGATAATGCTAGTTGTAGTAATTCCATTATTATTGTTTTAAGGTTGATTTTTGAGTAGCCCACTGATAAAACTTCTCCGCAGTCGTTAATACTGAATTAGGGTCTAAGATGGCGCTTGATTGCTGATGAAGGTTACATGCAGAAGAAAGGCAGGATAGCGCGGTAATTACCCCCTGATCTTTGTTGCCTTTAGCGAACTGCCCGTTTTGCTGGCTGACAGGTTTGATTTTGTAATTAGTGTACTGCCCGTTTTGCTGCGTCTTGATTTCAAAAGTGGCTGTTTCGCCTACCTTGAACTTCTCGCATTTATCAGACTTTGAGTCATAGGTCCACACCGTGTCTGATCCTTCAAACTTAATGAAGTGTTTGAAGTGGGTGGTCCCGTTGTAATTCCAATTACCCTGGTTTTCTTGCACAGAAGTAATTTTTGCCGTTTTCGTTTCCATTTGTTTTTTATTTTAGTTTATTGTATTTATCCGGCATTTTGCCATTCAGTATTCGGGTAGCAGCGAACATCCTTGTTAACTCGTCTTTCAATTGAACTTCTAAAGACCATGTTTCTAAACCCGCCATTCTATGAGCTGCGATAGACTCTGCTATTAATATGGCTTTTTCATCTGAACACTTAGCTACCATGTCGCTTAGTCTTACGTTGTGATTGTATTCTGATACTTTCCTCATAGTGGTTTCGTAGTTTTTCACAGGGGTTTAACTAATAATAAAGTAGAATTGATTTCTCTTTTTGTTAACCCAGCCGCCTGCCAGTTTCTTATGTGCAGTCCTTCGTTAATACAGTAGTCGCAGAAGTGCTCCTGATCGTAGCTTTTACCGCATCCTGATTCAAACCCTACACCACACTCTAAGCAGTGATAAGAATATCCACTTGCTTTATCCTGATCACAGAAATAAGCCTGAGCGTCTTGTATTGGGTTTCCTGAGTGGTAGTTCATGACCAAAAAAATAATATCATTGTGACAATCGAAAAGGCAAACCCCATCAAACCTATAACCCAGGCCCTAACTTCCAGAGCGCCTTCAAGGTCACTGATTCTTTCGTTTTTCATCTTAAGCAATTCTTGTTGTGACTTGCTTAGCTCGTGCCATTCATTTTCCATTTTGCAAAAGCCTTGTAGGCGTTTAAAGAGTGATTAATACCGAGTGAGATTAAAAAGTGAACCCCCATTTGTTTAACGAAGTCTTTCATGATATCAGCTTTTCTTTTTCGTTAAAGGCTATCCCAAAGTATTTATAGCGAAAGCCTGAAATTTCTTTTGATGGGAAAAAGCTGATAAACCGTAAATTATACTCAGGCTCAATCTCAACTTTTGTAACAATAGCCTTGCCCACTCGGTCCCCAACTTTATACTTGGGGGGATTGTCGAGCCGAAATTTCAGCTCCTTGTTTTCATACTCAAGATTATCGAGGCGTTTTTTTATTTCACTAATTCCAAACATTCGTCTTTATTTAAAGTGATTATTATCCAAATAGCATAAGCCACAACAGTAAGAATAGCCACGTAAACCGTCAGAGTGAAGTAGTCGTACTTCTTTACTGCTAGGTAGTACCATATCTTTTTAAAGAGGTTCATTGGACAGCCTTTAATTGATTTAATTCATTTTCCAGGCTTTTAATTCTGCGATCACGCTCTTTAAGCATCTCTTGACGAACTTCCTGAGCTTTATCATTTTTGAACGAGTCGAACTCCGCAAGGGAATCTTCGTATATTTTTTCGAGGTTACTGAGTTGATCAATTTTCAGTTCAACTTTATTTGAGTATAAGGATATTTCAACTGCTTCGTTTCCGAAAATAGCCGCTCGAGTTCTATACCCATCCGCTAAATACACCCGTATGTTGGTTCCTTCAACGTCCGTCCATGTTTGACGAAAACCAAGCCCTTTGCAGAAGTCAGTCACTTCCTGCGCCAGTTGTTTGAATTTTAAAATTGTGTTTTCCATTGTAGTTTTTATTTTAGTTTATATTTATGAATTGCTTTACCATAGGGGCCGAGTATCATTTCACTTGTCCTGAATAAACACCCCTGATCTTTTAAGTTCGTCACAGCTCTTTTAATGCTTCCCTCGTGCATATCTTCTCCTAACAATACTTTTACTTCACTCCACGCTAAGGGCTTGTTGTAAAGCCTGAAGACCCTTAGGACTTTTTCTTCCTGTGTCTTAGCTTGCGATTCAAACAAATCAAGCTGAGGACCAACAGCACTTATTGTATTGTGAAAAGACTTCATAGGCTATTAATAAACTCCAAAGCTTTTTTGTATTTATCCCGAGGCCACAGCCAGCCGCCGTGTTTTTTGTTGTACCTGAAATACCGGCTTATAGTATCAGGGTCCACTTGAAGCGCTTGAGCAAGTCTTTTCTTATCCCCTCTTTCCAGCATATCGTTAAACACGTTTATTTCTTCAGCCTGTAATACCATAGTGTTCTTACGCAGCGTCATTATTAATTTTGCTACTCGGTAACATGGTATTCCTTGCCTTCGCTTTAAACAATCTTCTCGGCTCTGGCTGAACTAAGACAAACTTCCCGGTCTTTCTGTCCAGTTGTTTGTAGGGTTTAGGGGTGTAATACATATTTTTAGTTTTTATTATATTAGCCTTATGGATAACAATCAATTGGAAAACGAAAAATCAATGCGGCGCTTTCTCAACTGGAAGTATTTTTGGGATAACCTCTCCCTCGCCCTTATTCTCACTACTCTTGTTTTTTGCGCTTGGTTCAGGCTTATTGATACCTGCACAACATCCACAATTTTTGGCGCTGTCGTTGGTTACTTTTTGGCGGGTATCAAAAAAATACACGAGAAATAAAGAGGCAAGCCCAATCAGAATCAAGCCCAAAAAGAAGCTCAGAAAGATTATTAGCTCTATTGTTTTCATTTTTTCACTCTATGGTTTTTACACTGGCGGGGCTGTTCAGACGTCAGCCCGTAGCTTGGTTTTGTTTTTCGCAGAGCACAAGCTTCGACCGTCTTACCGTTAACTCCGTGATCTGTTTTTATTTCATTCCAGTGCCATCAAATCTGCCTGTGCCGACCAGGGACTCCCTAATCCATTTCACAAGCTGCCGCCTTTGGAGCGGCTAGAGATGATTACTTTGAGGCCAGTAAGGGCTGACCCTTAACGCCCGCCTTAGACTTTTCAAGTTCAAAAGAAGAAAGGGCGATAGCCTTCCCCGCAAGGTTTCCAACCTCTTTGCTTTGCGCAATAAGCTTAGTCATGTTGCGATCATTGATATCAGTTTGAGATAGTGTTCTAAGTTGCGTTGCAACAATTTGCATCAACTCTTTTGCCGTAAGTTCATTTTGTTGTTTCATTTGTTTTTGGTTTTTATTTCTCGTGTAAGTTTTATGTATAGGCGTTTTAATTCTATGATTTCTTGTGTAGGGTTTTCAAAACCTCCCCTCACTAGACACCCCCGCACGTAACAATCGTAAAGTTTTTTAATCGTTTTCCTGTTAAACTCCCTTAATTTTTCAGGATGCTTTTTGCCATATTCTCTGCTTCTGTTTCTAATGCAAATAGAACATCCCGCATCCCAATAGGCTTTATTTTTCTTCCTGTTCTTATGCAGATAAAATTTATCCTTCAAGGCCCCGCACTTTTTACAGTAAGGTTTTCTCAATTTTAAATTTTTAGGCGGGGTCATTTTACAGATTGGTTTTTTGAGATTTAGCTAAGTACTTCCGACTGCTTAAGTTTCAGTTCCTCACAGATCACATTAAGGCAGGCCACCTGAGTTAGCAACTGGCTATTCTGTTCCAGCCACCTCATTACTGTAGGATAGCTCTTTCCGGTCGCTGTGATGATCTTTGCTACTATTTGCTGGTTACCCTTCACCTTCCGCAACACCGCCTTATTAAGGGCTGGTTTAGATTTTTTAGTTTTAACACTCATTTTATTTGCACCTATTGTATTTATTATTACTTTTGTTCTTAATTATGGTACAAATATATGGTTTGTGCTAACACCGTGCAAACACAAAAATGTTAAATGTGCTAAAAATAAACTAACACTAAATTGTTAATAACGATGAAACAGACAGTAAATGACCGAGTGCGGCAGTTAAGGATTGCTGCGGGAAAGAGCCAGGCTGAGTTTGCGAATGACGTAGATGTATCGCACAGTCTGCTATCTAAAATTGAAGTGGGGGCGAAAGACATCAACCCAAAGCTGATAGACAAAATCAGCACCGTTTACAAAATAGAACCAGCCAACTGGTTAATAGACGGAAAAGGGGAGTTGAAGTTTACTCGACCTTCCAGCACCGTTAAATTCGACCCGGCCACCGACACCCTCTACAAGGAGCTGCGCGAAAGAATCACAAGGCAGGATACTATAATAGATCGACTGACCCAGGCTTTAATAGGCAAGGGGAATTTTCGGTTAGCTCTTAACGGAACCGGCCTTCCAAAAAGAAGGTCGTTAGGAGCAGCGGCCTAAGTGGCCGTATCGGTTAGAATCAGAACATCCCCTAGTTCGGAGCCCAAGAAAAATAAAGCTTAGCGCTCGAATCCCAGCGGGATCACTAGTCTAACCGAGAAAGACACAGAAACGCTAAGCCTAGAGAAATCTAGGCTTTTTGCGTTATTAACATTCTAGTGTTCAAAGTATTAGGCCTTTATGCAGAATCTACATTTTACTTAAAAAACTTTAGGAATATGTTTGCGAAAATTCTAACCCCCTGTTCTATGTTCAAGTTTCTTTTCAAAAGAAAGAACGCCCCAATGGCCTTTTACGATGTTTACAAGGAGTATGTAAACAAGTACGTCACCGAAAACCAGCTACTTGACCAAACCACGCAGCGCTATGAGTCCTACCGGCGAAACCTTCATTTGTTCCTTTCTCACAAAAAACTGATGGAATTGCCTATTAGCCTGGTTCAGGTCTATCACATGGAAGAATACCGATCCTGGTTGTTCTTAAACCTTAGGACATGCACGAAGCGCCACGCCTCGCGGCAAATAGAGCTTTGTCAGCGTGTAATGAAGTACGCTGTAACAATGGGGTATGTTTTACAGAACCCGATCGAAGCCATTAAGCCGCAAAGGAACCCTAAGAAAAACATAGTCTTTTTAGAGACAAACGAGATAAAAAAGCTTATGGTTTGGAACTTCAAAAATGACATTTACCGTACGTGCGCGGATCTGTTCTTATTTCAATGCTTCACAGGTTTAAGTTACTCGGACATCTGGCGCTATCAGGCCGTAGAAAGAAACGGTAACCTGTGGCTTTGCGGTGAAAGACAAAAGACCGGCGAGGCTAACGACATATTCTTTTTTAGAGAAGCAAAAGAGATAATAATAAAGTACAACGGTGAGCTTCCCAGGATAGCAAACCAAACCTATAACAGGATATTAAAAGAAATCGCCGAGCAGCTTAATATAAAAAAGCACCTCACGACCCACGTAGGAAGAAAGACCCACGCCACTTTATTAGCGGAAAGGGGAGTAGGGTTAAAGCCTATATCAATGCAGCTGGGCAATACAATAAGGGTCTGCGATGAAGATTATGTAGGAAACACATACAAGATCATTGAAAAGGAACTAGAGCGAAACGGTTTAAAAGAAAGTCTTATATTTACTTAAAAATTGACCAAATGAAAAAACTAATTTATGCCCTGCCGGTTTTGGCAATGTTGTCTTGCGGCGAATCAGAAGAAGCAAAACAAAAGCGCCTGTCTAATGAGCTGATGAAAAATATTAACGCTGCTCAAGATAAGTTGGCTAACGACACCAGCGAGTTAAACAGGAAAATAAAATTGGAAAAAGCTGGCCAAAATTAAAGACAATCTTCACCCTTTCTTTCAAGCCTCACTAACTGTGGGGCTTTTTTGTTTCCATAAAAAACCCCAACCTTACGGGGCTGGGGCAATCACTAAATGAAAAAAAACTACATCACAAAGTTACAACGCCCTTCTCCCAAATTTTTCACCCACATAGAAAACCGACACAAAACCGACAGAAAGTTTAGCCAATTTTTTGCTTTGTGATGGAACTTTGTGTGCGTGACCAACGGTGAGATCGTAGAAGAAATCTTTAAAACAGGGAAGTATAAGGCATTATGTGTAACGATAGCAAAAAAGTCCCACTTAGCCGAGGAGTTGTACTCAGAGTTTTTAAAGGCTTTACTTGAAATAAAAGACAGCGGGCTACAGGATGCACACAAAGGAGGTTACCTAGATTTCTTTTGCGTCAGAGTGATAAAGAATATTTGGGGGACAAAGGACCGGGTTAAAGCTTATTCGATGGGAACGACAAGCCCTTTGTTTGAGTTCACCAGTACTTACGAAGGCAGAGAAGAAGAAATGTTCAGCGAGCCAGTGCCAAGTGAGCCCTACAATATTAAGATCGACTACATAAGTAACGAGGTAAAAAGAATAATAAAAAAGGAGTTCGACAATGCAGACAAGGATAAGATGTACGCCGCGAGAGTGTTTCATTATTCCTACATCGAAAACAAAAACCCCGTCGAGTTCAGTAAAAAGTCCGGGATTCCTTATTGGGCTGTGATAAAGACGTGTGATAAAATGAAAAAGTATTTAAAGAAAAAGCTAGGTAAAAAATGGTCGACCATATTACAATACTGATTCCCTTAGTGGCTTTTTGGTTTGCTAACATCACGGGCATACCTCAAGGAGTCCCGGCGTTTAAACGTAAGCCGTTCAACTGCGCTAAGTGTTTGGCGTTTTGGGTGGCCTTGGCTTATCAGATTTACTCAGGCTTCACACTTGATTCCGTGTGGGTTATTGCTTTGAGTTCACTCGGTGGTTATCTGTGGGAAGTGGTATTTACTAAGCTAAGAATTTCAATAAATAAAGGTTAAACAAACAACTATGAACAAAATCACAATTCACCGCGCATTAGCTGAACTGAAGCTTATCGACGCTAAAATCGAAAAGGGCATAAACGAAATTTATCCCACAGGAATATTCCAAAAGGGTCGCAAAATAGATAACTGGATTTCAGAAGACGAGTTTAAAAAGAACGCCCAAAGCCAGTACGATTCAGTGACTGATCTCATTAATCGAAAGGTTAAAATAAAATCCGCTATTGTCAATGCCAACTGCGTGACAAAAATCAAGGTGGGCGAACGCGATATGACAATAGCTGACGCCATCAACTTCAAGCGAGTAATCGAAATGAAAAAGAAGCTCGTAAATGAAATGAAGCGTAAACACATGGTCGCGGTGGGGAACATGAATAAGAACAACGAGATTGTGCAGAAGAACGTAGAAACGCTTTTAGCGAATGCTCTTGGTAAGGATAACGTGAAGACCTCAAAAGAAGACGTGGACGCGATTTCTAAGCCGTATTTGGATAACAACATCTTCAGCCTGTTTAATCCACTGGAAACTGAAAAGAAAGTTGAGGCGCTTGAGAAAGAGATAAATGAATTTGAGTCGGAAGTTGACGCTTGTCTTAGTGAGGCCAACGCCACGACGTTCATAGAATTTTAAAAAGACTTAACCGGCCATGCGAAAATCGCAAACACTATCCCCCGCTTTAGGGTTAGAAAAGCACCCAAATGTTTATTGGAAAACAGCCAGGTCCACAGGGTCGCCGGTTCGACTCCGGCATCTGCATAGCAGATTAGCTCAGTTGGTTAGAGCATGTGAAAACACGGAAAGCTCAAGGTTGAAAGCTGAAAGCATAAAGGTAAAAAATCAAAGTTATTATCTGTCAAAGGTGAAAACTGAAACACAAAAGCTCTTTCAAATCCTGTCAAAAGTTTTGAAAGGCTGTGATAGTATGGCCTCGCGGTTTGTATCAGGCTGCATGGCCGGTTAATTTATTTAACATGACACAAGAAGAAGCGCTAACCGCATTACATAAACACAAGGTATTCTTTGAGCACTTTGAAAAGACCGGGAGCTTTCCCGATGTTTCTTCAGACCTGGTGCAGGACATCCATAACATTTACAAAGCCCTAAGACCGGATTTTGTTTTGGATTCATGCTGCGGTAACTGTGTTTTAAATATGCTAACAGACGCTAATAGATACCGGGTAAATAATTTAAAGTTCCATAAGCTTTGAATGTATTATTAATAAATAATCTTTTTGTTCACGAAGGCCGATCAATGGTCGGCGGGGTTGAGTATCACAGAATGGTACAACCTCACAAAGTACTAAGGCGACACTATGCAGAATACGACTTGCAGATGTCAAACTTACTCGACCATGTGCCGGACACGTTGTTAGCCGAAAAAGACTTAGTAATATTCAGCCGCACAATTCACGACTCAGCAGCAGAAAGGCTTAATCAAATGTCAATACCTTTTGGATTAGACCTTGACGACTGGTGGATTGTTCCCGAAAACCATATAGCTTACGCAGGTTATAAAGAAGCCGACGTGCCCGGCTGGACGGAGAGAAGCATAAGAAACGCGCACTTTGTTACCTGCACCACGCCAATACTCGCGGAGAAGATAAAGCCATTAAACCCTAATGTCTACGTAATTGAGAACGGCATTGATTCAGAAGACCCAATCTGGCAGCCAAACAAAATCCCTTCAAAGCGTTTAAGATTCGGATTCACTCAAGGAAACTCACACTACGAAGATTTAAAAAGTATTGCCGACAGCGCTTCAAAATGCTTTAACGACATTCACTTTTACTTCAAGGGTCAGTTAGTGTTGTGCGGTTTCTACGGTGAAGATTCATCCTGGAAGAAGTTAACAATGGAACAGATATACGAGCTGATGTTAACCGGGAACCATAAAGGGTTGAAGCAGGAAAGAGAATATCTCAGGGAGCTGTTAATGTTAAACAAACCTGATGGCTCCGACGAGCCCTACGCAAGACAGTGGGGCGTTACTGTTGACAAGTTCGGAAGTGTTTATGATTCATTCGACGTGAGTGTTGCCCCGTTAGTAAAAGGTGAGTTCAACTCTTGCAAATCAGAATTAAAAATGCTCGAGGCGGCAGCGAAGGATTGCGCTATTATTTGTAACCATAATGCCCCTTATGACTTGCTGGCAACGGATAAAAATTCATTTGACTTGAATAAAAAAACCTTCAGGGAGTGGGCGCGAATCCTGATAAACAACCCTAACATGATTGAAGATTCAAAGGCCCAACTGAAGGAAGATGTAAAGAGATACGATTTAAAAACCCTTAGTATAAAGAGAAACGAAGTTTATAAAAAATATGGACGAAAAAACAATAACAGCCAGTCTGCCGCCTAAAGAGCAGCTAACAGTAAAAGACTACGAGGCTTTGCTAAAGTACGTACAGGAAGCCGGAGAAGTATTTAAAAGCGTTAAACAAATAAAAGTGAAATGAAAAGACACGAATCAAGAAACATTAGCCGTAGCCGTTTAGCAGTAGAGGCGCTAAGCCCATGCACAAGGTACTCTGTAGCCGCTGGCATCAATCCATTTTCTTCCCTACTTCAGCAAGCTGGCATCGCGAAAAAAGTAGACAATGCCGAATTAACAGAAGAAGAAAGGCAAATCAGGCACGAAGTAAAAATGGCGTCGGAGCAAAAAGCAGCACGCGCAAGACAACTAAGGAAAAGAAATAAAGTATGAGCGTACTAATAGCAATAGCGGTTTACTCTACGATCGAAAACAAAAAGGACGAGTGCTTAAGAAAAACCCTTGAAGGCTTACGTAACACCGTGGACTTTTCACGGCACGACCTCGGCTTGTCAATCAACGGCCACACAGAAGAAACCGGCAAGATCATTAACGAGTATCACGACATTATCGACTTGATTGTCTGGAACCGTGAAAACTTAGGAACCGCGGAAGCCATCAACCAAATATGGAAGGACCGCAAACCGGGTCAGCACTGCATTAAGATGGATGACGACATCTTAATACACGAAGCCGGATGGGTTGACAAGCTCGTGGAAGTTGTCACGCTAGACCCTACAATAGGTCAAGCAGGTTTAAAGCGTAAAGACTGCATCGAAACTCCCTGGCACCCCGATGAATACTACCGCAGTGAATTAAAAATGCTACCCCACACTCCCGGACATCCGTGGGTTATCGTCGAACAGGCAAGCCACGTAATGGGAAGCTGTGTGCTGCATTCTGCGGATCTGTTAAAGAAAGTAGGCTATCTCTGCCAACCTCGCCAATACGGATGGGATGATGTTTTGATGTCTGCCAGGTCAATCGGGGCGGGATTCAAAAACGTCTTTTTGCCGCAAATAAACATTGATCACATTGATCACGGCCAAACCCCCTACCAGGGATGGAAGGAACGAGTAGCAATGCAGGACTTACACAACATCAACACAATGATTTACGAATACAAAAACGGCATAAGGAATGTATTCTATAACCCATTTGAAGCCACAGTAACAACATGATCAAACACCACTACTCAAGCACCGGCGACAGACCTTTAGAAGAAATCAAAGGCTTAAAGCTTATCGACGTTGGCGGCTCCTGCTCTTTTGCTGATGGCTACTTAGACGCTGTCGTGGACTTCCGGCCCCCGCGAGTTCCAGTTAAAAACCTCTTTGAGGGAAACATGGACTATCCTGATGTATGGCAAAAAGTACTAAAGCACGTAGAAAAGAATGGCAAGTGGGATTACTGCATTTGTACCCACACCCTCGAAGACATTAACAATCCTGTCTACGTTTCTTCCATTATTGAAAAGATCGCTAAAAAAGGCCTGTTGATCTTTCCTTCTAAGTACCGTGAACTCGCAAGGTTCTCAGGAGGTTTTAGGGGTTTCATTCATCACCGCTGGATCTTTGACGTTAGGGACAATAAGCTACTCGCTTTGCCAAAGATCAACTACATCGAAGATCCCTACTTCGACAAAGCTGCTGACCCAAGAGACAACAAAGAAGAACTAATAATAGAGTGGGAAGGTGAAATAGGAATGGTTAACGCCATGCTATCAATGGACTCCGACGAAAACATTAAACAACTGTACAAAGACATTTTATGAAAGTAAAACTATTAACCTGCGTTTCCGACATTAACCACCCAGGCCTAGCAAAGTTTCGACACTCCCTTGATAAGTTCAAGTGGGACTATCATATTATCCACGACCCTAATATCGGCTGGGATTGGGGCGGCTGGGACAACTTCTATAATTGGGCTAAAGCTGAAGCAGAAAAGCCCGACGGTTATACTCATGTAATACTAAGCGATGGCTTCGATGTCGTGGCATTGGGGGATATGCAAGAAGTGATTGAGAAGTATAAAAAGATATGCGGGGGTGAAAAAGGATTCCTTGTATCAACAGAAAAAGCCGCCTTCCCGGTATTTGATTTACACTATCGAAGGGAAGACTACCCCACTCCGACCCGTTGGCCTTACATTAACTGTGGTGGATTAATGACCGACCTTGAATCCCTCTTTAAAATATACCATGAATCGGACCGATCAATAGTAAGCCAGCTGTGGTTTCACAAAAGATACTTATACCAAAACCAGGACGAAACCTTAAAGCTCGACGTTAACTGCGAGATATTCCAAACCCTGGCCTTTAAAGACGATACCGACTTTACAACAGAAAACGAACGATTAATTAACAACCACACACAAACGCAGCCCGTCCTAGCTCATGGCAACGGAAAGGTAGATATGCAGTTTGTTTATGATATATACGGATTATGAAAGCTTACATCTTAATAATGTTAATAATCGGCTTAGTTAACGCTATCAGCACCACAGAAATAAGCCTCAAAAAAGAAACTGACGCTCAAGACCGGGGGGCTACCGCAATCGCAGGATTATTGATAATTATCGCGTGGATTGTAGCAATAGCATTCATGACCAAAATACTTTAAAGAATGAAACCCAAACCACCAAAGAAGAAAGATCCGAAGCCTAAAGAGGTAAGCGGCAAAGTAAAGCAAAACACCAAGCCTTACACTTTAGAATTTGAGCTTAGCTGCTCGAAAAGCGACGACAGTTATTTAGGCGGCATTAGCCACATAGGAGTAGTAAAATATAAACCAGACGGCTCAATCGACTGGGCTAATATTGTTTGGCATAAACTAAAGTAACATGGCAAAGCATAAGTACATAGAATCCCCCGAAAAGATGTGGGAGTTATTTGAAGGGTACAAAAAGGATTCAAAAGAAAACCCATTGCTCGAGCATGATTTTGTAGGTAAAGACGGGGATTCAGTTTACAGAAAGAAGGAAAGGTGCCTATCCATGGAAGGCTTTGAGTGTTACGTATTGGATCACACAGAGTTAACTTATCCGGATTTGACTAATTATTTTGAGGGAAAGGACTCGTATAAAGATTTTCTCCCTATCTGTTCGCGCATAAAGCGGGAAATCAGACGTGATCAAATCGAAGGCGGCATGGCTGGCATCTACAATCCTAGCATCACGCAGCGCCTTAACGGCTTGACAGAGAAGCAGGACGTAACCACCCAAGGGGAGAAGATCAACAAGATCACGGTGGAAGTAATAAAGTCAGAGGCCCCGCTGGCGAGTAGTGAAAACGAAATAAAACTGGATTAATGATACAGGAAATTCTATTAAGCTTGGGATGTTTCATGCTCGGCGCATTAGCTGGGTTTGTGGCAGCTTCGTGCATAAGGAGGAAATAAATTCGTCGAACAAATGAGTAATAAAGTATCAAAAAAAGCGGAGGGTAGACGGGATTCGTCGAAACAGACTAAATACAAGCCTTGGCCTAAAGGCACATGCTTATTGAAAAAGGCTCATGGTTGCGGATGCGGTTACACGTCGGGTCAATGTAACGGCGGTGGAGGGAAGTATGGCCTTTGCTAATGTTCACCACCTCCTGCCTATACGAAGCCAACTACAACGCCACGGAAGATATTATTGTTAACCAGGGCGGTTCATCTTCCGGCAAAACTTACGCTATCCTTCAGGTTCTTTTTACCCATTTCGTAAAAGAAAGAAACGTTATTACGGTAGTAGGTGAGTCGATCCCTAACTTAAAAGCCGGTGCCCTGCGTGATGCTGTGGACATTGTAAACAACTCCCCTATCCTTAACGGGTTTATCGTTGACTACAACAAAACCGACCGCGTGTTCACGGGAAGTAACGGCTCAATAATGGAGTTTAAATCCTACCTCACGGCTCAGGATGCCAAGTCGGGTAAAAGAGATTACCTGTTCATGAATGAGGCCAACGGCATTATAAAAGACATTTGGGACCAGTTAGAGATAAGAACAAAGAAGCAAGCCTTTTTAGATTACAACCCCACAGCAGAGTTTTGGGTGCACGAACAGATATTAACACAGCCAAAGGTTAAGTTAATAATTTCCGACCACAGGCACAATCCTTTTGTACCCGACAAGATCCGGGAGAAGTTAGAAGGGCTAAGATTTAAAGACCTCGATCTGTTCAAAGTGTACGCCCGAGGCATGACAGGAAAGATCGAAGGCCTAGTTTTCAGGAACTTTGAAACCATAAAAGATGTGCCGTTAGGCGCTGAGTTAATAGCCTGCTGGCAGGATTGGGGCTTTACTAACGACCCTTCATCATTCGGCAAGGTGTTTAAATGGAACGGGGATTTAATAGTAGACGAGCTCTTTTATGAAACCGGGCTGACGAACGCCGACATAGTTCAAAAGTATAAGCACTTGGGCATTACTAAGCAAATGTCAATTGTTTGCGACTCAGCAGAGCCAAAGAGCATAGAAGATTTAAGACGTGCCGGGTTTAGGGTTGAGGCTGCCGAGAAAGGCCCAGACAGCATAAAGAACTCAATCGACAAGCTAAAGCAGTTTAAGATATGGATTACGCGCCGGTCCGTAAACACAATAAAGGAATTTAGGAATTATAAGTGGGCTAACGACTCACAAGGCAAACCTTTAAATATCCCGGTTGACCACATGAACCACTCAATAGACGGTATCAGGTATGTGGCTCTTAACAAAATAGGTAAAAACAGCGGCAAGTACCACGTTATTTAGTCCACAAAACATTTTCCCGAATTGCTATTTAATAGCATGAGGGTACCTAAATCATTCAACCAAGTAACCGTCGAGCAGTACCAGGAACTCGCTCCAATCCACAAAAAGGTTAAGTCCGAAGCCGACCCCGTGAAGTACTTCACTTGCTGGGCGAACATTATCTCAATCCTTACTGACAAGCCTATTGATGAAATACAGGCTTTACCAGCGGAACAAATAGCAAAGATCGCGGGGGAATTAACCTGGCTGGACATGGAAGTTAAGGGCTGGCCATCGCCTTTTATTTTTCACAAAGGCAGGCTATACCGCGCCCGACTTAACGCAAAGAAACTAAGCCCTGGGCAATACATCGACATTAAATCTTTCTTAATGCATGGCTCGGTGTCGGAGCAGCTACATAATCTTCTCGCGGCGATTTACGTGCCTCTCTCTTTAAAAGGATTTGTTTACAAAGGCGAAAACCATGAGCGAACGGCTAACGCAATGAAGTCTGTCAGGGTTGGGAAGATAGCGCCAACGGTTTTTTTTTACTCAAAAGCATTGAAAGCCTCGATAGAAACTATTCGGCAATATGGGATAAGGCTAGCGCAGGAGAAAATGAAGGAATCAGACGAGGCCTTAATGGAGACCCTGAAGCTGATTTTAGAAGACGTTGGGGCTGGTACATCACGATCGACGAAATAACCGGGGGAGATCCATTTAAAGAAGATGAGATGTTTAAATGGAGTTTAATACGATTCTTAAACCGCATCGCCTATCAGAAGGAAAAGAATTTTGTTTTAAGCCAAAGGATAAAAGCTAAGAAGTGAATTTGACAGATAAAATAGCTGAAGCGCAAAAGAAGTGGGGGAAGGAGTTTGCCACAGACTTAAAAGCGTCTCTAGAAACTGCTTTGAAAAAAGGCCGAAAGGGCAACCCCCAGGAAGCTTCATTACACTTCGACGAGCAAATCGAGTACTCTAGCGACGGGGTAAAAGTTCAAATCATTGCTTCGGGAGATTACTGGCTTAACATCGAAAAAGGAAGGAAGCCAGGAGCGAAAAGACCGCCTTCAGAAGTTGTAGGAAAGAAGTGGCAGAACGCTAACAACATCAATGCAAAGAAAGTCTTAGCCGAGATCGCAGTTAACTACAAAAGGAAAAACGGCCTTTCTGTTACGGATAGAAAAATAACAAGGCGAAAAAAGGAACTGTCTTACGACGAAGCTGCTAAGAGATTGTCCTTTATTCTCGCAGGTTCCATTAGTAAAAAAGGAATCAAGGCTAAGCCATATGTTCAGGAAGTTTTAAACGACGGGCGCGTGGATGAGCTAAAGCAAACCATTTCAGGTATCGTAGGGCGTGAGATAGTCCTTGAATTGAATTTTAAAAACGAGTTTGAAAACATAACAATAGTAGTATAATGGCAGTAACAGTAATAAGCCAGCCTTCAGCTTATACCCCGGCATTTAACCCTCAGTTTTGGGTTGCTAGTTCTAACCAAACTGCGCAGCCTAACTTCAGGTACAGAGTTATTCTGACCGACTTAATCACCAGCGAAACCGTAACAAAGGACATGGACGCTGACCCGGTAACGGGAAGATTGGAGCTTGACTCGGGATCATTCTCTGAAAACTTTTGTACCCAGGTTAACCCTTCAGGCCTTTACGGATTCCAAAAGAACACCGGGGCAATAAGAAAGATCAGGGTTAACATCGGGGAAGTGTACGGCGCAACGCCTACTTATTTCGCGGGGGCAAACACCGATTATATTATTTGGAACGCCGCTTTAGACTTCTTAGAGTTTCAAAACTTCGATTACACCGATTACTTATACACCGCAAGTCCTAACATACAATACATCTGTAACGACAAAAACCCGGAATACAACTACGCAGCAAGCACTATACCCTACCGTTTGCGCGAAAAGACAATGTCAGGGCACAGCTCATATTTATACTGTCTTAATTCTGCGGCGGGGGATTTTGAAAAGATCGAAGTAGTAGGATTCGACGCCGCTGGTAACACAATCACCAGCACAACAATAGGAAACATTAACCTTTCGGGTTCTACCACTTACACGGATAAATACCAATTCATTGATATTGGTTACGACGGGTTAGTGAACGTTCCGCAGTCCCAGGTTATTTCGGGGACTTATCCTATCCCGGTTTCTACGTACGCTTCTTATTTAGTAAGGGAGACTTCAACATGGATCGGAGTAAACCCAAGAAAAGCAATAAAGTATTTCGATGTTGTTTGTGAGCCGAGGTACGATTCACTAAGCCTTCACTACTTAACGCCCGAGGGTGATTTTGCCACACAGTTATTTACTAAGCTCAAGCTGAGAAAAAGCGAGGTCAATAAATCTTATTACTCTAAAATCCCTTACGAACAAACCTTAGTGAACGGTAATTACACCGTCACGTACTCAAGGGGTGCGGCTATTGAAAACACCCTTAGCTCCACGATAAAAGACTCCATCACAGTTCATACGGATTGGCTGGAAGAATACGAAGTAACAAGGTTAAAAGACGCTGCAAGCGCACCGGTGGTTTATGTTTCGTTTGGCGATGGGTTGGGATTCGTGAGCATGAAGATCAAACAAAATTCATTCGAAGAAAGAAGGAAGTACAATGAGCAGCTTTTATCCGTGTCGTTTGACCTTGAATACACTCATGTTAATGTAAGGCAGAAAGGATGAACGCTAAGTTAATAGTATACTCACCTTCGGGCAATCCAACTTCAGTAGGAATAAAAGAAGAAATCCCTATTAACATCACTATTGCTATTGCGGATGTAAGGGAGCCGGATAAAAGGAATAGTTCTTTTAGTAAGACTATTGTTATACCCGGAAGCCAAACGGTTAACCGATTATTCGAACACATTTTTGATGTAACAACAGAGCTGACAAACTTCAACCCTAATCTTAAAACAAGGTGCGAATATTTCGTAAAAAGCGAAAGGGTTTTTGAAGGTGACCTTCAGTTATTAAGGATCAAGCCTAGAGGTAAATCGCCATACATTGAAGTAGAATACGAGTGCTCCGTGGTGGGAAGATTGGCTAACGTGTTCCTTGATTTGGGCAACGCGATGCTGACGGACCTTGACTTCTCTGACCTTAATCACACATTTGACTATCCAAATAGAAACTGGACTCCGACACTAGGAACAGGATATACTTATCCTTTTATTGATTACGGCGTAACTGGTGGTAATACTGGCAGCTGGACTTTTGAGCATCTTAAGCCAGCGATATTCGAAGTTGAATACGTTAATAGAATACTCACCAGCATCGGTAAGACTAAAACATCAACTTATTTTTCTTCCACGTACGCAAGGTCTATTATCATTCCCGATGTAAACGAAGGCCCCCTGAAGATGACCGCGACGCAGGTTAACGCCATGAGTTTTTACGCGGGTAAATCGGCCCTAACGACTTTTAGCAACCTTACGGGAGCCTACACCGGGGGCAGTTTCGGCGCTTGGGTGTTCGGGGGATTTAACTACGATGGAATAGTAGGGAACTTAGTTTTTAACGACGACTCAACTTTACCATTTTACGACGGTGGTAACAACTACAGTACCGTAAGCTCAACCTACACCACGCCTTTTGAGGGAAGCTTTAACCTGGTAACGTTTAACAAGTTTGAGATACTGGTCAATCCACCTGCGGGCACGGTTTCAATGGGTATAGTAAACACTTACTATACTTTCAAGGTAGACATTGTTACAAGCGGCGGCACTCTAATTACTACCCAATCGGTTCAAACTACTGCTAACTTTTCTACTTACACAGAGTTCACGGTTCAGGCTCAGATACCAAGCGTTTACCTCGGATTCGGCACCCAGTTAAGTTGCAGGATCACAAAAGACGACCAGAGCAATTTGTCTACTAAATTCTTTGACGCAGGGATGTCGCCTATTACTTCTGGAACAGCAAGCCTAACTATCCGGCAAAAAGTCGGCTCATGGTATTCCGGCACCACCGCCAACGGTTACCTGCCTTTGACTTACACCGTGGACATGAACTCTACAGTGCCAAAGAACGTAAGGCAGATTGACTTTCTGATGTCGGTTATCAAAGCCGAGAACCTTTACATGGAGCTGGACCTCACAGACTCTAATAACTACATAATAGAAAAGCGCGACGACTTCTTTTTAAACTCCGCGCCTTTGGATTGGACGGATAAATGGGACTACCAAAGAGGCGACGAGATTATACCAATGGGTGACCTGGATTGGCGGGAGTACTTATTTACATACAAGTCAGACGGTGACAAATACAACAAGCTTTATAAAGACGCTTACGGTGAAGTATACGGCCAGGAGCAGATTTACGTAAACAACGACTTCATTAAGAGCACGAAAAAGAATGAGTTGATTTTTGCCGCGACGCCTTTAGTCGGCAACACGGTAAATAATATCGTCGCCCCCGTACTCGCTCAGATCGACGGCGTGAACATTAAGCCAATGACCTGCCAGATCCGTAGGCTGTATTGGGGTGGATTACTTAACAGCACCGGGTGGAACCTCGTTTACGCTAACACTAATTATAACAATCAGATACAATACCCTTACTGCGGGCACTTAGATAACCCATACAGCCCTACAATAGACCTGTGCTGGGATAACCCCAAAGAGCTTTACTACTTCCTTCCCGCACAGACCTACACTAATAACAATTTGTATGTAAGGAACTACAAAAAGATGATCGACCAGATCACTGATCAAAACAGCAAGATCGTTATTAAGTGGATGTACCTAACCCCAAAGGACATTGCAAATTTTACATTCAGGAAAAAGATTTGGATTCATGATTCGCTTTACCTCGTAAATAAAATCATGGACTACGACCCGCAAGAAGTTTCATTGTGCCGGGTTGAGTTTCTGCGCCTTGCTTTTGTTGATAATCCCGTGACGGAAGTTATAGAGCTATGGAACAACGGGGAAGGAAGTTCAAGCGGTTCCCAATACGGGATCAAAGTAAACTACGGCAACAACCCCAATGATATTTCAGGGGATTCTCCTGCCGGCTCTAATAACTATGTCTACGGGGGCAACAGCTCAATCATTGGGGGATATAACAACTACGTAGGAGGAATAACAAACGCTGACACTGACACGCCATGAGTAACCCTAGAAATAACAATGTAAATCTATTCGGTTGTATTAACGTAATCACCACAGGAGCGTGTGAGAACATCGCATTTATTAACTGCTCAGGAATGAGTGGCAACCCCTCCATGAACAACCGCACCTACAATTTAAATACAAGAGTGCTAGCGAATAAGTGGATTGAAATAGACAGCACCACGGCCTCAGCTTTAGCCCCTAAAGTAATTGACGGGGGTTTGGGTAATAAGATCAAAGCAGATATGTCAGCGGGACATTGTTACGTGCAGTTAGATGTTGAAGCCCTCGACGGTGAAACGGTGACAGTGAAAGTAATGGACGGGACAAATAATTTAATCGTAAGCACCCTGAACAACACAGAGACTTACTTCGATACCGTGAGCAATGCCCTTCCTTACACCATAAACCCCGCGACGGGGGATGTAATAAGAATATCAAGTGACGGAACCAAATTTATTCAGATATGATCGAACAGCAATTAGAACAAGGCTTTAATGCCTTAATAACATTAATCGAACTAACAATTATCGACGATGGCAGAGCAAAATAAAGTAGTATTTGAAGTCGAAATAGGCGGCGAAAAGAGAACCATAAATAGTTTAGCCGAAATCAAAAAGGCCTTAAATGACGCTAAGAACGCTGCTATAAATGGTGATGGCAAAGCGGCTAAAGCAGTAGCCGAGTTAAACCAAAAACTAAACGACTTAAAAAAGTCAACTAGAGAGGCGGGCAGCTCTGGTATAGAAAACCTGCGCAGTAATTGGGGGTTATTCAGAGAAGGCCTTGATAATTGGGACACTGGAAAAATCAAAGCTTCTTTAGGCGGCTTGACGCAAGCATTTAAAGCAATTCCTATTTTTCTTATTGCTGAAGGCGTAAGGTATCTAATTGAAAACTGGAATGAGTTGTCAGAAGGCAACGGCATAGTTGCAAAGACGCTTCAGTTTGTCGGGCAGATATTCGACGAGATCGGGGACAAAATAACTGAGTTCACTGACTTGATTGGACTCACGAACAGCAAGCTTGAAGAACAGGGTGATTTATTAAAGACAAATGCTGACAAGGCTAAAGAGGCGCTAACAACTCAGACTGCAGAGTATGACAGGCAAATTACCGTCGCTAAAGCAGCAGGCAAAAGCACAGTCGATTTAGAAAAAGCAAAACAGAAAGCTATCATAGATACCAACGTTCAGGTAGCTAAACAGATCGAAGCTTTTGTAAGGGCCGGGGGCACACTGGACGACGAAAAGAAAAGACTCCTCACGGCAAGCTTAAACGCCATTAAAGACGCTAAGGTACAAGAGTACGTAATAGAGCAAGGGCACAGCCAAAAGCTAAACGAAGAACACGCGAAACGACTGGCAAACGCTGAAGCTAAGAAAAAAGCTGAAGATGAATTAAGAAAGCAAAGGCATCAAAAGGAACTCGACGAACTCAAGGCCCAAGCCGACGCTGAAGCTTACTTGATTGAAAAAGACAAGCTTGAGCTTAAGCAAAAAATGGAAGATGCCGACGCTTTGGCGGCGTACCAGGCTGAGAAGCTTAATATTTCGGCGCAGCTTCAGGAAGCTCAATCTTTAAAAGAACAGGAAGACCGGGCCCGCGAACGACAAGAGTATGAACATGACTTAGCCCAAAGATTTGCTATAGCTCAAGCGGCCTCAACTGCTTTACAAGGCTTATCCGATACGGTTTTTTCTATACGCATGGCGAACGTAAAAAAAGGATCGGTCGAAGAAGAAAAGCTGGCAAGGAAACAGTTTCAGATTAACAAAGGCCTTCAGCTTGCCGCAGCAGCGATTAACGGCGCACAGGCAATCACGGCGTCTTTAGCTTCAGCACCTTTGGCTATTGGACCTTTACCTAATCCTGTGGGTATTGCATCACTTATTGCGGTTTCAGCTTCTACGGCGGCTACTATTGCAAAGATCGCATCCACGCAGTTTCAATCTTCGGGCGGCGGCTCGGCTTCGTCAGTTGGTTCGGTTCCGAGCCTGAACAGCGGCGGCGGCGTGTCAAACACTCAGGCCCCCACAACTCAAGCCCAACCTTTTACTCGTTTGGATGAAAATGGAAATGTTACACAAAGAAGCCAGCCTTTAAAAGCTTACGTTGTTGAGTCTGAAATGTCTGACTCACAAAAAAGAGTAAGCCGTTTAGAGGGACAGGCATCCTTCGGTTAACCTTCATTCCAATAACTCCATGAATTGCTATTTACTTACATGGAGCTTATCAGGCTATTTATTAGTGAAGACCTCGCAGACAAAAGCGGCGTTTCAGCGATCGCGTTAGTTGACTCACCCGCCATTGAAGAAGGGTGGATGGCTTTTTTAAAAGCGAACCAGGACACCAAGTTAAAAAGGTATTCGATTCAACTCGCCAATCAAAAAGGGGACTTTGCCCCCGTGGGGGATCAGCAGTTGTTAGCCGGTGCCTTAATGGTCCCTAACAAGAAAATCTTACGAAAAGAAGGTGACCGCGAGTTTGAGGTTTACTTCACCCCGGACGACATTAAAAAGATTCAGGAAAAGTTTGCCTTAAGCAACATCAACACTTCCTTAAATCAAATGCATAACAATTCCTTCCCCGTCGCAGGGGGAGTAGTTCAGCACTTCATTATCGACAGGAAACAAGGCATCATGCCGCCTTTAGGTCAGGAACATTTAGAAGATGGCACCTGGTTCGGGTACATAAAAGTAAAAGACAAGTCTAAGTGGGAAGAATACATAAAGACCGGAATTTATACCGGCTTCTCGGTTGAGGGTTTTTTTTACGAAGAATCCGAAAAATCACCTGAAGCAACCGAAGATTTCAGCGAGCTGGAACAACTCATAGACTACCTGATTTCAGAGGGTTACGAGGTCGTGACGTAAATCTTCATTCCAATTTTTTCACCTATTGCTATTTACTAGTATGAGCGAAACAAAGTTCAAATTCAAAAACCTTAAAAAGGAAACCCTTGACAAGTTAACAGCTTTAGCCGAGGCCTTTAATATAATTCAGCCCGTAAACCCTGTGCCTGTTCCCTCGACTCCTGCACCCGAAGTAAAAAAATTCGGCGAAGGCAAGTTAAAAGACGGTACTGTGATTAAGTGGGAAGGCGAAGCCCTCGCGGTTGGTGTTCCAGTAATGGTAATTGACCCCGCGAATCCTAACGGATTTCTGCCACATCCTGACGCTTCAATCGAACTGGAAGACGGTACAAAGATCACCGTAAAAGACGGTAAAGTTTCTGAACTGACTCCGGCACAAGCTCCCGCTGTTGACCCTAACGCTGGTGCAATGTCCGCAATGGTTGCGCAAATGAGCAAAGAACTAAGCGAGGTTAAAAGCCAATTCGCTGCCGTGACCAAAGAAAAAACCGAGCTGGAAGTAAAGCTAAGCGCTCAAATCACCGAAGCCAAAAAAGAAACCGCAGACACTAAGCAATTAGTAAAGCAACTCTTTGAACTCGTGCAAGAAATGATTGAAACCCCGCAAGCCGAACCAATCGTGAAGCCAGAAAACAAGCTTTCTAAAAAAGAAGTCTTACGTCAAAAATTACAAGCCTAAAAATTAAAAACACATAACAATGGGATATACCGTATCAGCATTACCGAACTATACTAACGAGCCAGTTGAAAAGCTTATAATGAATAAGCTGTTTGACGAAATTCCAACGCTCAAATATTGCGAAACGCAAACCGGCATTAAGAGTGCCGAAACAATCAATATCATTTCTACTGACCCTGTATGGCAGGAAGTAGCGTGTAACTTCTCGGCTTCGGGAACTACCACGTTTACACAGCGCACTATTACCGTAGGTAAGAGGCGTATTAACATGAAGTGGTGCGAGGACGATTTGGAGCCTAAGTACACCCAAAAAGCCCTTAAGAAGGGAAGTGAATATACTTCTTTGACCTTCAACACAGAAATTGTTTCTGACACGCTTCAAAACGTGAACAAGAAAATGGAGACCGCTTTGTGGCAGGGTGATACCGCAAGCTGGAACACCGCGCTTAACGCTGCGGACGGTTTTGTGAAAATAATCAACGCTGCGACTATCGGCGGTACTTTATCAGGCACCACTTGGTCAAAAGCAAACAGCCGTACCGTAATGACTGGCCTGGCGGACCTGGTAGCCGCTGACGTGGATGTATGGAGAGACGGGAACACTAATGTTAAGTTCTTCATGAACCCAACAATGGTACATCAGTACCGCATGAAGTTGGTGTCAGATAACCTTTACCACATCACCGGCGAAGAGTCAAAACTCTATGTAGAAGGAACCAACATTGAAATCGTAGCTGTGCCAGGCCTCGCAGGACTGAACTACATCTACGCCATCGAGCCAGAGAATATGTACTTCGGTACTGACCTTGAGAACGAGTGGGAGAAATTCAAAGTTTGGTATTCTCAGGACAACGACGAGATCCGCTTCAAGGCGAAGTGGAAGTATGGTGTACAAGTCGCCTTCCCATTGAGGATCTACAAATATCTCGGAGTGTAAATAATAGAGGGGTTAACAGCCCCTCTTAACCATTAAAATTTTATAATATGCCTTGTGCAATACAATCGGGAATATCCAATGACTGCCGCGATTCAATCGGTGGCATAGAGTTGGTTTACATCACTGAGCTAGCAAATAAATCAACCCTTACTTATGCTTCAGGATCAGTAACCGCGCTTACACTTACTTCAGGAAAGAAGTTTTACACTTTCGAAATGGAGCAGGGTGTAGGAACCGCGAGTGACGATCCTAAAGTAAACGCTTCGAACGGTACTTACTACTGCGAGCACAAAACCAGCCTGAAGTTCAACAAGCGTACTGCGACAATTTCGTACCAGATCAAAAACCTGGCGCAAAACAACACAATGCAGATTGTAAAAACAAAAGACGCTACGCCTAAGTACTGGCTGTTGGGTTACACTAACGGCATGAAAATGCAAGACTCAACTTCACCTTTCGGTACGGCGATGGCTGACCGCAACGGCTACGAGCTTGAGTTCTTAGGAATGGAACCCGATATGGCCATAGAAATTCCTTCCAACTTGATTCCGGCCTTACTAGCTCCTGCATAACCCCTCTGTGACTAAAGAGAAGCCTCCGAAAGGGGGCTTTTTTATTAAGGAAATAAATCCGCGAATTGCTATTTATTAATATGATCACCCTTCAGTCTGGCGCGAATACCGTATACCTGACCTTAAGTGAAATGAAAACCTTAAGTAACCCGGTTTATGTATTGGTGTTTGTAAATGATAACACGAAGGAAAAGTACATGGTTACCAACACGGCGACCACAGTACAAGACGACATCCAGCAGTTTACGATCACAGTCCAGGCTAACCCGACCTGGACGAGTGGGCAAGTAGCTCTAAGCAAGTACGGGTTTTATCACTACTACGCTTATGAAGTTTCAACGGTGGTGGGATTGAACTACAACACAATTATCGCTGCCGATATCAGGACTTACGTGCCGACTTACTTCACTACTCTTTTGGAACAGGGGAAAATGCACTTTAAAGCGCCAGCGCAGACTGTGAACGATTACAGAGACTCAGTAGAAACAGTAAAAGCTTATGGAAGTTAAGGTATCAAAAAACAGGTTCATGGTCGTGGAGCTTCAAAACCATGTAATGCCGGTATTTGAATACTGCGCCAATAAGCCCTGGGTTTCATTCGGAAAGAATAATAATTACCCTGACTACTTGATTGAACTGTATAACCGTAATGCGGTACACGGCGCTTTAGTCAAGGGAAAGTCGGATTATGTATACGGAAAGGGCCTAACTTTTGAAAGAGAAAGCTCAACCATTTTAGAGGCCGCCAGGATTGAGAATTTTATCGATCACGCTAACCGCTACGAGTCATGGAACGAAGTTTATAAAAAAACCTGTTCGGACTATGAGTTATTCAACGGTTTTGCCTGGCAGATTATTTGGAATAACGGGGGCAGGATCGCGGAAGTTTACCGGGTTGAACTTGGCAAGTGCCGCAGGTCAAAAGACGGTAAAAAAGTTTACTACTGTGACTCTTGGTCCATTGATAACAACGGAACAGTAGAACCAAATCCAAATCCTGAAAGACACCCATCCTTTAAAGAGTTCGATGTTTTCAATCCTTCGATAAGAACTGGAACGCAGATATTTTACTACAAAAAAGACGAACCCACCGCAGATCCTTACGGTTATTTATATCCTATCCCTGAGTACTCCGGGGCCGTGGCAGATATTGAGACGGACGTTGAAATAACAAATTTTCACTTCCACAACTTAAAGAACGGGATGTTTGCTTCAGCGATCCTTTCGCTGTTCAACGGCGTTCCATCAAAGCAGGAGCAAAAGAAGCTTAAAAAGATGTTCAACTATACCCACTCAGGAACACTGAACACGGGTAAAGTAATGTTGACGTTTAACGATAAAGGAGGCCAGGCCCCGGATTTAAAAACGATCACGCAGTCCGACTTAGACAAAATGTTCGAGCAGCTGGGGAAAAGGCTTCAGCAAAACATCTTTACGGCACACCGGGCCGACCCGGTTTTATTCGGAGTAATGACTGAAGGAAGCCTAAGCGACACTGGTGGCCGGGCGGTACTAAATAAGTGGGATAAATTCTTACGCGCTTACGTTGAAAAAAGACAGGAATCGATTTTAGACCAAATCAAATTTATCGCCTCGGTTAACGGTTTGGATGTTTCTAAGTTGAACATCGAACAGACTACGCCGGTAGGGATCGAGCTGCCTGAAGACCCAAAAGTATTACTTGAGTTATTCGACCGCGCTACAGTGCAAAAAGCCTACGCTAAAAAGTATGGTATTGAAGTTGAAGTCGTGGAAGCCGAAGGGGAAGTAATGAGCGCTTTACCCGTTAACGAGAATATCAAGAGTTTAACGGGAATGCAGTACAAAAGGCTTCAGGGCTACATTGCTAAATACAAAGCCGGTAAAATCACCTACGACGAAGCTGCGCATTTAATAAAAGGATATGGATTAGGGGATGATTATGTAAGCCTGGTGCTGGGCCAGAGATTTTCTAAGCATGAATCTGCTTTAGCCCTGTTTGAAAAATTTGCGATTGACGATAACGACGACCCGGTAATTAAGGAAGAATTTGTATGCGGGGAAACCGCCGCTTTAAAACTCGAACTTTCCATGCAGAAGTTCGAACAAGCTGACCCCGAGTTACAATATAAGTTACTTGACCTTTTAGCTGGTGACCCTACTTTAACCCCGGAGAAAGCCGCAAAAATGTTAGGCGTAAATCCTTTATTGATTCTCGCCGCGATCACCGCTTTACTCGCAGGGGGCTACATAGTAGAATCCGCAAGGGGCGTTTACCAGCCCACAGAAAAAGCAATTAAGAGGGACATTGAAAAAGTAAAAACAGAAACTTACACTGTTTACGCTTATGTCACTCGGCCCGACGTTCCCGAGGCCGAAAACTCAAGGCCGTTTTGCAAGAAACTTCTAAAGATGTCACGCGAGGGTAAACGCTGGACCCGCGAAGCAATAGAAGAAATCACTAACGAACTCGGAGAAGATGCCTGGGTTTACCGGGGCGGGTTTTATACCAACCCGGAAGATGGTGAAACTACACCTTATTGCAGACATATTTGGAAGGGAATAATTAAAAGCCGGAGAAAGAAATAATGGCGATAAACTTAATACTCACAGAAAATTACCTCAAGGAAAATTCTATTATCCGGGGTAACGTTGATATGCAGTTGATCACGCCTACTATTGTCAATGTGCAGCAAATGTACATGGAAGACTTGTTAGGGACCAAGCTTTACAACCAGATCCTTTCGCAAATCGGATCAAGTTCGGTTTCTACTGCTAATCAAACCTTGCTAGACGATTATGTTATCCCTTGCATGATTGAGTACATCAAGTCAGAAATGACCCCGGTGTTACAGTTTCAATACATGAATATTGGCGTAGTAGAAAAGACCTCAGAGCACACGCAAACAATTGACCTGGAAAAGATACTTTTCTTAATGGACAAGTGGCGAAACAACGCTGAGAAATTAGCGGAGAAAGTCACAAAGTTCTTAAAGAAAAACTCTACGACCTACCCGCTTTATTTAGACAATACCGAGATCGACGAAATCAAACCGCTAAGCACCAACTTTTTCGGGGGGCTTTACCTGGACGATAATGGCGACGAGGATTGCTGTGATAATAACGAAGACCAATGAAAGTAAAAAAAGAAAATTTAAAACTATTAAAGTTATACGAGGAGAAAAATGCTAAGCCTGGAAGAACTGAAAAAAAAGGCCGACACAATAAGGCAAACGATAAACCTGCTCAGCAGTAGTTCGAATCCCGGCACTTTTCGTTACGGGGAGGCGCCGAATTACGATGCTACTGACATTAGTTTCCCTTTGTTAGGAATGAGATTCGTAAGCAGTAACGTAGACGGAAAAGTACTAAGGGACAACTATAACTTTTACTTCGCTGACTTGGTACATAAAGATCAGGACAACTTGGTCAATGTACAAAGCGACATGAAAAGAGCGGCGTTAAGGTTTTACTCTGAGCTAAGGGCCAGTATTATCAGTGATACTAGCGGGACTTTAGGATTATCCGCGCCCATTACTCCTTTTGAAGAAAGGTGGGGCGATGAATGCGCGGGAGTGGAAATTAACATAGTATTTGAGCAGTTTTTTGACAGATCAACTTGTGATTAAAAATTTAAAATAAACAATATGAACCCAGGAAGAATAACCGCAGAAGGCGGGTGTAAATTTATCGACTCTGCAGCGACAGGCGTTGGCGCTTACTGTTTTGTAGTTAACGCGGATTGTGTGTTAACCGTTTTGTTAGGCGGCGATACCGCTGGCACAACAGGAACGTCGATCGGCACAAACTACTTAACCGACATTGGCTTAAGCGGCAAGACCATTAAACAGGGAACTCTTATCGTAGCCCCCGAGGGAAAGTTATTTAACAGCATCACGCCTTCAAGCGGCTCAGTAATTGCTTATAAACCTGCAAGCTAATGCCTGGTATTGGTATAGGTATAAGCCCTTGCTTGCGTCGGCCTTCAGCCGGTGCCGTAGCGTTTGGTGACATCATCAACGATAGCTTTTCCCCGCAAGTAGGAACGTACAGCGCTAACTCAACAGCAAGCTTTGTTGTTACGAGTGGAAACATGGCTATTGCCGGAGGTAACTCGGATTTATCCCACTACATCCAATGCGATGACTACCAATACGACGTTGAGAATATTAAGTTTTCAATGACGTACCGAATGACCAACACCAACACAAACCAAATCGGGCCCCTAATCATCAAGAAAAGCCTTAATGCGGCGGGGTTGTTCTACCAGGTTTATTTCGGGATTTACTTTTGCCCCGCGAATAACAAAGCTATTCTTCAGGTTTTTGGTTCAACAGTAAACTCGCTTTATGTAGGGTCACAGTTTGACTTAACGACATCCGACGATGCGACAATAGAGGGCGAGTATTTAGAGTCTTCTTTTGCAATAAGAGCGAAAGTTAACGGGGTTCAAAGGGACTCTTATACTATTAACTATAACATCTTAAATAATCCTTTGTCGGGAGAAGGAAAGCCAAACCGCAGTATTTATCGAATTGTTGAAGCTTCCAGCACAATTAACGTATCAAACATTACTATAAGCTCACAGGCCTACAAGTTCGCTGATCTTGCTACGGTGGGAGATAGTAACGGTGCGGGTTATTTCGTAACAAACCAGGCGGCGAGGTTTCAGCAGCTCTTAAGGACCAATAATAATTTAACGGTAACAATATTTTCCGGCAGCGGGGATAACACCGCGGATGTTTTAGCTTGTCTTAACAGCATTAAATTATTTAAGCCTACTAAATTGTTTTTAGCGATTGGAACCAATGATTACAACGTAAGCCCTGCGACGTGGCAGACTAACTACGCAAGTATCGTTACTCAGTTGCAGGCGGCAGGAATCACTGTTATAGTAGCGTCGCTTTTGCCCAGAAACGGATTTAATTACTCTGGGGCGAAAACTTGGATTGACACGACTTACTCAGGGACTAACACGATTGTGGATCTGTACACTAATTTTCTTGACCCGGATCAGGGTGGAAACCCCAACGGAATTAACCCGGTGTACTCAAGCGATGGCCTTCACTTAAATGCTGCCGGCGCCGTGCTTTACGCTTCACTTTTAGAAACTGCTTTAGGAATATGAACTTAACCCAAAACGAATCATCTTTTTTAGTGTGGGCTGCTATAACCCTGTTAAGTATTCTTGCTTTTGTTGGCGCTATTGGAGTAAAGGCTCTTTTAGGAATGGCAAAAGACATTAACGAGATAAAGACTTCAATACAGGTGCAAAGCACAAAGCACGACGGATTAGAAAAGAGAGTAGAACACTTAGAGGAAAAGGTATTATGAATGGATTTAAGATAATTCAAATCGCTAAGGGTGAGCTTGGCAACTCGGAAAACCCGCCTAACTCTAACCTTACTAAATATGGTGAGTGGTTTGGCTGGAATGGTGTCGCGTGGTGCGCTCAGTTTGTTTCCTGGTGTTACGCCCATGCTGGATGTCAGCTGCCTAACATAGGCTTTTCTAAGGGTTTCGCTGGGTGCCAAACGGGGTATAATTACTTCTTAAAAAACAAATGGATTACCACCAACCCACAGGAAGGCGATATTGTTTTATTCGACTGGAACGGCGATCACCGCTACGATCACACGGGATTATTTGTTAGGTGGGTTGACGAACAAAAAGGAGTATTCGAGTCCATCGAAGGAAACACAAGTTTAACCAATGACAGCAACGGCGGCAAAGTTATGATAAGGAACAGAAATAAGAGCGTCGCCGTGTTTGTTCATCCACATATATAATGAGCCAGTACGACAAAAAACCTATTCATGCTAGGCCTAGCCTTTACGCTTATTACTTCTTTCAATTAAAGGAAATTGCCCTAAAGTATGGCTACAACCTTGTATTACATGGCAGCCTACAAAGGGATTTGGATTTAATTGCTATCCCGTGGCAAAACAAGGTTAAGTCGTGTGATAAAATGATTGATGAATTTGCAAAGGCAATTGGTGGCACTGTTCAACTATGGGGAAAAGCCAGATTTACTCAAATGCCACACGGTCGAATCGCTTACGTTATAAATCTAAACAGAGGTGAAAAAAGCCAGGACCACAAAGACCCGCAATATTACATTGATATTTCTGTAACGCCTAAAATTTAAACAATGAAACAATTCTTTCAAAAAATCACCGCCGCCCTCGACACACACTCTAAAGGTTATTCAGCCCGTAAGCTGAGCGCCTTTGTTGTAATCCTGTGCATTATCGCCGCTCACATCGCCTGGCTCAAGAACGCCTTTATTAAAGACGATTTTAACCTCCTGGAAGGCGTTTTGATTATTGACTATGGTTTTATCTCGCTCTGCCTGGGAATGACCACCTACGAGTCGATAAAAAAGAAACCGGAAGATCCTCCGCCAGCTGCTTAACACGATGCGTTATACATTTTGTATAATATTAGCGGCCTTTCTGGCCAACTGCTCCTGCGACTGGCATTTGAAGAAATTGCAGCAGAAGTGCAACAAGTTCACATCGGATACGCTTGTTATCCATGACACACTGATCACTGAAGAAGTGAAACATGATACGGTGTTTAAGGTTTTCCAGCGCGATACTGTAATTGTAAGGGAAGGCAAGCTCACCATGAAGGACAATGAAAACAAACTCAAGCAAGTAAACATTAACCCATAACCCTATGGAAACAATGTCGGAGCAAGTTTTGATTGAAAATGGTTTTAAGTCCAAACACGGCTGGATAGACGGGGCTTGTCATTACCGTAAAGGTAATGTTGAAGTGCGGTGCGTGGATTGGGGGACGTTTTGGTTGGTCACGACCGGGAATCAAATTTATCAAGTGGTAAGGCAGATAAAAACAAAAAGACTGCTTCTGAACTTGGTGAAAAGAAATGACCTGATAACACTTGAAAATTACAAGAAATTTAAAAAATAAAATGGAAGAAACAAACAACAAGATGACTAAAGTAAAACTTGAAGAAACAGAAAGCGGGCGTAGGCTCACTATTGGCAGCTATTTCACTGACCTAAATGAATCAGACTATCAGGAATTGGTTCGGATATTTTCGGAAGTAAAAACCGCCTCCCTACAAAAAGAGCTGGAAGAGGTGAGGTCTGCATTATCAGCAAGTGAGCGGTTTAGAATACAGGATGCGGCTGAAAGCAACGACGACAGATACCAAAGCTGGGAAAAGATAAACACACAAGCCGCCGAAATCACCTCGCTGAAGCAGCAGATAGAGGAGTTGAAGTTCCAAAACGAGCAAGTAAAAAAGTTTGTAAATAACACCCCTAATGAAGTAATAGAGGGATTTGATACTGTGATAAATATTAGAAACAGAGAAATCTCCGAGTTAAAGCAGCAGCTAAAAGAAATGGCGGGGGCGTTGGACTATTTACATGGAGAGGCAAGCGGCGGCGTTTTAGGAGCGCTAAGCATGAAAGAAATAAAAGATAGCTATTATGGACTGTATAAGGCTTGTAATACCGCTGAGGCCGCCCTCTCCAAATACAGGGAAGCTAATACTACAAACGATAGCAACAAGTAACTTAACTTAGTCTTAAATTTGAAGGATGGAAGACAAGTTGAACGGGAGAATCCTGGACAGGGTGATAAAAGAAGGCTTGGTGCAAATGCCTTTAAATTTAAAAGAAGAAAAGCAGAGGAGGTTTCCAAGGCTGGGATGTTTTTGCCACGACGATGGGTCAGAGCATTGGTATTGGAATGATGGATCAAACGACGGTTTACATTTGATCAGCTTTTATCCTAACAAACACTTGGCTCCCGCGTCAGAAGACAATAAATTGGCCGCGGCCTTCTATTATCGATAAAAATTATTTTAGCATTCGTAAGACAATTGCCACCACCACGGCCAGGCCAATCAACCAAATAATCCACTCCGGAAAGTAATCAAAATCCTATCCGGCAGCAAAATGGCTTATTCTTATCGTATTCACACCCCGTATCACCATCCGATTTACACCCCCCGTAAATACCTATCCAGTCGGCCAACTGGTTTGCTAAATCTTCTACTGTTTCAATTTCCATCTGTCTTTTGTCTTATTGTTGGTTTAACTTATTCAACTATGTGATTACGCCATTCGGGGTAAAAGGCGTCTAATTCTTGTTCGCCGAATCCGCCACGCTCCACTAATCGGGTCATGCTTTGGGAGCTTCCAAACAACAGCGAGTATGCACAGTAGGCGCGCCAGCACGCAACCCATGTAATGCAAACGTAACGCCCGTTCTGCACTACCTGTGTTTTGGCCTTACCCTGAGGTAGTTTGTCTGCAATCATTTTTTCTAAATCCATCTTTTCTTTTTTTATTGTTGTTTATTCACCCTCATGATCTTTTCAGGGGGTGGGGATTACTTTAACTTCGGAAGCAGTTTTTTAAGTCCTTGTTCCCATTTTGGTTTTGTGATTTGATCGACATATCGACCAAGGTAGTTAGCTAAAAACGATCGCCCGCGCTTAAACATATTTGGGTAACGCAAGGATTGTTATAGTCAAACCTGAAAAGCCTTACACCCTGATAAAGTTCGTGTTCTTTTTTTGTTTTGTAATACTCCATCATTTCTCTTTTTTATACATTTTGTATAATGCTGTTTGTTCTTTTAAACTCGTTGTAAAGTTCTGAGGTTGTGTATGCTACATAGCTCTTTGTCCATTTATCCGAACTGTCAGATGGTGAATAATGATTAGCGTTCAGCCACTCCGCAAAAGCCACCGCCTCTTTCTCCTTTTCTATGGCGGCAAATTCGTTCAGCCTATCCATTGCTGTAAAAATCAGCATTTCGACCTCGTGTAGTTGCTGTTCGTTAACCGGCGCTTTGAATGACTGAATGCGTAAATCCATCAGTCTATCCGTGGCTTGTTTTAATATTTCCATTGCTTTGTCTATTTCAATTAAACTTGTTTCTGCTTTTAAGAACCCCGTTAATAAATTCGTGTTTTTGGTTTCGCTCAGTTGGTAGTATTGCAACCATACCGATTTCTTTGTGCTTGCCAACTTCATAAAAGATATTTTTCTCTATCGGATTTCCGAAGCTGTCAATTGTACCGCCTTGTATTTGTAGCGCCATTCCTATCACGGCCTGTTCCGTCCAGTTGTATTCTTCCCTTTTTATTTCATTTGCTGTCATGTTACTTGCGGTTTAGGTTTGAATACTCCACCACCATTCCTTCAGGGGTGGATTTTAATAAGGTGTGTTTAAGCATATTTCTTATATTTTACAAGTTTTAGCTACTTCTATTAACCACTTAGCAAATTCAACCGGGGTTTGTTCCCGTTCTCGCTTGGTAATCTCCTGAACTGATTTTATACCGCGCTCTTTTCTTAGTTTCCATTGGTACTTACTGTATCTTACACAGTAATCTATACGGTCAAAGCTCAAAGGAATTTCTGGCATGTTTTGCTCAGTAGTTCCGCAGATATACAACAGCGTTTTTTTTTCAGCCTTATGGCCCCACCAGCTTTGATTTACGCAAATTGAAAAGCCGCCGTATTCGTCAATCGTTCCGGGAAGCGGTAACCAGTCAGGCCATAACCTGGAATTTACCGGATGCTCCAGCACGCCACCCCATTTACGAATTTGATCTATTGACCATATGGCCAGCAATTTTTCGTCGGGACGTGGCTTTGCGAATTGTGCGAGCGTGGCCCATGCCCTGCAAGGCGGGTGAAATATTCCAGCGTGGCCGCCTGGCCAATTCCGCGCGTCCCGGTCAATATCCCAAACATCACAGCCCAGCTTCTTATACACTGAATCGCGCCTTGCGAACAGGACCGGCACTTGGCTGTTGCTATGGGAAATGTTTTTATTCATCGCTGGTGGGGTTTCTTATTTAATCAATTCTTTTAAGTGCTTACCTTCTTTTATTAAACTGTCGAAGTAGTGCTTTAGGGCGAGTTCTTTTTGCTTGTTTACTAGTACCTGATCTTCCGTTAATCCTGAAGCCACCACGCTCATTATCGCTTCCGCAGCCCCTAAATCCCCTCTTTTCTCACATCTTACTTTTTCGCTTAACAATTCATTCCTTCTCTTAGCCTCGGTGTTTTTTCTTATTTCCCGGTATACTTCAACCGAAATCAAACTCTTAACCCCGAGTAATTTTTTAATTTCTTCGTAGTAAGCAAAGGCAAAGAATCCTAGTTTGCCGGTGGTTTGATATTCTTCAAAATACTTAACCAATCCTTCGCGATCTTTTTTGGGATCTAGAACGGTTGGGGCTGAGATTCTTTTTAAGCCGTCCAGTAAGTTCAAATACTCGGTTTGTGCCTTTGATCTTTCAGGTAAGTAGAAGTAGTGTTTTAGGAACTGGTGATAGGTTTTCGGGCAGAATCCAAACCACTGCCCAGATTCCCCCCGGATTCCTAATTTAAACGCCCTTCTCACTTCAGTGATAGTCATGGTGCCGAACTCCCCAGAAAACTCTTTAAAAAGCCCTTCTGTTTGAAAAAACAGTATTTCTTTATCGTCAGCCATAGACTGCCCGGCGTCAAATGATGCCTCTGTTAAAACATCTACAAGCGCTGACTTAGCCTCATTAACTCCCATGCGATTAACCGGCGTGCCTTGACGGGCTTTAACAAACGGTATAAGGGCCGTTGGCAGGGATTCGATTCTTTTAAGTTCCTGTGTTACTAGTTGGTTCATGTTGATATAGTTTTTTTACTTCTATGTTAGCAGTGGATTTTTTTCTGACGGCGTTAAGCTTTTCTGGTGGGTATTCTTTTTGCAGCCATTTCCGCGCAGTGAATAGCAGGTTGACGTACTTCGTATTTCCACGGTAATTTTCTATGGCGTCTAGGATTCCGTTAACCTGATCTGCTGACCAACCTTCCCCCAAAAGCTTATCGAAATCCGCATGTGTGAGTTTAAGGTGCTTAATGACTCGGTAGTAATTTTCCCCCACACCCCCTTTATCTTTATCCATATCTTTATCCATATCTTTATCTTTAGCTCCTTGTAAGGGGCTTGTAAGGGGCTTATTTTCCCAATCTATTCCGTACTTATTTAAAAGAGTGATAACAGAAAAATGGGCGCGGTTGAGCGGGTTTAGGGTACCGTATTGAAACTCTATAAAGTCGAAGACAAACCATTTTTGCCCGCCGTCAAACTCAAAAATACGGTCGCCGAAAGCGGCCAGCGCCGCCGCTTTATTTAACTTTTCCCCGGTCTTAATTTGAGCCACCTCGAAGTCAACTTGCCAAATTCCAGCGTGATCACACTCGTCAAGTATGTAAAGCCAAAGGAGTTTATAAGGGGCTTTCATGGACCTTAAAAAAGGCTTTTTCCATTTATTAGTATCTGTGAATCGCTTAGCCATTAACTACCTCCCCGAGCTTTATTACGAAGCACCTGCCGCCAAATCCCCACTCGGATTTTCCTTCTCGGATTTCTAGCCCTTTAAATTCAACCTCCATTACTGGCGAAGTTTTATTGTAACCGTTTTTGAAGACAATTTTTTCAAACTGTTTCGGCTCGGCCCAATAGGACGTTAGGACCTTTTCTACTGGGTGCACCCTTAAATCATAAGCAATATTATGTTTGTCAACCTGCCTTTCTCTTAAAGACTCAACCGGGCCGGTCAGGTTCAATAGTCGCTCTACCCAATAAGGTTTTAACTCCCGGTATTCTTCTTTTTTCTCACCCGAAGCAATCATATCAAACCACTTCTTTTTTAGCGTAAGGTGTAATGTTTTTGTTTCAGCCATTTATATCAGTTCTGTTTGGTTGTGGTTAAAAAATGTTTCTCACTTAAGTTGTTCTTAGCGTAGGGGTCCATTTAATTCTTTTATTTGTTTTTTGTAGTGTGCAATTTTTTCTTTCATTTCAGGGATGGAAAGCTTAGCTTCTTTGTGTCGATTGGCGTAAAGCCAGTCAAACTTCTCTTGCCCAATTTTCTTCACAAGTTCTTTTTGGTACTCAATTAAGTTGCCGTGTTTTTCCTTGTTGCAGTTTTGACCGCATTGCTTGTGCACGTTGTCTTCGTGGAACCTTAAGCCCGGATAGCCCCCCACGGAAAAGAAGTGCCCTGCGTGATACTGAACCTTGTTTGTTGTGCCGCAGCTGATACAAGGCAAGTCTTTATCCCGCGTCCTTACAAATTCATTAAAAACCGCTTGAAGCTTTTGCGTCCACCAAGAATGATTTTTTAAATCCTCGCGCATCTTCGTGATTTTTAAATCCACGGCTTTTTCTTCTTCATATTTAGCCTGGCACAAAGGAGAGCAAAACCGTTGCAAGGAGGAGCTTCGATAAAGGAGCTCACTCCCGCAGGGCTTATAAGCGCAGAATTTAATTTTGTGCTTGCGAAGCATTAATCCCTTGATTTAGAGTACATCTTTTCAAAAGGATTATAGACTACCTGGCACGTAATAAGGCAGCTGTCTTCGATATCAAGGGACGTGTGATTTTTTGTCTCAAGCGTCGCAGCGCCTTCGACAAAAAAGGTTTCGTTTACATTGTCGAGGCTTACGACTTTCTTTGCGCCCTTGATAAAATGTCCTTCCGTGGAAGATGGCGCTACGTTTACTTTTTCAATTGTTTCTTTCATGGTTGTTTTTGTTTAATATTCGTACTTCATTAATTTAAAATATTCGTCACCCTTTAATCCCGTGACGTTTGAGATTTCTTCTTTTGATAAAGTGTTCAGCAGAGTAACACCGGCTTCCGTAAGGATAGTGCTAAACCTTTCCCCCTGCCGCGAGATTGATTTAATGTGGCCCTTGAGCTTCGCGGGGATTCGGTATAAAGAGGCGATAGCGTCTTTTGCCGTGGCGTGTTTACTGTCAACCCCCAGGAAAAACATTCTGTCAGTCGAGGGACAATAGCACCTCACGTAAGCGATCTTTTCGCCGTTAATTGTTCCCTTGAAAAGCGTGTAAACTCCCACATTCATTCCTCCCGTGGTGCCGACTAAATACGCATCAGGTTTTTTGTCAACGTAGGAATCAGCTTCTTTAAGATGCTCCCGGAAGAAATTTACTAAGTAGTCTTCCCCAAATTTTTCTTGCATCAAGGCGATACAAGTAGATTTATATTCCTCGTTGCTTTCATTAATGAAATCCTGCATTGTGTATTTCCCCTCGCAAATCGCAGCGAAGTATTTTTCTGGTAGGAACCTTCCGTTAACGTAGTGCTGAGAATAAGAGTCCTTAAAAGCTATTGCGGGGCCTGTTACGGAGTGAAGCTGGTTATTCTGATTACGGCTAATTTCCTTCGGCAAGTCCGACACAATGCAAAATCCCTTAAGCTGAATCATGTCATATATTCCTGAGCTAAGAAGATTCCTAAACTCATTATAGTCCTTGTGATTTATCACGCCGATTTGAGTAAAAAAATCGTAGAAGGAAACCCAACCGTAATCGTACACGCTACCCCCCTGGTAGCCCGCGAAATTTTCAAATTCGAATCCCTGATCCCTAACCTGAGCCCAAACCTGAGCCCAAACCTGATCCCCAACCTGAGCCCCAACCTGATCCCCAACCTGAGCCCCAACCTGATCCCAAACCTGATCCCTAACCTGATCCCTAACCTGAGCCCCAACCTGATCCCAAACCTGAGCCCCAACCTGAGCCCCAACCTGAGCCCCAACCTGATCCCTAACCTGATCCCTAACCTGAGCCCAAACCTGAGCCCCAACCTGATCCCTAACCTGAGCCCCAACCTGAGCCCCAACCTGATCCCCAACCTGAGCCCCAACCTGATCCCAAAC
>Ga0196964_10000269_pt1 | contig 38848 bp, 64 predicted proteins | sample S1_10metaG_FD_148615 | JGI IMG/M metagenome (GOLD analysis project Ga0196964, IMG submission 148615) | Soil microbial communities from Anza Borrego desert, Southern California, United States - S1_10 | ecosystem: Environmental > Terrestrial > Soil > Desert | place: USA: California | collected...
GCCTTCGGCGCGTGCGCAATGCGGTCCCTGACTTCCTCGCCAGCGCCAAGGAAGTACCGAAGACCCTGGACCTCCTGCTGCGGCAGGCCGGCGGGAGCGGCGCGGGCCGTATCGTATGCCTCGTCCACGACCTTCTTGCCGGCGGCACGCTGCCGTTCTAATGCCCCTTGCGCCATCTGCCCGGCCGTGGTGCGGTCCAGAGTGATGGGGGAGCCGCCCGCGACCTGCCCGCGGATAGCCTCGACGTTCGCCCGCAAAGCGTCCTGCTGCTTCACCCGAACGCCCCGCATGATGTTCTCGGGCAAGCCGCCGAAGACGCCCTTGACCGCATTGTCTTCGAACATCTGCTGTGACGCGACCCGGGTCATGTCGCCCTTGGTCACCGGCACGGGAACGGGAAGCGTCTGCGCCAGCGCCGCGCGGGCTGCGTCCTCCGGCTTCACCGCGTCCCGGGCCAGCTTGGCGAACTGGCGGGCGTAGTCGTCGGTGATGTCAGCCGGATCTATGCCGGCCTGCTGCAGGGTGAACTTGCCCGCTTCCGACAGGGTGCCCTTGGCCGGGTCGAACAACTCCGGACGGCGCACGATTGCCCGATAGGCGGCGGATGCGGCCGGGGCCAGCATCTCGAACCCCACGGCACCGGCCGCGTTGCCCGCCGCGCGGGGAATGCTCACCCCCTGCTTTGAGCCTGCGTTGGTAGCGGCGATGTCCTGAGCAACGGAGCCCGAGAAGCCACCCGCTCCGGCGCCAAGCGCGCGGCCGAGCAGTCCGGCGCCCTTTGCCAGGGTGCCGCCCAGCAGGCCGAACGGCGCGGTGATGGCAAGGTTGGCGCCGAAGTTGTCGAAGTCCTGCGAGGACAGGCCGGGCCGGTTCAGATAGTAGCGCTGCCCGTCCTGCTCCGCGATCGCATTGCCGAACTTGTCCTGGGTCACGGGCGAGTTCGGGAACGCCGCACGGTAGATGTCCGCCTGCCCCTCCCCGGTCTGCGCCAGGGCCATCTTCCCCTTGATCTCACCGAAGCCGGGCACGATCTGACCGGGCAGCTCGGGCAGGTCGAACTCCCGGCTCTTGTCGCCGGTGTAGGCGTCCTTGATCCCCCCGGCGATGTCAGCGAGAGCCCCGCCCACCTTGGAGAACAGCCCGCGCGCCGCGTTCGGCTTCTCCTGTGGAGCGGCCGGCGCGGTGTGCTGCCTCATGGCGGCGGCGATCTGATCGGGCGTGGCGTCGTCCGGAAACTCGAACGTCTTGCCCGACGCGTCGTCCCGTACCTGGATCGGCATGTTCTATCACTCCGGCACGAGTTGACCGTTCCGCCACACGAAGCGCGCGGCGGCGGTGGGGGCTCCGCCCTGAGGGGCGTTCGGCGCGTCTTGGAACAGCCTGTTGCTGTCGGAGAACTGTTGCAGCTGATCGAAGAAACCTTCGTCAAGCTGCCCCTTGCTCTGCCGATATTTGCGGGCCATCTCCGCCACTTCCATGCTGCGCCGGTTCAGCCGCTTCATGGTGTCGACCATCATCCGCCGCCCTTCGGGCGTCTGCTCCAGGCCCGGCACCATGGAGACGAGGAACTCGCGGTCCTTGTCCGACAGGGCGCCCGGCATACCGGCGCCCCCGGCCGGGTTGCGGAGCTGCAGCGCCAGTTCATTGGACAGCGCCGCCGCAGCCTGAGCGGGCGCAACATCATCCGGGATGCCGAGCGAGGCCAAGTCGAAGCCCAACCCCTTGGCAGCGGCCTTGAACTGCTGCCCCGTTCCGGTGAACGCGCCGGTGTTGACCTGCTCCAGCAGCCCCGCCAACCGGTCGATGCGGTTGTTCATCTGCTGCGCCTGGAGCCCGCCCTCCTGCAGGTTGCGGAACTGCGTGCCGTAGAACTCGCCCACGGTCTTGGCCTCGGCGCCCTGCTCTCGGAGATCGATCTGGTTGATCTGCCGCCCGGCGGAAGCCACGGCCTGCTTGCCCTGCAGGAAGCCGGGCACCCACTCGGGCTGTCCGTTGGCGCCGATGCGCATGCCCTCGGGAAGGTTGGGAGCGCCGGTGGCGAGGGGCTTGTACGTCGTGGGGTCCAGGAGGCTTTCACCCTCCCTCAGCGTGATTGGCGCCTTCGGCTTCGCCTGCTCCATCCGGAACTGCGCCGCCAGAAGTCCGGCCTGCTCCGGGTTCTGCCGGCCGATGGAGAGCAAGCCCTCCTGAATGGGCTGGGGCAGGCCACCAAGCGCCGCGTCCTGCTCCGACTTTCGCCCCTGGCTCCAGATCACCCCGCCTTCAGAGGGAGCGGACATCGGGTCATAGCCGCCGAACAGCGTGGCGTTCTGGGACATACCCGCGAGCTTCTGCTGCGCTTCGGCCATGGCGAGCTGCTCGGCCATCTGCTCCTGCTGCGAGGGTCCGTTGATGAGGGAGCCCAGAAGGCCCACGAGGCCGCCTTGCCGATAGGCGTTCGGGGCGCGCCCGAGAAGACCACCCACACCCTCGCCCTCATCGCCCCGGCCGCCGAGCAGGCCGCCATAGCCGCCGGCCGCCCGGCGCGCGAATGCCCTACCGTAATCCATGGATCAGAACCCTCCGAGGAAAGGCATCATCTGGTTGCGCATCTTGTCGCGCATCGTCTGCTGCGGCATGTACGGATTGGGCGGTTGGAACTGCATGCCGGGATGCGGGCCGCTCATGCCCAGGTTGGGCATCGGAGCCGCCGCCTGCGGGGCGCCGGCTGGGGTTTGCGGAGGAGTCTGAGCCCCGCCGCCCTGCATCATGCCCAACAGGCCCATGAGCCCGTTGGCGGGCTTCTGCGCCCCCATGAAGGCGCCGAGGAGGCCGCCGTTCTGGTAGCCCTGCGCGAACTTCTGGAAATCCATGGCTCTGGCTCCTTAGAACAGGCTCACACCGCCGCCCTTGCCCGACTGACCGCCGCGCGAGGTCTGGGTGCCTTGGTTGCTGTAGGGCGTGCCGCCGAAGATCGAGCTTCGCAGGGCTAGGCGCTGGAACGGGTCCTGCTGCTGGCGCTGGAACTCCCCGTACTGCGCTCCGCTGTTGATCTGCCCGATGGCGTTCTCCGCCCCGCCGAAGCCCGCCAGGGACTGCGCGCCCTGTAGGCGGAGCCCTGCCCCACGCAAGCCCAGATCGCTGTTGAACTGGCTCGCGCTGTTCTGGGCAGCGAGATAATCCCTGGCGAAGGTATTCGCAGTCGAAGCGTTGGTCGTCGCTGCCGCCTGCCCCCGATTGGCGTTGTTCTCAGACGCAGAATTTTGCGCTTGCAAGTAATCCCTAGAGAAAATATTGCTCTGGTCTGCGTTATACAGCGCCTGCTGATTGCTGGCGTCCATGTTCCGGGCGCGTGCGTCTTGGGTAAACCCGGCCTGGGTCAAGCGCCCCTGATTGGTCGCCGCCTGATTTGCCAGCGCTGCTTGCTGGGCAAAGCCGGCGTTCTGCCCAAGCACGCCCATGTCGACGCCCTGGTTCGCCATGCCCGCCTGCAGCGAGCGGCCGGCGTCCTGCTGGCCCAGCGCTGCGGCGGTGTTGAAGCCCTGGGAGCGCAGATCCCCGGCGGTGCGAGCCATGGCGTCCATGGTGTTGCGCTGCGTCTCCGCCTCCAACAGGGCCCCGCGCGAGCCGCCGAAGTTGCCCGACGCCGCCGCCTGCGCCCGTGCCGCGTTGCCCGCCTGGTCCCCCTGGCGCTGGATGTCGGAGAGCGCCTGCTGGACGACCTGCCCCTCATAGGGGTTGCGGTAGGCGTCCATGAACCCCGCCCCCGTACCGCCGGACACGTCACGGATGCCGCCGCGGTTGATGTTGGCGGCATTGGCCTGCGCCATGGGCCCGACCTGCGCCGCGTCCATGTTGTAGGCGGTGAAGGCTGCCGAGGGCTGTCCGCCATAGGCCGTCGCCTGCCACGCCGCAACGTCCGCCACCGGAGCGCCGCCGAACGCCGTGGCCTGGGTGGGATTGTAGCCCATGGCGGAGCGGGCGCCGCCCTGCGCGTCCTGGATTGCGCCGACGCCGGCCGTGCTGCCCAGCGGGCCGCCATAGGGCGTCGGGCCCTGCTGCCCGAAGGCGTCCGCGTCCCCAACGAGCTTGATCAAGCCGCTTTCCAATTCGGGCGGAAGCTCGATCCGGTTCGTGGTGGTCTGGTTACTCGATCCGCGGGAACCGCCTACTGACATCTCAAAGCTCCTTCGACAGGATCGTGGTCTTCTTCATGCCGGGGTAGACGCGGGTCCAGCCCAGGCGTCCGCCGCCGGTGATGCGGGTGCAGCCGCAGGCGCGGGCCCAGGCGTTGACGCCGGGCTCCAGGGCCTTCAGCTCTTCGAGATCGCCGGCCGCGAGCCAGTAGTTCAGGTCCGTGCGCAGCGGGTAGCGGACCAGCTCCGTCACCAGGACGCAGTTCTCCCCGAGCCACAGCTGGCACTTGCCGGCAGTCCACATCTCAATGACGTGATCCGCCGTGTGCGTGCGGTCGGCATGCGCAAGGGCCGCGTCCAGCCATTGCCGGACGCGTTCAAGGTCAGGGGCCATGTCAGAACCTGTCGCCGGTATCGATGAGATCCACGCGCGGCGTTCCCATGCGGAACTTCATGGGGGACGCGCTCCACTCCATCCGAAGCGCCACCTGGCGGGCGTTCAGGAAGAAGGTCAGCCGCGTGGTCGTGGGCGTGATGGTGAGCGGGCCCACCGTGGATGAGGGCTCAGGGGACCCGGGATAGTCGTAGCCGTCGACGTAGAGGGTGATGGTCCCCGACATGTCCTTGAAGTCCGGGCGGAACTCCTGGACCTCCATCAGGGTCTCACCGTCCCCCAGATCGATGCGGCCGGTATAGGCGCGGCCCGAGAGCACCCCGCCGTCCGCCGTGTCGCCCTTCTCGTGGAAGTACAGCCGACCCGATGTGGAAACCGCCAGCGGGTAGTCGTAAATCCCCGCGTCCGTCCAGGCGGTGCGGGGCAGCTCGCCCTTGTCCCACACACCCAGCGTGGCGTTGAACTTCACATAGCGGGAGCACTCGTTGCCGTCCCGGCTGTCCGCGTAGAACCAGATGACCTCGTTCCGCCCGGCGATCGTTCCCGCGTAGATCTTGTCGTCCTGCACGGGCGCGCGGTTGTTCCAGAAGTCGTCGCGCACCGTGCAGTCCAGGGGCTGCACGCCGGCCCCGTCGAAGCGGTAGAACTGCCCGTCCCGGGAGATCCAGTAGAGCATGCCCGCCAGCTCCGCGACGGCGTTGGGCCCGATCAGCCCGGCGGTCTTGCCGGCGGGCGAGTAGGCGTAGGTCAGGATCGGATCGCCGGTGTAGGTGGCGACAATGAGCCCGACGTCGGTGAAGAGGACGTTCTGCCCCCGGGTGGCGACACCGCGCACGAAGCGGGAGCCGACATAGGAGGGCTGCTCGCCCGCCTGGTCCGCCGCCGAAGCCGTCCAGTCGGTGGGGTCGAGCAGGTCCGAGTGCCGGTCCAGCAGCGGGTTGAAGGTGCCTGAGCCCTGCTCCGTCGTGCCCAGGGCGTGGACATGGCCCTTGGGGTCGATGAACATCGCGTTCACCTGCGTCGGGGCACCGGAGAGGATCACCGCCCGGGTCGAGGTGTTGCCCTGCCAGCGGTAGATGCCCCGGCCCGAGGGGTTGGCGTAGAGGTCGAAACCGCGGTTGTCCAGGCACCAGGTCCGGGGGCGGAACGTCGTGACGTTGGACGAGCCGTAGGTGCCCGTGCCGTAGGTGCTGGTGCCGTAGCCCAAGCCCCCGAGCCCGTCCGCCAGCCCCACCCCCAGGAGGTAGGTATAGGCGACACTGGCCCCGCCCCCGGGACCGGCGGTGGAGGTGGCGGTCGATGACGCGGTGATGGTGTAGGCGTTGGCGCTGGTGACGGTGGTGACCGTGTACTCGCCCGAGATCGTCAACCCGCCCACGGCACTGGCACCGGAATAGCTCACCCGATCGCCCACCGCCCGGCCGTGGGAGGCGTGCGAGACGGAGACGGAGGTGGAGCCGTTCGTCGTGCTGAAGGGGTTGGCGAGCGTGCCGGACGCCTCGACGGGGGTGATGTCGTACAGAGCGCCGCCGTAGAAGACGTACAAGTGTGTATTGGTGCCTGCGGCCACGCATTTCTCACCGTTGCTGAGCGTCCAGACATGGATGCCCCGGCAGATGCCGGAGAGGTCCTGCAGGATGGCGCTCTCCCACCCGGGCAGGGTCTCCATGAAGCCCCGGACGAAGCGGATGCCGCTGCTGTCCACGAACTTGCCCTCGGAGGTGGTCTCCGTGTCGTCGGTGACGACGCCGGGCAGGAGCTTCAGGGCGGTGATTGCCATGGGTCAGTCCCGCTTGAAGAGGCCGTGGGCCTGATGCCAGAGGTAGGCATCGCGGCAGTGCAGGGGCTCGGCATTCACCCAGTCGATCAGGCGCTGAGCCCGCTTCCACCACCCGCCCCGGCCCTGCTCGTAGACCCTGCGGCCCACGGAGGCGGAGATGGTCGTGTCGCCCTCACCGAACAGCAGGGCGTTGCCGAGGCGGGAGAGCGCCCGGCCCACTTCGTGGCGATAGGACATGGGCGTCAGACCTTCGGCCAAGCCGCCTTGATCGCGGCGATTTCACCAGCGCTGTAGAGCCCCTGGGCAGCCAGGATCTGCCACACCGGCTCCATGTCCTCGAAGTCGATGTCCTCGGCGTCGATGAACTGCTGGTAGTAGATGCGGATCAGCGGGTCGGTGCTGGTCCGCATGCCGTCCTCCACCGCCAGCAGCCGCACGGCGGCGGAGCCCACATCCCCACCCACCGCCGTGGCGGCGCGGACGACGTTGCGGAAGCCGTTGCGCGAGAGCTTCTTGCGCTTGGCCGTGTCCGGCGGCGGCGGGGGCGGCGGCAGGGCTACGAAGGCGTTGCCCGCCCACTTGTACCGGCCGGGCGCGTAGTCCGCCGGGAACAGAGCCACCGCGACGGGCTGCGCCTCTGTCACCCCGGCATTGTAGCCGTAGCGCACGGAGGTGCCGTCCAGCAGCGTGGCGTCGATCCCCTCCCCGTCCTGGGAGATGGATGCGGCTACGTCGACGATGATCTCGCCCGCGAGGATCAGGTAGCGGATGCTCATGGCGCGAACTCCACAATGGTGAGCTTGACCTGGGGCGTGGACGCGCCGGCCGTCTGCGCCTGGGTGGTGTAGGTGAAGGCGGCACGGTTGCTCGCCAGCTCGACCGGGACGTTCGTGACGGTGCCCCAGTCGCTGTTGGGCAGGGTCAGGGCGCCCAGGAACTGCGGCGCGTTGCCGGCGCGCGGGCGGGCCAGCAGCACCCGGCCGCCCAGCTGGGTCGCGGTGGCGATGCCCTGGACGCCGCCAGAGAGGCCGAAGCGCAGGGTGGACGTAGCCGAGAGGGTCGTGGCGCCCGACGGGGAGAGCGTACCCGCGACGGAGAGGGCGGTGCCGGAGATGTCCACCTGATGGATCTGATTCTCTGCCGTGGCGGTGCTGAACGCCAGGAACCCACTGGAGGTCTGGGGGAAGTTGCCGCCGCTCGCCTGGCTCCAGAGGCTGTAGAGGATCGTCCCGGCGGATAGCGTGCCGCTGCTGTTGGTCAGCACCACATGACGGGATGCAGCGCCAGTGCCGCTGTTGCCGAAGGTGAACAGCGCCGTCGTGCCGGAGAGCGCGTAGAGGTTCGGCTGGAAGCGGGAGGCGTTGAAATCGGTGTAGGCCTGATCCGCGAGCGATAAGGTTTCCACCGTCAGCGGCGTGCCGAAGGTCACCGTCGTGCCGCTCACCCCCACATGCACCGCGCGCACCAGCGTGCCCGACGCTTGGTAGTAGCCGACCACGTAGGAGGTGGCGGAAAGCTGGCAGGACGGCAGGACAACCGCGCTCACCACGTCATTGACGCCCGCGCTCGTCCCGACCGTGATGGTCGTTCCCGACACGGACAGCACCACGCCCCGGATGGAGAAGGGCGTTCCCGCCGTGCCGCTGTCGTCGATGTAAAGGGCAAGGGCCGTGGTGTCGGAGACACGGTAGCACCCTAGAGCCTGGGAACTGGTCGTTCCGAGAGCGGACGTGGCGGCGCCAGAGGTTGGTGTCGACCCGGTGGCGTCGATCACTTCGGCGAAGACATTGCCGTTCAGCCACAACTGCACGAACACGCCGGCCGTGAGCTGGGCCACTAAGGGCTGCCCGGTGAAGGAGAACGCCGACGCGCTGGCGTCCGTTAGGTGCCCGCTGCTGACGGTGCAGGTCGTGCCGGCAACCGTCACATTGTAGACCGTGGCGCCGGCATAGATCAGAGCCTTGCCGTCGTTGATCCGGAAGCCTTGGGAGACGGCCACGTTGCTCGCGACGATCAGCGCGGGCGTTCCCACCGTCGCCGGATAGGTCGAGTGATCCACCGCCACCACGAAGGGATGGCCGGAGCTGTTGCGGACGAAGTGTAGGCTGAGCGTGTCCGTCAGCTTCACCGCCACCTCTACCGAGGTCGTGTAGGTGCTGCTGAAGGTGTTGTCGCAGATCACCAGCCAGGGCTCGTACCCCACGCCAGCAAGGCCCCAGCCGCCGGCAATGCTGCCGTTGTCGTTCAGGAAGCAGGAAACCACCCCGCCCGGCGCCACCGCCCCCAGCAGCGTCCCGGCGCTGTTCCGGACGCCGAACGCCCGGGTGCCGGTGTTCTGGAACACGAAAATCGGGCCGCCCTCATCCAGCGTCGTGGCATCGGGCAGCGTCACCGACTGGCTGTTGCTCGCCATCGCGACGGTCTGCACGCGGCTGGAGGTGCTGGTCAGGGTGGTGGCGATGGTGATCGCAGCGCCGCCCGCCCCGCCGGCGATGTCCACTTCCGACCACTCGACGCCGGTTTCATCCGTGGTTACGCGGAGGTACTTTCCCGAATTGCCCGCCCGCGCCGGCAGCGTGCCGGGGGCGATGGCCGCCGCGAGGATGGCCGTGTCCATCTGGCCTTTGGTCACGGCATCGGTCGAGGCGGTGCCGGTGGCAAGCCCGGTGAGCTTCGCCCCACCCTGGTCCGTGCCGACGACCTGGCGCATGGTCGTGCCGTCGCCCTGGACCACCGCACGCCCGCTGGCGGGGATGGTCACGCCCGATCCGGCGGAGTAGCCGAAGATGATGGGGGCAGAGCAGTCGTTCACCACGACCTTGACGCACTCCACTCCGGGATAGACGACGTTGCCGCCGGTCCCGGTGAAGCGGAAGCCCATGTTGCGGGCTTCGTCGGAGGCGTAGTTGGTGGAGGTGAGGGTCGCGGTTCCTCCGGTCAGGGCGATGGTCTCAACGCCCTGCACGGCCTCGTCGATGAGGTCGAGCGCCTGGTCGTTCAGGGTCGTGCCCCAGACGTTCAGGCCCGAGCCGGTTTCCTGCTTGACCGCACGGATGCGCTGGGTAGGCGAGTTAGCCATGCTTCACCTCAGGAGACGATTGCGCGGTCGGTGACGCGGCGCCAGTTGGTGCCGTCCGAGAAGGCCGGGACGTAGCCCCCCACCTCGTCGGTCACGTTGACCTGCCCGCCCTTCCAGGCCGACGCGCTGGGGAGGTTCGCCTTGGCGTACTCGGGCAGCATCACGGGGAAGTTGTCGCGGGCAGCGGAGAGGGTGATGAGGCTCACCACCCACTGGGCGAACCACTGAGGTGCAGTGGCGGGCGCGGGCGGGATTGTCACTCGCCCTCGCCTTCCACGGGCTCAGATGCCGGAGCGGGCGGCGGGTTGAGCGCCTCCGCCTCCTCCGCCGTCATGGCGACCTTGTAGACCTTCCCGTCGCAGCGGGTGCCCAGGGCTTCGGGGGGAATGGGAGAGGACGGCACCAGAACGCCGTCGAGGAGGATGGCGGGGATGGTGATCATGGCGCCCTCACGATGCGGACGTTGACCATTTCCAGCGTGATGGCGTTCGTCCCGGTGCCGGCGGTGCCCCACTGCCCGGTGACGACCAACGTCTGGTCCTGCGTGGTGTCCACGACCCCCGTGGCGATGGTGGGCAGCGTGAGCGCGCTTAGCCCGCCCTGCTGCACCGAATTCTGTGGCGCGTAGGACCGTTGGGCGGCGGTGGAGTTGCGGTTGACGATGCGCGCCTGTGCCGGAAAGCGCGTCACCCCTGCGGCGCTGCTGGTGTAGGTGACGAAGGTCGTGCCGCCGAACTTGACGCGCAGAGTGCGCGCCACCGCCACACCGGACACGCCGGTGGGCGCCTCTATCTCCAGCCAGTCATTCGGCCCCAACGCTCCCCCTGGCACGGTACAGGAGAACAGGGTGGTCTCATTGGTCGTGGCGTCGGTGACGCTGCTGTCCGTGTTCTGGACCGCAAGGGTGCGGACGGAGGGGGAGGAGACGGCGCGGAGCATGGTCAGACCCCCTGCCCCGGAGTGACGCCCACGGTGGCCGTGCCCGACGCGGTGATGCCCGCCAGATGGGTCGCGCCGGCCGGAACGCGGAGGGTCTCGACCGTGCCGGGCAGCAGGTCGAGCCCCGCCGCCGTGGTCGCGGTCACGCTGGCATCGCCGAAGCGCAGATAGACCGTGACGCCGCTGGCGTTGCTCACCCGCAGCGAGCCGTAGTCGTTGATCGGCAGGGCGATGCGGGAGGTGGTCGTGGTGGCGCTGAGGTCCACCCGGGCGCCAGTCGGCATGAACGGGAACGTCATGGGTCAATACCCCCTGTTGATGTCGAAATGCCGCCCGGACAGCCGGCCCGCCTCCGTCGCCATCACGGCGCGCGAGCGGGAGCGGCTTTCCTTCTGCTGGACGCGCTCCAGGGCCTTGGCGAACTGGTCTTCCCAGAAGGCCACGTCGCCGGGATTGCGGGCGTAGGCGCGGGCCTGGATGAGCGAGCCGTACAGGTACAGCCCCGGATGGTTGGTCAGCAGCCAGTTGGTCGGCTCCGCGTCCGACAGGCTGAAGCTCTTGAAGAAGCGGAAGGCGATGGTCCGGGCCGCATCGGCCGGGCACTCGAACGCCACGTTCGCCCCGTCGATGGCGATGTAGCGGGGCGCGTGCGCCGTGGTGACGACGGGCAGTTCCTGCGGCAGCTTGATCGTCAGCGACTGGCGCGGCTCAAGGCTGCTGTCCCAGGCCGCGATGCAGTCGATATAGCCGGTGGGAAGCGCGATGAAGCGGCTGCCCGGCGTGGCGGTGAGCGTGACCTCGGTCTCCATCACCCGCAGCCGCAGCAGCGGGGCAAGAAGCTCCGTCTCGCACAGCGTTATGAAATCCGCCGTCTGTGTGCTCAGGTCATCGCGCCGGATCCACGACAGGATGGACGCCTGAAGCTCGGAATAGGTGGACAGCGCCATGGCGGCCTCCCGAGAGGATGGGGAGGAGCTTGACGCCCCTCCCCGGGCACTCAGTTGGCGGCGATACGGGCGGCGAGCTGCGGGCGCAGCGTCTTGTACCCGTAGAGCACGTCGATGCGGGTCGGCATCACGTCGTCGTTGATGTCGTACTGGCGCACCAGCCGCATGGAGATGCCGTCGAAGACCTGGCGCGAGGCCATGTCCACGCCCTTCGGCATGACCAGATCGGCCGTGGCGAAGGTGAAGGCGTCCTTGTGGTAGGCCAGCGACAGGCCGTGCGCGGTCGACGCGGTGCCCGCCACGGTGATGGCGGCGTTGTCGGCCGGGCCGGCGGAGACGTTCTGCCGGGCGCCCGAGGTGACGATGGCCGGGCTGATGGAGATCGTGCCAGCACCGCCCGCATAGTCCGCCGTGACGACGAACTGCTGCAGCTCGCTCTGCGTCTGCTTGGTCTCGGGATGGACCTTGAAGACGTTGGCGATGGTGAACACGTCGCCCTTGCTCAGCGCACCGGTGCCGGTGTCGACGATCAGGGACGAGCCCGTCTGCGAGGCGCCGTTCACCAGATACCCCGAGCCGGCGCCGCGCTGGTGGCGGGGGATGAGGGTGTTCTGCGCGAACTCGAAGCCCGCGGCCGTGCCCATCACGCCCTTGGTGTACTGCTTGGAGACCTCCGAGGACGACTGGAACAGGCCCTTCAGGCTGTCCACCAGATCCACGTTATCCCGGGTGTTCAGGCGGATGTAGCGGTCGTCGTCCTCGGGGGTGAGGGCGTCGGTCAGCAGCCGGCCGGCGTTGAGGATGTTGGCGAAGGTCTGGGCGGAGCCCATGCCGTTCACCTGCTGGTACACGTCCTTGTACATGCTGAAGGCGTCCGCCTCGATGGCCGACGCCAGCACGGACATGGCCGGCGTGATGATGCGCTTGGAGAAGTCGTCCAGCGACAGCGTGAGGTCGACGCTGGTGAAGTTCATGCCGACGTGCTTCTGCGTGGACACGGTGAGCGAGGTGTTCTGCTCGGTCGTGTCCTGCTTCACCAGCGTGGCGCCGGTGGAGACGGTGTACTCGTTCGGCAGGCGGATGCGCAGGGTGGAGCCGATCTTGGCGCCGTCCTGCGCGAAGCTCGCGTCGTACTGGCGATTGATCGAGCCGATGAAGTTGAGCTTCTGGTGGAGGATGCGCAGGGCTTCCCGCGTGATCTGGTCGACGGTGAGGAGCGTGTTCGCCATGGTCAGGGTGTCCTTCTAGGGGCCTGCGGGCGCCGTCACGGCGCGCGCTTCTTGCGTTCTTGCTGGTTCCGCCACCGCATCCACTCCTCGGTGGACATCTGCGCCTGGTTCTTGACGGCCTGGGTCGCACCCTTGCCCACCTGGGGCGCCGGCTTCACCTCGGGCTTCTCGACCTGCTTGGCGGCGGAGAGTTGCTTGTTCAGGAGCTGTTGCCCGACGAAGGCTGCGTGCAGGACCTTGATGACGCGCGGATCGTCCACGTTGCCGAGTTCGGCTTCCTGGAACCCGAGCGTCTTACCGAAGTCTGTCAGCTTGGCCGCGAGGTCGGGACCCCAGCCCTTGATGTCGCGCGCAAGGACACTGTTGGCTTCCTGAAGGCGCTTGGCGCGTTCGCGCTGCGTCTCCTCAGACCGTTGGTACTCCTTCGCCGCGAGCTGCTGCGCCAGAGTGGCGCGCTGGTCACGGAGCAGGGTGAACTCGCGGAACGCGGCCTGGGCCTTGAACGGGTCCTGGGCTTCCAGCGCGTTCCAGTCCACCTGCTGGTACTGCGCCAGCCGCTCGTCGAGCGACTGGAGGCGCGCGACCTCGCGGATGTTCTCCTGCATGAACTGGGCTTGCTGCTGCACCGTCTGCTGGTGCTGTTCCAGTGCCCGCCGCTGCTCGGCAACTTCCTGGGTCTTGCGCGTGTAGTCCTGCTGCATGAGCAGCAGGGGCTTCAAGGCCTTGGGGACCTTGTACTTCTGGCCTTCGTGTTCGACTTCCTCGCTGTCGTCCTCGGGCTCGGGCTGGACGGGGTTGCCGTCCGCGTCGAGTTCCGGGGCGTCCTGCTCGGATTGGTCGAGAGTGTCAGCCTTGCTGGTGTCCGCAGCCTGCGCCGCGGCGTCCTGCATGGCGTCCCCACTCTCCACGGGGGAGTTGGTGGTTTCGTCCATGGATAAGGGTCCATCTTAGGGAAATGGCGCGTCTCACGACGGGCCGCCGCCGGCGGATGCCGGTGCCTCGTTAGCCTGGCTGTCCGCCGGGCTGAATGGGTGACGTGGCGAAGGACGCCGCCGCGGTGGCCGCGCCCATCTGCGCCTTGAGGGCAAGCTCCGCTTCCGCCTGCTCGCGCTGCAACTGAAGCTCCGCCTGCAGCTGTTCGCGCCGCAGCGCCATGTCCTGCTGCATCTTCTCGCGCTGAAGCTGGCCCTGCTGCTGGAGCTTGGCCTGCTCGATCTGCGCTTCCATCTGCAGCTTCGCCATCTCGCCCTGCGCCTTGGCCTGGGCTTCCGCCTGGGCCTTCTGCGCCGCCGCGTTGGGGTCCTGCGCCTGCGTCATCTGCTGCTGCAGCGCCTGCATGCGCTGGGCGATCTCGTCCGCCCCGGGCCAGTCCAGGTTCTTCGCCAGCAGGTCACCGACCATCGGGGCCGCCTGCGGGAAGGCGCGGACCAGCTCCAGCATCTGGTTGGCCGCCTCCTCGCGCTTGGTCGTGTAGGACGGGCCGGCGGAGACCACGAGGTCGTACTTGCCCAGCGTCAGGTCATAGATGCGGTCGAAGCCCGGCGGCGGGGGCACGGGCTGCCCGTCCGGCCCCTGCGCCTGCTGTCCGACCATGGCGTTCTTCGGCTGTCCGTCCTCTCCCAGCACGCGGACGACGCGCTGCTCGGTGTAGACGGCGGGGATCAGGTCCAGCAGCACGCGGCCGGCGTGGCGGATGGCGCGGGACAGGTTGTCGATGAAGTGGAAGGTGGAGGTGTCCCCCTCCCGCTGGCGCGCGACGATGGCCCGGCCTGAGGTCTCATTGCCCTGGGCACCGAGCGCGGCGTCGAAGATGCCGGTGATGGCCTTGATGTCGTCCGAGGCGTTCAGCGCTTCCTGCAGCGCACCGGCCGGCACGCCCTCGAAGGGCTGGCGCTGAGGGGCGATCTGCCCGTCGAACTCGATGTAGGACCAGTTCTGCGTGTTCGCCGTGGCCCATTTGTCGGCATCGGTGGTGAACGCGCCCTTGGGCCCGATGTAGGGTGCCTTCGGGGCCAGCGCCACCAACTCGGTCGAGGTGGTGCGCCAGTAGTTCAGCATGCGCTGGCTGTCCTTGGCGTCCCGGATGAGCGAGCGGAAATGCCGCTTGCCCTCGACGTTCACCTCCTCGCCATAGACCGGGATGATCGGGATGTAGCGCCCGGCCCACGGGGTCTCCTCGATCACCTCGGCACCCGTCATCAGGCGCTGCGTGACCTTGTGCGACTTGGTGGTGCGCTCGCCCACCACAACGATGCCGGCGGCGTCGAAGGCGTCCTTGTACTGCTGGTACCGGCCGGCATCGACGATGGTCCGATCCGAGAGCAGGACGATCTTGCGCTCGACCTCCTCGCGCTTCCACCACTCCGCCACCAACACGGAGTCGTCGGTGATCCACTGGTCCGCCAGATCGCCGTAGCCCTCGGCCGTCCAGTCGACCGGCTTGGCGCCCTTGAAGCGGCGCTCGAACTCGGACTTCTTGATCCAGTCCGTGACGAACGCCGTGTTCCAATCGGCGCTGTCAGCCGCGGTCGAATGCGGGTCGCCATAGACCGAGAACGGGTTGGCGATCGCCTGGATCAGCAGGTCGCGGTCGAAGCTGTCGTCGCAGGCGTACTCGATGCCGATCCGGAAATACCCGAAGCCCATGGTGACGGCGAAGTCGCTTGCCGTGTCATAGGCCACGTCCGCGTTGGACGTGTACTCGATGTTCCGGATCAGCCCGTTGATGATCTCCGCCGTCTGCGGATCGGCCTTGTCGTCGACCGGGCGCACGCGGATGGAGGGCTTGTTCTGCCGGGCGTCGTTCGTGACCTGACGGATGATGGCCGGCATGCGGTTGATGGTGAGGCAAGGACGCCCGTCGAGATCGCGCTGCCGGCGCACCTCCTCGGGCCACTGCTCCCCCAGGCGGGCAAAGCGCAGATCGTCCAGGGCGGCCACGCGGTTGTCGCTCTCCACCTCCTGGCAGAGATCGAAGGCCTCGCGGGCTTCCTTCAGGATGTCGTCAGCCATCAGCCCATCCACCCGCCTGAGACAATCCTGCGCTCGACCTGCCGGCGCTTCGGCTGCGCCACCACGGCCGGGAACAACTCCGTGAAACCCCACACCAGCGCGTCCACCCGGTCGGGCGAGCCGTCGCCTTCGAACCCTGCCGCGGTCATCTGGCACATCTGCCCCTCCAGCCGGTCGAAGGTGCCGACGTGGCTGATGCGGTCCAGCGCGTAGAGGGCGGAGATCGGCTCCGCCCGGACGTGCTTGCCGCGCGTGGCCGTCACTTCCACGATGCGGATGCCGGGCCGGACGCTCTCCAGGGTGAAGCGGCACATGTCGCCGCCCTGGTTGCGCTCGATGACGATGCAGTCCGCCTCGAAGCGGTCATAGAGGGCGATGGCCCGCTCGGCCCATTGCCGGGGCGCGCCCTTCATTGAGCCGTCCTCCAGCACATAGCCCCGCCCGTCCTGTCCGGCGGCGCAGACCACGATGCCGTGTTCGTCCGATCCCGCTTCCGCGCTCACCGCTGGGTCGACCGCGACGACGATGCGCGCCAAGTGCGGCGCCTCCGCCCTGCGGTTGCGGTGCAGGTTGGCGCGGTCCCAGATGGCTCCCACGGCGGTGGGCTCGTACTCGCCTTCCCAGATGTGCCCGTAGCGGTCGGGCTTGGTGCGCTGGTCGTAAAGCCGCTCCTCCTCCAGCTCGCGGGGGAAGAACGGGTTGTCGTTGTAGTTCACCCGGACCACGGCGCTGTCCGGCGGCGGCGTCGGGCCCCGGAGCAGCTGGTCAACCGGATCGGCCGCGTTGCGCGGGTTCCAGGTGAACCAGAGTTCCGAGCCCGGCGCGCGGATGGTGGGGCGCAGCATCTCCAGCGACCGTGCGGAGAGCGTCTGCGCCTCTTCGGCCCAGGCGACGTGGAAGCCCTCCAGCGACTTGATGCTCTCCGCCGTGTGGTCCTGCATGCCCTGGAACAGGATCACCCCGCCGCCGGGGGTCTTGATCTCCGTGTTCAGGCACTCGAACTCCGAGCCGACGCCCATGGCCCGTATCTTGTCCTCGATGAGGCGCTTGGCGCTCTCCTTGAGGGTCTTCTGGACCTCGCGGATACACACGGCGCGGAAGCCGTCGCGCATGAGGGCCGTCTCGACCATCAACTCGGCGAAGAAGTGCGACTTGCCCGATCCACGGCCACCATGCGCGCCCTTGTAGCGCGAGGGCTTCAGCAGCGGGACGAAGACCCTAGGTGTTGGAAGCTGGATCGACGACGACACGCCGGATCTCCGTCACCAACGGGTTCTTGGCATCGCCCGAAATCTGCGTCGGCAGCACCTTCGCCAGCAGACCCATGAACGCCTGCGGGTTGGCCCGCGCCTGCTCCACCAGATAGTCGGAGCCGCCCACCTCACCGAAGGCCGCGAGGATCGCTTCCTTGATGTCCTTGGTGATCTTGTTGGGCGTGCCCTTCTGCCGGCCGCCCCTGCGCTCGCCTGGCTTGGAGCCTCCGCGCTTGGGTCGGCTATCCGGGCCTACTTTAGCCATGCCACGTCTCGCCACTCCCTCGCGGGTTGGTGGCGCCTCTGTGGTGATAAGGGGTGATGGGGTCAGGCGCCGGGAAGGCGCTGCCAGATCGCTACGAGGACGAGAGCGAGGAAGTAGCCGGCGATGAAGGCCATGGCTTACCCCCAAACGACATGCGCCCGAGGTGGTTAGCCCCAGGCGCAGAAATCCATCGTGGTAAATTACTACTATATTTCCGTCCGGGGGTCAAGCGGCACACCTCCTATGGGTGTTCGCCGATATGTAGAGGTCTACCGCCTCCAGAATGGCAGCCCTAGCGCTCACCCGGCGCTTGCCCATGTCATACGCAGCGTCCTCCAGGGTGCAGCCGCCGGCCAGGTAGTCGATGATGAGGAGCGCTTCGTGGCCCTCCCGCCGGCAGTCGCGCACCCAATCCTTGAAGGCGCGCGAGACGCGTGCTTGGCGGGCCAGTTCTTCCTTCGTGGGCTCACCCGGAAGACCGCGGCCCATGCGCTCGCCATAGTTGGCGGTCTTGCATCCCACGGTGCCGCCGGTCAGCAGCCAGCCCTCCATGATGCGGTCCACCGCCATCTCCCGGGGCCCGGTGATCTCGGCCCAGAAGCGGGCGTCAGGCTTGCGGCGGCGGCAGCGCTCCCGGGTCTTGCGGGTGTTGCCGGGGCCGTTCATCACCACCACCTCCACCGGCTCCGTGGGGGCGTTCACCTCCTGGCAGGCGGTGGCGTCGGTGACGGAGAGCATGGCGAGGTACATGCGCCGCTCCCGGGCCTGCCGGCGGAGCTGGCGGTTCGCCTCGGCACAGACCTGGGGGTAGACGACCTTGGCGGCGGTGGTCATGCTCTTGCCTCTCCTGCTCAGGACACGGTGCCGTGGTGGGGAATGGTGATGTGCGGCGTGGTGGCGCGCATGAACACCGCCAGAGCCGCGGCCGTGGCGCCTATGGCCTGGATGGCGCCCCACAGTGCTACCGTCTGCGGGTCATCGGCCCGCGCCGCCTGCGCGTGTGCCAGTTCGGCAACCTCGGTCATCATCGCGTGGATCTGCTTCAGTTGCTCGGCAGGCTCGGTCTCGGTCATCTCCGTCACTCCTTCAGGGCGGCGTCGATCATGGAGCGGTACGGGAGGCGCACCCAATTAAGGCCGTCGACGGCTTGGCCTCGCAGGTGGTCCAGGACTTCCGCGCACATCTCGTCAGGCGGGTCCCGCATGGCCTCAAGGGCGGCGCGGGCAAGGTCGCGCCAGTACTCCCTGCGGCCCTCGTTCAGTACCTTCCACAGCAGCGGCGCGGCGTCTCCGAATGCGGCGGCGGGCTTGGTGGCGCGCATGTCCTCATAGGCCAGTCGCTGCGCCACCTTCTCCAGCATGGTCATGGCGTCATGCCTCCTCGGTACCGGGGGCGGGAGGGGCGGCGTCCGCTATGAGCGCCAAGACGCGATGCGGATCACCGACCACGTAATGGGCGGCGGTTCCGGACACGGCGGCGTCCCGCATTTCCCGGGTCATCTGGCGCGGCACACACTGCCACCCCTTCTCCCTCTCCCACCTACGGAGGGCGGAGAGGGAGGCGCGGGCATTCGTGAGGGAGCGGTCGATCCCCAGCCCTTCCCGCACCGCATCCAGCGCCCGCCCCTGCATGACCGGAGAGGCGCGCTCCCGATCCCATGACGCCCACCCATGCGGGTTCAGCGCCCTCGCCATCACTTCCACCAGCTCTTCTGTATCGGGGGTGGTCGACATCACTTCGCCTCCGTCTTGATCCCGGGCCTCGCCAGCAGCCCTTCCAGTCCCGCTGCGAGCATTCTCAAGTCCCGGTCATTCTTCCTGGCATCGGCAAGGGTGCGGGCCTCTTTCGCCAAGCGGCGGAGGTCGGGGAGGATCGGGGCGGCGTCGGTCATGACGCCTCGTCCTTCTCGATGCGATGGCGGCCGGCCAAGCTGTCCAGCCCGCGGCGCATGCTGTCCTTCAGCGGGTCCCCGCCCTCCCCGTCATGCCGATCGGCGGGCACCTTCTGGAGCTTGCCGGCGGCCTGCTCCGCCTCCTGCTGCAGGATGGTTTCCTTGTTGGCCTCCCACCATGCCCGGAACCGCTCATCGAACTCCGAGCGGTACGGGCGGCCGGTCTCGAACTGGCGGCGGGCGAGCTGCAGGCGGGAATGCTCCAGCCGGCGCCGGGCGTGGTCGTCCTTCACCATCTCGCGGATCTCCGCCGGCATCGGCAGGCGGTTGCCCCACGTCCAGGTGCCCCGCAGTCGCTGGATGGCGAGCTGGATCAGGTCGGCCGGCAGGTCGGACAGGGCGTCCCGGTAGATGCGGGTGGCAGCGGCCTGGTCCGGAACCTTGATCCCGAACACCTCCCCGAACTCCAGCAGCGCGTCCATGCAGACCATGAACAGCTTCGCGTCCGCCGGCTCCAGCGCCATCTCGTAGCGCCGCAGCGCCCCCTCGATCGCCTCCGGGGTGGCCGTGGGCGGGAGAGGGTCGTGGATGCGCCAGTCGTCAAGACATGCCGGCAAGGATGGCCTGGCGACGGGCAGAAGGGTCAATCTGGCGGGGGGCTTGGACATGATGGCTTCCCTTCGTGTCGTCCACTACGCGGCGGATCCAGTTCCGCCAGGTTCCTGACCAATCCGACTTCCGGCCGTCCTTCCCGGCCTTGCCGCGCCAGTAGTCGCGGAACTTGTCGGCTTCACGGTCCACCCGGGGCGGGTCCAAGCCCTGGCTCTCGGCCCACAGGCGCCAGTCGTCGGGCAACTCCCAGCCTTCGGGGAGCCGGCTACCTTGGCCGTCGCGCGGATTGGTTTTCGGGAGGACGGTGACGACGGCGCCCGGCGCATCGGGGCGCGCGCCTCCCCTAGAAGCGGGAGCTTCTAGGGTATTATCTTCATTCCCTTGATTTCCTTCATTCTTCTTTGCGTCGCCGCTGCGTCGCTCCTGCGTCGCGTCTGCGTCGGTGGGTGCGTCGGTGACGCGCTCCACGCGCTGATATTCGTCGTAGTTACAGATGGTTATGAGCGTCTGACCTGCGTCGGTGACGCATACGATCATCCCCTCCTCGACCAATCTCGCGAGGAACCGACGCACCTTGGGGTCATCCCACCCCCAGGCACCGGCCAGGAAGCGCAGCGAGTAGGTGAGCTGCCCCCGGGTCAGGGTGACCGACTTCTTGCCGATGCCGGTGCGGGTGTCCTGGTAGACCGCGTTCTCGATGAGCCAGGCCCACGCAGCGCGACGGCAGAAAGGCTCCCGCGCGCCCCCGAGGGCGGGGTTGTCCATCCAGCCACGGTGCATGAGGTAGAAACCGCTCATTCGCAGGCTCCCCAGGCATTGCAGGCGGTGCCCATCTCCTCGTGGAGGAAGAGCATCATGTCGTACTGACGGCCGCCCCGGCTGGTCTTGGACCACTCCGCGACTTCCCAAATGCCCGGCATCGGAATGTCAGCGCGCCCCTGATGCTCACCGGGCGTCTTGTCGTGGGCGAAGAAGCTGGAGAGCCCGGCGCGGCTGCACTCACCCACCAGGGCCTCCCATTCAGCGATCCGCTGAAACTCCTCGGGAAAGCGGATGGCGATCTCGCGGATTTCGGCCTTGCGCGACATGATGCAGGGCATGCAGCCGACGCGGTTCATGCCGTGGTCGTACAGCGGGTTCCACGCAACACCGTGCTTCCGATGCAGGTCGAACACCTCATCTCGTGTGAGGTGATGGATCGGACGGTAGGTCCAGACGGTGCCGCCGGTATCGACATCGCGGGAGCGCTGGAGCCGGGGGAGCGTGGCGCGGGCGGCGCTCTCTTCAGCGCGGACGCCCTGCCACGACACGATGGTGTGCCCGGTCGCCAGCAGCGGCCTGTTCACCTGCGTCTGGATCGGGACGATCTTCAGTAGTTCCGTGCAGAACTTGGCCTTCTTCGATGGGAAGCGGCCCTTCATCATGCACAGGTCGAGGAACGGGTTTCCGGTGGGGTGCAGCAGGTCGAGGGCCCGCGCAACGCGATCCGCCGGGACGCCCTTGAGGGGCCATTGCTCCGCGATGTAGCGGCGCTTGCGCTCGATGTCCGCCGTGAAGTCCGCTCGCACCCAGCGAATGGCCGGGCCGCCCGTCTTCTCGGGCAGCGTGCGCACGAATTCATAGGTCCAGGGGTGTTCGTTGCCCGTGTCGGCAAACACCGCCTGGAATGGCTTGCCGCGCTCCAGAGCCTTCAGATAGGTGGCGGTGCTGTCCTTGCCGCCGCTGACACTCACGAGGTGGACGACGCGCAGCGGCCGGGGCAACGGATTGCTCTGATCTGCCGTGAGATTGGGGAAGCCGCTGGCGGGGTCTCTGAGAACCAGATCATCCATGGCTCACCCCCTCCCCCGCCCCACGGGATGTCGCGGTGATGTCCATGTCCACGGCCGATGCCCAGAGGAAGAGCTTGTCGGTTGCCGGGATGGTGTGGCGGTCAAGCCAGTTCCAGACGGTGCGTTCGGCCGATCCGGTCTTGCGGGCGATCTGCGCCACGATGAAATCGATTTCCGCCGGGTTGCCCTTGGTGAGGGCCATGGTGGCGGTGCGAAGTGCATCGCGGACGGCGATCATCTGACGGGCGGCGCTCATGCCGACACCGCCCGCCGGCCCATGCCGACCTTGCGACCGATCTCACCCCAGGTCTTGAGGACGTAGTTCGAGGTCACGCCGGCCGCCGCCGCGACCTGGCTGGATGTCCACTCCGGACGGGCGGCGGTGATGCGGATGACGGCGGCCTTGCCGGTTTCCCCCTCCTGCCGCTGGGGCGCGGGGAGTTCCGTCTTGCGCGACAGGGGGGCAGATTGGTTGTCCGGGTGGAACGGGTGCGTCGGGGGCAGATGCGAGCCGGGCTTGGCCTGCTCGACCGGCGGCGGGGCGGGCGGCGTCACCGGCCGACGACGGACGGCCGGGGCGGGAGTCACCTCCCCCTCCACCCCTCGGGCGATGCGGGAGGCGCGGCAGCCGCGCAGGCAGGCCTTCACCTCCGTAGGAGAGGGGCGCCGGCCGCAGGGGCCGCATACCGGGTAGAGCGTGACCGGCGGTGGGGCGGCGGCCTTAGGGGACGATTTCGCCTGTGTCCACACCGGGGCCGTGTCGAGGATCGTCACAACACGCTGGTTGCCGGAGGGCCGCAGGGCGATGCGCCCCAGATCGTCCAGCTTGCGGATCATGAAGCTGACCGCCGTGACGCTGCGGCCGATGCGGGACGCCAGCGCGTCCAGGGGCAGCAGCTCGTCGGAGAAGCGCGCCTCGCGTTGGACCAACTCGAACAGGCGCTGCAACTCCTCGTCGGTGACGGGGGAATGGGGGACGCGGAGGGTGACGGCGCCAACCATGGTCTCAGGCTCCCAGCCCGAAGGCTTGACGAAGGGTGCGAATGGCTTTGCGGAGGCGGGTGCGCAGGCAGCGGCACATGGGGGTCACTCCGCCGCGTCGGCCGCGCCCACGGCCCGCTTCAGGCCTTGCTCCTGCTGGCTGACCAGCGAGGGCTTGCGGCGCTGCTTCTTGGCCCTGCGCACTTCCAGGAAGTCGGAGAGCGTGGTGTGCAGCTCCTCCGCCACCGGCTCCATCGCCGCTTCCTCCTGGTGGTCGACCTTGCCGTCGTCAGCCAGGGCGGCGCCCACCTGGGCACAGAGGCGGGAGGCGAGCGCGTTGACCGCGAGGATGTGCGTGCTCTCCGCGTCGAGGTGCGAGGCGTTGCCCAGGCCTGCGATGCCGATGATCCGGTTCACGAAGGCCGGCCCCAGCACCTGCATGATGCGGAGCATCTTCCACATGCACGGGCAGGCGGAGCCCTGGTGGTAGGCGTCGATGGTGCGGGTGTCGATGCCCGTCGCCTCCGCCAACCCCTTCACCGACCACGGCTTGGAGTACCCGACTTCCTGGCGCAGGGCGTCGGTGAACGCCTCCTGAACCAGATCGCTCGTGATTTCGGTGACATTGCCCATGACGTTGCTCCAGAGAGGCGAATAACTTTAGAGGTATGCAGACCCGACCCCCGCCCCCTTCCCCCATCGATGCCCTGGCCTGTCAGGCGATCAGGGCGCTTGCGCTGCTCTCCGAACTGGACCCCGATCGGTGGGAGCCTCTGATGGAGGCCTGCTGCCGGATCGGGGGAGAGGCTGGGAAGGCGCTGGAGAGGGAGGCGGGACGTGTCAGGCGACAGGCTTGAGGAAGCGGCCGCGCTCGCCACGCGGCGGGGGCGCCAGCCGGTTGGCGACGGTCCGGTAGTAGGACGCGCGCTTGGCCGGGAAGAGTGCGCCGTGCGCCTCCAGCGAGCAGAAGCCGACCATGGCAGCGGCGGCCAGATAGTCGCCGTTGTTCGCCAGCAGAAAGGCCACGCCCGCAAAACCAGCGGCTTGGCACACCAGCGCGAAGCGGTGGAACATGGCACTCTCCTTCTTTCGGGGATGAGGGGTAGTCCGGCCCGCCCTGTGGTGTGCCACCACCGCGCGCCTATACTCGGTGTAGGGATTGACGGCATTGTCAGCTTGGGGGAGACCAAGCCTCAGCCCGTCGAAGCCGGAGTGAAGGGGGGTGTGGGCGTCCGAGGGCATTTTCGGGCGCTCCCTTACTCGGCCGCGTTCGGGAAGAAGTCCGCCGGGGTCAGCGGGACATGCTGCTGGCGGGCCTTTTCCAAGAGCAGCGGCTGATGCCGTGCCGGAATGAGGCCACCAGTGCCGCCCCGTTCCTTCGGGTACGTCCACCGGAACACGTTGCAGACAGCGACACCGACCATCTCAGCGACGACCTTGTGGCCGCCGCACTTCTCGATGACGCGCTGGGCGATGGGGAATACGGTCTGTTCCATGCCCGCCATCTTGCGCTAATCGCAACGTCATCGCAAGTGGAAAGTGCGTCAATCGCAATGGGAGTTTATTGCGCGTTACGCAATACTCCGGCGATGGAACTGGACTGGATCAAGCGGCGGCTCGAAGAGCTGAAGCCGCAGGGCAAGACACAGGCGGGCCTGGCCAAGGCGCTGGGCATCGAACCGTCTGGCGTGTCCCGGATGCTCAAGGGCGAGCGCCAGATCAAGGCTCGGGAGTTGGCGACGATCTACGCCTACCTTGGCGTTGGCGACGCATCCGCGCGGCCGCCTGAAGACGGTATCTCCGTCACCGTCCCCGAGCCTGACACATACGGCGAACCTTTGGAGATCCGCCCGGCGGACGTCGAGGTTCCCGCGGCCGCCAGCTTGCGCCGCGACGTGCCGGTCTATGGCACGGCTGTGGGCGGCGATGACGCGGAATTCCTGTGGAACGGCGAGACGATCGACTATGTGCGGCGGCCGCCCGGCTTGGTGGGCGTCAAGGAGGCGTTCGCTATCTACGTCTCCGGTTCATCCATGAGCCCGCGCTACGAGGAAGGCGAGCTGGTCTACATCCACCCCAAGCGGCCCGCCCGCCCCGGCGATGACGTGGTGATCGAGCTGCACGGCAAGGACGGCCAAGCTGGCAAGTGCTTCCTGAAGCGGTTTATCCGCCGGGCGCCCGATCTGGTCCATGCGGAGCAGTTCTTCCCCGTGCGTGGGCCGGTGACCTATCCGACCCGGGAAGTGCGGAACATCTACAAGGTTTTGACCAACGCCGAGCTGCTGGGGCTGTGAGAATGACAGGGGCGACCGATAATTCGGAGGCCGATACCGGTCCTGAAAAAACCCGTGGAATAAGCCCAGATGGCGCGATCCGCTTTTTGGCCACGATGGGCGCTGACATGAGATGTCAGTGCTGCAAGAACGATACTTTTCATGTTCTGTCTGACGGCGATCTCGCTCCGACCGACAGGCTTCAGCAGTGGAATACTGATGGTAGGCCGAACGGCCGTTTTCTCGATCTGCTGGCGGTAGCCTGCAGTCAGTGCGGCTACCTGATTTACTTTCTCTCCGACATCGTAGAACGGTGGATTAGAGACAATCCAGAGGTGGTCGATGACGCCGGAAAAGAATAACGTCACGCCTCTCTGGAAGGGTAAGGACACCCCCTCCGGCGGAGGGGAAGGGAACTCCTATACGTTGATGGGGGTTGGCAGCGGCGGTGGGAATGGCCATGGTAGTGATATGCAGGAGCGCGTTGCCAAGCTCGAAACCCACTTCGAGTACATCCGCAAGGACCTGGACGAGATCAAGTCCGGGCTGGGAGCGGTTGTGACTGGCATGGAAGCCATGGTCCGCAACAATCCGACGAAGGCCGACCTGTACGCCTGGAAAGTCCAGTGGACCGCCATCTGCGTCGGTGCAGTGGCGATCATCGTTGGCGGAATTATCGGCGGCCTGGGCTGGATTAAACCGGACGCCTCCCCGCCGCCGCCGGTAACCATCACGGCTCCGGCTCCCGTCATCGTTCAGGTTCCGTCGCAGCCACCAGCGCCGTAAGCGCTCACCCGGCTCCGCACGCAACCCCGCCCTCTCCGGACGGCGGGGTTTTTCATGTGATGCATCTTGCGATTTCCGCATTGACATGCGATTGCGGTTATCGCAAGATCATTCCTGTCAGCACGACGCATCCGAGGCGTCTCCTGACCCGGGATAGCGCTTCCTCCCATGGCTCCCCGGAACTTGGCCCTAGGCGCTGCGAAAGCTGGCTGCCTAGGGCCGCTCCTTCGAGATGGAGAGCCAAATGGCCCAGATGATCGACTTCCTCGCCGCCCACGGGATCGCCGCCGCCGCCACTCCTGACGGGCGCATCGCCGGGACTATCGGCTACTCGCGCCGCCGGCCGGACGGCTCCGTGGAGTTCGGCGACCGCACCGAGGTCATCGAGCCGACCTGGAAGGCCGTGCGCGGCTTCGCTGGCTACTGACCATCTCCACTAACCGGAGCGCCCGAGACATGGCCGACATCGACCTGAACATCACCGTCAGCGTGGCAGCGGACAGAATTGTCAACGAACTGGTCAGTCAGTCGAATGACAAGCAGCTGTCGGCCATGACCCAGCGCCTGCTGTCGAATATGGGCAGCAGCTACGTCCATGACGTGATCTTCCAAGCACTGGACATCGACCAGCTTCAGGATTTGGTGAACTGGCTCGTCAACACGCAGGGCTTCATCCCCGAGGGCTACGTCCGTGATCGGGAGGCTGCGTGATGCTCCACCAGTTTCGAGACATGGCGACCGTCGCCGCGGCGCTGGGCTTGAAGCCCGCCAGCCCCCGCGACGGCTCCCTGTGCGGCCCCGCCTCCGATTGCGGTGTCCCGCTGCCCTGCCCCACCCGTGAGGACTGCGACAGCGCCGGCCGCTGCCAGATGCAGAAGGAGCCGGAGTGATGAGCCTCGCCATCTCCGAACTCACCGCCCTCCACGGCGGCAATCAGGAAGCCGCCTTCAACGCCCACCAGACGGTGGAGGCACTGGTTTTCCTCATGGTGTTCGGCCGGACGCTCAAGGCCACCGGTCAGAGCGTGCCGCAGCCCACGGACTGCTTTGACGAGCCGCCGTACCGCCGCCCCAGCGACCTCCCCTTCTGAGGAGCCCGCCATGCACACGCAGCCCATCGCCCTGAACACGCCCGTCATCGTGGACGGCTGGCCCGCCACCGTCATTGGCCGCACCTACGAGGAGCATCCCCGCTACGAGCTGGTGACGCCCGAGCGGGTCTTCGTCTCCGACGTGCCCGGCCATGAACTCCGCCCGGCCCGCGATGCCTGACCAGACCTCCGAGGATCACGAGAACCGCGTGTTCTGGACCACCTTCGCCGGAGCCATGCTGATCACCAGCGCCGCTCTGGTCGCCCTCAACTCCCTGCTGGAATGGGTGCTGACATGACCGTCGACCAAGCCGTCGCCCGCCTCCGCAAGGCCGGCCACCTCCTCCCCGGCTGCTTCCGCCTTACGCTGGACAGCACGGGCGCCCACTACCTGACGTACTGGGAGAAGCCCGAGGGCTCCGCCTTCGACAACTGCACGGCCCTTGCGGTCGACAGCGACGTGGGGGCGCTGCTGGGCGTGGCGGAGGGCTATGCCGCCGCCTACTGGAAGCGGACGCCCATCCTCTCCGGCATCGCGGCGGAGTGACCGGCCATGGACGCCGCCGCCCTCGCCCGCCTCGCCCGTGACCAGATCAAGGCCCGTGGTTGCCGTCCCGCCGCCCCCCTGATGGGACCGGCCAAGGAGAGCGCCCGGCTGCTGGGCGACGCCAAGCTGGTGACGCTGGACAGCTTCACCTTCCGCATCGAGGCGCCCGGGCTGCGGGTGTTCTTCGACGGCCGGCACGAGGGCAACCCCGTGACCTTCAGCCAGGGCGGAGAGGCGGAGCTGCGGGCGCTGGTGGGCCGGCTGCCGGGCATGACCGCCCCGGATGCCGAGGAGCGCGCCAAGGAGGCCGCCGCCCGCACCGCCATGGTCGCCGGGATAGACGCAGGCGCCGCCGAGATCGTCCTGCAGTCCCGCGCCCTTGTGGAGGCCGCCGCCAGCGCCAAGGGCATGACGCCCGAACAGTACCGCGCAGAGCGCGCCGCCCGAGAAGCCGAAGCCATGCGGCGCCGTGGCTGGGGCGCCTGGTTCGGCGCCTGATCCCTCTCCCCCTCACCCTGCCCCCATAGGTGGCCCAATGCCCCAGCTCAAGCCCGAACTGAAGACCATCCTCGACCGCTACGGCATCGACCCCCGCGACAAGTCGCAGGTCTGGGACTGCCACGGCACGCTGGTGCTCTACCACAAGGCCTACGAGATCATCGCGGCCAAGGAGGGCATCCAGTTCGACCCGCCCACGGTCATCGAAGCCAGCAGCAAGGACAAGACCGTCTCCCTGCTGGTGGTGGGGCGCATGGGAGGCCGGGCCGAGTGGTCCATCGGTGAGGCGGCGCCGGGCAACTGCAAGAACGCCTACCCCTACGCCATGGCGGAGAAGCGGGCGAAGGATCGGGTGATCGGCAAGCTGGTGGGGCTGGCGGCCTACGTCTACAGCGAGGACGAGGCGGACGACTTTAAGGACACTCCCCGCCGGCCAGTCGCCAATGACGATCCGGTCGATTTCTGGGACCGCCCGTCCTACGCGATCAAGTGCCCGACCCTCAAGGACTGGGCAACCGCATTCGCTGAGAAGGCGAAGGTGGCTCCGAGCATCGCCGCGCTGGACAAGCTGATCGCCAACAACCGCGCCGACTACGACGACACGGCGGGCACGAAGACCGGGGACCGGCTGCGGGAAATCGTGGACGAGCGCCGGGACTACATCGCCAATCCCCCGGCGGAAGCGGCGGAGTAACCGGCCATGAATGCCATCTCCCCCAAGCCCGCCGCCTTCTCCGGCTCCTTCGCGGACTTCAAGACCGTCCGCACCCGGTCGGTGTGCCAGATCGTCATCGAGGTTCCGATAGAGCAGGCCGGCGCTGCCCTCGAGGCGCTGGGCGGCATCCCCGTGCCCGGGAAGGAGCCTTGGGTGGCGGTGGCCCGGCTGATGGAGAAGCCGCAGGAGGAGCCGGTGAGCCGCGCTACTCCTGCCTCCAAGAGCCTGGCGACCCGCGCTGGCATCCTCTGCAACGACCCGATCTTCTGGCAGTACCTGAGCGAGACGTTCGGCTATGCGGAGCTGACCTGCGAGGCGAACGCCGCAGCGGCGCTCCGCCACCACATCGGCATCGCCAGCCGGCGGGACCTCGACACGGACAGGGGCGCCGCCGCGCGCTTCTCCGACCTCGACAGCCGGTTCCGGCAGTACGCGGCCCGTGGGGAGTATGCGCGATGATCCTGCCCCCGAAGCGCAAGCCCCCGAAGTCCGGCATCGCCCGCACCGTGAACCGGGAATGGCCCCGGCATCGCAAGTTCGTCCGAGGCCACGCCTGCTCCGTCCCTGGCTGCCAGGAAGGCCCGATCGAGTTCGCCCACGTCCGCCAGGGCTTCACCGCCGGCACCGGACAGAAGCCCTTCGACTGGCTGGGGATCAGCCTGTGCCACGCCCACCATGCCGAGCAGCACCGCGTCGGCCACCACGCCTTCGACAAGCTGCACGGCATCGACAGCGTGAAGCTCGCCCTCGCCTTCGCCAAGGCATCCCCCGACCTCGCCATGCGGGAAGCCATGGCCCTCACCAATGCAGCGGAGTAGGCCATGACCACGATGGATGTAGAGGGGCTGATCCAGCGACTGCGGGAGTGGGCGCCGGGGCTTGAGCAGCACGGCTACAAGCCGACAGCGACCGCCATGAGGGACGCCGCCTCCGCCCTGGAGGCGATGAAGGAACAGGTGGAGGAGTTGCGGGCGTTTGCAGCCGTCGATGCTGGTGCAACGCTTGCGGACCGTCTGCGAGCCGACCACGCCGAAGCGGAGCGGGACAGGCTGCGGGTGGCCCTGCTGGACTGCGAGACAGCCCTGACCTTCGCCTGCGGAGCGGCTGGCTCCAGTCGCCACTGGGATGATTGGTGGCGGAAGCACTGCAACACCTACAACAGCGCCCGCGCCGCCCTCAAGGAGCCCACGCCATGAAGACAGCTGAGGAGAGGGCCTGGGCTATTGCGGAGCGGTATGCCTCCAGCAAGGGAGAGGCTATGTCGCTCAAGATGGACATCCTCGCCATTGTGGCAGGAGCCGGCCAGATCAGCGCGAGTGGATGGCAGCCCATTGAGACGGCGCCGCACGCAACCGACGTGCTGCTGTACTCGCCCGTGCTTGGCAGTTTAGAGGCCAGGATGGAGGTTGGGTACGCCAGCGGCGGGCGGCGGGACGCGGTGGGCTCGACCATGTGGTACCACGGCACCGCTACCCACTGGATGCCCCTCCCCGCCGCCCCCACCCCGGAGGCCGCCGATGACGCGCGCACAGCTTGAGCGCCGCCGCGCCGCCTGGCGCTGGGTGAACGAGAATTTCAGCGAGACGCAGTTCTGGGGGTACGAGCAGATCATGCAGTTTCTGGACGACAGAACGTATCAGCGCCCCACCCCGGATATTCCCAATGCCAATGAGGGGGCGTGATGGAAAGCCTCCCCGACTTCCGCGAGTTCTACGCCGCCCGCAACCGCATGCCGCTGGGCGAATGGGGGCACCTTGGCGAGCAGTACGAGGACGTGCTGCGCCGCTTCATGGACACGGCAGCCGACTATCTCGACGCCGGCCGCGCCGCCCTATCTGTCGGAGAGAGCAATGACGCCTGATGACCGCCTCTTCACGAACGCCATGCCCAGCTGGCCGCGCATCCTGACGCGGGATCTGGCCGCCGAGTACATGGACGTGACGCCCGACGAGCTGGACCGCCTCTGGCAGCGCAACCGCATCCAGGGGAAGTTCACGCATCCGATCTGGGGCGAGGCGTGGGACCTCTATGCCCTCTCCCCCATGGAGGAGAAGCGCGGCCGGAGCTTCGTCTACTTCATCCAGACCGAGAGCGGCCCCATCAAGATCGGCCACTCCAAGAACCCGGAGGAGCGGATGCGGGCCATGCAGACCGCCCACCACGAGGAGCTGACCATGCTGTTCCAGCTCTCCGGCGGCGCCTGGATGGAGGAGCAGATGCACCGCCGGTTCTACCGCAGCCACCTGCGGGGCGAGTGGTTCAAGCCCACGCCCATGCTGGTCAACAGCATCAACGCCTGGAAGAGGATCGGTCATGGCTGAGCCCGCCCGCCACCCGACCCAGCTCCCCGTCTCCTGCCCCCCTCGCGGCCTGAACCGCGAGCAGGCGGCGGAATATGTCGGGGTCAAGCTGACCAAGTTCCTGGAGATGGTCGAGGAGGGGCTGATGCCCCGCCCCAAGCACATCGGCACCCGCACCGTGTGGGACCGCGTGGCCCTTGACGCCGCCTTCGATGCGCTGCCCGATAGCGGCGAAGCGTCCGAGTCGTCGGCTCCCCAGGTCACCGCGAACCCCTGGGACAGCCTGAAGGCCAAGGGGCGCGCCTGATGACGGGAGCGCGGGACATGGCGGAATTTCGGCTGCGGGATGGGACCGGCTCCATCCGCCTGAAATACATCGTGATCGACATCGACCGCTACGGCCAGGCCCGCGTCTATGTCCGCCGCGCCGGCCGCAAGAAGGTCCGTCTCAACGAGACGCCCGGTACCCCTGCCTTCATGGAGGAGTACCGCGCCGCGCTGGAGGGCCGCCCCTATGGCGCCGCGGCGATCAAGCGCCCGGTGATCGCCCAGGCCGCGCCCGGCACCCTGCGCTGGATGGTCGAGCAGTATTACGCCTGCGGCGAGTTCCGCCTACTGGACGTAGCCACGCGCCGCATGCGCCGGAACATCCTGGAAGCCCTGTGCCGGGAGCACGGCGACAAGCCGGTCAATCTGCTCTCCGAGGAGCACATCTACATCCTCCGGGACGAGAAGGCGGACACGCCCCACGCCGCGAACACGCTGCTGAAGGTGCTGCGCCACATGTTCCGCATCGGCGCCAAGCAGAAGTGGGTGCGCCGGAACGTCACCAAGGACGTGGAGCCGCTGTCCGCCCCAAGCGAGGGGCACCATAGCTGGACCGTCGAGGAGGTGAAGCAGTTCGAGGAGGCGCACCCCATCGGCACGAAGGCGCGGCTCGCCATGGCGCTGCTGCTCTACACCGGCCAGCGCCGCTCCGATGTGGTGAAGATGGGGCCGCAGCATGTGCGCGACGGCTGGCTGACCTTCACCCAGGTCAAAAACGCCGGCCGCAAGCCCGTCCACATGTCGATACCGGTTTTGCCCGAGCTGCAGGCCATCATCGACGCAACGCCGTCCGGGCATCTGGCCTACCTGACCACGCAGTTCGGCAAGCCCTACACCGCCGCCGGGTTCGGCAACGCCTTCCGGGACTGGTGCAATAAGGCTGGCCTTCCCCACTGCTCCGCCCACGGCCTGCGCAAGGCCGCTGCCGCGATGCTGGCGGAGCGGGGCGCGACCGAGCACCAGATCATGGCGATCACCGGCCACCGCAGCTTGTCGGAGGTGCAGCGCTACACCCGCGCCGCCCGCCAGAAGCTGCTTGCCGGAGAGGCCGCCAAGCTGATGGGCGGCGAACAGACGACGGACGAAACTGTCCAACTTTCCGGTGCGTCGGAAAAAGTTGGACAGAAACGTCCCGTAACCCCTTGATCTATAGAGGTGCTGGAAGTGGCTGGCGACCCCGGCAGGATTGCAACAAAACAATGTTCTCAGGCCCTTGGGGCCAAGTTGGACGGCAGCGGTATCCGCCTGAATGCGTCGAAATTCGCGCGCGGTGTCCAACTAACTGGGGCTGTTTTTCTCCACAACCCCTGCGCGCAGCCGCGCCTGCAAACCGCCCCGCGACTTGCCCTCCCCCACCCGGTAACGCCCGTCTAGGAGCCCGCCCGTGACCGCATGCATCAACGACCTGCCATGGCTGCTGGACGCCGCGCACCCCGGCACGATCCGCGCCTCCGTTCCGACCGGCCCCGTGGTGCTGGTGGTCGATCCCGCCCGCCATGATGTCCCCGACGACGCCTTGGCTGAGCGCATCGCCAGCATGATCGTGGACGCCCACAACGACCGGCTGGCCCGGCTTGCCGGAGGGCTGCATCAGTGACCGTCCGCACCTGCCTCCCTGACGCCCCCGGCTTGGTGGTCCATCGCCTGCCCCTGCCGCAATGCTGTCCGGTGTCCGGCAACCCGCTGCCCGGCTCCACCCTGACCATGGCCTACCTGCCCAAGGATCGGGTCTTCCCGGTCGAGTGGTTGGAGAGCCTGATCCGCGAGTACCAGGGCGGCCATGCCTCCCGGAACATCCGGAACATGGAGGAGATGGTCCAGGACCTCGCCATCCGAGCTGCCGAGAACACCGGCGTCCGGGTGCGGGTGCGGGCGGACCTGAAGATCAACCCGCCGCAGGGCGGCACCGTGCAGGACCTCCTCATGACCGCGAGGGCGCGGCCATGAGGTTCTTCGTCGGCATCCATCAGCCGTGTGACGCCCATAAGGTGGACGCAGCGTTCATCTCCGTCAGCCGCCTAGAGAACAGGATATCCGGTTTTCTGGTTGGCGACTGGATCATGGACAGCAAGGGCTTTTCCGAAGTGGCTGGCCATGGTCGCTACCGGATGTCGGTGCAGGAGCATGCCGCCCAAATCCGCCGATGGTCAAAGAACGGCAACCTGATGGCGGCCATCGCCCAAGATTGGATGTGCGAGGATCCAGTTCTAAAGCGTGTCCTGATTGAAGAGGGAAAGCTCGACCCGCCGCCAGGATTTGATTTCGGCGATGCTCAAGCTTGGAAAAAGCTTGGTGATCTGCCGTGGGCCTATGAGGGCCAGCGCGAAGATCAGATCCTGGAGCATCAGCGCCGCACAATAGAGCGCTATGACGCCCTGATGACGTGCGATGTCGGCGGCGTCTACATCATGCCGGTCCTGCAAGGCTACGCGCCTGAGGACTACGTGCGCCACATCCGCATGTACGGAGACCGGCTGAAGCCGGGCATGTGGGTGGGCGTCGGCTCAGTCTGCAAGCGCAACAGCAATCCAGAGACGGTCGCGGACGTGCTGGCGGCCATCAAGGCCGAGCGCCCCGACCTTCTGTTGCACGGCTTCGGCGTCAAGACCACGGCCCTGGGGGATGTGGAGGTGCGGGACATGCTCCATACAGCCGACAGCATGGCGTGGAGCTATAACGCCCGCATCAACGGCCGGAACGGCAACGACGTGCGCGAGGCCCTGGCCTTCGCCGCCAAGATCGCCGCCATGCCCCGTCGCCCGAAGCAGCTCTCAATGTTCGGGAGAGCCACCGCCTAAACTCCTGATCCCGCCCCACTTTCGCACAACACCGTCACTTAATGGTCTCCGACCGCACAGCGACGAACGACAGCCTATTCGGAATTGAAGGATCACGATCATGGATGAAGAGCGCGAGCCAACCCCGGCCGAGATTGCCAAGTTCAGGAAGGCCGCCAAGGCGCTAGCCGAACTCGGTAAGGCCGGCCTCTACATCTACCTCGCGGAAGACAATCTGCACCTGATGACCGGCCCCAGCCACGACCCCGGCGGCAAGAACAGCATGCGGCAGGACCGCATCCGCGCCACGGCGAGGATACCCCTCGCTGGTGGCGGCGACTGGTAACAGAGACGAGGAGAGAAGACGTGACCGATGCTGAGAAGCTGGCCCGGCTGAGGGCCGCAGTCGAGCCGCTGTTGGCCGCCTGTGAAGCTGACTTCGGGTGCGGCCCTGGCGGCGTCTGCGCTGACGAGCGCGATGATGAGCCGGTGGCGATCGGGACGGATGGCGGCAGCGCGATCACGTTCGGCCTTATCCGCGCCGCGCGCGCCGCCCTGACCTGAATACGAACGCTCCGCAGCCCTCAGCAGTTATGCGTCGCCACGACCCTCGACCGCTCCCGAAGTCTCAGTCGACAGTTGCTCAGCAGAGGCTCAGATCCATCCGTAGCGGCTCTCCAGGCAGCCATGGCGATGTAGGCGTAGGCAAATCTACCGAGAGGCTGGAGGATCTCTCCAGAGGCGGTCATCTCCTCGATACGCCAGGGCATGGGAAAGCCGTCGATGTCGTGGAGCATGCGAGGTTATAGTTCTCAGAGATCGGTCGCGCGGCTTCCCTGATACCACGGCAGATCAGCGCGATACCCGTTCCATCGATGGAGTGCAGAATGCCCTTGCCTGAAAGCGAGATCGTTGAGGGTGGCGTCTACGAAGGCGGGCGGTTGGGGCAGCGGATCGCCATCCTGAGCGTCCGCGTCGTGCCCGGCCGCTTCGAGGCGATGCGCATCTGCACCTTCGCCAAGGAGCATTGGCCGGATACGATCCAGCCGGAGCCGGCGGACTATGAGATTGACGTGACATCGGTCGCGCGCTGGGCCGCCAAGCGGATCGCCTAACCCCCACCACTTCACCCGCTTGCCAGATGGAGGGAGATGGATGGGAGATCGCAGCAATCCTCGGAAGGCGGCAAGGGAGGCGCGCGCTTACAACGAGCGTCGACTGGCACGGACGGCAACCATGCCCGAACACCTTCGGAAGCCCCCTGCCGGGGCTCTTCCACATTCGCCGGAACTGCTGGCATGGATTGAGGCTGTTAAGGCATGGTCAGCGGAGAACGATCAGGATAACGACTGATATGTCCAACCCCCTCACCGGCTACTACAACGGCCACTGCTGTATCGTGGAGACCTGCGGTAAGTTCGGCCCCTTCGGCTTCGCCCGCACCTCCAACGGCAAGGCCGCTGGACCGATGGTCTGGGGCTGCAACCAGCACAGGGCCGAAGCCGAGGAACACAGCAGGACGGCGCAGTTCCCCGCCCCGGCCGCTGAGACGCCGCCCTGGAACTAGGTCCCGTCGCACTTATGGGGATTGCTGATGAACCCGGACGATTTCAAGGCGTGGCGCCAGGCCATGGGGCTGTCACAGCAGAAGGCAGCCGAGGTGCTGGGCATCTCCAAGAGCAGCGTGGAACTCTACGAGGCCGGCAAGCGCCGCGACGACGGCCGCCCCGTCGAGATCCCGAAGACGGTGGCCCTCGCCTGCGCCGCCGTCGCCAAGGGATTGGCGCCCTGGATCGCTCCGAAGGCTTAGCGGCTCAGCGGGCCGCCAGCTTGTCCATGAGCGCGTTCTTGCGCTCTGATCCAGCCGAGCTGCCGAAGTAATACGCCACCACCGCGCCGAAGGCCGCTCCCAGGCTGCCCAGCATCACCAGCAGCGCCTCCCCGCCCTTCTCCGGCGCGCCATAGGCCAGCATGTAGCCCAGCACCCCGAAGAAGCCGGCCGTCACGAAGAAGGCCAGCAGGGCGGGCGTCCAGTCCTTCACCGCGATCTCGCGCTGCCGGGCGCTGTCCCTATCCCCGGCGTGGATCTTCTCCAGATCGATGTCCAGTTCCCGCAGTTTCACCGCGAACGCCTGATCCGCCTGCTTCAGCGCCAGAAGCTGGTCGGGGTTGGCGTCGGCAAGCGCCGCCTGCAGCTCCTCCGGCGCCCCGCCGTCCTTGCCGAGCAGGGCCTGGGAGAGGTAGTTCACCGCCAGCCCGGCGACGGGTCCGCCCGCCGTGGTGGCGAGGCCGGTGGCGAGGGTGGGCGCGATGCCCTTCAGGCCCTGGATGATCTTGTCGAACATGGCGGGCCTCACTTCACGTCGTTGTAGAAGGCGTGGGCGCCGATGACGCACGCCGGCTGCCGCTTCTCACCCCACGCCGCAGGCCAGCCCATGGCGGTGGTGTGGTAGTGCAGCGAAGAGGATGTCGGGTCCGGCTCCGTTCCGGTGATGACCGCCAGCGCCGCCAGCAAGCAGCGTTGATAGGCTGGGTCCGCCAGTGCGTCGGTGAGGAACTGATGGTTGTCCGACCACGCGTCGAGAAGCCGGCGGTTGGGATCGCCCGCGTTCCAGCACGAGAACTGCCACTTCGCCTTGCATGCACTGGTCAGGGAGCCGTCGCCGAACAGCGGGTGGGGCTTACGAGTGCGGGTCGCGAAGGCCCTCGCCTGCTCTGCCCGGTTCCGCATCACCCAGCCGCAGGCGATGCGGTCGGCATGGGTGGAGCCCCGCGCCTCCCCGTAGATCGTAAGCGCTAGGACGCGAAGATCCATCGCGTCCGCCTTCAGCGGCACGTTGGTCATAATTGCCTCGATCTGTTCGGGTGATACAGTTTCAGGGCTGCAATCGACGGCAGCCTCTGCCTCTTCATTTCCAAGCGCGAGTAGCGGGCCGCTCTCATCCCACAGGGGGCGGCCCTTTCCTCACTCCGCCGGCACGCCGATGTGCAGCCGGCTCTCGATCCGCTGCAGGCTGTTCCGCACGTCGTGAACCGCCTGCTCGATCCGGGCGGTGCGCTCCGGCAGCCCGTCCTCCTGGATCTGGTGGAGCTGTTCCTTCAGCGCCTCGATCTGCGCCACCATCCGTGCCCGCTGCTCCACATGGACCAGCACATGTCCGAGGATGGCGAGCGCCAGTCCCACAAATTCCGCGTCTATCTGCATGGGTGCTCTCGCCTTCCGTAGCCTATCTGGTGTATAGTTGGTTATTGCTGCACTACATCTTGGGCCGGTCCTGCGAGGGGCTGGCTCTTTTCGTTTGGATCGGTAGCGAAAATCAGAGCGCCGATTGCTCCCCACCCAGGCAAAGGGCTGGTGATAGGCTTCACTCTCCCCATGGACTCTAGGACCGGTTGCGAGTCATGCTCCGGGCATATCCAAGGGGGTAGTTGGGCGGGGGCTATGAGACACGTAATCGCGATAGGCGCGCTGCTGGTGCTGGCGGGATGCGTCACAGATGGGCGCTACCCGACTCAGTCGCAGCTTGCCATGGCTGCTCTCGACCATCAGTCCGAGGCGCAGTCAATGGCGTCCAATCTCATCCAGGGGACAGGCGGCGTTGCATACATGCTGAACCGCCAGCAGGCTCCAGACATCCTGAAGGGCTATCCTGCAGCCTGGACTACTGGCTCTGTCGCGGGCGCGCTCCAAATCAACTACGACAATCGAACCTTGTCCCAGTACGCCCAAGCCGTCACCGCCGGCGATGCCTCTGGGTGCCCCGGCAAGTTCCTCACAAATAAGGAGCCGTTGGCGGGTGGGTTCGGTATGCGCGTGACCAACGCCTGCGACATGAACGGCACGCCTATGCTGATCGTCTACACGCTTATGCCGCGCAGGGCGGGCGGCCTCTATGCTGTGCTGAACTACTCCACTGTTGACGTCGATGCTGCTATGCAGCTGGATCAAGCCATGGCGGCCACTTTGGCTAAGCTGGCCGGTTTTTAATGCGCGAAGTTCTCGCCACCCTGGCCGGCCTATCGGTGCTGGCCCTCGCCTGGGTGGTGACGAAGTACACACCCACAGGCTATCTCGTCGCCTTCGCGGCGGGATGCGCGTGGGTGTGCTTCCTTTACCGGCTAAAGCACGGGCATTGGCCCGACTTCCGGTTCTAGTTGTTGTAGGCGCTCGTTCCTGCGGCGCCGAAGCTGCCGACAAGGCCCGGGGGGAGTTCCCGGATCGGCACCTTAGGAGCGGCAGCGTTCGCCGCTTGGGCTCCCTTGACGGCACTCACCGCCCACGGTGCCATGGTCATCATCGCCGCCCTCGCCTTTGGCCCAAGGTTGCCCGTCAGCTTCTGCAGGATGTTCGCGGCGGCGGCGGTCGTGTTCGACGTGTTCTTGCCGCCCTCCGCCACCGTGGTGACCATCGTCGCCACCTGACGGAACTGCTGCATGAGCTTTAGCTCCTCCGGGGAGAACAGCACCCGCATCACCTCCGGGTTCTGCTTCATCGCGCCGTCGAAGGCGGTCCCGAACTTGGCGCCGGAGAAGTCCCGAGCGGTGATGTCGCGGTTGTACGGACCCTCGCCCGCCTTGGCGAGGCGCACGAATGCCTCCTCCTTCAGCGCCCGCCACTCGGTGCTGTCCGGCCCCAGCACCTGCCGCATCCGCACCATGTCGCGCGCCAAGTCGGGCTTAGACACGAACCCAGTGTCGGACAGACCGAAGATGTAGTTGGTGGCGCTCTCTGGCGCGACCGTGAACTGCATCTTCCCCGAGCGGTATTCCTTCTCCAGAAGGTCTTGGATGAGGTCGTTGCCCTTGAACTTGCCGGCGAACTCCCGGTTGGTGGCGATCGCCTTCTTCCATGCGTCCACGGCGGTTTGATCGCCCGACATCAGGCCATCTTTGACCATCTCCGGCACCGCTTCATCGAAGCGGCGCACCATGTCCCGCAGCGCCCCGGCCTCGGTCTGGTCCTGCGTCTCGCGGGCGAGCTTGCCTGTGGCGCGGCGCCAGTCGAACAGAGATCCAACGTTGACCGAAGCGTCTCCGCCCGCCTGGGTCAGTGCGTCGAGTGCCGCAAGCTGGTCCCGGGCCTTCGGCGCGTGCGCAATGCGGTCCCTGACTTCCTCGCCAGCGCCAAGGAAGTACCGAAGACCCTGGACCTCCTGCTGCGGCAGGCCGGCGGGAGCGGCGCGGGCCGTATCGTATGCCTCGTCCA
>Ga0196964_10000271_pt1 | contig 38704 bp, 56 predicted proteins | sample S1_10metaG_FD_148615 | JGI IMG/M metagenome (GOLD analysis project Ga0196964, IMG submission 148615) | Soil microbial communities from Anza Borrego desert, Southern California, United States - S1_10 | ecosystem: Environmental > Terrestrial > Soil > Desert | place: USA: California | collected...
CCGGCTGCCGTCGGCGCGCTGCATCGCCGCGACGGCAAAGATGCGCCCGAGCCGGACCTCGCTACCGCAGCACGCCGTCGGCTTCACGACCTGCACCAAGTCGCCGGCGCCGATCACGCTGCCACCTCCCACAGCGGCACCGGGTTCCCGTGGCGATTCGGGTCCTCGCCGTAGCCGACGCGCTTCAGCAGGCCGGAGCGCGCCGCGCGCTGGATCGGCGCGCCCCACGCCTTCGCGTTCGCCGGCTGGATGACGCCATACTCGACCGAGGCCTGCACGATCTCGTGGCCGATGCACCGGCGCCCCTTGTTGCGGGTGCAGAAGAGCTCGATGAACGCATACGCGAGGTCCGACCACCCCTCAATCTGGCGATCCGCCGCTGCCACCGCCTGGTCGATGCCGGCCTGCGCATCGCGGCGCGCCTGCTTCGAATTGGTGATCGGCACCCACCGCACCGGCTCGAACTGGCAGGCAGCGTCAGCCCGCAGCCACTCCCACGGCTTCCCCTCGCCGCAGATGATCATCTCGTGCCGGTTCGGCGTGCCGTTGCCGCATTCGCCGCAAATACGCGCGCGCGCGCGAGGCTCGAAGCCCGCGGTGGCGGTCGGGAGGGATTGGCGATGATCTGCCGCGCCCCGGCCTGACAAGGCGCTCCCATTCCCGACCGACTCGGCCTCTTCGCGGGGGGTATCCGTGAACAGGTCTCGCGCGGTCACGCAGCGTCCGGCAGCGAGTAAAGGAAGTGCTTCGGCGTCCCGGTGCGCTTGAGCATCCCGGCGCCGTGCATCGTGTGGAGGAGGACCGAGGCGTGCGCACCCGTGACGCGCAGCGCCGCGACGACGTCGCGGCAAGCGATTTCGCCCTTCACCCGGACGATGGTGAGCACCTGCGCCTTGCGGTCGGGGCGACCGGCTGGGGCGATCACCGCGGCGGCTTCGCCGTCGTTCGCATACATCAGCCGGCCGACGATCTGCCCGAGGTTCGAGGGGATCATGCGAGGCGCTCCACGGTGCAGCGGCCGATGAACTGGCCGAGGTTCGACGGGGGGAGATAAAACACGCGCGCGAGGGTCGGCGGGATGTGCGCGGTGCGGACGGTCCCCGGCAGGGAATACAGCCGGCGGAAACGGTGCACGGTGTGGTCGTCGAGGTAGCCGCGGTCTACCATCCGAGCCATCAGCACGCCGACGGTCGCGTGCCTCGAGCCGAGCAGCTTGGCTACCTCGGCCGAGGTGTATATACGAGCCGGCATCATCACCTCGAGCACGAGCTGCGCCGCCGGGGTGACGATCTGCCTCATGCGACCACGCCCTTCGCCTTCATCTCGGCCTCGAAGCGCTCGCGGTCGACCCGTTCCTGCTCGGCGAACAGCCGCCGGCGCGCCTCGCGCTGGTCGTGCGGGACCAGGCGGTTCTCCTCGTCGATCACCCCGAACCTGCGCAGGCGGTCGAGCGCCTTCAGGTCGTCGCGCCCGCCCATGCGGACGAGGATGTCGACGGTCTGCTGGGTGATGTTCTTCGCCCAGACCTCGAACGTCGGCGGTGCGCCGAACGCCCTGCCCGCCATGCGCCGGCAGTAGGCGCGCATCTCCTCGACCGTGTTCAGGCCACGGGCCTTGCAGCGCTCGCGCGAGACCTCGCCGCGGACGCGCTCCTCGCACCCGTCGCACAGCGCCTTTCCATCGACGCGGTGCTTCGCCGGCTGCTCGCACCCCACGGTGTCGCAGTACCGGACCGGTGCCGCTTGGCTCTCGAGTTGGGCGACCTTCCCGGGGGTGACGCGGCCGGCCACTACGCGGCCCTCCTCGACTGCCGGTCCTGCTCGCGCGCGAACCAGCCGGTGATGAACGCCTTCACGCCGCGCCTGGTCTTCGTCCGCCGGGGGTTGCCGAGGCACCAGCCGCGGATTTCGCGCAGCGTCTGCACCGGGTCCACCGCGGGGTAGAGCCTGTCGAGCTCGTCGACGAACGACTTCCGGACTTCGCACTCGGTCCCGTCGCAGAGGGGAATCTTCTCGATCACCGGATCGTCGGCGTCGAGCGCGGAGCGGCTCGGCGCAGAAGCTTCGCTGGTGGTTGGAGATTGGAGGCTGAAGGCTGGCGGTTGGTGGGTGGTGGTTGGAGGATGTCCCGATCCGCCCCCCATTCCGCTTAGCTGTCCGGTTCCTCGTCCGGTTTCGAGTCCGGTATCCGATTCGGTTCGCTGCCTGCCCCCCTTTGACCCGTTCTCGCGGGCCTGCTTCGAGGTCGAGATCTCGTGGTCGACCCGCTTGTGCCTGTAGCCGTCCTCGGCCTTCGTGAAGAAGGTGGTGAGGACCCGGATCACCGCCTTCCTCTCCTCGGGCATGATCGCGCGCACCATCCGGTACACGTCGTCGAGCTCGAGGGGGATCGGCCGCTCTTCGGCGTAGTAGTAGTCGAGGAGCAACGTGTACGCGCCGTGCTCGAGCATCGAAAGCCGCGCCGTGTCCCTCAGGTAATCGCCGACATAGCGGCGGTAGTAGTTCATGCTGGTTCCCTGAACAGCAGCGGCTGCACCGCGCCGTTCTGATAAACGGTGTCCATCGGTGTGTCGGCGGTCGGCTCGTCGCCCTCCCAGCCTTCCGGCCACGTCTTCGCGGCGATCAGCTCGCGGATGCGGGCTTCCTCTTCGGCGTTGAGGATGTCGATCTCCGGGCGGCTAGCGGCTCTCGCCGCTGCGTTGCATGCAGCCTGGATGTCGAGCACCCGCTGAAGAGCGCCGAGCCTCGCCTCGAAGGTGAGCGGCCCCATTCGCTGTGGGTTCTTCGCGATGGAGCCGTCCTTCAGGCGCTCGAGGCCTGCCTTCTTCAGGCGGTTGTGCGGCTCGCGGAGCTCTCGGTAGAGCGGCTTCAGTGCCTTCAGCGGCTCGAGGTGCGCCCAGTACGGGTTACCGAGCACGGTGTCGAGCGCCTTCTCCTCCTGCGCCAGTGGACAGCCGACGCAACCCGTGCGCGCGTTGATCTCCTCGGCCTCGTCGCCGCCATAGGCGTCAGCGATCATCGCGGTTGACCAATCGCCGAACTCCGGCTGCGGCGCCCAGTGCTTCAGCCATTCCCAGACGTGGCACACCCGCCAGTGCAGGATCGGGGCTAGCGTCGCGATGCGGCCACGCAGGCCCTTCGACTCCGGCAGCACCTGCTGATACCAGCCCTGCCCGCACTCAGCGCCGTCCTTGCTGCAAGACATCTCGATGCGCCGGTCGCGGATCGCCGACTCGCCCTGACGAACGCCCGTGATCATCAGCGCGCCCTGTTCGCCGATCGCCTCGATCAGCGCGTGCTGCATCGGCTCGACCTTGATCTGCCTGGTGCACCATCGCAGGGTGTTGTTGTTCGGCGGCGGCACGCCGCGCCCTAGGATGTAAACGAAGAATCGCTTGTCGAGCGGCGCGCGCACGATGCGAACTTCGACCCCGCGCTCGGCCAGATCGTCCATGAGCTGCTGCGCAGCGATGGCAAGGGGCGGGAGCTCCATCCGCGTGTCGGCGTAGAACACCGTCAGCGACTTCGGCGCTGGGATGTCGCCCTTCTCGATCAGGAACACCAGAAGCGTCAGCGTCGCTGTCGAGTCCTTCCCACCGGACCAGGCGACCGCCCAGTGCTCATGCTGCGGCCCGTAGGACGCGAGAGAGTCGATGGTCAGGCGAATCGACTCGTCCATCTGCAAGCGTCGCCCACCGTCGAAGAACGTGGCTTGCTTCACGCCGCCACCGCCTCGCGCACGGCGCCGAGGTTCGCCCGCGCGATGGCCGCGGCGATGGGTGGGCAGACGCTGTTCCCGCACATCCGGACCTGCGCGGTCGCCGTGAAGGGCTTGCCGCTCGCATCGCGCTCGATGATGTAGCTGTCGGGGAAGCCCTGCGCGCGGAAGAGCTCGCGCGAGACCAGCATGCGCATGCCGATGTCGGCAATCACGTAGTCCTCGCCGTGCACGGTGACGAGGCCCATGCGGTCCTTCACCGTCACCGTCCCCATCGGCTTATTCAGCGCGCTCCACTGCCCGCCTTCGCTGTAGAACTTGATCAGGAAGGCGCGCACATCGCCGATGTGCCACCCGCCGGCCTGCACCGTCGGCATCGGAGCATCGACGCGCTGGCCGTGCTGGCACGTCCCCTTCAGCTTCACCAGGTGCGAGGTCGTCAGGGCCTTCGTGTCGCGGCCGGTGACGGTGTGCATCAGGTCGACCAGATCCTGCCCGGTGGCCTCGTGGCCGGCGTTGTGCTTCGCGAGGAAGGCGGCGACCAGCGCGTGCTTCTGCCCGTTCACCACCGTCCCGAGCGGCTTGTGCAGTCCGGGGACGCGGGGCGCCTGCCCTTCCCGCTCGCCGTAGCCGGTCTGGATCAGCGTCGGCGACACGAGGAGGTGCTCGGCCTTGCTCGTCACCGTGGACAGCGGAGCATCGACGCGGCGCCCCTTCTGCACGCCGTGGCCGGTGTGTCCGATGCGGGCGATCACCGGCGTCACCAGCGCACGGTCGCCTCGGCTCGCGCCCGTGATCGTGCGCATCGGCTCGTCGACCGACCACGCCCGCGCCTCCGGGCCATGCATCACCGGCACGATGAACGGCTCGGGGCTGTTGATGACGAACTTGTCGATGCCGCGCGCGATACGGCGCTGCGTGTTCTCGGCGAGCGGCTTCGAGCGCTCGAAGATCGACGGGCATGGAAGCGACCAGTCGATGCAGTCCGCCGCGACGCGCCGACCCTCGACGCGGAAGTCGTCGGTCTCTTCCGGCCAGACGATGGGAGCACCGTCGCACCGCGCGATCAGGAAGAGCCTCTTCCTCGAGGTCGCCGCGCCGTACACCGCCGCGGTGAGCTCCTGCCAGTCGACCTCGTAGCCGAGGTTCTGAAGCTGCTTCACGAAGCGGCGGAATGTCAGCCCGCGGCGCACCGGGCACGGTTTGCCGTCCTCGAGGATCGGCCCCCAGTCGACGAACTCCTCGACGTTCTCGAGGATGATCACGCGGGGTTTGCGCGCGCCGAGCGCCTTCGCCCACTTCACCACCACCCACGCGAGGCCGCGGATCTTCTTGTCGACCGGCTTCCCGCCTTTGGCCTTGCTGAAGTGCTTGCAGTCCGGCGACGCCCACATCAGCCCGACGGGCTTGCCCGCGGTGGCGACGAGCGGGTCCACCGCCCAGACGTCCTCGCAGAAGTGCCGCGTGCCCGGGTGGTTGACCTGGTGCATCGCAATCGCTTCTGCGTCGTGGTTGATCGCGACGTCGGGCGAGCGGCCGAGCGCCCACTCGATGCCGAGCGACGCGCCACCGCCGCCGGCGAAGGAGTCGACGATGATCTCGTCTGGGTAGAGGCGCAGCGCAGGAGCGCGCATCTACGCCGCCGCGTTCTCGACCTTCACCCCGGCGGCGCCCAGCTCGACCGCCTCTTCTGTCGTCGCGACCGACACGGCGAGCGTGTCCTGCGCGACGTGGCGCATGGCCTGCGCGGCGTTGTCCGCCTTCACGAGCCTGCGCTGATCGTTGACGTTCTCGCCCTTCGGGCGAACGAAGTAAATCGGCATGTCCCTTGCCCCTCTTATCGTTGTTCCGCCCAGCCCCCGCCGGGTCGGTGTGCTGCTACCGGGCGCGGCGTTCGCGCCCGGGTCTACGTTCGGTGCCTCCTGCCTCGGCGAGCGTGGCTTCGATGAGCGGCACGAGGCCGGCGAGCCGCGCCAGCGCCTCCTGCTGCTTCGCACTTGGGTCCCGCAGGAACTTCTCGATCAGCCAGAAGATCGGGGTGAAGTCGCCCTTCTCGGCGAGGATCGCCTCCATGTCCTCGATGCGCAGCGGCCGGTCCGGGTATTCACCCGATAGCCGCTTCGTGAGGTCGGTCGGCGATACGTCGCACGCCGCAGCCGCGGTGTTCAGACCGCCGCGACCGCTGTAGACGGCCTTCACGAAGGTGTCGCGCCAGCGCGGGAAGCGCTGCGTCAGACCAGGCTCGAAGTCGAGGGTGAACTGCTGCACCGTCAGCTCCCGTCAAATCTCGTTGACGGCAGTTGACGGCGACCGCCGAAAAAAATCCTCGAAAGGGAGGCGGTCATGTCAGGCAGCGGCTCGTTCCGCCGGCGGATGCCGGAGGCGCTCGACCATCGCGTCGAGCTCGCGGTAGTAATCGATCAGCGGCTGGACGCTCGAGAGCGTCGGGTTCGTGCTCTTGCCCTGCGCGATGTTCACCACCGTCCCGTAGGGGACGCCCGTGGTCTCGGCGATCTTCGGCCAGTCGCCCTTCGACTCGTTCAGGCGCCGCTGCAGGAACTTCAGAATCGGCTCATCCATGCGCGAATCGTGAGGCATATACGCCTAGTCTGTCAAGGCACGCATGCCTAGCTTTGACGGGTATCGTGCAGATGTGCCTAAAAGCAAGGACTTGAAGACGGTGGTGGCCGAGAACGTCCGCGCCGTCATGGCGGCGAAGAAGCTGTCGCAGCCTCAGGTCGCCCTGCTCGCAAAGCAAAAGGGCGAGAAGATCGACCAGACCACGGTCGGACGGATCGCGCGGGCCGAGATCCCCACGACGCTCGACAAGCTCGAGGCGCTGTGCGCAGGCCTCGGCCTCGAGCCGTGGCAGATCCTGATGCCTGGTCTCGACGTCGCGAAGCTGCCCAAGGTTGGCGGGGAAACGCTCGCGCCGCACGAGGTCGAGCTGCTGCAGCGGTATCGCGGCGCGTCGTCGCGCTGGCAGATCGCCGTGCGCTACATGGCGGGCATGAAGGTCGACTCGAAGCAGGAGGAGGCGGTCGCCTACCTCTATTCGAAAATCTTCTCCGAGCCGGTCCCCGACGAGAAGCTGGGCAGCGGATGGACGCGCCCTGACGCCGCGGCGCATAGCGTCCACGAGCCTAAGGCGCCCTACAAGGGCAAGAAGTGACGCGCGCCGCGCTCGCCGCCATCCTCCTCACCGGCTGCGCGACGGCCACGATGGACCGCGTCATCGACTCGTGGAAAGGCGAGGACATCGGCACCGTTGTGAAGCAATGGGGCGGGCCGGCGTCCGAGCGCGAGATCGCCGGCGGGCGGAAGCTCTACACCTGGTCTGACGTCACGTTCGGGCAGGTGGCGTGCTCCCGCACCCTCGAAGTCGATCAGCGCGGTCAGGTCGTCGGCGGCGGTTGGGTAGGCTCGAGCTGCTGCTCGTCCACCATCGCCGGCCGCTGCGCTCGCTTACCGAACCCGGCCAGACCGTAACCCCTTGACCACGCAAGGCCCGGATATGTTTCCCGTGGAACTAGGCACATACGCCTTGACAAGCTAGGCACATACGCCTAGGATGCCCCCCACGGTCAACGAGACCGACGGAGGGCAAATGAAGCAGTTCATGGTGGTGATCACGACGCGGTGGGGGGTGCAGAACCTCCCTGTCACCGCGGGATGCGCGGTAGACGCGCTGATGGCGGTGGCCGAGCGCCTCCCGTTCGATTCGAAGGTCAAGGTGGTGCCGCTGTGACCGGCGACGCCGTAGTCACCCTGCCGGTTCAGCCGTCGGTGCTGCGCCTGCAGCGCGAGCGCGACGAGGCCATGAAGCTCTTGCAACGCGCGCTCGAGCTTCGCGAGATGGGCGAGAACGGGCCGTTCAAGTCGGACGTGCGCGCCTTCCTGCAGCGGGTGTCCTCGTGAGCGGCGACGACGTCCCCTGCCGCGTCACGGCCGACCTGCGCCGCTACGAGCGTGAGCAGGACCGCCTCGCGTCCCAGTTCGATGAGCACGACGACGCGGTGATGCACGACGTTCTCGGGAACGACCGCCTAGCGAAGCCGGTGCAGGCGCTGCTGATCAGCCTGCGCGAGATCGAGACCGTGCACGGCAGCTTCGGCGCGGACTGCCTGAACAAGGCGAAGCTGCTCGACGCGCTGCTGCCCGAGCTCCGCGCGCTGCGACAGGCCTGCATCGACGAGTTCCGCGACCTATGAGGCTCGCCGTCCGCGTCACCGGCCCAGCCGGTCACAGCCGCTATCTGCACGGCAGCATGTATTCCGACCCGGCGATCTTCGAGAGCGACGACGAGAAGGGCGCGCTCACGTTCGACGACGAGGTGATCGCCGCCGAGATGGCCGCGACGTGGCGCGCGTCGCACGAGAACGTGGCGTGCGACGTGGTCGACCTCGACGATCCCGAGCGCGGCGTCATCGGATGAAGCCCGCGCGCATCCACCTGGTCAGCACCGGTCACGCGCTGGTGTGGATCGAGCGAGACATCCTCAAGGTCCGCGCCCGCCGCCTTTACCCGAACGCCTCGGCCGACTTCATCGAGAGATGGGTCGACGCGAGGCTGCACCTCGGCAAGCGCAAGCCCGAGGTGGAGATCGGCATCCAGCGCATCGACACGTCGCGCGTGATCCGCGCGCTGCCGCCGGGTTCGGTGGCGCCGACGGTCGAGATCCCGCAATTCCTTCGACTTTTCAACAGGAGAGCGTAATGAACGCACCGCAGGAACGAGGCCTGTTTTCCGAGGCCGTGAACACGCAGGCCCGTCTGAAGATGGGCATCCTCGGCTTCGCCGGCGCCGGCAAGACCTTCACGTCGTCCGAGGTCGCCATCGGCCTCGTGCGCTACATGCGCGAGAAGGGCCTGCCCGAGGGCGACCGCCCGGTCTACTTCCTCGACACCGAGACCGGCTCGGACTGGGTCCAGCCGATCTTCAAGAAGGCGGGGATCTCGCTGCGCACGGCGAAGAGCCGCGCGTTCAAGGACCTGGTCGCCGCGGTGCGCGAGGCCGAGGCGAAGGGGTCGGTGCTGATCATCGACTCGATCAGCCACTTCTGGCGCGAGTTCACCGAGGCGTACATGAAGCGGAAGAACCGCTCGCGCCTCGAGTTCGCCGACTGGAACTACCTCAAGCCCGAGTGGGGCAAGTTCACCGACGCCTACGTCAATTCGAACCTGCACATCATCATGGCCGGCCGCGCGGGGTTCGAATACGACTACTTCGAGGACAGCGACGGCAAGAAGCAGCTCGAGAAGACCGGCATCAAGATGAAGGCCGAGACCGAGCTCGGCTACGAGCCGTCGCTGCTGGTGCTGATGGAACGCGAGATGACGATGGAGACCAAGGAGGTCTTCCGCGTCGCGCACGTCCTGAAGGACCGCTCCGACCTGCTCGACGGCAAGTCGTTCAAGAACCCGACGTTCAAGGAGTTCGCCCCGCACATCGAATATCTGAACGTCGGCGGCGTGCAGATGGGCGTCGACCTCTCGCGCACCAGCGAGGACATGATCGACGGTCACGACGGCCCGTCGAAGCCATCGTGGAAATACGAGCACGAGCAGCGGGAGATCGAGCTCGAGAAGATCGAGGCGCTCTTCGCCGAGCACGGCCTGTCCGCCCAGTCGAAGGAGGGGAAGGCCAAGATCGTCGGGCTGCTGAAGAAGCACTTCGAGACCACGTCGTGGAAGGAGCTCGGCACCTACCCGCTCGCGACGGTCAAGGCTGGGCGCCGCGCGCTTGAGGCCGACCTGACCGGGAAGCCGATCCACGGCGCCGAACAGGCGCAGCAGCAGTCCCATCCGCAGCCCGAGTCCGGCGCGCCGCCGGAGTCGGTGATCACCGTGGTCGACGCCGTGGCGAAGGTGAACACGCTCGGCGACGACACGCTGATTTCGATGTACGCCGAGACCCTCCCCGTCGAGATCCGGCAGGACGAACGATTCACGAAGGCGGTGGCCGACCGGCTGAAGGTGTTGAAGGAGCCGGTCACCGCCTGACGAGATGCAGGCCCGGAGGCGTGTCGACGCCATTCGACCCGGGCTGACCCACACGACACCGCGGGCGAATCGCAGCGCCTGGTCGAGTGGATCGCATAGCGGTGACGGGCGGGAGAGACCGCCATCACATCAATCCAAGGGAGAACCATGAGGCTCACGCTCAACGAAGTCACCGCTCGCCTGATCAACGTCAACCCGCGCCCGGAGCTGCACGGCGAGGACAAGAAGCCGGCCGCGGACCTGAAGTTCCACACGCTGCTACCGAACAGCGAGCTCGCCCAGTTCCACCCGATGCTGAAGGCGATGCTCTACGTCAAGGACACCGACCAGGCGGACCTCGTGTCCCAGAACGACCCCGAGCATGCGACGGCGTTGCGCTTCCCGCTGCTGTGCAGGAAGGCGCTGTCGTGGGAGAGCGAGATCGTCGGCGGAAAGGTGACCATCCACCACGGCATCAGCGCGAAGTCGCACCTGGTGCTCGACGGCGCCATCGTCAACGAGTTCCGCCTCGAGCCGCTGCAGGGCGGGACGGTCGGCATCACTTTCCGGGTGCAGATCCATCCCGACGAGAAGACGGCCGGCAAGCTGTGCATGCTCACCGGCACCGACATGACCATCAGCGTCGAGCCGCCCGCAGAGGAGCAGGACGCGCTGAAGGAAGCGGCGTAGGTGGGGCAGACCACCGGCATCGCGTGGACGCGCAGCACCCGTAACTTCTGGACCGGCTGCACGAAGGTCGGCCCGGGGTGCGACGGGTGCTACGCCGAGGCGCACATGCGCCGCCTGAAGGGGACGAACACCGTCACCGGTCAGGCGGTGATGTGGGGGCCTCACGCGCCGCGCGTGGACAACGTAGCCGGCGCCGTGCGGCTGATCACGAAGTGGAACAAGCTCGCCGCGTGGGAAGCGCGCGAGCGCCCGGAGCGCGCGGTCGATGGCTCGGACTGGCCGCGCCCGGGGTTCTGGCCGGTGTTCATCAATAGCTATTCCGACACGTTCGACAACGAGGTCCCGGCACGCTGGCGCGACACGCTCTTCACTCTGATCGAGCACAGCCGGCACCTGACCTTCCAGCTCGTCACGAAGCGCGCGGTGAACGTGCCGAGCATGGTGCCGTCGGACTGGATGCGCGACGGGTTCCCGCCGAACGTATGGCTGCTCGCGACGATGGTGAACGACGCGGAGCTCGACCGCGACATGCCGAAGCTGCTGCAGGTCGCGCCCTACCTGAAGGTGATCGGGATCTCGAGCGAGCCGCAGATCGAACCGCTCGACTCGCTGCGCCCGTGGCTGAAGGAGATGAACGGGATTGGCGTGAAGAAGTTCTGGGGCATCGTCGGCGGGGAGAGCGGCCAGCCTGACCACCCTGCCCGCGCGTTCGACATCGATGGCGCGCAGCGCTTCATCGAAGACCTGCAGGACTACGACTACACCCCGTTCATGAAGCAGATGGGGTCGCGCCCCGTGTACGCGAACGGGCGCCAGGTCGAAGGAATCACCGGCAAGGGCGACGACCCCGACGAGTGGCCGGAGCGGCTGCGGGTGCAGGAGTTCCCGCTGTGAAGGCGATCTCGCTCTGGCAACCGTGGGCGAGCGGCGTCGCGCTGCTTCACAAGGGCGTCGAAACCCGCGGTCGACCCACGAACTATCACGGCCCCATCGCGATACACGCCGCGCTGCGGTTCGGACGCGAGCAGCGCGCGTTCGCGGCGGTCGAGTGCTCCATCGGGCGGCTGCCGACCCGCCTGCCGCTCGGCGCCGTGGTGTGCATCGCCTTCCTGCACGACTGCCGGCCGGCGATGGAGGTGCTCCCGACAATCGGACCTGTCGAGAAGCTCTACGTCGACTACCGCCCCGGACGATGGGCTTGGCGCCTGCGCGACGTGGTGCCGCTCCTGCAGCCGCTGCCGTTCAAGGGGAAGCAGGGCTTCTTCGAGGTTCCCGACGACCTCCTGCGCCCGCTGGCGCCCGCCTGGTACGAGCGCGCGGCTGCGTGATGCTCGGCCTGCTGAAGCCCGTCCCGCCGGCGAAGCTGCAAAAGCTGATCCTCGCCGCGCGCCGCTACCCGTGCCAGAACTGCGGAAAGCTGGGCTTCACCGTCCCCTGCCATTCGAACGCCATCGACCACGGGAAGGGCGTGGGCCTGAAGGTCCCCGACCACCTGATCGCCTACATGTGCGGCGATCCGGGTGGGTGTCACGACCAGGTAGACGGCCGGTCCGCCGGCATGCCATACGAAGCGAAGCGGGCGATGTGGAACGCGGCGCACGTCAAGACCGTCGCGCTGTGGTTCCGCGACGGCCTCGTGGTGGTGGCCTGATGTTCCTGCAGGCCGGCTTCAATTACAGGCACCGCGACACCGGCATCCGCGCGTTCACCGCCCACGTTCGCGCTCGCCGCGGCTGGGCGCCGGCGCGCTTGATCGTGTTCACGCCAAAGGCACACCACCCGGGCGACCTCGCGTGGGTCCACAACGCCGATAAGCCACGGTTCCTCGTCTGGGGCGAGCAGTGCAACTTTCGAACACACGCTGCGCTACGCCTCCACCCGTTGCTCGAGTGGCAGCTCGAGAGCTCGGATTTGCCGTGAAGATCACGGTGCTAGACTCCGCGCCGGGACCTGACCCGGAGATCGCAGCCGCGGCAGCGATGCCGCTCCTCGAGGCCTTCATTGAACGAGAAGAAGCCGAACGCGGTCCTGTACCTGCGCAGCAGCAAGGACCGTCACGACGTATCCATCGAGTCCCAGCGCCACGAGCTCGCGCGGCTCGCCGCTGACCGCGGCCTGACCGTCGTCGGCGAGTTCCGCGACGTCGTCGAGTCCGGCAAGGACGACGACCGCCCCGGGATTCAGGCGCTGCTCGAGGCCGTGCGTCGCCGCGACCGCGGCTGGGCGGCGATCCTCGTGCTCGACACGTCCCGCCTCGCTCGCCGAGCTGCAGCCGCCTACATCTTCGAGGACCGCGAATGCAAGCCGCGCGGCGTCGAGGTGATCTACAAGAACATCCCCCCGATGGAGGAGGCCGAGCGCGCGATGTATAAGGCCATGCTCCACGGCGTCGACGAGTGGCACTCGCTCGTGTCGAAGCGCAAAGGCCTGCAGGGCATGCGCCAGAACGTGAAGAGCGGCTTCCGCGCCGGGGGCCGGGCGCCGGTGGGCTACCGCCTCGAGCACGTCGACACGGGCATCGTGCGCGAGGGGAAGCCCGTCCTAAAGTCCCGCCTGGTGGCGAGCAGCGACGCGCCAGCGATCCAGCGCTACCTGAAGGAGCGGGCGCAGGGCGCCGCGCGCCGCGCGCTGGTGCGTCGGCTGGGCCTGCAGATCAGCGCCTCGTCGCTGGTCGGGGTCGAGTGGAACGCCCTCACCTACGCCGGCCATACGGTCTGGAACGTGCACGCCGAGGAGGGCACCGGGACGAGGCGCAGGCCGCGCGCCGACTGGGTGATCCAGCGCGACACCCACGAGGCGCTGATCACGGACGCCGAGGCCGAGACCCTGCTGAAGAACCTCGAGGCAGCGCACGTCAAGCGCCCGCGCCGCACGTCCGGCGACTACCTTTTCACCGGCCTCCTGAAGACGTCCGAGGGGGTGCCGTGGTACGGGGAGAAGTCCCGCTACTACCGCGCCGGCAACGCTCACGCGCCCGCGCAGGACGTCGAGCGCTGCCTGCTCGAGAAGATCGCCGCGGACCTGCGCTCCTCGGCCTTCAGCGCGGCGCTGGTGCAGCGCGCGCGCACGTCCTACGGCAGGGAGTTCACCGCCGAGCTGGCGCGCCTAAACGAAGCAGAGCGCGTCCTCGCGCGCCGGATCTCCGGGTTCATGGACATGGCCGAGAAGCTCGACACCCCGGGGCCGGTGCTTCGCAAGGTGGACGAGCTCGAGCAGGACCGTAAGCGCCTCGAGCGCGAGATGGAACAGGCGCGACGCGACGCCGCCATCGCTGCGCAGGCGCGCGCGGTGACCGAGGACCAGGTGAACCGGATGCTCGACGCGATGGCGAACGACATGGAGCGCCTCGACCGCGACAAGCTGAAGGACTTCCTCTTCACGATTTGCGACCGCGTCACGCTGAACGCCGATACCTTAAGCGCTCGGATTCACTACAAAATCCCGCTGGTCAGGCGGGACAGGCTGGCGTCCCCACGGGGTTTTGACGCTGTTCCGCACGTCAGGACAGTGGGTTGCGTTCAGGTGAGGCGGGCAGCGTAGCATTTCGGGGGTGGCTGGTTCTACTCCGCAGCACGAAACGCCCGATTGGATCGACGCCCGCTGATCTACGAGCCGGCCACGAACCTCTGCGCGTCGTGCCATTGGCTCACATCGAAGGTGACCTTCTACCCCGTCGGCCCGCCGGCGGTGTCGTTCTGGTGCGGTCGTAGCCACACGAACGGCGTGCCTCGCGTTCCCGAGTGCCGTGACTACAGCCGAGAGCCGGGGGCCGATTAAGCAGCCCCGGCCCCGACGGCTACGCCGCCTTCTGCGCGAGCCGCTTCCGGTCTTCCTCGATGGACACCTTGATCGCGTCGGCCGTCTTCAGCAGCCGCTCGGCGGCGCGCCGCATCGCCCGCTCCTGCAGCTCGAGGATGCTGGCGTTCCCATCCAGCGGGATCAGCACCGAATACTCGACGCGCTCGTCGTGTCCTACATCCCGCCCCTGCTCGACGCGAAGCTGCCCGTTCTCGTTGCTGAACTTGACGCCGTCGGTCGTGAAAATCCGCATTGCCATTTTTCGCTTCTCCTTGAAAAGGCCCGAGCACCGGTGACGGCGCCCGGGCCAGACCTCGACTACATCTCGATGACGCGCACGCCGTAGATGCCCCAGATCAGCACGAGCTGCACCTGCATGCGCAGCTTGTAGCCGACGGGGACGACGACCGTGAATCGCTTCCTGTGCTGGGAAGCGTAGGCGGCAAAGAGCCTGCACTGCTCCTCGGTGTGAGGGCTCGAGATCGAGTCGGCGGTCTCCACCTCGACGATCTCGTGCGCGCTCAACAGGTCGGGGACGTGCCCCTTCTGCGTTGCGACCCAGACGATCTTCGTGGGAGTGACGTAGCCAGCGACGTCGGCCTGCACATCGTGGATTCCTGCTGCACGCATTGCCGCCGCGGTGCGGCGGACAAGCGTGTCGTGCGCGGCCTGGTCGGGCCGGTGAGACAGGTACAGCGATTGAAGCAATGACATGACACGATCCTTATGTCGTTTCGTTGATGAACGACATCGGGGACCGGATCAGTCGCTGTTTCACGTTCCCGAACTTGACGGCTTCTAACTGGCCGTCTATTGTTCGGGCGCCTATTCAGCAACGACCTAACCGGTCACCGACGCCGAGCGCTTCTGCCTCGGCGTTTTTTTTCGCCTGTCGCTGAAGCGCTACGGGATAAGGTACGGGGAAAAAAAATGAATTGCAACCGCCGGACACCACAATATCTAGTTAGCTAGCAGGCACTTACCAGCTATTTTGTGGTTGGCGAGGCGCATGTGCCTGCCTGGTGGAGACCGCCTCCGGGATCCTGAGGCGTATGTGCCTGACTAGCGGACCGGCGGGGCCTTCGCGAGGAGCTCGGTCTTTTCCGCGGACCCGCGGCTCGACCCAAATTCGAAGTTGTGGGCGTCGCGCAGCCCGTTCGCGAACTGCTGGGTAAGCATGCCGAGAGGGCCGTTGATGGCCATGATGATCGGGCTGACGTCGTTGTTCCCCGCTGCGCCCTGCACGCCGAGATAGGTGCAATAGACCATCGCACCGAGGCACGCGAGCATGCCGATCACGTCGCCAATGATCATCAGGTCGGCGCGCCGATTCGTCCCGCCGGTCATCGCGCGCAGCTTCAGGTCCCGCTCGCGCGCGTCGGCTCGATCAGAGAGGTACGCCTTCTCGAGCTCGGTGTTCGATGCGAGCACGGCAAGGTTGAACTGCTGCGCGAGCACCGGGTCCTGCTGGATCGCAGCGAGCGCCTCCTCGGGCTTCTGCTTGCCGGTGACAGTCTGGGCGATCTCCACCACCTTTTCGGCCACGGCGACGGGCTTCTCCCCGACACCGAAGAACCGCATGATCGATGGGGCGGCGCTGGCGAGGCCGAGGGCGATGCTGATCGGGTCCATCAGGCGATTCCTTCGGTGTAGGTGGCGGGGCCACCGTTGAAGTGAGCGGTGAGCACGTTTCGGCGCAGCCGGCGGTCGAACGAGATGTGTACCCACGTCCCCTCGTAGATCACCTGGTCGAAGACGAGGTGCGAGCGTGCGATGCGCTTCGCGACCTCGACGGCCGGCCCGAAGCCCGGGCATATGAAGTCGGCCGCGTCACCCTTGCAGTGCGCGCTCACGGCCGAGCCGCCGACGGCGCGGTTCACCGCCGGCGAGCGGTAGCCGGACGTCACGATAATCGGCGCATCGAGAAGCGCGCGGACCTGCTCGAGGTTCTGGGCGAGGTTCACCAGGCGAGGCAGGACGTCGGCCGGTGGGGTGTTGTCGATGCCGCGCCGGATCGCCAGCTCGGAGTGCGTGAGCTCCTCGAGCGTGAAGTGCGGCGTGAGGTTCATGCGTCGCGCCAGATGCCCAGCCGGCGCAGGAGCTGCTCGATCTGGTTCCACTTCTCGGTGGGGAGGCAGGTGCAGCCGCCGGCCGCGCACTGCCGGCGCATCTCGGCGTCCTCCTCGGACGTGAGGTATCGCTCGGCCGCGCACCCATCGAGGAGCCCTACGGCGCAGGCGATCAGCGTGGCGACGAGGAGGTGCCTCACTTCACCGCCGCCTTCAGGTAGTTCCAGCACGCCAGCGCGACGCCAACGAGGATGGCCCAGACGAGACCGGCGACCGTCTTCTCCATGATCGCCTTGCGGAGCTGCCGCTTCTCGTGCAGCTCCTCGATCATCACCTCGTGGTAGCGGCGGTGGCCTTCGTGGTCGCCGCCGGGGAAGGCCTTCGCCCAGCGCTTCTCGACGTCGTCGCGCCACAGCTCGAGGCTATCGAGCCGCTCGTCGTTGATGACCTGCACGGCGTCGCGCTCGGACACCTAGCCCGCCGAGATGGTCACCGACTCGCCATCGGCAATCTCAATGCCGACAAAGCGCTGTCCCTCTTCAGTCGTGAGGGTTGTCTGCTGGCCGTTCGGCAGCGTCACGGTGACGGTGTTGTCTTCCTCGCCCTGCTGGACGGGCTGACCTTCCTCGTAGCGCGTCGTGCGCCATTCCGCGATTGAGATCATGATTTTCATAGGGTCACCACCTGATGTGAACGAATCCAGCAGCGCCATTGCCGCCCGCGGCGTTTTGCGCCGCGCCGTTTCCGCCGCCGCCATAAAGGCAGCCACTGTTGCCGGACGCGGCTAGGCCCTGATTGGTGGTGCTACCGGCGAAGATTCCGCCCCCGCCCAGGCCGTTAAGCGTCGGGGTGCCGTACCCCCCTGCCGACCCGCCAGCACCGCCGGAGGGTCGGCCTGCGGAGCCGGCGCCGTTGGCGCCATCGCCGCCAGTGCCCCCCGTAAGCGAGATCAGGGCGCCTAGCGATGTCGTCCCGCCAGTGGCGCCGTTGTTCGCTCCGCCTGCTGCGCCGCCATTGCCGCCAGCGCCGATAGTGACCGTGTATGCCGTACCGGGAACGACAGCTTGACGGGATGCCTTCACAGCCGCTCCCGCACCCCCGCCTCCGGCGTTGCTGCTTGCGGTGTTAGCGCAACCACCGCCCCCTCCGCCCCCGCCAGCGGCGTCCACCCAGATCGTCGTGACGCCGGCGGGAGCAGTCCACGTCCCGCTCGCCGTGAACAGCTGCTCGCCATGCGCTTCGCGGATCGATGTGGCAATGAGGCCGGTCGTGCCATCCGTCGATAGCCTCACGCCGCTGACGTTGTACGGCCCCTCCGTCGACCCGCTGTAAGGCAGCGTCATAGTGGTGTCGCCGCCATTCGCGCCGCCGGCGATGTAGAGCTTCTCCGAGCCGTTCGGGTCGAGTGTCAGCGTGCCGGTGCCGATGTTGATGATCTCGACCCACCAGCCGGTTCCCAGCGTGGCGATGGCATCGAAAGTCTGCGTCCATGATCCGGTGACGTAGATAGTCTTCCCGCAGTCCGCAGCTCCGAGGATCGTGTTGCTGGTGCGCGTTTCGACCGTGGGCTTCAGCGGTGCCGCGCCGATTGCCGTTCGCCCTGCTGCCTCTGACGCAGCGGTAAATACGGCCTTCCCAACGGTGGTGCCGCCGAGCGTCGATTGCGCCGTCGCAGCATCGGCGTCGTTCAGAAGCGTCTGGATATACGCCGACACACCGAGCGTCGTAAGAAACGCGGCGGCATCCGCGTCGTCGAGTAGGGTCGCGACGAACGCGGACACCATAGCCAAGTCAAGGTCCGCCGCGGCCGTCAGAGTGAAGTTGCCGCTGGCGTCGAACGAGAGGATCTTAGAGGCTCGCGCCGCCCACAGCGCCGACGTCAGCACCTGGTCGGTCGTCACCTCGATAGGCGCCTTGAAGCCGCGCAGCCGGTCGGCATAGAGCTGCTGCACCATCATCACGACCGAGTCGATGTCGGCGTCGACCGTTTCCTCGTCGAAGCTGCCGTTCCGCTGGTAGTCATACTCGGTGCGGGCGTAGGGCCGCTGGCGCGCGATCACCACCGCCGCGCCGTTCGACGGCGCCGTGACGAACGTCACGTTCCCGCCGTTGGCATCGCCGACGCCGGACACGCTGTAATGAGTCCCCTTCGTCTGCAGAGTGCCGGCGACGTAGACCAGCAGGTCGTCGTCGTCGAGGATGCGGTACGAGTAGGCGAAGACGGTGGTGACGCCGTTGCCTGTTGCGCTGTTCGCGCCGGGGTAGGTGCTGACGGGCATGGCGGGCCTCTAGTGGTGGTCGACCTGCACTTCGTGGACGCCTGAGCTCGGGCGCCATTGCTTGCGCTCGAGCGTCTTCACGTTGCCGATGACCTTGCCGATTCGGATCGGCGTCTGCTTCACGGCGCCGGCGCCGGAGTCGATGTAGTCGTCGGCCTGCCCCTCGACGCCGGGAATCCAGTCGCGCATCTGGTTCGGGAGCGGCGTTTCCCACAGCCCGACGTGCGCCCACAGGAACTGCCCGGAGAGCGGCGGCTCGAGGGCCTCGAGGATGTAGCGGTGCTTCTGCTGGTCGCCCTTGCGCACGACCTCGATCACGCCGCAGCCGGTGCCGGCGAGCGCCTTGCGCAGGAGCGGCGGGACGAAGGTGCCGGGGCCGTTGGTCTCGAGGTGCACGTTCTCGAGCTGGAAGGAAAGCGCGAGCTCGCGCACCTGGTGGCACTGCGAGTTCTCGGGTGCGTCCTCGTCGAAGATGTCGCCCTTCAGGGCGACGGCGCGGTGCCAGTAGAGGCTCCCACGCTCGTCGGTGAACACGAGCGACGCGGCCGAGGTGTGCGTCCCCGGCTTGCCGAGCGCCGGGTCCCAGTAGAGCACCGCGCCGTGGATTCGCACGTCGGCGAGCATCATGCGCACCTCGCCGTTCGCCACCGTGATCGTCGGCTCGACGTCGTAGGCGATCAGGCGGTCGGGGTCGAGGCGGATCTGGTGGACGGGCTTCGCCTCGAGCTGGTACTGCGAGTCCCATGTGTTCGTGGTCCGGCATTCCTTCCGGCGGAACGCGATCTCCTTGCGGTCGAAGCGCTCCGGCCAGTTATTGCCGGCGTAGATGTCCACGACGCCACCGGGCGCGCGCTCGAACACGACGGCGCGCTTCCGCACCTTGAAGTCGATGCCCTCGCGGAGGAGCTTCTTCCCGTGGAAGACGAACAGGTCATCGTCGTCCTCAGGCTCGAAGGGGAACGCGAACGACTTCTGCTTCTTCGTCGCCTTGTCCTCGTAGCGGACGTGGTGCTCGAAGAGCGGGATCTTCAGGACGTCGGCGCCCTCGATGCCCTCGTACAGCGTGTCGTGGGTATGCGGTGTGCCGATGTAGAGCTTCCGCCCGCCGGGGGTCAGGATGTGCGTCTGCTCGTCGAGGCGCTCGCGCAGCTTCTCGCGGGCCTCGGTCGTCTTGATGTTCTTCGGGACCTCGACGTCGTCGTTAATGACCTCGGTCGCGCGCGACGACGTGACGTTCGACATGATGCCGTGCGCAGCGACCGACGGGTCCCGCGGGTCCGGGTTACCGACCACCGAGAAGCGCTCGGTCGCCCAGTCGGCCGTGTTCACCAGGTTCTCCCGGCGCAGCCACGGGTGCTTCTGGATGACGTCCTTCGCGTGGCGAGAAACCTTGCGAGCGAGCTTGTCGTCCGCCCCCTGCACGAGCGCGTGGTAGGTCTGGTCCTGCCACAGCCGGTACGCGATCCAGCAGCCGATGATGTTCGACTTGGCGACGCCGCGCCACGCGAGCAAGACGCCGATGCGCTCGAACGACTGCAGCCACCGGCAGATCCGCACATGGACCGCCGGCACCTTCCAGCGCTTGAACTCGGCCCATTTGAGGAAGAACGCAAGGAAGCTAACGCCTCTTGTCGGCACGTTTTTTCGCCAGCAGCGCTACCCCGGATTTCTCGAGGCGCGCTGCCTCCTTTTCGATGGATTCCTCTTCGATCCCATCGCCCGCCGGTGGCAGCGCCTTCGGGTCTTGTGGCTGCTCGCCCGATCCGCCGTCCCCCCGTGCATCGCGGAGCACAGTCTGGATACGGCCCACAAGGGTCAGCGTTGCCAAAGCATTTTTCTTGAACCAGTAGCGATCTCCGCGGTTCTGCGCGGTCGAGGTGTCCGGCCACGTCGCGGGCTGGCATTCCTCGCCGAAAACGTCGACGAGCTGCTCCTCTAGGCGTACCAGGCGCTCGATCTGTTCAGGGCGCACGGGTGTATCCTTCGGGCATGCGGGCAGTCGCCGAGTGGCTGGGCTGGAACGCCGTCTTCTTCCTGATGAACGTCGTCGGGATGGCCGTGCTCGCTGGCATCGTGTACGTCCTGAAGGAGCTCGAGCAGCCGTGGTTCATCGGCGTCGCCGGCCTGATCGCGACGGCCGCTGCGTGCGGCGTGTTCGTGCTCTTCCTCAAGGTAGCCCGCCGCTCAACGCCCAAGCGCGCGGGTTAGGTCCGGCGCGCGGTCCGGGGTCGCCTGACCAGGCGCCCACCACCAATCCTGCTGGAAGTCCTTCATCGCCCGGCTGCGCAGCGATGCTAGGTATCCGGGCGACATCCACTCGAGGACGTTGTGCGTGATGAGGTGGTCGAACGCGGCTTTGCCGTACCAGATGTTTCCGGCCGGCATGAAGCCCTTCGCCGCCTGCGCCTCGCGCGCCCAGAAGTGCGATTCCTTGCCCTGCCGCTGGGCGAGCATCGCCTGCCCGGGGATCATCACGCCCATCTCGAGCAGCGGCCCCATCGTCGGTCCTGCCATCGTTTCGAGGATGCCGGCGCCATCTCGGCGCGTCGTGATGTTGTAGACGAAGTCGCCGTAAATCCCGAGCGCGCCTCCGGAGAGCAGCGCCTTCCCCCAGAACCGCGGCTCGGTGCTGTCGAGCGGGTCGCGGCCGGCGAGCATCTCGCGCGTCTGCACCAGCATCGCGCCGAGCACCGTGGTCGAGGTCACCAGGTAGGCGGACATCGCCGCCTTCGAGAGGTAGCCGTCCTTATTGCCAGTCGCGTCCAGCATCCGGAAGAACTGGGTGAACGGGAACGACTTGAACTGCAACCACGAGCGCGCGATCTCGCCCTTCACCGTCCCGCGCTGAAGGTCCCCGTAGAACGCGGCGCGCTCCTTCCACCCCGGGGTGACGATGGCGAACTCGCTCTCGGTGTTGATCGCGCCGAGCAGCTTCACGACGGCATCGCGCCTGACCTTCACGCCGTCCTCTGCCGTGCTCGCGGCTCCGAGGATGCCGGCGCGCTGCAGGTCCGCGTCGGTGATGCGGCTGATCGCCTCGGGCGTCAGCACCGCGTCGCTCGGCCCGATGCGCTCGAGCTGCGCGAGCTTCCACACCTCCCAGTCCGTCTTCGTGATGCCGTAGTTCTTGAGCAGCCGGCGGTCGGTCGCAGCGAGGTTCGCGAAGTCGACGCCCTTGCGGATCTCCGAGCCGATGGCGTCCATCAGCGCGACGCCGAAGGCACCCTTCCGGATGTCGTTGATCGCGGTCATGCCGGTGATGCGCATCACCCCGTTCGCGATCTTCGACGTCCAGCCGGTATCGCCGAGGCCCTCGTAGAAGCGCGTCATCCCTGACCGGACACTGTCGAGCATGAGGCCCTGCCGCTGCAGCAGCCGGCGGTCGGCCGCGTTCGCCGGGTTCAGCAGCGAGAGCTCGGCCATCCACGTCTTCCACGCCGGCAAGTGGTTCAGGTGGCGGACCGCTTCCATCATCGCCTTGTCGCCGAAGAGCGAGGCGAGCGCCGCGCCGCCCAGCTTGGCTGCGACGTTGATGTTCGCGATCCCGTCCATCACCTTCGAGAACGTGATGTTCGCGCTCGGCGTCGTGCGGCCCGCGGCGTAATCGAAGAGGATGTCGAGGCGCTTCACCCGCCCCTCGAGGTTCGGGGTCTTCGTCGGCTCGGCCTGCGTGCCCTTCTGCAGCGCCAAGTCGCGGAGCGTCTGGTAGGTGAGGTCCGGGTTCGGCCCGAGGTGCTCGAGGAAGGCGATGTCGCGCGCCATCACCGACAGGTGGCCGTCGAGGATCTGAAGCGGGGTCTGCTCGCCGAAGCGCTCCCAGTACGAGATGACCGAGTCCGCGTCCTTGAAGTGGATCTGGCGGTGCTCGGCGTGGCGGTTCGCGCGCTTGCCGGTGCCGCTGTGCTGCCCGGGCGTGGTGTTCGCGTGGCCGTTCGTGGCGATGCTCCACCACGCCTTCTCGAGGAATTTCCGCAGCTCGGTGTCCGACCAGCGCTGCCCGAGGTCGTCGACGTACCTGGTGCGGTCCAGCAGCGGCATGGTGGCGTCGATCCATGCGTCCTTGCCCGCGCGCGCCACGAGCTCCTGCGAGTGGTGCTGGGGCATTCCCCAGTCGTCGAGCTTGCCGACGTCCCCGCCCGCCCGGTTGAATGCCTGCCGCGCCTCCTCGGCCGCATCGTGGAAAGCCTTCGCTCCCCGCGCCGCGGCGGCGTCCCCGCTGCTCTCGCCGCGGAGCTCGCGCACCAGCGTCACCAGCTTCTGCCGGTCCTGAAAGAACCCCATCCAGTCGCGGCCCATCGCGGCCCACGTCCCGAGCACCTTCGACTTCAGGTAGTCGCGCCAGCCGGTCGCGCGCTGCTCGAGGCTCTCGACGTTCACGCGCCCGCTGTAATCCCGGGCGAGCACGCGCTCGACCGCGTCGAGGTGCGGGACCCCCTTCGCCGTCATGGCGTCGACCTCGTGGATGCGCGCGGAGAGCACGACGAGCTGCTGGTGCGTCTGCTTCGCCCTCATCGCGGCCTCGTGGATGAGCTCCTCCGCGGCTTCGCGCGCGGCCACCGTGATCAGGTTGTCGACGCCCTGACCGAGGCCGGACTTCGGCGTCGTGCGCGCGCGGCCCGCCTTGATGTCGAGGGCGGCTTTGTGGATCCGCTCAAAGACCTTGGCCACCTCGGCGTCGGTGAGGGGCCGGCCGGCGGCGGCGCGCAGGCGGGCGATGCAGTGCTGATAGGCCATCTATGCGGCTCCCAACATGCAGGCGGCGGCGACCTCGAAGAGCTTCGCGTCGGCCTGCGCCTCGGCGATCACCGCGTCCGATTCGGCGAGGAAGTCCTTAGCGGTCTTCACGATTGGCGTGCCGTCAGGGTTGCGCCCCACGGTCAGGGCGACCTCGGGGTTCTCCATGACGAAGCGCGTGGCCTCGGCCTGCAGCGGATCGACGCCAGCGGCTTCCGGCAGCAGGTTCGGCACCTCGGCGCGCGGCTCGATGCTGATCGCCTGGTCCGGCGGCGCCACCCCGAGATCCTTCACCACCGTCGCAGCGTCGTCCTGCAGCCCCTTCAGGTTCGCCTTCTCGACCTCGATGCGCACCGGATCAGCGTCAATCCGCGGCTCGGGTAGCTGGGTCACGTTCACCGGCTCGTCGTTCGCGAGCTGCTCGAGCGCGGTGCGCGCGCGCTGGACGTGCGCGTCGATGTCCTGCAGGTCGCGCGGCGTCCCGGGCGCGGTCTCGACGTTCAGGTGCTCGGCCTGCCGCAGGGCGACGAGAGCGTCGAGTTCGGACGGCGAGGCCTTCCCGACCCACGACTGGATGCGCTCCCACGCCTTCTCGCCCTGCGCGCGCTGCGCCGGCGAAAGGTGGGAGATGCCACCGAAGGCGAGGCCGAGCAGCGCGTCGAGCGTGACCGCCGTCCAGTCGAAGGCCTTGAAGTCGCCCGCGGCTGGCGTCCCTTCGAGGATCGAGCCGGCGATCCCGCGCGTCACGGCGCCCTGCGAGGCGTTAAAGCCCATGCCGCCCACGATGGCGCGCTGCCACAGGTTCTGCCCGAGGATGGGCATCCAGACGCCGAGGCCGAGGCCTGCAGCCTGCACGGCGCCCACGGCCTGCGCCTTGCCGCTGTCCACGCCCTTCAGCGCAAGCGATTCAGCGCTCGAGAGCTGGGCGCTCGCCACGGTGGCGGCGGGGCTAGCGATCACCATCGGCAGTGTCGACAGGAGCGTCCCGGCGATCTCGGCCGCGACGCCGACCTCCCCGGGCTTTGGTGTCCACCGGTCGACCGCGCGCTGAAACACGTCCTCGTGGATCTTGAACCAGGCGTCGGAGAGGCGCGTGTCGTTCTCCATCGCGAGCGGGTGCCCAGCGCCCAGCTTCTCGACCCCAGCGAGCGCGCCGCCCACCGCCAAGCTGCCCGCGCGTCCGGCCTCGGCGAAGCCCTTCATCGTGAAGCGCGCGGTGCCGGAGAGGAAGTTGTCCCACGCACCCGGCTCGGGCGTCGTCACGCCACGCAGGCCGGCGAGGTTGTTCTGGGTCTCGACGAGGTCGAAGCTCACCGGTGCCCTGAGGGACGGAACGGCAGGCGCTCGTTGAAGTCGATCACCACGTCGCGGCGGTTCTTGTCGACCAGCTTCCCATCGCCGACGCGGAAGATGTATCGGCCGTCGCCGGCGTTCTGCAGGGGAAGGTCGGCCAGCTTGTCCGCCGTCCACTTCTCCTCGAGCGCGCCAGATGCGACGAGGTTCTCGAGGCGGATCGCCAACGAGTCGCGGAACTGCCCGTAGCTCATGTTGTACGGCAGGACGACGTGCCGGCCGCGGTGCTTCTCGATCTGGGCGACGGCGTTGATCGACTCGTCCCAGCGGCTGGCGTTGATCACCCCGGACATATCGCCAGCGGCGTCTGTGCGCGCGGCGTATACCGCCTTGGCCTGTTGGAAGAACAGGTCGCCCGCCTCGGAGTTGTTCGCGAAGGCGTCCCGCGTGCGCGTCGCGTAGAGCTTCACCAGGTCGGCATCGCTCGGCATCTTCACGATGGACCCGCCCCCGGGCTTCCCGTCCTCCTTCTTGTTCGGGCGCAGCAGCGCCTGACCGCGGAGGAGCTCGTCGGCGAGGAAGCGGTCCTTCTGCGACTCGAGGCCGCGACCTGCGGCGAGGCCCGCGGCGGCGATGACGGGATCGTCTGGCGCGATCTGGGCCATCGTGGCCTTGAAGACGCGGTCGTCGCCGAAGCCCTGCCGGAGTGACGCGAGGATCTCGCGCTTCTGCTCGACGGGCGCGGTCTTGATCATGTTCGTCAACGCCGCGACTTCCTGCGGGAAGAGGCCCTTCGGTGCGACGCCGGTGCGCTTCGACTGCTCGGTGAGGACGGCGGTGCGCGCCTGCAGGTTCGCTGCCCACGATCCGGCGTTCGTCATGTCCAGCGGGACGAGTTTCGCGCCCTCGCGCTCGACCGCGTAGGTCAGCGGCGACTCGGTGAGCTGCTTGATCGATCGATCAGCGAACCGCTTCAGCTTGTCGAGGTGGGAGATCTGCTCCTTCGTCGGCGTCGCGCCGTAGCCAGCCTCGATCTCCTTGATCCGCGCGATCATGCGGTCGGGCGCCATGCCGGCGAGCTCGGACACGGCCTTCTGCTCGCTGACGAGTGTGGCGGCAAAGCCTTCGAACGGCGTGCCCTTCGATGCGCGCACGAAGGCGCTGAACTCGGCGGGCGGGATCTCGCGTCCGTTCTCGACGTACCAGGTCAGACGCCGCTGCTGAATGTCGAGATTCGAGAGCCGGCGGCGCTCGGCTATCTCGCCGCGGTGCTCGATGTTCAGCAGGTTCCGCTCGATCTTGCCCTCGAGGTAGTTGCGGCGCTCCGGTGCAAGGTCCGCGAACGCATCGCTCGCGAGCTCGGCCTTCAAGGTCGAGAGACCCTTCGCGTTCATCTCGTTCGCCGTGATGCGCCGGTCGATGTCGACGAAGGTGGTCTGCTCCTTGAACTGCTGGAAGGCCTTCCCCGCCTTATCGGCCCCGAACAGCGCCACGCCTTCGCCCTTGAACATCACCTCGGCCTGCCTGGTGGCGCCCTCGCGGTCGGTCAGGGCGAGCCGCTGCAGGGACTCTATGGCGCTGTTGAAGCCGTCGATCCGCTCCTTCTTCACCACCTGCCGCACGGCGGTCTCGAACTTCGCGTTCGCCTTCCCATCGAAGCGGATGAGGTTGTCCGCCAGCGTGGCCTGACTGGTCGGGTCGAGGGTCTCGACGTGCGCCGCGCGCAGCCGCTTGATGCCCTCCTCAAGCTCCTTCTTCGCGTCGTCCTTGCCGATCTGGCCCTCGACCAGGCGCGACGAGATGCCGGTCGACAGCTCGTCGAGGTCGACCTGATAGGCCGCGAACGACGACGCCATGCGGTTGCGACGGGCGAGCTCCTCGTTCTGCTTCGCCTCGCGCGCTTCCTGCCGCGCCAGCACCTCCGCGTCCCGCTGGGCTTGGCGCTCCTCCGCGCGCTCCTCGCGCAGCATGGTCGCCGCCGCGGCCATCGCCTTGTCGCCGAGGTTGCTGCTGCTGACGAAGGCGCCGGCTGGGATGTCCACGGGCACAGTCCCGCGCGCCGCAGGCTCGGGCTGGAAGTCGACGCGCTCCCTGCGCACCGCGCTCGTCGCGGTCGGTGCCACCCGCGCCCCGAAGTCGGAGAGTTTGATCTTCATGCGATTTGGGTCGGGCTATCGAACGTCGTGAAGCCGCTGTCGTCGGACATGCTGAAGTCGCCTGACGTGTCGCGCCTGCGCTTCCAGCCGCGCGCGATCTCCGCGCCGCCCGACATGACCGACCCGAAAGCGTTCAGCGTCCCGGCGGTGGCGGCGTTCTCGCCGGCGCGCCGCGACAGGCCGGCCGATGCCCTCGAGGACGCGAGGATGTCGCGACCGCTCTCCGCGGCCTGCAGCCGCGCGTCCTTCCCGTATTTGCGCAGCATCTCGGCGTCGCGACCGGCCTTCTGGCGGATCAGCGCCGCGTCCTGATCGAGGCGGTCGGCGCGCCTGGTGCCGTACAGGATCTCGTTCAGGGCGTCCTCCTCGCTGTTGCGCACGATGGCGGCGTCGACCGTCGCAGCGGTCCCGCGGCTCGCGTCCACGCCAGAGGCGGCGAAGGCGGCTTTGGTGTCGCGCCGCTCGCTCCCGGCGCCCCTACGGATCCTGCCGGCGCGGAGCTCGGCAGCTTCCCGCTCGGCGACAGCGTCGGCGTGCGTCTGGGAGGCCGCGAACTCGCCCTCCTCGAGCGTGCGCGCTGCTGCGGCCTCGGCGTTCTCCTGATCCCGAGCGGCGCGCTTCTCCTGCTCGGCGATCAGCGCGTCGGCCTGACGGGTCTGCTCATTGGCGCGGGCTTCCATCAGCTCCTGCTCCTGCTCGCCGCGCGACATCGCCGACGCTGCCGTCGCCGTGGTGGCCGCGACCATGAACCACTCGAAGCCGGTGCACATCAGAACCCCCTGAGGCGGTACAGCCCGCCGAATCGTTCGAAGTTGAGGCGCTCATACAGCGCGCCGGTCTGCTCCGGGTGCACTCCGGTCGACACGCCGAGCTGAACATCGCTCGCGCGCATGCCACGGTCCCGGCACCAGGCGACCGCGGCGCGGATCAGGCGCGCGGCGGCGAGGCCACCGCGGGCGCTCGGCAGGAGGAAGAGCGCGAGGTCGGTGAACATCTCGTCCTTACCGAACCAGCGCTCCACCAGCAGGCCGACGAAGCCGCCGTCGATCACGCCGTCCTTCGGGTAGTGCACGAGCACGACGCCGTGGGTCATGCAGTGGCGGAGCGTCAGCGCGACCTTCGCCTCGTCGTAGTCGAGGTGGTGGAAGCTGGGGGACTCCTCGTGCATGGCATGGCCGATCTCGACCAGGCGCGGGATGTCCGCCTCGGTGGCGATCCTGATCATCCGTCGTTTACCGTGAGGCGGGTGATGACGCCCAGCACCTGCAGGGGAAGCGGCTGGTCGCGCTCGATGGTGACCGTGCCGTCCGAGTCGCCGCTGCCGGTCCGTCCCCAGCCGAGGTTCTCGACGCGCTTGTCGCCGGTGAACTCCGGCACGGGCTGATTCAGGACCGAGGCCCCCATCCGGCGGGACAGGATGGGCTGGCCGTTGATCTTCCCGCCCTTCGTCTTGTGCAGGCGCACCGTGATCTCATGGATGCTGATCGCGTTGCCCTGCGCGGTGCCGGTGCCGGTCTGGACCTCGGGCGGCAGGGTCACGATGCGCGCGTCGTAGTGCAGCCCGATCTCGACCTCGTAGGCGGCTTTCGCGAGGGTCACGGCGCCGCCGGCCGTCACGGTCTGCTGCTTCCCGACGAAGCCGTCCTGCACCACGTCCACGGTCTTCAGCGCGAGGTGGCCGAATCCGGACCAGCTCGTCGTCGCCTTGGCGTCTGTGCCGAGCGTGGTGATCGCCCCGGGGTCTGCGGCGAGCGGGCAGGTGTAGGTGTTCGCCCCGGTCACCGTGATCGTGTATTCGCCGTCGATGGCTGGGTCGTCTTCCTCGTCGTTCGCCGCGACGAAGTCGGACAGGCGGATCGTGTCGCCAGTGGCGTAGCCGTGGCCGGCGCGGGTGATGGTGAGCACGCCGGCGAGCCACGTCGCGTTCGTCACCGCGTTCTCGGTCACCGCACCGGTCAGGCAGCAGTCGGTCTCGAGACCTTCCTCGAAGCGCTCGATGTAGCGCTTCGTCGCGCCGTTGATCGTGCGCACCACCACCGCCCAGAGCTGCTCGGTCTTCCCGTCCGACGCAGGAATGACGGATACGCTCTCGAACATGCCGTCGGTCTCGTGGCTGGCAAAGCCGACGGCGTCCTGATCCCGGTCGATGGAGAGCGACACCAGGCGCCCGTCTTCGCGCACGAACCACGCCACCTTGTCGGGGGACTTTTGGTATGCCGACTCGAGCAGGCCGTCGCCGGTGATGTGCTCTGAAAGGACCGAGATGTCGGGGGCGTTATAGGCGTCGTTCTCGACACGGTAGCCGTAGGAGCGAATGACCTTCCCGCTCACGTCGACCATGACGATCTCGCTGCCGATGCGCAGCGGCCGGACCAGCGAGCAGCCGTAGGCGGTCTCGGGATCCGCCTTCACGTTCGTCGGGGCGAGTGGCTTCTCCACGCCGCCGAACATCGACCACTCGGCGCCCTGCGTCAGCGGTAGCAGCCGCTTCGTGGCGGGTAGGTGCTCGATCACGTCGAGCTGGTCCGAGGCGAGCGGGAAGACGAACCCGTCGGCGTCATCCGTCCCCTCGGCGAAGTTGTAATACTCGGCGGTGCGCGTGCCCCAGACGTAGTTCGGGAAGTTCGTCGTGCCGCCGGCGACCAGGCGCTGCTGATACAGGCCTACCGCGCGCGGGTAGCCGTCGACAGCGTTCCACGCTACCTGCCGCAGCGCCCACGCACCCGACGGCGCCGCGGTCGTCGCGGAGAGCTCCGTGCGCACGATGCCGGCCACGACCGTCGTGCTGGTGTAGCCGGTGATCTCGACGAGCCCGTCGTTCACCTCGACGTAGGACCCGACGTGCACGTTCGCGGCGAGGTTCTTCCAGCCGGCCGCGCCGAGCGTGAGGTTCACCGACCCGCCGACCGGCCCTGTGGCGCTCGGCGTCAGCGTCTGCTTCGGCGACTCGGTGATCTTCCAACTATTGGCGGCGATGGGGCCGACGGACGCGAAGGCATCCGCCGCGGCGATGGTGACGTTCACCTGCGTCGAGGAGGTGTAGGCGGTGATCTGCGCGCGCCCAGCGCCTGACTCGATGTAGCGCCCGACGTCGCCGGCCTCGAACGATGCTGCGCCAGCGGTGGCGGTTGTGGCCCCTGACGTCGCGCCCAGCGTGAGTGTCGTGCTCGGCCGCTCGCCGATCTCCTCGGACGGCGGGACCTCCCACGTCACCTGCGAGAGCTTCCAGCTCGTGTTCGAATACCGCACCAGCTTGCGCATGGCATAGCTGGGGTGCGCGAGGAACATCGTGTCGGCGCCCTGCACATACTTCAGGTCGTCGAGCTCGCTGTCGTCCCACGGCGTGGTGACCTCGATGGGCGTCCCGCCGCCGTCCACGATCTGCCCGCTCGGCGTGTAGAACCGCATGTAGGTCTCGCCCAGCTCGAGCTGGAAGGCCTGCGTGCGGCTGAAGACGAACGGGATCAGCCTGGTCTGCTTCGTGTGGTTCTTCGCCGCCGCCGCGTATTTCGACCCGCACCGGCTGCGCGCGCCGCCGTGCACGAGCGGGTAGCAGTTGTAGAGCTCCTTCGCACCGTTGCCGAACTTCGACACGTCCACGCGCGCTAGCAGGCGCTCGGAGAGCTCCCCCGCCGTGAAGTTCGTCTTGATCGTGGTGACCTTGGCCACCGGTCACCCCCGCCGCGCAGCGAGCAGCGGCGTATCGCCCAGATCCTCCGGGGGGTTCTCTTGACCGTCGATGGTGCGGGCCTGCCGCAGCTTCAGGTCGAACAAGCTGGTCATCGCCTGAAACATCGACGCCGACTTCGTGATGGGGTAAGCGCAGGTCATGGCCATGTACGCCTCCGCAGCCTGCACGAGGAGCGCGTCCCAGCTCGGGACGTCCTCGTTCCGGTAGATGTACCGGACGTAGAGCGGGTTCTCGTCGCTGAGAAGCTTGCGGCCCTCGATCTCGTAGGCTTGCGGCGCGCCCATCTCGCCGACGGACAGCACGCGCAGGCAGTCACCAGGCAGGGTGAAGGCGTAGGCGTAGTCGAAGGCAGGGGCCGTGGCGTCCGGCGCGAGCGCTGCGCGCTTGATCGCGCAGTTCCACGGGTGAGACCGTAGGATGGCGTCGACGGCGTTGGGCCAGAGGTTCGAGACCAGCAGCGCCCGGTCCGACTCGTCGTCGAAGCTGTTGATCGTCTGCGCGCCTAGCAGAAGCAGCGCGTTCGAGCAGATCTGGACTTCGGAGGTGGCCATCTGTCAGATGTGCAAACGCCCGGGGGAGTCGCCTGCCCCGGGCGTCCGTCTCAGCAGGCCCGGGTTACGAGCCGTCGACGTAACGCAGGCGCGCGGCAATCGTGCCCGCTGCCGAACCGACCGTGTTCGCGGTCAGCACGATGTCGTACCAGCGCTTCGTGTCCGCGCTCTCTCCGATGCGCTCCCAGAGCGGCTGCTCGATCTTGTCGATCTCCGTTGCCGCCGCTTCGTACGTGCGATCGGTCAAGCCGGTGGCGCTGGAGAGATCCAGCGCCGAAGCGAACTCGTCGGCGTCGACCACGGCACCGCCGTTTTCGGCGGTCTGATAGACGCCGAGGTCGAACGACGTGCCAGCGGTGAGGGCATCGCTCGCGATCTCGATGGACGAGATGCGCCAGCCAGACCACACACGGAACATACGGTAGGTGCTGGTGTCGTCGTCGGCCGCTGCGACCTCGACCTTCGCCACCTGCTCGCGCAGGCGGCCGTGGGAGACGCGCGAGTCGGTCAGATCGACCGGCGCGGCGTCGGCGTTGGTGACGATGGTGCTCTTGGTGTTGACTACCGCCATGGTGTTACTCCTCTTCCGTGGGCCTCATACCCAGCTTCGATCAAATGCGGGGCGCCGCGCAGGCCGCCCCGCGCCTTTACTACTGGATCGCGGTTTCGACGACCTTCGCTTCCTCGACGCGGACCGCGCCGACCGACATGCAGCCGTACGGCTGCAGGGCGTAGGACTTGTCCGCCCGCTCGGTCAGCCTGGTCATGATCTCGGCGCCTACGCCGAGCGCGATGCCCGACTTCGCCCACGAGATCAGGTAGTAGGTCGAGCTCGAGAAGGTGTGCCGCTCGAACGGCACCCACTCGAAGCCCATCCACTTCCCCTTCATGTTGCCGGCCTGCAGCATGTTGATCGCGAGGAAGTCGCTCGACGTCAGCGTGGTGTCGCCAAGCACGTCCTCGAGCGCGACACCGTTGAAGGTGTGGTAGAGGGTCTCGCCGTTCTCCTCGTCCGCCTCGTTGTCGCGGAAGAGCTTGCGGGCGGTGATGATCTTCGCCTTCGTCAGGCCGGCCGAACCGTGCGCGATCTTCTGCGCCGACGGGAGCGCGGTCGTGCCGGACGCGGTGCGCGCCGAGCCGCGCGCGGCGGCGTAGATCACGTCGTCCTTGGAGCGGTTGAGCGCCGCGACGCCGGCCTGCGTGTATTCGCTTGTCGGGTCGGCGAGCATCTTCTTCTTGTCGAGCTGGTCGACCAGGTCGGCCCACTCGTAGTCGTCGAGGTCGATCCAGCGCGTGCTGTGCGGGGTCTCGATCAGCGGCGTGTCGCCGTGCCGCGTGGTCTTCTTCTGCGCGGCCGTGGCGCCGATGCGGTTGATCTTCTTCGAATCGCCGACGATGCCGGACTCGACGCGGACGCGCGACTCGAGGCGGGACTTCGTCTGCTGCGCGAGGTGCATGAAGTTCGCGCTGAACTGCTGCACGAACGCTTCGGTAACTTGAAAGCTCATGGCCTTCTCCCGGTAAAGAGGTTTTCACTGCCGGCGCACACGCGCCGCCTGTTCTTTCCGGGTTGTTCAGCCATTTAGCCGGCGCTCTTCGGCGCCTTGCCGGCTGGCCCAGCTACGTCACGGCACCATCACGCGGCGGGCCTCTTCAGGTTGTCCGCCTTTGGCCCGGGAGCCGCTCACCGGCCCTCTTTCGTGGGGTTGTCGGTGAGCGGCTGCGCCGCGGGTCCCTGATGGAAGCGGAATGTGCACCCAGGCGTTGCGCCCGGGCGTTGTCAAAGCGCGTTTCTACGCCGCCTTGCGCTGACGCGCCGCGGCCTGCGCCTGGTGGTAGGCGGTCACCTTCGCCTTCACCGACTTGTGCTGCGGGTGCTCTGCGTTCCAGTAGGGCGAGTCTTCCTGCCCCGGACCGCCGCGCATCAGGTGCTCGATGCTGTCGCCTTCGAGGACTTCCTGCGGGTTCACGCCCGGATCCTCGCCGAGCTCCTTCCCCACCTTCGCGAGCACCTTGTATACCCACGCCGGCGCGTTGCCCTGCGCACCCATCGCTGCCTCGATCTCGCCCTCGTCGCCGTAGGCGCGCAGCGTGCGAAACGCGAGGCCGATGTTCTCCTTCATCGCTTCGGGGGTCTTGTAGTGCGCGAGCAGCTCGCCGTTCAGCTTCGCCTTGCCGTAGTTCAGCGACTGCAGGCCCATGCGCTCGATGCTCTGGAAATAGGCGTTCATCACGCCCTCGTACTGCTTTTGCGAGAGCTTCAGCCCGTGCGCGAGCGTTTGGAAGTCCTTCGTTTCCTTCTCGGAGAGGTCGATCCCGACCTCCTTCAGCGTCGCCGGCACCTCGACCTTATATTCGGCCGGGTCCTTCGGCGGCAGGCCCACGTCGCCCATGCGCCGCTCGAGCTCGCCGGTCGACTTCGCCCACGCCTCGAACTTCACCTCGCCCTTCTCGTGGTCCCAAAACTTCGCGGGGACGTGCTGCGGGCGCCTGGTGTCCTTCTCGGCCGCAGCGAGCGCCTTCTGCTCGTCGGTCAGCGCCTTGCCATCACCCGCCGCAGCGCCCTTGCCGTCTGCGCCCGCCGCGGCGCCGGCACCTTTGCCAGCTCCCGCAGCGTCCGCGAATACGCTGCCTTCACCCGCCGCGCCAGCGCCATCCGCTGCCGCTTTGCCATCGCCTCCGGCACCAGCGCCAGCTCCTGCGCCCGCAGCCCCCGCTCCCGCCGCGCCTGCCCCACCGGCCACGGCGCCAGCGCCAGCGCCGCCACCGCTGCCCCCACCGCCAGCACCCGCCGCACCTTGATCTCCTTCCGGCGCCATGAACACGCGCGCCAACGCGAGCCACATCAGGTTCTTAACCAGCATCGTTCTTGTCCTCTTGGATTTGCCCGAGCTTTCGCAGGATGTACCCCACGACCTCTTTTTGCGCAGCGCGCGCCTCGGTCTCGCGCTGCCCTTCCAGCCCGCCGCGGACGTACACCGGGCGGTCGTGAAACCTTGCCAGCAGATCCTCGAGCACCTTCGTCCCGGGCTTGAAGCCCTCGAACGTGGCGACGTAGTCCTCTGCGGTGGCGATCTCCGGCGCGAGCGTCTGCGCCGGCTTCAGTTCAGGCATGGCCGACCTGGTCGGTCACGATGGGGCCTTTCGCGCCTACGAACACGGTGGGCTTCGCCTCGTACCTGTCGCCCTGCGCTTCGCGCACGATGATGTAGGTGCACTTCGCGAGTTCGTCGAGCCGCCCGAACCACTGCTCCCAGACGTTGCCATTGATCTCGACGAGCAGATAGTGCGTCTTCACGTCGTGCCCGGTGACCTCGCACGTCGTCACCGCTGGGATGGGCGCGGGGCCGGCGCCGAGGGAGTAGTCGCCGCCGATCATCCTCGTCGGCTGCAGCGCTGCGCGATCCTTCACCGACGGACGGAACTTCGGCTTCAATAGCTTCCCCGTCAGCTTGAGCATGATGGTCTCGGCGAGCTGCGCGAGGTCGAGCACGTCGTCGAGCTCGAAGTCGAATGTGCGCCCGTAGCAGACGATCTTCCCTTTCCACCGTTTGCCGTTCTGGGAGAGCGCGAAGTCCTCGATGATGCGCCGGCGCGCGACTTCCACCGGGGGGATCCACTTCCCCACTACGCCGCCTTCTTCGCCGCGTTCACCGCCACCTCGCCGGCGATGCTCGCCATCGTCGCTGCCTTGGCCTGCTCGGCGCGCTTGGCGCGGCGCTCGGCGATCTCGTCCTCGCTGGGGATCAGCTTCGCAGGCACACCGAGGAGCTCGGCGCGGTGCCGGCGTGCCTCGTCCCAGTTGTAGGAGTCGGCGGCGTCCGTCATGCCAGCCTGCATCTGCAGCCCGAGCGCGCCCTCGTAGCGGTCCATCGCCGCCACGTCGACCGACTTCTGCGCTCGCGCGATGGGCGAGTTATAGGCCGGGGCGATGACCCGCTGCATGAGCGAGCGCGGGGGCAGGCCGAACACGCCGCGGCGGTAGGCGATTCCGAAGCAGCGCGCGACCAGCCACTGCAGGTATTCGGCCTGCATGCGCCCATAGATGGGACCGAGGAGCTGGCGGATCATCTCGACGCGCACGAGGATCTCCGTCGCCGTCGGCGGCGTACCGGCCTTCAGTTGCGGCTCGAGCTGGTCGGCCATGAAGATCCGGCGCACCTGGCGCTGCAGCCGTTCGATCTCGAGCGCGCCGAGTTCGAACTTCCCGCCCGGGCTGATTGGCCAGAAGTTCTCTTTCGCCGCCATCACGATCACCTTGCGCGGCCCGACGCGCACCGTGCGCGGGTTCAGCACCCCATCGTCGACGGCGCCGTACATCCCGGCGACGGCGAGGTCCATGTTCGCGAGCGAATACTTGACGCCCTCGTTCAGCGTCTTCATGTCAGGCAGCGCCTCGGAAGCGGGACCGAAGGCGTAGGACGATCCAGGCACCGGGCGCCAGCGCGGGACACCGATGGGGCGCTCGTTGTAGCCGCTCTCGCGCACCACCGTCTTCGTGTCCTTCTCGATGTGGACCGAGGCGTATGGCATGTTCAGCGCGAAGCGGCCATGCTGCCCCGCGCGCGGGTACACGCAGCGGACGAACGTGAACTGCTCGTCGGGCTTGTCCTCCGCGGCCTTCCGCACCTTCTCCGACACGCTGTTCCCGTAGTCGCGCACGGCCTGCTCGGCGGACAGCGGGAATTCGTTGAACACGGTGTCGACCGGGCCACCAGGCTGCGACACCGCGACGTAGGTGTTCGCGAGCGGCCACTCGTCGAAGCGGTAGCCGCCCTCGGGCGCCTCGTCGACGAACATCGGGAACATGCCCGCGATGCTCATGTCGAGCATGCAGTCGAACGACACGGCGTCGAAGTTCGAGGCGTGGATGTTCTCCCACATCATCTCGGCCGACTCGTCGAGCCAGCGCTTCTCCTCGTCGCTCTCGTCGCCGAGCTCGAGCGATGGCCAGCGGGAGTTCGCCGGCGTCAGGCCGGCCTGCAGTCCTGCGGCGAGGATGCGCGCGCCGTCGGTGCCGGTGGAGTCGAGCAGGTCAGCGGTGCGCGTCTGGGCGGTCGAGGCGTTCGTCGACCCTACGTCGCCGGACAGGTTGCCCTTGTTCTCGAAACCGACACCGCGCAGCGGGTAGGTGTAAGCGAAGCACTTGCGCCACTCCTCCTCGACGACGTTTCGCCTGGTGGAGAGCTGCTCTAGGCGCTTGAGGAGCTTGGCCCCGTCCGCAGCCATCAGGCCCCGAGGGTCGGCTTACCGGTGGGCTGCGCGGTGGTGACGCCCGTCGCATCGCCGCCGCCACCCGTGGCGAGCAGAGAGGAAAAGCGGCGCCGGCGACTCGCGACGACGCGCTCTTCGCCGGCCTTTGCCGCGGCTGCGGCCTTGATCGATGCGTCGTCCTGCTTTGGTTTGTCCGCGACCACAGCCGCAGCGGGGGCGGCGGCCGGTGCTGCAGCGGCCGGAGCGGGCGCGACAGGCGCAGCGGCGGGAGGAGCTGCCTGCTCGACCGCTTTCGCGCCGAGCTGAGAGAACATGCCGCCGCCGGATGGCGTAGGCATCACCGCGCCGATCACGTCCTTGACGAGACCGCCGACGCCTTTCGCGACGTCGGACACGATGGGGATACCGCCGCCGCCGCACATGATCAGGTCTTGAGCTGCTGCGGGATAGCCTTCGGCACCGCGACCCAGCCCTGCTCGGTGAGGACCGACTTCTTCAGCGTGCCGGCTTCGAGCGCGGCCATCGCCTCGTCGTAGGTCATCGTCGGCTTCGCGTTGACGCCGGTGCCCTGCGGGCGATGCGGATCGCCCTTCACTGGCGAGGGCGGGACCTGCGGCTTCGGCCGCGTGACCTTGTGCGTGCCGCCCGTCTGCGCCGCCGCGACCGCAGCGTCCGGGTTCGACTCGGTCGAGCCTGCCGCGGAGGTGTCGGTGGCCTGTGCTTCGGGCTGGGTGTCGGGTGCGGCGCCAGGTTTGCGCGGCTTGGGCTTCGGCATGCGTGCGTTCTCCTTGTAGGGGTCCAGCTAGCGAGCGGGTTGTAACGCCGGCGCGACCTTGGCCTCGTTGCCAAAGCACTTTTCATGGAGCTTCAGAAGCGCGCGGCCGTCCTCGAACCGAGGCTCGACGCCGTAGTTCCACCAGGCGCGCAGCGTCGAGTCCGGCACGTTGATCGCGTCCGACACCGCCTTCAGGCGCCAGCCGGCGCGCACGAAGTCGAGGAGGATCGCCTTCCAGTCGATCTCGGGGTCACGCTCGAGGAGCATCATCGTCTGGTCGCCTTCTGTGGGCGCGTCGCTGTTTCTTGTTGCCGATGTGGAACCGCTGGCAGAAGCGGCAACGGTAAACGTCGAGCCTGCGGGCGATGCGCTCCTTGCGACGCGAGCGCCGCTTCAGGACGCCGGCGGCTTCCCCATAGCTCGCGTATCCCGCCTTTCCCTCGCACGCGGCGGAGATGAGCTCGTTCGTGCTCACGCCGCGGCCTCAAGCGCGATGGGCATCACGAGCGGCAGCACCTCGATCTCGAGCCGCTTACCGGTCGGGTCTGGATCGGCGCGCTCGGCGACGATGCGATACACCTGGTCGTCGTCCCCGTAGACCACGCCCTTCAGCGCGTCGATGGTGACCTTCAGGCAGTTGTCGAGGTCCATGCACACGCGGTTCTCGGGGATCAGCCGGACGCGCAGCTCGAGCGGCCCAGCCATCGGCGTCCTGATGCCGGCGGCTTTCGCGCGCCACACCACCTCGTGCTTGTAGGCCTCGGCCTCCTTCGACACGAACGTCAGAGCGCGCTGCTGCTTCTTCGCCACCACCGTCCGCCAGTAGCGGTTCGCGCTCACCGGGTAGGGCAGGACGAGCTTCATCAGCTCAACACCGGCCCGCCGACCCACTGCGTCCCGGGTGGCATGGGGATTCGGATGTCGCAGGTCTCGGACCTGCAGCGCGGCGAGCGCTTCGCGTGGTCGTCCGCGACCGCGGTGATCACCTTCGTCTGCATCCACTCGACCACGTCCATCTCCGACTCGCGATATGGCAGGTCGACCTGTTGCTTATCCAGCCCGCACCGAGCGCACGAGTAGAGGATGCCGATCATTGCCGCAGCTCCACGCCTACGTCCGCAGCGATGGCCTGCAGCCAGTCGATGTAATCCGAGCGCTGCTGCCAGTTCATGTCCGACACGCGCTTCGCCGGCCGCGCGGTGACGCTGCCGTCTGGCATCTCGAGCTCGTCGAGGCCGAAGCGGAGCTCGAGAAGCTGCTCGTAGAGGTGGCCCGCGTCGTTGCCAGTCTGCTCGGCGATCTCGCCAACGATGGCGCGGATGCGCCGGCGCTGTCCCTCGGTGCCGCGCGGCTCGACCTTCTCGATGGTCAGGCGGTAGCGCTCGGACCCCACGAACGGCAGCGCGGCGAGGATCTGGGTCACGCGGGCGAGCACTGAGCGGGCGCCCCACGAGGTGTTGATCAGGAACGAAGCGCCGTTCACGATGCGGTCGCCTCCTCCTCGACCTTCAGCGCCGCGCGCGGGAGCAGCTTCTTCAGCCGGTCGACCGGCGTCCAGCAGGCGTTCGCTTCGTCGAGAGCCGCCACCACGCCGAAGTAGAGGTGGCCGCAGCCGAGGCACCTACCATGCGCGCGCTGCATCGCCGCGACGGCAAAGATGCGCCCGAGCCGGACCTCGCTACCGCAGCACGCCGTCGGCTTCACGACCTGCACCAAGTCGCCGGCGCCGATCACGCTGCCACCTCCCACAGCGGCA